>Ga0075469_10000002_pt1 | contig 71293 bp, 62 predicted proteins | sample DEB08_DNA_13_FD_77577 | JGI IMG/M metagenome (GOLD analysis project Ga0075469, IMG submission 77577) | Aqueous microbial communities from the Delaware River and Bay under freshwater to marine salinity gradient to study organic matter... | ecosystem: Environmental > Aquatic > Marine > Coastal ...
GATAGTTCTAGAGATTTTATTTTAAAGTTTAATACAGAGGGTGTAATTCAACTAGACAGTAACTTTAAATTTTCATTACCTCCAGAAGTTATTCTAAAAATAGAGGAAAGAAATAGACTGGAAAATCTTCAATTAATAGGAATTGGTGGTGGTGTTTTTGTTATATTTTTATTAGGTATGGGTGTTGTATTATTTAAACGAAAGAAAAAAGAAAAAATAGAATTTATTCGGTTGTATCCAAATCCAGGAAATGGAATAGTAAATCTAGAACTTAAAGTTCCTGAATCAATAAAAGAATTAAACCTAAAGGTTATTACACCAAAAGGAAAAGTAATATTATCAGAGTCTATAAATTACGATCTCAAAATTTTAAATTTAACAAGGTTAAGGGCTGGACTATATTTGATTTCTATTAGTAAAGAAGGATACAATACTGTTTCTAAAAAATACTTTAGACGTTAAAAAATCTATTTTTTTTCAATCATCAATAATTTCTGTACTCATGAGTTTATTACTAGCTTTTTCTTTTTTAGCTGCTTGTCTAATTTCGGCAAAACCAGAAACTGCTTTTTGGGTAAAATAATACCCACTAGAAGTTGAAGCTCCACCAATTAATAACGTAAGGATTGCTGGGCCGTAGACAACACAAATTGTTAACAATACTAATCCAATAATTAGCATTACAATACCAAAAGTTAGTTCTAAAGCTCTTATAGTAAAATTATTAATAGTGAGGTCTCTTTTATTTGTTACTGATAATAAAAACTCGTCATCTATTTTATTTACCCAATAAAATACTTCTGATTTGGAGTATCCTTGAGTTTCAATTTCTTTTCTTATCTCCGAATTTGCAATACTTTCCCTCCTCTTCTGAACAAAATATTGAATTTCGGAATCAGTCATTTATTCTATAAAAAGTTAACGGAATTTGGTCCTTCATTAAATAATAAATCAAAAATAAATAGATTGGGGATGAATCCATATTTATCTTCAAAAACCTGATTGTAAGGTTCTTTTGGAAACTCTAACGATTTTTGTTTTGGAGTAAAATAACCTCTGTAATTTGTAAAACCTTCAATCTCTTTGTGATGTTCTTTGCTAAATGTTGAATTAATTTTAATTCCCAATGCATCTAAAATTTTATCTTGTAAAGCAAGATTAAACTCTACCAAAGTATCATATTTTGCCATGTAAATTGGCTCAAAATCATCTTCGAAAAACTCGAAATATGGGGAAGATCGATAAGCAGAAGCTATTGACTTCCAGTGGTGTTTTTGCCACAGATGATCATAGGATACTTTAATATCCTGCAATGCAGTATGGTTATTATGCTTTACCACGGGGATAATTAAATTTAATTTCCCATTCGCTCCATACATTTCTGCTCTGTTTCTGAAGTTTTGTTTTAAATAATGTCCGTGTAAATCAAAAAACACTTCGTCTGCTTGGTTAAGCAAACTGTAATACTCAATATTTCCTAAAAAAACTACGGGTACAATTATCTTCATTCTTACTTATTTTGGCATTCTACTGCTTTTCTTACACTTCCTTCGCTTAATAAAATTGCTTTTGCTTCTTCGTATTCCAAATCTGTTTGTTTCATCACCATTCGGGTTCCTCTGTCTACCAATTTATTGTTACTCAGTTGCATATCAACCATTTTATTTCCTTTTACTCTCCCCAATTGAATCATAACCGAAGTAGAAATCATATTAAGAACCAACTTTTGAGCTGTTCCCGATTTCATTCTGGTACTTCCAGTTACAAATTCTGGCCCTACTTCTATCTCTACAGGGAATTTAGCTACTTCTCCTATTTTACTTCCTTTGTTACAGGTAATGCAACCTGTAGCTATATTTCTGCTATTGCATTCATTAAGCGCTCCAATAACATACGGAGTACTTCCAGATGCTGCAATTCCAATTACTGTATCTAATTCAGTCACCTTATATTCTAGCAAGTCTTTCCAGCCTTGTTCCAAATCGTCTTCTGCAAATTCTACTGCTTTTCGTATTGCCGAATCTCCTCCTGCAATAAGTCCTACAACCCAGTCGTGAGGAACTCCAAATGTTGGTGGACATTCACTTGCATCAACAATTCCTAATCGCCCACTAGTTCCTGCACCTAGGTAAAAAAGCCTTCCTCCTTGTTTCATTTTAGGAACAATTTCAGAAACTAATGTTTCTATCTCCTTCAATGATTTTTCAATTGCATCTGGAACAGTTTTATCCTCTTTGTTCATGTTGGTTAGCAAATCTGCTACCGACATGTCCTCCAAAGAATTGTAATGCGAATCCGATTCTGTTGCTTTAGTCATTAATTTATAATGTTTTAAAGATTCTTCCCCATCTTACTCCACCATCTGTCCAACCAAGTTCTTGATCTTTACTCATCCAAATAATTAGTCCTTTTCCTACTACGTGATCAGCTGGCACAAACCCCCAAGATCTTGAATCTGCTGAGTTATGCCTATTATCTCCTACCATGTAATAGTAGTTTTGCTTAAATGTATAAGTGGTTACTTTCTCCCCATTAATAATGAATTCACCATTTTTATACTCCGCTTCATTGTTTTCGTAAGTCACAATACACCTGTTGTATTTTGCCCAATTCATTTCGTTAAGCTCAATTGTTGCTCCTTCTTGTGGCATCCAAAGTGGCCCATAATTATCAATTGTCCAAGGAAGTAATTCGGAATTAGGGAATATCTTGATGTACGATTTAAGAGCATCTTTAGTCGAATCAATCTGTTTATCGATAGATAGTATTCTTAAATCACCAAAAGCACCTGCACTGATAGAATCAATTAGCATCTTTTTCCCTTTTTCGCTCATATTAATAACGATAGGATTCTGATTGTATGGTAATTGACCTCTAAACTCAGGGTTAACAGATGTTATGTCGCTATAGTTTCCTAGATTATACTCAAACTTTTCCTTCATTTTAGGATACTCCAAATTACCTAAAGCACGATTGAAAGTTACTACATGTTTGAAGTTTACATTCTCCCCAACAATACTTCGCTCTCCATTAATGTATAAGTCGCCATTTCTTATTTCTATAGTTTCGCCAGCTACTGCTACACATCTTTTGATGTAGTTTTCCTTCTTATCAATAGGTCTGTGAGTGTATCCGTTTATATCGAAATAGAATAGTTTTTTATCGACTAATATCTTTTTTCGAGCCATTGCCTCGAACTTATCTTTATTAGCAAAAAATTGAGCTTTGTTTTTAATTCTACTATCTCTTGCTTGTGAGTAAGCTTCTTCTCTTAATAACTCGTAGTAATTGTGTCCCTGAATTTCTCCTCCTGCACCTTCGGCACCAGGATATCTTCCAAAAATAGCCGTATCACCTACTGGATGGTTAAAAACAACAATATCATTTCTTTCTACTTTCCCCCAACCTGGCAATCTGTTGTAAGGTAATTTAATAATCTCCGAATAAGAGTTAATATAAGTAAACGGAATCGTGTTGTGAACCAATGGGTAAGAAAGTGGTGTAAATGGAACACGTGTACCGTATGATAATTTATTTACGAAAAGAAAATCTCCAACAAGCAACTCCTTTTCCATTGATGGTGTTGGAATTGTAAATGCTTCTAACACATATCCTCTTATCATTGAGGCTGCTATTAAAGCAAATACGATAGAATCTCCCCATTCTTTAGCCATAGACTTTACTCCTTTTTTCTCTTTAGAGCCAGTCATTTTTTGGAGTATTACAAATACCGTAATTATCCCAAATGAAGCTAAAAACAAAGCTATGTGATCGGATATTCTTCTTCTTTCTACTTGTTTTGGATCATCCCAATTAGTTTCTCCTTCATACACCAATTCTTCTTTACCAAAAGCAATCATTGGAAAATAAATAAAAGGAACAAAAATTTGCATGAGTGTATCCTTTGCCGAAAACTTACCAAAAGCACGACCCATAGAAACGTTCATAGCCATGAACATCAGTATCTGACTGAATCCTGGGATTAACAGAATAATTGCCCACCACCATGGTCTTTTAATGATTTTAAGCCAAATTAATATATTATAAACTGGTACAAGTCCTTCCCAAGATTTTCTTCCTGCTTTTTCGAATAATTTCCAAGTTGCCATAGCGCAATACAGCACTATTATTGAAATCCAAAGGGTGATAATTGATATTGTCATACGGTTATTTTTTTCTTTAAAAAGGATTAAAAACAAATATAAGAGTTATACAGAAGTAACAATCACAATTTGTTCCTAAATAAATGTTTGATTAAAGATAAGTCTCATACTTCCAAAAAGAATTATCTTTATTGATAAGATACCCTCCGTTAACTATTTTTAACTTAAACGAATATCTAACAAATGAAAAAGTCTATTTCTATCCAAAATGCACCAGCTCCAGTTGGGTCGTACAGCCAAGCTATACTATCAAATGATACGCTTTATATAAGTGGGCAAATTGCAATAAATCCTTTTGATGGTGAGTTCAAAACTGAAAGTATAGAAACTGAAACACATCAGGTAATGAAGAATATCTTGGCATTATTGGATGCAGCTGAAATGGACGTGAATAACTTGGTTAAGTGTTCTATATTTTTGGATAGTATGGATAATTTTGGAACTGTAGATGGAATTTATTCTTCATATTTTGAAGCTAATAACTTCCCTGCTCGCGAAACTGTGGAAGTAAGTAAATTACCTAAAGGAGTTAGGGTTGAAATATCTGCTATTGCGGTTATATAAATAAAATTATGACTAAAGTTATTCTATCTATACTTACATTAATTACACTTAATCTAGGTAGCTTTTCTCAGAATGAAAGAACTAGTTATCTTGGTGTAAACATGCCTCCACTATTTGGTACCGCAATAGAGCTTGGTTATGAACTTAATCTAAAACCCCAACTAACTTTTAATGTTAGCAGTGGTTATACATTTAATAGTGAGCTAAATGGCTCTTGTAAAAAAGAAAATGCTAGATTAAAAATTAGTAAAAAATCTGGTGGATTTATTAAAATTGGTGTCAGGTATAATTGGAGAAAAAACTTTAATAAAATCGCTCCATTTTTTGGAGCAAACCTAGTTAATTCAATCTCTACAGAAGAAGGTACACAAGAAATGGGTGCAATTATAAATGGTGAACCAACTCTTTGGGTTGAATCAGTATTCTCAAATAATTATAATCTAGGAGTTAGTGGAATAATTGGAATTACAGGTAATTCAACTAATCGCTTTAATTTTGATTTAGGAATTCAGGTTGGAAGAGTAGTTGTAAATAATCTTTTAGACTGCAGAAGCTATATGCCAGGAATGGGTGCTGGTTTTTTAGAAAATAGAGTTCAAGGGATACTTAGACTTAAATATAGAATCAGTTAATACTATCCCCTAGTAAACATCCACTCCATTTCTGTAGATAGATTAGTATTAAAAGTGTAGTTTTCATAATCGAATCCCTTAATTTCTTCTACATCAGAAATTTGATTTTTGATGATGTACCTACTCATTAATCCTCTAGCAAACTTAGCGTAAGTCATAATGGTTTTATATTCCCCATTTTTAAAATCTTTGAAGCCGATAGTCAGTATTTTTCCATCTAATTTTTTAGTGTCGATAGATTTAAAATATTCGTTACTAGCTAAATTAACCAAGTAATCTCCTTTTAATTCTTCGCTTAAAGCTTTGGTATTATTCTCTTTCCAAACGGCATACAAGTTTTTTTCCTTTGCAGAAATTTCAATTCTTGTACTCATTTCTAATCTGTATGGTTGTATTAAATCCAATGGTTTTAGCAATCCATAAAGTCCAGATAGTATTCTTAAATGATTTTGAGCAAACTTAAATTCTTCTTTAGTAAATGAAGACGCATCCATTCCTCGGTAAGCATCACCAGTAAAAGCTAAAACTGCTTGCTTGGCATTGTCATCAGTAAATTCATTAGAAAACTCTTGAAATCTACCATAGTTTAAATCACTGATATTAGCGCTTACTTTCATCAACTCCCCTATTTGCTTAGCAGATAATTTCTTAAGTTTCTTCATTATCTTTTCGGTTTTATCTGAAAAAGAAATGTTGGTAGAAGTCGAAATAATGTCTTGCTTATCAAAGTTCATTGACTTTGCTGGAGATAATATAAATTTCATGTCAGTTGATTTGTATCAAAAGTACAAAATTTATATTCTAAAACTCAAGAGGATTTACTCAGGCGCATTGAATAAATCGTCCGTTTTCGATTTATCATTTTTGATTGTCACATCACTTTCGAATACCCACTTTCCTTTTTTAAGTACGAATCTGTCATAACTTAAATCTGGGTAATAATACTGAGGATATCCTTCCATTTGCTTAGTAGATGGGGATAAATGAGAAAACACAATCTGGCTTTGCTTTTTAGTTTCAAAGTGTTTTAAACTCACGTATGCTTCGTTAGAGTATTCTAAAATAATTCTCTTTTTCTTGACTCTTGGTTGATCAGGAAAATTAAATAGAGCAAAACCAAACTTAGCATTTCTGCTACCTAATGACATAGTTTCGATTACTTTTTGAGTAGTAATATCGTCTTTTCCATTCCATCCCAAAAGTGTATATTTGCCTCTTCCCATTGGAATAATCTTGTAATAACAAGCTCCGTACCAGTTAGTTTGAGATAGTGTCTTAAGTTCAGGACTTATAATGTTTCGGTAATTATCTTTCAACTCGATAATGGTTCCATCTTTTTTAAGAATCAAACAAAAGAAATTATTCATTCCGTTCTCCATTTCAACATTCCAATTAAATAATCGAAACTCTTCGTCTGGCGAAGTTATTTTAGACATAGATTGAAGAGAGTCAAAAGGAAAGGTAAACGCTCCATTTATAGCTAATACTTCTTTCATCTTAGCTTTAAACTCTTTGTTGTAGTTAACAAAATCAGTGTTTTGGTAACTCTTTCTCAGTTTTTTGAAAACAGAATCTAATTCCAATTCTTCAGCTATTAACTGATCGTTTACCTCTGGTTTAGAAGTAAAAGAAAGCAACATAATTGTTGCTATAGATAGTATTAAAGCCTTTTTCATAATCGGATAACGATAAATTTATATAAATCTTGTTTAGTGATAAACAAAAAGGATACCAAGTTAAACCGAAACAGCTTCTTGGTGAACTTTAAAAGTTGGATACATTTCTTCGTAAGTCTTAATTACATTACTTTCTATCCTATGATTAATGTGTCCTCTGGTCAATTTTTTTTTGTCCGTTAACCCTGCAGCTAAAAGTAATTCAGCAAAACTGTCCATTGTTTTTTTATGGTATGATGCTACACGAACTTTCTTATCTGTTACATCCAATCCTTTCATTAATTTTTTATCCTGTGTAGCAATTCCTACAGGACAAGTATTTGTATTACACAATAATGCTTGAATACACCCTAATGACATCATCATTGCTCTTGCACTTTGACAGAAATCTGCACCCATTGCTAATGCTCTCACAACATGAAAACCAGTAACTATTTTTCCTGATGCCGAAAGTTTAATTTTGTCTCTTAATCCATGTTTTAATAAGGTATCATGAACGAAAGCCAATCCATCCAAAAATGGTGTTCCTACCGAATCAGAAAATTCTACTGGAGCTGCTCCAGTTCCACCTTCTCCGCCATCAACAGTAATAAAATCAGGCGTTACTCCTGTTTCTATCATTGCTTCGCACAACTCTTCAAATTCTCTTTTTACACCTACACATAATTTAAATCCAGTTGGTTTTCCTCCAGAAAGTTCTCTGGTAAGTTTAATAAACTCCATAAACTCAATCGGATTACTAAATGCTGAGTGTGCTGGTGGTGAATTAACATCTACACCTGGCTCTACTCCTCTTATTTTAGCGATTTCGGGTGTATTCTTTTTTGCTGGTAAAATTCCTCCATGCCCTGGTTTTGCACCTTGAGATAATTTAATCTCAATCATTTTTACTGAATCAGCACTTGAAGTTACTTTAAATTTTTCTGGAGAAAAACCACCATCAGCAGCTCTACATCCAAAATACCCTGTTCCTACTTGCCATATTAAATCTCCCCCGTTTTGTAAGTGATAAGGACTAACTCCTCCCTCGCCAGTATTGTGAGCAAAATTATTGAGCTTAGCTCCTCCATTAAGAGATTCTACAGCCTTGTGGCTTAATGAACCAAAACTCATTGCCGAAATATTTAAAATACTAGCAGAATAAGGCTTAGTACAATCTTTTCCACCAATCATAACTCTAGTATCAATGTCTACATCATGGTGCGATTTTGCATACAAAGAATGGTTTATCCATTCGTAACCAGCTTTGTAAGTATCTTCTTGTGTTCCAAAAGGTGTAGTATCTGTAGCGTTTTTAGCTCTTCGATAAACCAATGATCTATCAATTCTATCAAACGGTCTTCCTTCAGTATCTGTCTCTACAAAATATTGCATTATTTCTGGACGGATTGCCTCAAGCATGTATCTAAAATTTCCTATTACAGGGAAATTTTTACGAATTGCGTGTTTCGATTGAATCATGTCATACAATCCTACAGCCACAATTGGAAGTACAATAATAAACAACCACCAAATTGGTGTAACATATATGGAAACCAAAATAATGGCTGCTATACTAATTATGGATAGTGCTAAAAATACTCTTCTTACCATTTTCTAATTCTTTAAAGTTTTATAATTTTTCCCCACAAAACTTACAGTGAACCGCATCATCTGCATGTCCTTCTTTGGAGCAATTGGTACAATGTTCTGTGTTGGTGTAAGTCAAGTTTCTTTTTACAACACCAGCAGTAACCATTCCTGTTGGTACTGCAATAATTCCATAACCAAGAATCATTATTATTGAAGAGATAAACTGACCTAACGGAGTAACTGGAGAAATATCACCAAAACCAACAGTAGTTAGTGTTACAATAGCCCAATAAATACTTCTTGGAATACTGGTAAAACCATTTTCACCACCTTCTACGACATACATTACTGAGCCTAAAATCATTGCCATACAAAGAACTGCAACCAAAAAAACAATAATTTTTTCTTTGCTTTCTTTCATTGCTTGCCCAAGCATTTTTCCTTCAGTAGTAAAACTTCCTAATTTGAATACTTTGAATAATCTTAAAAACCTAAGGACTCTTAATACTTTAAACGCACTTCCACTTCCTGGTAGGAAAAGGGTTATGTATGATGGGATGGTTGAAAGAAAATCTATCACTCCATAAAAGCTAAAAATATATTTCATTGGATGTTTTACCGAAATAATTCTTAGAATATATTCTAAGGTAAACGCTATGGTAAAGAACCATTCTATCTTATCAAGAGTATCGTGAATGTATTGGTTTGTATCTTCATTAAGATGAAGAACCAAAACGCTATCAAGCATTACAACTAGTAAACTAGATAAAATAAATACAAGTAACAATACATCAAAAGCTTTTCCAGCTTTGGTGTCTGCCTCAAATATTACATCATGTATTTTTTCTTTCCAAGGTTGCATGAAACAAATATATGAGTTTTAGGTGGTTTATTTATCGGTTGAATTAAGAAGAAAATGCCTTTCTCTCTCTGGCAATCCTTTTTTAGCATACTCATCATCTGGTGCTCGGTAGGCATCTTCTAGTTTCTGGTGATTTTCTGAGCTTACATCAATCTCCGAAAAAGTAATCCAGAAAGCTTCCTTAGTCATTGAGTCCCAATGCAATTGCCACCATGATTTTTTGTGAGTTCCCAATATATTGTAAAAGGTAGTAAACATAAAAATAGCTATAAACCCGTAGTTCAGATATTTCACTTTAGCAATTCGTTCGATAAATACTGCTAAAGGAAAAATTAGAAAAGCATAAAACTCTACCATTGCTCTTGATCCAAAACTACCCCCAAACCACCAGCTCCACCAACTAGACAGAATATATACTGCCAAAATAATCATGAGAGCGATACTCCATTTCATTGCTGGGATTTTCTTTGGCAACCAAAACAAACCAATTAATGCAAAAATCATTAATGGGGTGTAAAGCAACCATCCTTTTCGGTAGCTGACAAGGAAATCGATAATATGAGCTGATTGAAAATAAAACTTCTCATCTCCATAACTCCAGTTTAACCAAGTTCCTCCATAGATTTTCCAATAGAGCATTTGAATAAAAAAGGGAAACACAAGTAACAACAAAGCAACTGAATAGCTTTTCCAATTGTGCTTTAAATGAACGATAAAATTAGTTTCTTGAATCCCATATAACAAAGGAAACAGACCTACAATAACACTGGTTGGTCGTATCAAAATTGCCATTCCTAAAGCCAATGCTGTGAATAGTAAATTTATTGTTTTAAAGTTCTCGAACCATTTAATGGTATTAAATATAATTACCGAAAACAGTACAAATAGATAGGAATGAGTCATTTCTCCTTCGCACAAAGTATAGTAATACAAATTAGTAGAAATAAAAATGAGTACAATAGATACAGCTGAAATACTTGGTTTAAAATACCTTAACAAACATAAATACAGTAAATAAAGAGCAATAGTTACATAAATAAAAGTAAACACTATTAATGATATACTATAAGATAATGAATATCCATCTGACTCATAACTAGTATTACTGGCTATGATATGTCCTACAGTAAACCCTGGCAAATACATAATTGACATACCAAGAGTCATTTTTGGTAGGTTTATTCCGTTTTCATTTGGGATAAGCCAATACTTTCGGTCGAAGTTCTTTTTGTAGGCAGGATCGTTATGAATAAAAGTTTGAGGAAGGTATCCGTAATATTGATTTACATCTGTTCCATAAACAAACTGATAGGGATGATCTTTATAAATTCGCCATGAACTATTGGTGTATGAAACTACAAGCACTATCGCGAGATAGGCTATCAAAAAAGCTTTATGTTTTAAGAGTTTCATTATTAAGTTTCGGCTAATATAATAGAAAAAAAGTAGTTGTAATAAAAAAGGGAAGCGTTTGCTTCCCTTTAAGTTTAGTTATGTTATTCTAATTATCTAATTACAGTAATGTGCCCATCTTTAGTGAAGATTTCGAAACCGTCTAGTACCGAAGAACCAACTGGACCAACAAAACCACCTGCATAATTAATACCGGCTGGCAGGTCAAATTTAAATGTTAAACCACTTAAAGCAAAAGGTGAAAAGTTATCTACTGATATAGAGTAAGCTGTAGGAGAAGTTTCACAAGCATCTATTTCCACTGATGCTGTGACTGGAGTTGGAAAAGTTCTACCAGGATAGTCTATGTCCAAAAACTGCTGCGAATTTATGCTAAAGGAGATAATCCAAGCAAAAAATATTAATAAAAAATTAAATCTTCTCATTCAAATATGTTAATAATCATGTTACTCATGATTAACGTGCTAATTTTATTGGGGTTGCCTCTATAGCAAACCGAATTCTTTACAAGATTATAATTTTTTTCCTATCCTTGTACTGTATCAGCATTAATCTTGCTTAAAATGCGGTTTTTAATAGTTGAAAAAGAGTAATCACAAAAGGTTTTTTTTATCTTTATCCTTTCAAAAAAAATACCTAAATAATTCAGTAGAAAATGATTGAAATAAATCGACTTAGAGATAATAGTAACGAAATAATTGAGCGATTAAGTATAAAGAATTTCGATTCTAAAAAAATAATTACCGAAATCCTTGAATTGGACAAACAAAAAAGAGAAATTCAAGTTAGTAGTGACGGGCTTTTAAGTCAAAGAAATTCTATCTCCAAAGAGATAGGAAATTTGTTTAAATCTGGACAAGCTGAACTTGCCAATAAGAAAAAGAAAGAAACTGTATCGTTAAATACTGATATTCAAGAATTAAAAGAGAAGTTTAACGTAGTTGATGAAAAACTAACTGATTTACTTTATCTGTTACCAAACACTCCACATATTGATGTACCAAAAGGTAAAACACCAGAAGAAAACATCACAATATTTGAAAAAGGAGACATTAAAAAACTTCACGACAAAGCAAAGCCACACTGGGAACTTGCTTCTGAGTTCGACTTAATCGATTTTGACTTAGGAGTTAAAATTACTGGAGCAGGCTTTCCTGTATACAAAGGAAAAGGTGCTAAATTGCAAAGAGCATTAATCAACTTCTTTTTAGATGAAGCTGAAAACTCTGGTTACAATGAAGTCATCCCCCCTTTGTTGGTAAATGAAGCTTCAGGATATGGAACTGGTCAACTTCCAGATAAAGAAGGACAAATGTATCATTCAACTGAAGATAATTTTTATTTAATACCAACTGCTGAAGTTCCAGTAACTAACATCTTTAGAGATGTAATAGTTAAAAAAGAAGATTTTCCGCAAAAATTAACTGCCTATACCCCTTGTTTTAGAAGAGAAGCTGGTAGTTACGGTAAAGATGTGAGAGGACTTAATAGATTACACCAATTTGATAAAGTTGAGATTGTACAAGTTCAGCACCCTGATAAATCATATGAGGCTTTGGATGGTATGATTGAACACGTAAAAGGTTTACTAGAAAAACTAGAATTACCTTATAGAATTTTGAAATTATGCGGTGGTGACTTAGGTTTTACAGCAGCTATCACTTACGATTTTGAAGTTTACTCTATTGCTCAAGAAAGATGGCTAGAAGTAAGTTCTGTTTCTAATTTTGAAACATACCAAGCCAATAGACTAAAACTAAGATTTAAGAACGAAGAAGGTAAAACTCAACTTGCCCACACACTAAACGGAAGTGCTTTGGCGTTACCAAGAATAGTTGCTGCTTTATTAGAAAATAATCAGACCGAAAATGGTATTGAAATCCCAAAAGTATTAGTTCCTTACACAAGATTTGAAACAATATAAAAACACCCTATTAATGAAACATATTCTACTACTTTTAAGTTTAGTTATTTTAGTATTTTCTTGTACTACCAAAACTGAAGAAAACTCAAAATACGCAGGCTATATATCTGATTTAAAAAGATTTCAGGCAGAAGTGGACTCAGTAAAAGAAGAGTTTTCTAAAATAAATATTGATAGTGTTGTAGCAATAAGAAAATCTGCTGACACAAAATATGGTGCAGTCAAAAAAGTATACCAAACTGATAAAATTGACACTAAATACGAGAAAATAATGCTCCTTGTAAGAGGACAATTAGTGAAAAAATTAAGAACAGTTGAATCTGATTTTATGAGACTTAATAACGATTATAGTTTAAGTAAAAAAAAGTACTTAGATCTTAAAGAAGATTTGATTAACGAATCATGGGATGATGAAAAGGCAAAAATTTATTTTAACGAAGAGCGAAATGCACAAATACTATTAAATGGAGAAATGTCTGGATTTATTTCTAATGTAAATTCATCAATGGAGCTTGCTCCTAAACTTAATTTTCAAATAGACTCGATAATAGCTGAGCATGAGTAAAAACTTTCAACATATAGTTTATACTTTTTGTATATCCATCCTATTTATGGTTGGATTTTCATCAGATGCATACTCTCAAAATACTGATTTACAAATGGCTCAGTATTACTACGAAAATGCTGATTTTGAAAAAGCTAAACTATATTACGAGAAAATATACAGTAGCAATCCTTCAACTAGTCTTTACACTGAATACTTAAATACTTTATTAGAACTAAAAGAATTTAAGGAGGCAGAAAAAATCACAAAAAAGAAAATAAAGGAGGAACGATTTGGATACTTTTTTAAAGTTAAACTTGGAGAGATTTACGAAAAAAAGGGAGAAACAGAAGAAGCGAATAAATACTATGCTGAGTTAATTGAAGACCTTGATGAAAAATCAAATCCTAGTGAGTATTCTATGCTTTCTAATGAATTTGAAAGACTATTAAAATATGATTTAGCGATAGAGACTTTGGAGAAATGTCAATCGAATGTACCTAATGCAAATTATAGTATTGCAATCGCCAATCTTTATGGAATGAAAGGTGATTTCGAAAAAATGGTTGATTCTTATCTTAATCAAATTGAAAAAAGACCTACTGACGTAAATAGAATAAAACAATATTTACCAAGATCAATAAATTTTCAAGAAGACACTGATATTGCTGACATGCTAAGGATTAAACTTCTTAAGAAAGTTCAAAAAAACCCTGAAAAAAATGGGTTTTACGATTTATTAATTTGGATGTTTCAACAAACTGGAGACTTTGAATCTGCATACATTCAAGTAAAAGCTTACGACAAAAGAACAAAAGCTAAAGGAGAGAAAATTTACAAGTTTGCCAAACTGTGTGCTTCCAATAAACAATTTGATTTAGCTATTGAGTCTTACGAAACTGTTATTAAAAACGAAAATGAATTCAACTTTTTTTCAATAGCATCGAAACAAGAAATTCTTGATGTACTTAAAAACAAGATTTTTTCTAATGCGAGTTATACTTCTAATGATTTATTGAATTTAAAATCAAGATACCTTAAAACGATTTCTGGAATTCCAAATATTAGTGATAGAGCTCCGTTAGTAGAAGGGTTAGCTTATTTAGAAGGTTTTTACATTCATGATATAGATACTGCAGAGATTTTATATCGTGACCTACTCACCTACCCTGGTATTTCTATAAAAAACAAAGCGCTTTATAAAATTAGCTTAGCAGATATACTAATGCTTAAAAATCAGGTTTGGGATGCTTCTCTTTTATATATGCAAGTTGAGAAACAGTTTAAGGAAGATGTGATAGGCTCAATGGCCAAATTCAAAAATGCTAAACTCTATTACTACACTGGGGATTTTGAATGGTCTCAAAACCAACTGGACGGATTGAAAGCTAGTACATCTAAACTAATATCTAATGATGCCATAGATTTATCTTTACTTATTACTGATAATTATAACATGGATACTACATTGATTAATATGCAACAATTTGCTCAAGCAGATTTACTTATTTTTCAGAATAAACTTATTGAGGCAAATCAAAAATTAGATTCTATAACTAATAGAGCTCCTGACCATACTTTGGCTGATGAAATTTTGTATAAAAAATATGAGATAGCTTATAAAAAACAAGAGTTTAAAAAGGCTAAGAGTTTTCTTGAGAAAATAATATCTACTTACCCAGAAGACATATTAGCTGACAATGCGATTTACAAACTTGCTGAGCTAGAGGAAAACCAATTGAATAATTCTAAAGCAGCTTTTGCATTATACGAAAAGCTATTGTTCGATTATCCTGGAAGTCTATTTGTAGTTGAGGCAAGAAAGAGATACCGTAAGTATGCAGAAACACTTTCTCCGCAAGAGAAAACATCTACAGGTATAAAGAAAGACGATACAAAAATCGACACAAGGTTTTAGTTCTATTTTATTAGAACAACACTAATTACCTTCATAATTATCGAAGTTAATTCTGAGCTTAACTATAAGCAACCAAAATTTCACAAAAATTTAGACATAAAAAAAGCCTCAAGTTTCCTTGAGGCTTTTTTATATTAATTTCTTTAAAAGAAAATTAGTTCTTTCTTAACAAGTCTCTAATTTCTCCTAATAAATCTTCTTGAGAAGGTCCTGCTGGTGCCGCTTCTGGCTCAGCTTTCTTCATCTTGTTATATCCTTTAATCATCATGAACATTACAAGACCTACAATAATTAAGTTGATGATTGTATTTATCCATTCACCCCACATAATTGCGTTTTCTGCAACTGCTTCAGTAATTACAGTATCACCATTCTTAACTTCTGCAACTGCTTCAGTTAAAGTTATTTTTAAATCAGAGAAATCAGTTCCTCCAGCAAAATGACCAACGATTGGCATTACAATAAGATTTACAAATCCTTTTACAACAGTTCCAATAGCTCCTGCCATTATTACTGCTACAGTAAATTCTATAACGTTTCCGCCCATGATAAAGGCTTTAAATTCTTTCAACATAATTTATAGTTTTTTGTTAGTTAAGCTCAAGTATAGATTAAAATATCAAGTAATCTGTTATTTATTTGTTACAAAATATTGTGTCATTGTACGGGCTGTAACCCGCCCACAGACCTAAACCACCATTAGAAATATTAGAAAAAACATTAGTTGGTGTTGCAAATGGACTTCCAGTAGATATTATTTGTTCCTCCGCCCCATCAATAAAATCATACACTGATTTATCTATGTTACAGAACTTTACAACAACAGTATCTCCATCTTTATATAAGCTTCTTTCAGGTCCACTATCATCAGGATTACCATTTGTTGATGGTCTATTATAACCAAACTCAAAAGTGGTTCCATTCACAAATTCATCATCAAAAACAGAATTAGTTGGTGGCAAAAAACTATTATCTTTTACTTGTCCTTTTAATGGACCACTTTTATAAGTATTTATTCTCCTAGCAAACCATCTATAGTAGTTGATATCATTAGCAGGCTCAGTTAAATTAGCATATATAAACCCTAATGAATCTCTATTGCCATAGACTTCAAACCAAGTAGAGTCAAGTGGCACAGGATTCAATATAGTAGTAGAGCTTTCGTACACTTCTCCTTTCCAAGTTATAGCAATAGTATAGGTTTTACCCACCTCTCCTACTCTAGTTAAATCAGTAAAACCACAAATATTATAAGCTCCAAGTACTTGTCTTGGAATTCCCAATGCAATACTAAGCTGGTCTTTTTGAGGCTCAGTAAGTGTTCCAGAACACAGTCTTGTCATTTGAGTTGTGGTAACACCATCAGAAAGAGTAATTGTTGCCTCCGAAACATAAGAATTTGCAACCGACTCAACATCTGTTGGATCAAAATAAGGAGAGGTTTTACTAAGCACGACATAAGGAAACGCTCCAGTTTCTACCACACCTTCAACTACAAGTTTTTCCTCTGGTCTTGGTAAATCAACATCAATCTCTTTTTCGCAAGAAAAAAGAAGTGAACTGATAAAAACCATTAATATGTAATGAGTTACTTTCATAATTAAAAACTAAAATTCCAAGTTACTGAAGGTAAAACAGGAAATAATGATACTTGAATAGCAGCAACATCAAGTGTTCCTTGTGTTAGATTACCAGTATTATCAAAGTAAATAAAGTAAGGGTTCTTTCTGTTGTAAAGATTAAAAACAGAGAAATTCCAATTACTAGTAAATTTCTTTGGCACTTGCTCCATTTCTCCAGTCTCAATATTTTTAAACTCTTTGTACTTTTTACCATACCAAGTTGCCGAAATATCCGCTCTGTGATATGGTGCCATTCGGTAACTATTTCTATCAGCATACTCAACAAGCAACTCACCTTCTACAAAATACTTTGATGCAGGAAGTGTTATGGAATTACCTGTTGCATAAACAAATACTGCTCCAAAAACCCATCTTTCATTCAGTCTATAAGCTCCTGTTATGGATAAATCATGTCTCCTATCAAACTTAGCTGGATACTTATTCCCGTTATTCAACTCATCAAACTGACGGAAAGTTTTAGACCAAGTATACCCAATCCATCCTGTCAATTTTCCTTTATTTTTTTTAATAAAAAGCTCTGCTCCATAAGAGTACCCATCTCCAAAAGTTACTTGATTATCAATGTTATCATTAACTCCATCACTAGGATCAGCTCCATCTTTAAACTCTATTAAATTCTGTAAATCTTTGTAGTAAACCTCCACTGAAGTCTCGAACATATTGTTTTTAAAGTTTCTGAAATAACCCATATTAAACTGTATAGCTTGTTGAGGCTTAATAACATCAGTTGAAGGAATCCATAAATCAGTTGGTAAAGAGTTCCCTCCTACCGAAACCAAATGCATGTATTGATAATTAAGAGTTGACCCAAATTTAAATGAAGAATTTTCATCTAAAATAAGACGACCTGTTACCCTAGGTTCTGGTCTTACATAAGTCTTAAGAGCTTTCTTACCAGTGTATTCAATAGTTTCAATGATGTTGTCATTGTTATCCTTAATGTAGCGTGTAAATGGACCAATATGCTGAAAGCTAGATAATCTAAACCCAATATTCATTTTAAGTAGTGATGTTAATTCCACATCATCTAAAAAATAAAGCGCTCCTTCATTGGCATAAAGTCTTACTGCTCCTCCCAAATCAAATTCAGTATCACCCTGAGTGGCAGTAACATTATTTGGGATAAAAGTGTGATATGTATAGTTTGCACCAAACTTAATTGTGTGTTTTGGATTGGGATAATAACTAAAATCTGCTTTTAAATTCCAATCTCTTATTCCGGAATACAAACCAAAGCTAAAATCTTCTTGCCTACCCTCAAATTGAAAATCATAAGAACTATAAATTGCCGTAGTATTCAAAAATAATTTATCAGAAAATAAATGATTCCATCTTAATGCAGCAGTCGCATTTCCCCAAGGAATATTAACTGTAAAGCCTGATTCTGCTTGAACATAAGTAAATACATCTTTACCAAAATAACCACTCAAATAAAGTCTGTCCTTATCCGATATTTCGTAATTTAACTTGGCATTAAAATCATAAAAATAATACCCAGATCCTTTCACGGGCGAATCATCTTTAATAAAAGGTTGCGCTAATTCAGATATGTAAGTTCTTCTTCCTGATACTATAAATGAACTTTTGTTTTTTTGAATTGGTCCTTGAAGTGTTAATCTTGAAGCAATTACTCCAATCCCTCCATCTGCTTGAAATTTCTTGGCATTACCATCTTTCATAGAAATATCCAAAACTGAAGATAATCTTCCTCCATAATTAGCTGGCATTCCTCCTTTTACCAAATTCACATTCTTAATTGCATCTGCATTAAAAACAGAAAAGAAACCAAACAAGTGAGCAGCATTATAAACTACTGCTTCATCAAGCATTATTAAATTTTGATCGGGCCCTCCTCCTCTTACATAAAAACCTGTGTTTCCTTCACCAGACGACTGAACTCCTGGCAATAACTGAATAGATTTAAGAATATCAACTTCTCCCATAAAAGCAGGCAAAGTTTTTAGTTGTTCTACATCCAATTCCACTTTACTCATGTCAGTATCACGAGTGTTTCCATCTTCGTTTTCTCCTTCAATAGTTACGATTGGGATAAATACATCTGTAGGGACTAATTCAATGTTAAGTTTCTGACTTTCATTAATTTCAATTTTTTTAACCACTTCTCTGTATCCTACAAAAGAAACTTTAACAGTATAATTTCCATTAGGAATTGTTAAGCTATAAAACCCATAAAGGTTTGATGAAATACCTTGTTTTAATTTCTCAACAAAAACACTTGCTCCAATAAGTAATTCGCCAGTTTCAGAGTCTTTTATGCTTCCGCTTAACGTACTGTTTTGCAAAAAGCTAACAAACGAAATGAGAACAAAGAAAAAAGTTAATTTTAGTTTTAACATATTGGGATTACCCTTTTAGTATTGAAAAGTAAATGTATAAAAAAAGGAGCCGATTTGCTTACAAAAGGGCTCCTTTAACATTTATCAATCCAACTTATTTAGTAAACAATAGTTCTCTGAATTTTGGCATAGGCCACAATTCATCATCAACTAATATCTCTAGTTTGTTTAGGTGATAAGCTATATCATCAAAATGAACTTTAACTGTATCACAATACGCTACAGCTTTCTTGAAAGGATCTTCAATCTTATTAGCCTTCTTTCTCATAGCCAACATCTTCTCAAGCTTTTTCTTTAATTGAGTTAAATGGATACACAATTCTTCTAGTAAACTTAATTGTGTGTAAGCCATTGCTTTAAACTCCTTATCACCATAAATATCCTTAATTCCTTCGATGTTTTTCATCAATAAATTTTGATACTTTACAGCAGCAGGAATAATATGGTTTTGTGCTAAATCTCCTAGCATTCTTCCTTCAATTTGAATCTGTAATTGGTACATTTCCAATTGAATTTCTTGTCTCGCATGGTATTCAACTTCTGTGAATATTCCCATGTCTCTGAACAAGTCCACATACTTTTTATCAGATACTTTGTTTACAGCTCTTGGAGTATCTTTCATGTTAGATAAACCTCTCTTTTCAGCTTCTTTTACCCATTCGTCTCCATATCCATTTCCTTCGAATCTAATTTTCTTAGAATCTTTAATCATTTGCTGAAGCTCTTTCAAAATAGCCATATCTTTCTTCTCTCCCTTTTTTATCTTAGAGTCAACAGATTTTTTAAACTCTTGTAATTGCTTAGCAATAATTGTATTAAGAGCAATCATTGGAGTAGCACAGTTTGCTGTAGAACCTACTGCTCTAAACTCAAATTTGTTTCCTGTAAATGCAAAAGGCGAAGTTCTGTTTCTATCTGTATTGTCCAACATCAACTCAGGAATCTTTCCTATGTTCAGTTTTAAAGCTGTTTTCTCATCTGGAGTCATTGTTCCAGACTTCACGTTTTTCTCTAAGTCATCAAGCATTTTAGTCAATTGCTCTCCAATAAAAATAGAGATAATTGCTGGTGGTGCTTCGTGTCCACCTAATCTGTGATCGTTACTTGCAGTAGCAATACTTGATCTAAGGATGTCCGAATAGTCGTGAATCGCTTTAATTGTGTTCACAAAGAAAGTCAAGAAACGAATGTTCTCTTTAGGGTTTTTACCCGGTTGTAATAAGTTAACTCCAGTGTTAGTAGATAAAGACCAGTTGTTGTGCTTTCCAGAACCGTTAAGATCTGCAAATGGTTTTTCGTGAAGTAACACTCTAAAATTATGGTCTTCAGCTACTTTTTCCATCACATCCATTAATAGCAAGTTATGATCTACAGCTAAGTTAGTTTCTTCAAAGATTGGAGCACACTCAAATTGATTTGGTGCAACCTCATTGTGACGTGTCTTTACAGGTATTCCTAATCTCAAAGATTGCTTTTCGAAATCTCTCATGAAAGAAGTAACTCTTTCAGATATTGTTCCAAAATAATGATCGTCTAATTGTTGTCCCTTTGCTGGCTTGTGACCAAACAAAGCTCTACCAGTCATCATAATATCTGGACGTGCATTGTACAATGCCGAATCAATTAAAAAATACTCTTGCTCCCAACCTAAAGTTGCTTGCACTCTATTTACGTTTTTATCAAAATACTGGCAAACAGCTGTTGCTGCATCATCTACTGTAGTTAAAGCTTTTAGCAAAGGCATTTTATTATCCAAAGCTTCACCTGTGTAAGCAATAAATATAGTAGGAATACATAATGTAGTTCCCATAATAAATGCAGGTGACGAAGGGTCCCATGCAGTATAACCTCTTGCTTCAAATGTATTTCTTATTCCTCCGTTTGGAAAACTAGAAGCATCTGGCTCTTGTTGTACCAATAATTCTCCTCTAAATTTTTCTATTGCTCCATTTTCTGATGTCTCAAAAAATGCATCATGCTTTTCGGCAGTAGAACCAGTTAATGGTTGAAACCAGTGAGTATAATGTGTTACTCCTCTTTTTACAGCCCATTCTTTCATTGCATTAGCAACTTGATTGGCAACACTTCTGTCTATTCTTGTTCCGTCATTGATTGACTTCTGAACACTTTTAAAAACTTCACCCGATACGTGATCGGCCATTTTTGAATCTGTAAATACATCCTTTGCAAAAATCTCAGAGATTTTTTCAGTGGTGATTTTCATTTTTTTAGCCTTTCTACTATTAATAGTTTCTAGTGCTTTAAATCTTCTTTGAGACATTATATGAGGTTTTAATTAAATAATAAACAAATGTATTTAATATTTAGGGGGGGCAACACAAAAAAACATGTTTTTTATCAACAGACCCCTAATTTTATAAACCAATTTAACTGAAAATTGAAAACTGAACATAATTACTGTTAAATTATTAAGATATACCGTTACAAAAGTCAAACGTGCCATTAAATAATTAGTCACCTGAAAATCAAAAGATAGTGCATATAATTGAGTAATCATTAAATAACGAAGAAGGAGATTTCATTGTATTGAGAATTGTAAAAAATTAATTTCTTCAGCAGAAAGCCACCTCAATCTTAGTTTAACGCTTTTAATTGAGTGCGAGGTGGATTTTTGTATCTTTCTTTTTTTATGAATAAGGATTCGTTTACTTTTGGGAGTGAAACTAGCCGTAATCATAGTAAACTATAATGTAAAGTATTTCTTAAAGCAATGCTTGGAGTCAGTAATGAACTCCGATTGCCTAGAAACTCTTGAGGTTTTTGTTGTAGACAACAACTCCAAAGATGGTTCCATAGAAATGGTTAAGGAATCATTTCCTACTGTAAAGTGCATTGCTAACAAAGACAATGTTGGCTTTTCTACTGCTAATAACCTGGCAATTAAAGAATCTTTTTCGGAGTATGTTGTTTTACTTAATCCCGATACACTAGTTAAATCTACTACTTTTAGTAAAGTGATTGAATTTATGGACAATACTCCTGAAGCAGGAGGATTGGGTGTGAAAATGATTGATGGAAATGGAAATTTCCTTCCCGAATCTAAAAGAGGATTACCTACTCCAGAGGTTGCTTTTTATAAAATATTTGGTCTTTCTCGTTTATTTCCTAAATCTAAAAAATACGGAAGGTATCATTTAGGTTATTTATCTAATGATGAAAACCATAAAGTAGATGTATTATCTGGTGCATTTATGATGATGAGGAAAGAGACACTTGACAAAGTTGGTTTGTTAGATGAGGACTTTTTTATGTATGGAGAAGACATTGATTTATCCTACAGAATAACCCAAGGAGGCTATAAAAACTACTATTTTGCTGATACTACTATCGTTCATTACAAAGGAGAAAGTACCAAAAAAAGTAGTGTGAACTATGTTTTTGTTTTTTACAAAGCCATGGCAATTTTTGCGAAGAAGCATTTTGAAACAAGTAAAGCCAGCCTATTTTCTAAGTTGATAAAAGTAGCGATTTTCTTCAGTGCGAGTATTGCAATTGTTAAGAGATTCTTTTCCTTGTTTTTTCTTCCTATTATTGATTTTTGCACGGTTTTCTTTGGGTTGCATGTTGCTAAATATGTCTATCAATCGGAACAAGGTTTATACCATCAACCGCAATTAATTAATGTTTCGTTTATCATTTATTCGTTAATAATATTAATCTGTTTATTCTTTGCTGGCGGTTACGACAAGCCGGTTAAAATTCAAAAAGTAATCAATGGAATTGTTATTGGGTCTGCTTTTAATGCATTGGTATACTTCTTTTTAAAACAAAATTTTTACTTCTCCATATCAGGTGCAATACTTGGTATTAGTATCATAATGGTAGGGCTTACTTTAGTAAGATGGATTCTCCATTTCTTTAAAATAAAGAAGTATAAAATAAATTTCTTTAGGAAAAACATTGCCATAATTGGGAATAAAAAAGAAAGCGAAAAAGTGAATAATTTGGTGGAACATACTCAACTATATTCTTCGGTAATAGGAACTATTTCGCCACAAATAAATGAGCAAGAAGAATACCTTGGAAACATAAATCAACTGGCTAAACTAAAAGATAAATACAAAATTAATGAGGCTATTTTTTGTTCAGAAAATGTAAACTATGATGTTGTAATAGATACCTTGGTTGCTTTTAACAAAGAGAATATTCAGTTTAAATTAGCCAATACTCAAGAAATGTTTATCCTAGGAAGTACGGATAATAATACTTCTGGAGAGTTACACACTATAAACGTGCTTGGAATAGAATCTGCTCAGAACAAAAGACTTAAGAGGTTACTAGACTTTTCTTTCTCCATTAAAGCATTACTCTTCTCTCCCCTATTAATTCTATTTCAACAGAATAAAAAGAACTATTTCTCAAATGTGTTTTCGGTATTATTTGGAAAAAAATCTTGGGTTGGTTACTGGAAGCAAAATTCTAATACGGAGCTTCCTATTATTAAATCTGGTATTCTTTCATCAGGAGATATACTAAGTAATGAAATAAATAAAGAGAATGTGATTCCTTATCAATTAAACATTACTTATGCTAAAAACTATTCTTTTTGGAAAGACGTAATGATTATTAAGAACAGCTTAAACAAGCTTGGTAACGCGAATTAGTTATTTACTTGGAATTTTAAATTACCTGTCTTAAAATCCTTAAAACGTAATGATAACATAGCTAGTAGCTTTGTAAATGATTCAAAAGCCATTTCTGTTTCATCAGAAATTTCTTTTTTAGCCATCCTAAGTGTTAGCTTACCAAAAATACCAGTTAAACAAACCTCAATATCACTTAAACTATTGCTTTGCGATCTATCTCTTAATTCCTGAATGTAAGGTCCAGCTTCGGTATGTACTTCTTGATATTCGGTATCTTCTAATGAAGTTAAAAGCGTATTATGCAAAAAAGTAAGTTCATCCATACTCTCATGAACAAGGCCAATATGACCTTTCTCTTCTAACTTTTTTTCTCTCATTTCGGCAATTATCTCTTCGTACCATTTTTTCACATCTTGCCTTGCCTCTGGAATAGAAGTCATCTGACAAATGTAGTGATCAAAGATATCGTCAATCTTAAAATCAAGACTACGGATAATCATTTCTACTTGAAACATGTAAATTACATATTCAGCAATGTTTTCTTTTTGTTTTTGAAGCGCTATTAGCATGATTTACTTAACCTCTGTTGATTGTGACTTATTCTGAGTATACTCTTTATTAATAGCATCTACAACATAGTTAGAAATGTCATAACTAGTATTAGAATACAAAATTGACCCTCCATTTTGGTAAATTAAGATGAAATCAAATCCTAGTGTTTGTGCAAATGATTGGCAAAACTGTTGAACTTTTAAGTAATACTTTTCCATTTCTGCAGCTTTCACCATCATGTATTCTTGCTCTTGTTGCTGAGAAAATTGATACAAGCTCTGTTGTAGAGTCTGTTCCATTTCCATAATTTGCTGTTGTATTTTCACTAGTTTATCTTGCTCTGATTTTAGCTGAGCATCTGACATACTAGGAGCATTAAGCGTATACTTACTTTTCCCTTCTTCGTACTGCGAGATTTTTCTCTTGTAGTCATTCTCAAGAGCTCTCTTCTTCCCTTCTATTCTTCCTTGTAATTCTTTTTCTTTCTTAGCTATTCTTTCTTCTACATCTCTCAACATATTCAAGTTCTTGTTTAAAGAATCATTGTTTACGTAAGCAATTTTTATTGGCTTGGCAGATATGTTAGAATCTAAGTCCATGTACTTAGTTAACGAATCCTCCATCATCACTGTTGGTGTATCGTCTTCAGTTATTACTTCTTGAGCTGATTTACCATTACTAAATTGTAAATAGAATAAGATAGCTACTGCTATCACTAATATAACGTTAAGTATTGTTCCTGCTTGTTTCATAGTTGCTTTGTAATTTATGATGCAAATTTAACACAATCTTACACATCAGCAATTTAGTTCTGATGTTTATACTAAGAGTAGGTTTATTTTTAACTTATTTTAATAAAAAAAGCCTCCGTTATTGCTAACGAAGGCTTTGTAAAGATGTATTCTTAATTATTTAAAACCTATTGTCTGTTGTTACCAAATTTGGAAATTTAGTTTTATCAAACTTAAACTTAGAACCAGAAATAGCAGTACCTGATGAGAATCCAGTGATGTCATACACCATGTTTACTCCATCTCTCCCTTTAATTTCTACTTTAGTTAATTCGTTTTTAGTTTTATCTACAATTATAGTAATTGTATGATACTTAGATTTTTTAGGGTCTACTGGAAACAACCTTACTTCTTGTAACATTTTTGAACCAACTTTTCCTTCTCCAATAAACTGATATTTAAATCCAGTTTCCCAGATAGAAAGAAGCTTTGCTGGACTCATTAATCCATTTCCTTCATCAGCATCTTCATTAGAGGTAATAACTACTTCGTTATCTTTTTTAGAGTATAACCAGTTGTCTCTTCCATCATTAACAACAGTGTAATCAGATGTGTAATAAGCATATTTTTTTGCTGCTTTATACGCTTTTCCAATTATTATTTGCTTCTTAATTTTAGCTCCAGAAAATGTTGCTTTAAAATCAATAACAATATTATCTATTGACTTGTGCTTTGCACTTAACTTATCCAAGATAGCTTTAGCCTTTGGATCTTTTTCTTGATACGTGTTTTGACCAACAGCAGTAAATGTTGTTCCGATTAGTGCTGCTATAAAAAGTAATTTTTTCATTTATTCTTATTTATGAATTAAAAGTAATATTAATAAAAGAGGTGTTTTCTACTATAACAAAATGATAACGAAATAGATCTAAATGATATTCCAACCATAAATTAAAATAGATAATCAGTCTTAATTACTATAAGTCTTTCAAATACTGTTCCAAACTCATTTCATCTGATATCAGTACCTTTCGAGCCTTGCTTCCTTCAAATGGACCTACAATCCCAGCAGACTCTAGTTGATCAATAATTCGTCCTGCTCGGTTGTAACCAAGTTTTAATTTTCTTTGCAATAAAGAAGCTGATCCTTGTTGGTGAATAACTAAGATACGAGCGGCTTCCTCAAATCTTTCATCTCTATCCTCATCATCAAAACCTCCTTTTGTAGATGCAGCACTTTCGTCAACATATTCTGGTAAAAGTAACGCATTTGTATATCCTCTTTGCTCTCCAATAAAGTTACAAATTTTCTCAACTTCTGGTGTGTCAACAAATCCACATTGGAGCCTAATTATTTCACTACCAGTAGAGTAAATCATATCTCCTCTTCCTATTAGTTGATCCGCTCCTCCTGCATCCAAAATAGTTCTTGAATCTATTTTAGAGGTAACTCTAAATGCAATTCTTCCTGGGAAATTGGCTTTTATAACCCCAGTAATTACATTTACAGAAGGTCTTTGTGTTGCAACAATTAAGTGAATTCCAATGGCTCTAGCAAGTTGTGCAATACGAGCTATTGGCGTTTCTACCTCTTTACCGGCAGTCATTATTAAATCGGCAAATTCATCAATTACTAATACTATGTAAGGCAAATATTGGTGACCTTTTTCTGGGTTTAATTTTCTTTGAATAAACTTAGCATTGTATTCTTTGATGTTTCTTACTTGTGCTTCTTTCAATAAATCATACCTGTTGTCCATTTCAATACACAAAGAGTTTAATGTTGCCACAACCTTTCCTGTATCTGTAATAATAGCCTCCTCTTCACCTGGAAGTTTGGCTAAAAAGTGTCGTTCAATTTTATTGAATAATGTTAATTCTACTTTTTTAGGATCAATCAAAACAAACTTAACTTGCGAAGGATGTTTCTTATACAAAAGCGAAACCAAAATAGCATTTAGACCTACAGACTTTCCTTGTCCAGTAGCTCCTGCCATAAGTAAGTGAGGCATTTTTGTTAAATCAGCAATCAAGGTTTCATTAGAAATAGTTTTACCTAAAGCAACAGGAAGCTCATATTTCGAATTCTGAAACTTATCAGATTGTATCAATGCTTTCATTGATACAATTTGAGGATTAGAGTTTGGAACCTCAATTCCTATTGTTCCTTTTCCTGGGATTGGCGCAATAATTCTAATACCTAAAGCAGATAAACTCAGAGCAATATCATCCTCCAGGTTCTTAATTTTTGAGATTCTAACTCCTGGAGCTGGAACAACTTCGTATAGAGTAACAGTAGGACCTACGGTTGCTTTTATCTTATCAATTTCAATTTTATAATTAGATAGAGTATCTACAATCTTATTTTTATTTGCTTCTAATTCTTCCTTGTTAATATTAATACCTGTTGTTTGCCCATGTGTTTCTAGCAAGTCAATTGGTGGTAATTTGTAGGATGACAAATCCAATTCAGGATCATATTCGCCAAATTCTTTCACCTTTTTGTTAATCTCTCTAACAGTCAGTAATTCTTCTTTTACAGTCTCTACTTCAATTTCAAAATCATCTGTTTTTTCTTGTTCTACTTTTTCTGGAACTTCGTTACTTAACTCTATTTCAGATCCTTCTTCAACTACTTCTTTCGTCTCATTTATAGTTTCAGATGTCTCTTCTGATTGATTTACAACAATTTCCATTTCATCATCAATCAAGTCACTATCCATATCCACATCAAAGTTATTGGATATTTCTTCATGAACTTTTTCTGCATTTTTTTCTGTCTTAACTTCCTCTCCACTTCCTGCAAATAAAGAAGAGACAACTTTAAATCCTGCTTTTATGAAATTAGTGAACATTGCTCCTGTTATTCCGAAAAAGGAGAATAATAAAAAGAAGAATGTTCCTATTCTTCCAACAGAATCTGATAACCAAAGACTAATTTGGTAACCAAAATTCCCTCCCATAAAAAGATTGTTTTCATTAAAGAAATAACCAAAGAATATAGATCCCCAAATTAAAGCTAATACTGCTATTTTTAGCGTTTTCATTAACGGAAGAAGTGTTTCTCCTATAAGAATTTTAAACGCTACTAAAAACAAATAGAAAGGGATTAAGAATGACATAAATCCAAATCCATTGAATATAAAACTGTGAGATACTATTGCTCCAAGTTTACCTAGCCAATTACTAACAGTAAAGGGTTGTTTTGTAAACACAAAGTCTATAAAACCAGCTCCTTCAACTTTATCCTGATCTATTCTCCAAGTGAACAAATAAGATAAAAAAGCGATAAACAAATAAATACAAGACATGGCAACTAGTAGACCTAGAATTCGTTTTGTATTTGGACCTAGTTTAAAAGAAGACTTAATAGATTTTTGCTTTTTTGACTTTTTAGAAGTCTTTTTAGCTTTACTCTCGTCTTTTTCGGTTTGAAATTTATTTTGTCTTTTTGCCATTGCGCATTTCACGTTTAAACAAATATACTACATGCCAATGGTTGCACACAACTATCCACAACAAGTTTTAAAGGATAGTTTGTTCACTAAATAATAATCGAAAATCAATAAAAAATAAGTGCTATATGACTTGTTGAAACTGACTAAAAAAAATAGGGCAATTGTGCAGATAAATCGCTATTTTTGTTAAAACGGAACTCTAAATGAATAAAATAAGATTTAGTATTTTACTTATGGTTATCCTCTCCTTCGCTTGCAAACGCGAAGAAGCAACAAGATGGAACGTAGATATTTTATCTCCAGTTGTAAAAACCACTCTTACTATTGATGACTTAGTTGCCGACTCTATTTTGTCTATTAATTCTGATAATTCAGTTGATTTAGATTATAGTTTTTCGTTTTCTCCAATTCAGGAAGAGTTTTTCCTTACAATACCAGATACAGCTGTAAAGCTTAGATTTGGATTCCCTTTTTTATCTGCAATTCAATTACCTGCTGGTTCTCAATTTGTAAATGATCCTTCCGAAGAAAGTTTTGATCTTGGTGACGCACGAATAGAAAAAATGACAATTGAAACTGGTAAATTACAATACACCATCACAAGCTTTGTACAAACAAAAACAATTTACACCTATACTATTTTTAAAACTTCGAATCCAAGTGGAACCAGATTCACTAGAACTATAAGTGTTCCTGCAGCTTCATCAGCATCAATTCCTGCTGTTAAAACTGGGACTTTTAATTTTGATGGATACACGTTTGATCTTACAGGAAATGATGGAACAAAATTCAATACTTTTGAGTCTGAAGTTACAGTTAATACAGACCCTAATGGTGGTACTGTATCAGTTAGCAACCTTGATAGTGTTTTTATTGAAAACAGACTTTTGTCTTTAAAACCTGCTTATGTTGAAGGCTATATTGGTCAATCATCATTTATTGAAGGCCCAACAGTAAACAACTTTTCTGTGTTTGATCAAATTATTAGCGGAACCCTTGATATTGATTCGATTGATATTTTTACCGAGATTAAAAATTATGTAGGAGCAGAAGCAAGAATAAAGTTGAGACAATTAATCTCTAACAATTCTAGAACAGGAAATAATGTACCATTAATACATTCTTCTATTAATAATTGGATAACCTTGAACCGAGGAGTTGACAACAATGGATTAGTTTCGCCATCAATAAATAGAGTGTTTTACACAAAAGCGAACTCGAACATTGATAGAGTTATTGAAAATCTATCCGACCAAATGACGACTGAACTAGAAGCTCAAGTGAATCCTCTTGGTAACATAGGAAGCGGGAATGATTTCTTGTATTTTGATCAGGTTATTGAGGCTGATTTCCATATTAGATTGCCACTTAAATTCATTGCCAAAGATCTTAAACTAAGACAAAAAATAGATTTAAACCTTACTGATGATAGCAATCCTGTTAATAATGCTCTAGTTACAATTTATGCGGAAAACGGTTTCCCTTTTGATGCAGAAATTCAACTATTTCTTCTTAATTCTGGCGGAGCAATTATTGACTCGGTAATGGTTCAGGGATTAATTAGATCAGCTAATACTGATGCATTAAATATTGTTACAAATCCTGTAAACTCGATTTTGGAAGCTGTCATTCCTACTGATAAAATGACTATAATAAATAATAACTCCGAAGTAATACTTCAAATAATTTTTAACACTAACAATTCTCCACACACTACCATCTATAGAGATAACTATATAAAGTTTAAACTAGTGACTGATATGAATATGGAAATAAAGTACAATTAATGATTAGATATAACTACATAGTTTTTTGTCTGGTTTCAATTTTATTTATTTTTGGAACTGAAACTGTTTATGCCCAATCGGATAGCACTACCAAAGACTCTACTAATGTTTTAATTATTGATAGTAACCGAGATAATTATCAAGTTTTGGCTGTATTTTCAGCTAATTATGGCTCTACAAATTTGAGTAATGAGTTCATGCAAAAATTACTTTTTGGAGGAGAAATTACCGAAAGACTTAAAGAGTTAGCAATTGACAAAACTAACAACAGAAATAGATTTGGGCTCGAAGTAAACTACGAAGGTCAATTTGTAGATATGACAGACACATTAATCAAAAAACTACCAAATTATCATTATTACATAGGCTTTGGGAGTTATAATAATATAAGTGCTTCCTACACTCGAGATTTATTTTCGACTATTTTCTACGGAAACAAACAATTTGAAGACCAAACTGCAGAACTTGGTAGATCAAATTTCACTTCTTATAAATTTGAGAAATTAACTATTGGCCTAATGAAAAAAGATTGGTCTCAATCATTTGGATTGTCTTTAATTATTGGTGACAGATTTAATTCTTTCAATTTTAGACAAGCAGATTTATATACAGCACCAGAAGGAACTGAACTTAACATGCAGTACAATGGTAAGATTCGTTTGTCTGATAACAATTCGAGAAACTTTATGTCTTTTAATGGAGCTGGAATTGGGCTAGACTACTCTCGCCTTTTACTAAACAAAAAATATACTTTCTCAGTTACAAATTTTGGATTAATCTTTTGGGCAAGAAATACAAGATTCTCTAATACGGAGATAAACTATGATTTTGATGGAATAGAAATTGATAATGTTTTCCAAACTGATAATGACGAAATAGTAACTAAAGCCGAAGCTATTTTACCAGAATTATTTGATAGAAACTTTGTATCAATGCTACCAACTATTATTCGTTTTGATAAAAACTTTGATAACTCTATTCAATTTCAATCAATTTATGGAGTTCGTTATAAATTCTTTTCCAATTACTTACCCTCAGTTTATGGTGGTGGAAGTTTTCAGATAAACAAGAGTCTAAGAATTCAAGGATCTTTAGCTTGGGGTGGTTATGCAGGATTGCGAGCTGGAGTTGGCGCCTATTATTCTTACAAAAAATTTAAAGCAGGAATTGAATCTCAAAACATTACTGGATCATTTTTGAAAAGCGGAAATGGAAATAGTATTGGTGGTTATGCTTTTTATACCTTTTAACTAATGAAGTATCTAATTTACATATCATTCATATTCTATTTGACTCCTTTCATAGGAGCTTCTCAAATTTCATTTGAAATAAGTTATTCTACTGGCAGAAATGACCAAGCAAGAGCTATTGTTCAAACCAATGACATTGGTTATGCAGTTGTTGGATCTACTGTAAACTATGACGGAAATACGGATCTATATTTAATGAAAGTGGATTCTGTAGGAGCATTTCTTTGGGCAAAAAGATATGGTGGTTATGGAATGGAAAGAGGAGAAGACATTATTGAAACACATGATGGAGGGTTAGCATTTGTTGGTTACGGACAACCACATGGAGATTATGATATGTATGTATTAAGAACTGATAATATGGGTGATACAATTTTCACCAAGTATATTGGAGATGAAAATTGGAATTTTGGTCACAGCATAATTCAAACAAGTGATAAAGGATTTGTTATAGCTGGAGAAACTTATATAAATGGTTCACCATCTGGGTATTTAGTTAAAATAGATTCAATGGGAACTGTTGTGTGGGAAAAAACTTTTGGAGGAACACAACCTGATAAGTTTTATGAGCTCGTACAATCATCCAATGGCGACTTTATTATGGCTGGAGAAAGCGAAAGTTTTGGAAACGGAAGACAAGCTTATGTAGTTAGAACGGATAGCTTAGGGGTCTTAATTTGGGAAAACAACTATGGAAACCCTGGAATTAACTTTGCCAAAAGTTTAGTTGAACTACCTTCTGGTGAAATTGTACTTTCTGGAGGAAGTAACACACCTCCTGAATTTGATATTGATAACTGGGGAGCAAAAATTGATAGTGCAGGATTATTCTTTCACGAGCATATCGTTACTGATTATACTTCTTCATTACCTTTTGTACAAAATGATGACTGGAACGAAAAAGTATTTAATTACAAAGATTCTTTAGTATTTGCAGGTTTTAGAACCTTTGATTTAGCTGAACCTGGCAATATTAACTTCTATCGATACACCCAAGATATTGCATTTGGTGACAGAGGAGGGTTTCAAAAATTTATTTCTTCAAATAAGGAGATTGCTTATGATGGGCAAATGACATCAGATAATGGAATGATTTTAGCCTGTACAGGTGACTTTATGGATGGCAGCCAAGCAAATATATATTTAATAAAAGTAGATAGTAATCTTAGTAATCCTCTCCCATTTTTTAATAGTATTTCTTACCAGGATGACATTACTTCGATTAATGAACCATTGTCGCAAATGGAAATAGAAATTTATCCTAATCCAACTCAAAACGAAGTGACGATTAATTTGTCTTCTTTCAAGAATGAGAAAGTGAGGATAAGAGTGTTTGATATTTACGGTAAATTAATTCAAGATTTGCAATCCACAAATTCAATTGAAAAAGTAGATTTTTCTAGCTCAAAATCTGGAATGTATTTGATTTCAATAGAATCAAAAGATGGAATATCTCAACAAAAAGTTATGGTTACTAAATAAAAGTAAGCATACTGCAATTCTCTTTTATTAAAATCTCGTTAGCGATTTCCAAAACATTTTCGCTAGTAATAGCATCAATTTTTTCGAAAATTTCCAGATTAGTATCCACCTTATCAAATAACAATAACGACTTCCCTAAAGCAAGCATAAGTCCTACTCTATTCTCCTGAGCCAATGCAATATGTCCTTTAAGTTGTTGCTTTGCTAAGTGTAACTGATTCACACCTAATTTTTTATTTTTGAGAACTTCAAACTCTTTGTAAATCAACTTTACAATTTTTGAATGGAATTTTTTTTCAGCACTAAAGTAAACCTGAAAAATTCCTGTATCGAAATAAGGGATGTAATTGGATTCAATGCTGTAAGTTAACCCGTATTTCTCTCTAATATTTAAATTCAAACGGTTGTTAAGCCCTTGTCCTCCAAGCACATTGTTTAGTAAAATTAATCCTCTGCGTTTTTCGTTATGCATGTCATAAGCCATGTTACCTATCATAGTATGAACTTGATGAGTATCTCTTGTTAGCTCTAACTTAGTTGGTTCGTAAGAATAAATAATCTCTTTATTGGTATTCGCTTTTTTATCAAAAGCATGTCCAAAGTGTTTTTCACAAAGCCTTTCAAATTTCTCTGTTTTTATATTCCCAACTGAGCTTATCGCAATATTTTTAGGATGATAATTTCTCTCAACAAATCTCAAAATATCATCTCTTGTAAATGACTTAACACTTTCTATCGTACCCAAAATATTTCGCCCAATTGCTTGGCCTTTATAAACTTGTTCTTCAAAATCATCAAAAATCTGTTCAGATGGAGAATCCATATAGGAATTTATCTCATCAATAATCACATCCTTTTCTTTCTGAATTTCATGATCAGAAAAAGTAGAATTAAATAAAATATCCGAAATTAATTCAATTGCTCTTTCGTAGTAAACATTAAGGAAAGAACCGTAAATACAGGTTTCCTCTTTGGTTGTGTAAGCGTTTAATTCTCCACCTACTGCATCCAATCTACTTAATATATGAAATGGTTTACGCTTAGTGGTTCCTTTAAAAATACAATGTTCTATAAAATGTGCTAAACCTTGTTCATTTTCCAATTCATCACGGGAACCTGCTTTTATGGTAATACCAAAATGCGATACTTCAGATGAATCCAACTGCTGATGAATTCCGGCAATGCCGTTTGATAAATAAAATTGATTCAAATTTTCCACATGCAAAGATAGAATTTAGTATTGTAGTTTATCTAATTTTCTCGAACTTCCATTTTTCGTCCATTTATCCTCTATTAATACTAAGTTTTAATTATTTTTACTGATAATGAAGAATATAGAAATAAGAACCTCCAACAATGTGGCAATTCAATATGAATTGGCAAATGTGGGGCAAAGAATATTGGCTTCATTACTCGATTTTCTCATCATATTTGGATATTCACTAATCTGTAGTTTAGTAAGTATTGTATTTACTTTTAATTTGGAATCTAGCGGAGATGCTATTTATTGGATTATGTTATTTCCTGTTGTTACCTTTTATAATTTAGTGAGCGAAATCTATTTTGATGGACAAACTCTTGGTAAAAAAATACTGAAACTTCGTGTAATTAAAGTGAATGGTGAACTGCCAACAGTAAACGATTATTTCCTAAGATGGACGTACAGAATAGTTGATATTTATATCTCTTTTGGAGCTTTAGCAGCTATTTTTATTGCCTCTTCTGATAAGAGCCAAAGATTGGGAGATTTATCGGCAAACACTACCATTATTAAGCTTGAGCCAGAAACTCAATACGGAATAAAAGACATTCTGAAAATAGGAGTTAAAAAAGACTACGAACCAACTTACCTCAATGTAACTCTGTTATCAGATGAAGATATGTTGCTGATTAAGAATACTATTGATAGAGTTCAGAGGCTTCCTAATAAAGCAAACAAACAATTTGCAAGAGAATTAATTGACAAAACAAGAGAACTTTTAGGAATAGACAACCGACCTAAACATGGTATCAAATTTTTAAAAACTCTTTTAAAAGATTACATCATTTTAACTAGATAAAAAGCTCATGACAGGAAAATTATTTTTGGTCCCTACTCCTATCGGAAATCTTGAAGACATTACTTTCAGAGCGATTCGCGTACTGAAGGAAGTTTCGCTAATCCTTTGTGAGGACACACGAGTTAGCGGTAAGTTATTGAAGCATTTTGAAATCGGTACTCCACTAAAACCATTTCATCAGCACAATGAACATCAATTAGTTGCCGAAATGACTCGCCAATTAAAGTTAGGTCAATCGTTTGCACTTATCTCTGATGCTGGTTCTCCAGGAATATCGGATCCAGGATTTTTATTGGTGCGTAAATGCTTGGAAGAAGGTGTAGAAATAGAATCATTACCAGGAGCAACTGCACTTATTCCTGCATTGGTAAACTCTGGCTTACCAAGTGATAGATTTGTTTTTGAAGGTTTTTTACCTCAAAAAAAAGGGCGTAACAAACGAATGGAAGCTCTATTAGAAGAAACTAAAACCATTGTGTTTTACGAATCACCTTATCGTGTGGTTAAGACATTCAAACTATTCAAAGAGTTTTTTGGCGGAGAACGCAGAGCATCATACTCACGTGAAATAACCAAACTACACGAAGAAACATTTAGAGGTACTGTGGATGAAGTAATTGCTCATTTGGAAGCTAAAGCTGCTATTAAAGGGGAGTTTGTATTAGTGTTGGAAGGGGAAAATTAAAGAATTATGGGAGATGGTGAAAATACATGGATAGCAATATTTATATGCTTAGCTGGATGTTTTTCTATTCTAGGTAGTATTTTTAATTGGGGGTTTTTCTTTGAAAGTAGAAAAGCAGAACTCTTTTTAAAGTTACTTGGAAGAAAAGGTGCCAGAATATTTTATGTTCTTTTAGGAATGGTTTTAATCTTTATGGGGTACAATTTAATCAATAGTTAAACTAAATCCATTTGCCAGTCCAACTAACACATACCGAAGTAACTAATACTAAAACAAACAAGGAACTAATTGTAGTTGCCGAAGAAATTCGTTCGCCCGATAATGTGGGGATGATATTAAGAGTTTCTGAAGCTTTTGGGTGCAAAAAAGTTATCTTCCTTGGTGACACAGCCAATTTGGAAAACCGAAGAGTAAAACGAACTGCTCGCAGTGCTGACAAAGAACTTGAAGTCATTTTTAATCAAGATTCAAATCAAGTAATTAGCCATCTTAAAGAAGAAAATTTTAAACTAATTGGTCTAGAAATTACTGATGATAGTCAGCCTTTAAAAGGCTTTGATTTCTCTATCACAAACAAAATAGCCATATTCATTGGTAACGAAAGAAACGGAATAGATTTCCCAATTCTAAAAGAAATGGACTCAATCTTACATTTTGATTTATTTGGAAAAAATTCCTCAATCAATGTGGTAAACGCACTTTCGGTAGCTCTATATGAGATTACTAGGTAAAAAATTATTAAACAATAATTTACCTACATTTGTAATTGCTGCTGTTTTGTAGCGAACCCGTGAAACCAATTCATGTCCAAACTTCCTGAAGAAAATCAATTCTTTGATGTCTCCGATTATGGCAGACCTGTTGCAAGAGCTATTGCTAATTCGTTAAAAAACACCTCTACTACTCCAATCCATGTTACGCTTTGGTTTGTAGTTGCAGGAATTATTGCTCTCTTTTTTATTTATAAAGAGTGGTTTGTTTTAGCTACCATTTTCTTAGTATTAAAATCAATATTAGATGCTGCAGATGGTGAACTAGCAAGGGTTAAAAATACTCCATCCTACACTGGAAGGTATTTGGATTCTGTTTCGGATATTATTCTTAATCTGTTCCTCTTAACTCTAATAGGAATTACCAACAATGACCATTGGTGGTGGATTGCACTTGCTTTTATTGGTTTACAATTACAAGGAACACTTTACAATTATTACTATGTAATCCTTCGAAACATTCATGGTGGCGATACAACTAGCCGAATAATTGAAGGAAAAACTCCAGTAGCTTTTGATATTGAAAAACAATCTCATGTCAACATCCTTTTTGGGATGTATAAGTTCTGTTACGGAATTTTCGATTTCGTTATTTACAAGCTAGATGCTTCTGCTCAAAAAACTAAGAACCTTCCTAATTGGTTTATGACTCTTGTATCCTTTTATGGCTTAGGGTTTCAACTTTTATTCATTGGGGTTCTATTAATAGCAGGATTAAAAGCTTTTGTACTTCCTATACTAGTAATTTATTCTTTTGGAATTCCTGTGTTCATTGTAATCCGAAAGTTTTTTCTGTAAAGTCATACTATATTACTAATTGATATATTTACTTTATGAAAAAACGGTTACTATTAATATTATTGGTTATTTGCTCATTAAATTCATTCTGTCAAGATTTATCTTTTGGTTTGGTAATTAACGATACTTCTAATCATCCTATGCAGGCAATTTCAAAACCTGGTTATTTGGATACAATTATTAACCCTTCTTTTGGAACAAAAATTAGAAGAATAACAAATGCTGGAGCAGGTAATGTAATTGTACCAATGAACAGTACAGTTCAAGCTTGGAATTCAGATGAATCATATATGATATTATATAACCAGACAAACTCAAACCACATTTTGCTTAATGGAATGAACTATGCTCCAATAAGAGCATTAACTGATGTTAACCCTATTGATTTAGAATTAATTTATTGGGATTTTAATGACCCTCAGGTTTTTTATTACCCAGAAAAAAACACTTTTAATTTCATAAAATACACGGTAAATACTTCTACTAAAACAGTAGTTTTTAATCTTGATTCTGTTACTTCCTGTAATGGTTCTTTTACTATGGGGAATGATGTGCAAATGATGTCTTGGGACTCGGATGTGGTATCATTTAGATGCAATAACGATACTGCCTATTATTATAAGATATCAACTCAAACAATTACCAAATTTGCAATTAGCACTTTGCGAAATATTGCTCCAATGGTAGCACCAAGTGGAAATTTGTTTTTACATGATTCTAAAGTTTATGACACTTCAGGCAGTTATAAACTTAGCTTAAACGAAAGTAGTACAGAACATTCATGTATGGGGAGATTATTTAACGGAAGAGATGCCCATTTTACAGTAGCATTTGCACAAGGACCAAATGGTGGTTGTATTGGCGATATAATTGCACATGATTTGGATAATGGATATTGTTATCATATTATTAGCCCAAGCAGAGGATACAATTACACTCAATCAGGAGATCAAATATCAGCTTTGGCTCATAAAAATACCGAAGGTGGATGGGTAGCTGCATCTATGATGGGTTACGCCAAGGATGGGCAATCACTTTTAGATCAGGAACTTGTAATCGCAAAAGCAGAAGATGGAAACGTAAAAGTATGCAGAATTGGGCATCACAGAAGTGACGAAGATGATTGGAATTACTGGGGGAGAACCTCATGCAGTTATTAGTCCTACTGGAACTAGAGTGTTGTATGCATCAGACTGGAGCGGAGCTCAAGATGGACATTCGATAGATTGTTATGTAGTTGAATTACCAATTAACGTTTCATTCGTTAATTCGTTAATAGAGGAATCTTCCATCAACCACACTATTTACCCAAACCCTTCTGATAATATAGCTGTAGTTGAATTTGATAATAAAAATAACCTATCATTTTCTTATATTTTATTCAACTTTCAGGGACAATTAGTAGCTAATGAAATTGAGCAAAACTCTTCTAGCTTTTCTATTAATAAGGATGATTTACCTGAAGGAGTTTACTTTTACTCACTGATTTTTAGTGATGGTTCTTTTTTAAATGGGAAAATAATTTTCAATTAAAATAGAACTCAAACCTATCAACCCCGTATAGGTTTCATAATATAAAATACCGCTTATACTTTAAGAGCAACTATTCAACTAAAGTTAACATACATTTAATCGAAACCATTAAATTGAACTTTATAATAAATACTATCTTTGGATATAATTAATAAACGACTATGATTGAGCATAAAATAAAATTTGGAACAGACGGATGGAGAGCAATTATTGCTGAAAACTATACTGTAGAAAACGTAGCAAGAGTATCTGAAGCAACTGCAAAATGGGTAAAAACTAATTTCCCTGAAAACCCAAGTATTGTAGTTGGGCATGATTGCAGATATGCTGGAGAATTGTTTGCAGAAACTGCAACCAAAGTATTTATCAATCATGGGATAAAAGTAATCTTAGCCAAAGATTTTGTTTCTACTCCAATGGTTTCAATGGCCTGTGTAGAACTTAAAGCATCTTTGGGTGTTGTAATAACTGCTAGTCACAATCCTGCTAGTTATAATGGTTACAAACTAAAAGGTCATTTTGGTGGACCACTTCCTCCAGCTCAGGTTCAAGAAGTACAGGATATGATTCCTGATACTGCCGACAAAAGCTTTGAAAAAATAGCTCTGGAAGGAAACTCATTGTTGGAATACAATGACATGGAAACTATGTACGTGAATAAAGTTGAAGAAAATTTTGACCTTCAAGCTATAAAAGATTCTGGATTACAATTTGGTTATGATGCCATGTATGGTGCTGGACAAAATGTACTTAGAAGATTATTACCAGATACATTTTTCTTACACTGTGATCACAACCCATCATTTATGGGACAGGCTCCAGAGCCAATTCACAAAAATTTATTAGAGTTTTCTGAAGTAATAAGATTATCAGGAGATATTGCTTGTGGACTTGCAACAGATGGAGATGCTGATAGAATTGGACTGTACGACAGTAAAGGAAACTTTGTAGATTCTCATCATATTATGCTAATCATTGTGAACTATTTATTTACTCACAAAAAAATGACTGGAAAAATATTGACTGCAGCCTCTTCTACTCCTCGTTTGGGTAAAATGGCTAAAGAATTTGGTTTAGATTTTGAAGTAGTGAAAGTAGGATTTAAATACATTGCTGACATCATGATAAGAGAAGATGTACTGCTTGGTGGTGAGGAATCTGGAGGGATTGCAATTAAAGGACATATTCCTGAGAGAGATGGAATTTGGATGGGATTAGTTATATGGGAATACATGGCCAAATCAGGTAAATCATTAGAAGATTTAATTGAAGAAGTATACAAGATTGTAAGACCTTTCAAATATCAAAGAGATGATTTGCACATTACAGAAGAATTGAAAGTGGCTATAATGGCAAAATGTGAAAAGGATGGATTCCAATCATTTGGTGATTACAAAATAACATCTATTGACAAAACAGATGGTTTCAAATTCTTTTTTGATAATGACGAATGGCTAATGATAAGAGCATCTGGAACTGAACCTGTACTAAGAACTTATGCAGAGAGCAGTGACTTAGCTGGAGCTCAAAAAATATTGAAAGCTTGTAAAGACGAAATTGGAGCTTAACATATTTTAAGTAAAAAAAGAAAAAGGATAGTTGAAAACAGCTATCCTTTTTTTATATTTAAAACTTAATACAACATCACAAGTATATCTTGAAAAAAACTCAGTTTTATCTTTATTTAATAGTGGCTTTATTATTCTTAGGAATAGTAGATATGCATTTATTTACTGATGGAATGTTTATGGATGGGTTAATTTATTCAGCCCTTTCAAACAACATGGCAAATGGTTTTGGAAGCTTTTGGTCTCCTTACCTTTCCAATTCAGTTTTTCCTGAGTTTTATGAGCATCCTCCCCTAGCCCTTGGTTTACAAAGCATGTGGTTTCAGCTATTTGGAGATTCTATTTATATCGAAAGACTTTATTCTCTGTTCACCTATTTACTAACTGGAATTGCTACAGTACTTTGTTGGAAAGAACTTGGTAACAAGGTAAAAACTGGATGGATTCCTTTACTATTCTGGTTATTAGTAACCAATGTTCAGTGGGCTATTGCTAATAATATGCTTGAGAACACAATGACTGTTTTTGTAGTTTTTTCAGCCTATTTTTGTCTAAAAGGAATAAATCGATCTAAGGTAATTTACATTGTAATTGGCGGGTTACTACTTTCTTTATCAGTTTTATCTAAAGGATTTGTAGGATTATACATTTGGATAATCCCTTTTACATTATTTTTGTTTTTGAGAAAACAAACTATTATTTCAATGGCAATTAAAACAATAGTTTTAGTTCTTTCAACAGCACTTCCGATTCTATTATTATATCTATTTTCTGAAGATGCATCCAACAACTTTACCAACTACATTAATAACCAAGTTTTAAAAAGTATAGAAACAGCAGTAACCGTAAACTCAAGGTATCAAATATTTTTGGAGTTCATTCAACACATTTTGGTTCCATTAGGATTGGCTATTCTCATCTTTTTATTTGGAAGAAAAACAGTAGATTATAAAACACATTTCTCTAAGAATAAAAAACTAATCTTTGCTTTTTGTTTTCTTTTATTCTGTGGGATAGCACCAATAATGGTTAGTTTAAAACAAAGTGGATTTTACATTCTTACTATTTATCCGTTTTTTGGGATATTGATGGGACTTATTATTCTTCCAATTATAGAAAAGTGGATGGAATCGAATTTAATTAAAGCCAAAAATTTAAGATACTTAAAAGTTGTAGCTTTTGCTTTTTTAACTGCAGTATTTGCTATAGCAATAAACAAAAATGGTGAAATAGGAAGAGATATTCCTGAAGTAAATGATGCTTATATAGTCATAAATCACATAGGAAAAGATACTGAAATCGACATCTGTAAATCACAATTTAATAATTGGAGTAAGCACGGTTACTACTCCCGTTATGGAAAAATTACCCTATTAAGAGAATCAGAAAAAAATGCTGAGTTTTACTTAGTTTCGAATGACGATTGCAAGCCTAACCCTGAACAGTATAAGAAAGTAAACCTTGAAATGATGAATCACACTTTATATCAAAAAAAGTAGAATTCTTTCTTATCTTTAAAAACACATGAAATCTATATTATGAAAAAATTACCACTTCATTTAAAAATATTAATCGGAATGTTCCTTGGAGTAATATTCGGGTTTATAATGATGCAAGTTGATGGGGGGAAATCTTTCACTATAGATTGGATAAAACCACTAGGTACAATATTCGTTAATTTATTAAAGCTTATTGCAATCCCATTGATAATAGCCTCTTTACTTAAAGGAATCTCAGATTTAAAAGACATCTCAAAATTTGCTAAAATTGGTGGAAGGTCTATCCTTATATATGTAGGGACGACAATCATTGCTATCACAATAGGATTATTTGCTGTAAATATTGCAAAGCCTGGAAGTGGAATTTCTGACGAAACAATAGCAACTTTAACAGAAACTTATGCCGGCAACTCTAGTATTTCTAGTAAAATAAGTACAGCTGCCTCTCAACAGCAATCTGGCCCTTTAGATTTTTTAGTTGATATGGTACCGAGTAACTTATTTAGCGCGCTAAGTGATAATGGTAGTATGCTTAAAGTTATCTTTTTCATTATTTTCTTTGGAATTGCTATGCTTTTAGTTCCAGAAAAAAGTGCAAAACCTATAAAAGACTTTTTTGATGGATTGAATGATGTGGTACTGAAGATGGTTGATTTAATAATGCTTACTGCACCATTTGCTGTATTCGCATTACTAGCAACAGTAATTGTTTCGGCAGAAAGCTGGGAAATAATTGTTGCACTAATGAAATATACATCCACAGTAATTGTAGGTTTATTATTAATGATAGGTTTCTATCTTTTGCTAGTTGGTTTAATTGTAAAAAAGAATCCATTTTGGTTCTTGAAACAATTAGCTCCCGCACAATTATTAGCATTTACTACAAGTAGTTCAGCTGCAACATTACCAGTAACAATGGAACGTGTTGAGGAACACCTTGGTGTTGATAAAGAAGTATCAAGTTTTGTATTGCCAGTTGGTGCAACAATCAATATGGATGGAACAAGTCTTTATCAAGCAGTGGCAGCTGTTTTTATTGCTCAAGCATTAGGAGTAGATTTAACCTTCGGAGATCAAATTACTATTGTAATCACAGCACTTATGGCATCTATTGGTTCTGCTGCAGTACCTGGAGCTGGTATGGTAATGTTGGTTATTGTATTACAAGCAGTAGGAAAATTTACACCAGAACAAATTGCTATAGGATTAACATTAATATTTGCTGTGGACAGGCCTCTTGATATGTTAAGAACTACAATTAATGTAACTGGAGATGCAACAGTATCAATGCTCGTAGCTAAATCATTAGGCAAACTTCATGACCCTAAACCAAAAAACTGGGACGATAATTTAGAGAATCTTTAAGTATGTGGGATTTTATAGGAATAATTTGGGAACAATTAAGCGAAACATTTCGTTGGTTTTTCCTTGGATTCTTAACCACAATTGCTGTTCTCATTTTACTTTATCGGTATCATTTTATAAATAATACTGGAGGAATAGCTTTTATCAAAAAAGTGAGTTACTACTTGTTTCTACCTCTTTATATGGGGATTATTTCTTGGTTTTTCTCAGCTACTTATATCCTTCAAAAAGATGCGCAAGCATTTGCTCATTATTCAGTAAATAAAATAGAAGATCTGTTATTACCTCAATTATCAAAATACATTATATCTCTATCAAAAGAGTATACAAAGGATGAAATCACATCAAGAGATGAGATAGTAGATAGTTATTTAATGAATTCTGGATATAAAAATGGAGATTTAACTACTACTGCAATGAGATGGACACTAACCAATGGTTTGTCTATGGTAGAAGAAAGTGCTATTAAGCATCACAAATCAAATTCAAAAAAAATAAAATCAGATTATCTAACTATAATTATAGATTACTTATTGAGCAAAAATGGAATTGTAGGCATCCCTGCTAGTTATATTGAGGGTATGAGTAACGAGACAATAAATTATTATAGTCGATCAGTATATTGGTTGCTATTTATAATGTCTTTACCAGTATTGTTAGTTCTGAGTTTAGAGTTTTATTTTGGATTTAAAAGAAAGAGAAAAAAAGAGCTTATTTCGCCTTTTAAAACTACTGTAGAAAATTCCACAAAGATTGAGCAACAAACACCACAGGTTGACAACCAAAAAAAAATAAACTAAAAAAGGGAATTCCAATGGAATTCCCTTTTTCAAATCCTCTTACGATTAGTACCGTAAGAAAATGTTAGTCACGAACCACCGTGACATTTTTTGGAGTGAAACTATTAAAAACACTCCAAAAAAGCAGTTTAATTATTTTGTTAGTTATATAACTTCACTAATTGTCTTTTTAGTGTGTTCATATACTTTAATTGTTCAATATATTCTTTTACCAAACCTCTATTCATTAATTCAATAGCTCTATCTCTTGCTAATTCGTATCTTAATTTTAAGTTCAACATAGTTAATTAGTTTTATGGTTTATATTAGATATATAACAATAGACGTGCCAAACTAAATTTTATTACATGAAAAACGACCGTTAAATAATTATAGTCTCCTTTAAATAATTGTCATAATTTTTCGTTAAATTTATACTTTATAATTAATCATAATACATAATAACAAATGAAAAAAATTCTACTTTCAATAATGGCACTTGGTGCCTATTTCACGGTAAGCGCGCAATATCACTTCTTTTTTGAAGCAAATGGAGCTAATCCTGGAGGATTAAATACTGAAGCAACTGAATATCCAGTTGGTGGAGGAATGGGAGCCGGTTGGGCACCAGTTCTAGGTACAACAAATGCTTTGCCAACAGCAAGTGCTTCACAAACTATACCTTTTGCATTTAACTTTAATGGAGGAGCAGTTACTACTTATACTGCAATGTCAAATGCATCTATCTCTTTTGCAGCTAGTCCAAGTGCACCATCAACATATGCTACAGTTACTATGCCATCTGCAACATTGCCAGATAGCTCTGTAAACATTATGGGTATTCAAGGTTCTGGAGCAAGTGATAATATTGTATCTAAAACCTTTGGTACTGCACCAAACAGACAACACTGGATACATTTTGCTTCTTACACTCCATCAACTTTAACTGGATGGACGTACTGGGCAATCGTACTAGAAGAAACTACGAACAATATTTTTGTTGTTGATATGAGAGCTAATGCTGTATATACTGGAATTACTGTAGGTATTCAAGTAAACAGTACTACTGCTTATGTTACTGGAGCTCATTCAACTTTGGCTTCGAATGATCCTTCACCTACTGATAACAGATACTACGAATTTATTCCTGGTGTTCAACCTTTAACTGATATGGCTGCTAAAACAAGTACATTAGCTCCAATTCAGGTTTTAAGTACTGGACCTTTTACAATTGCTGGTACAATTCAAAACAGAGGTTCTGCTACTGTTACTTCATATGACTTAAACTATAAAGTTGGTGCAGGTGCTGTTGTAACATCTGCTATTACTGGAGCTAGTATTGCAAATGGAGCAACTGGTAACTTTTCTCACCCAACTACATGGGCTCCTGCAACTTCAGGAAACTACTCTATCGAAGCATGGGCAACTAACATTAATGGAAATACAGATTTAAATACTGCTAACGATAAAGTTACTTTTAGTATCTCAGTTGTAGATACAGTAGTACCAAGAAAACCATTATTAGAAGTATTTACTTCTTCTACTTGTGGACCTTGTGTTGCTGGTAACCAAAACATGGATAATGTTGTATTACCTGCAATTACTGATTACACAGTAATTAAGTATCAACAAAACTTCCCTGGTGCTGGAGATCCTTATTTTACAAGTGAAAGTGTAAACAGAAGAGGATTTTACGGAGTTAACTCTATTCCAAGAATGGAAATTGACGGAGAATGGGATCAGAATGCTGCTTCTTTTACAGCAGCAATTTTTAATTCTTACAAAGCTGAACCTGCTTTTGTAGGGATTAACATTACAAGTGCAAGATTTGCAGGACCACAAGTAAGAATTGAAGGTGTAATTACTCCTTATGCTACTTTATCTGGAAACTTAAGATACCATGTTGTAATTAACGAAAAGAAAACTACTCAAAATGTTGGGTCAAATGGTGAAACTGAATTTTTTGAAGTAATGATGGATATGATTCCTGATGAAAATGGTAATGTTTTAACATCATTAAATAATGGAGTTGTAACTAACTTTAGTACTTTCTCTAATATGTCAACTTCTAATGTTGAAGAATTTAGCGACTTAAAAGCTGTTGTATTTGTTCAAGATATGACAACTGGTAAAGTAATGCAGTCTGAATGGATGGACGTTACTGCTTCTCCAGCTTCAATTGATGAAAATGCAACTAATGCTACTTTAAATGTATTCCCTAACCCAAGTAATGGTTTAGTAAACTTAGAATACATTTCTGCTGAAACTGCTAACGTAACTGTTACAGTAATGAATACTTTAGGAGCAGTTGTTTACAATGCTAACATGGCACACAACAACTCTACTATGAAGTCATTTGATTTTTCTCACCTTACTAAAGGTGTTTATTTAGTAAATGTTTCTTCTGATAAAGGAACTGTAACTAAAAAGATGATTATTCAATAAGTAAAGAATACTTATAAACTTAAAAAGCCTTCTGATTCATTTCAGAAGGCTTTTTTTTGGTTTATACAGTAGTTGATATTAAGATCTAATTGTCTGATTATGTTTAATAGGTAAGTTACATGAATTAGCAATAAAGCACATTTTATTGGCTTCTTCATGAAGTAGGTTTGCTTTATTTATATTAATGGAATGAGATATAATTATCTTAGGGTTTAAAGTTACCTCAACAAATTTTCCGCTTCCATTTTCAAATTCCTTCATGACTCCAATAACTCCATCTATATATTCTAATGCTATAATGTTATGTATTGCACATAGATGAAGGTACCAAAGCATATGGCAAGACGAGATTGAGGATAGAAAAAGTTCCTCTGTATTATATTTTGTCTTATCACCAAGAAAAGAAGGGTCGGACGAACCAATTATCGAATCATACTTTCCATCTACTATGATTTTATGATCTCTATTTTAAGACTTAAAGTTAGAAGTTCCTTTTCCTTCATTTCCTATCCATTCAACTTTAATCTCGTAGTTATGCTTTTTCATTAATTAAATCTAGCGTGATTCTTTTACTTTGGCTTTTTTTTTAATTCCTAACCACCTCAACCCATTTTCCATTTTTAACAGAACTTATTGAGTTGTCATACATGGCTTCACATAGAATTGATGGTAAGTAATATTTACCGTCATAAGTTGCATTTAAGTTCACTACAAATGTTTTTGTTTTACCTATTCCTAAAGAGAAGTATGTATAAACTCTATCATCACGAATATCTTGGTAATCGTAAGATGAATTTTCTTTGTTGAAAGAAGTTGAAGAGTTTGACATTCTTGAATTATGAATTTCCCAACCAGATGGGAATATTTGTGACAATGCCATCTCTCTCAGGTATCCTCCAGAACCAGTATTATAAATAGTTACTTTCATTTTAAAATCAGTTCCTTGCTTAATACTAGTTGGATTAATTGTCTTACCATCCATATCTAAGTAATTCACATTCATTGTAATTCCGCTTTCGCTATTCAAATCATTACTCTCAATAGGAATTCCTTCTTTAACTACTCTTACGTACAATAAGCCATCTCCATTGTTTTGTAGAGTTACCTTTCCATTTTTAGTAGTTATTTTAGTTCTCTTATCTACATATATAGGTTTAACCTCTGTTATGTTTTTCATAGAACTTCCGTTTAAGGAATAGCTAAACTTCATAACTCCGGATGTACTCGTGTTTTCTATAAATTGACTCATTGCAATTAAAGAATAGGCAGTAGTTTGTGTACTCATCCATCTTCCTCCTCCCATGTTTTGAGCCACTTTCTTAGCTAAGTTAGCAGCACGAGATTTATCTTTCATCAAACTCAATACTTCCAATATAATCGCTTCATCTCTTTGGGCAGAACCATAAGAATATGACAACTCTCTATAATCGTTTATAACTACCGAACTTGATTCAACAAGCTTTTTAGCTGTAGTAGTTTGTTTTATCAATTGATAAGCTCCCGCAAGTTTCCATTTAGCTGTAACTGATAAATCAGAGAATTCTCTTAATCTGTTCATAGCTCCTACTTCTGGCTTTCCTGCCATTGCCAATATGAACAAACGGTATGACTGTGTCAGTTCATTAGATTGATAACGGTAGTATTTATCATTTCTTGAAGGTCTTCTCCAACTCTTAGCCACAGAACCTAAGTGTTGTAACATTTTGTTTTTCATTCCAAAAGGTAAAGCATATCCTTCTTTCTCTGCTTCAAGCAAGAAATGAGAGGCATAAACACTTCCCCAGTTATTTGCATAACTATCTCCTGGCCAATAAGAGAATCCTCCATTAGCAGTTTGGAACTTTTGTAAACGAAGTATTCCTTGTTTAATGTTATTCTCGATTTCTATTTCTCTTTGTTTACCTAGTGTACTGAATTTACTTAAGTACAATTGAGGAAACACAGATGAAGTAGTTTGCTCTACACAACCATGAGGGTATCTAATTAAATACCTCATTCTTTGTTCAAGGTTTATTGCAGGGAAAGATGATACTTCCAATGCTACAGTATTTGTTCCAGTAATCCCATCAAATGCAGTTTCACTTTCCCAACTATCGCCAGCTTGTATAACACCTTCCTGAACACTTGTAACAGGTGGATTGGCAGGACGAACGTCTACTTCAAAATCGTAGGTAGCTTTTTCTTTTCCACTTGTAGCTACTATACTTACTTTTCCTACTCCTAGTTTATTTGCAGCTTTCATTTTAAAACGAACTACTTGATCTCCAGTTTTTTCAAATGTTAAATTCTTAGTAGATTCATCTAATTCAAAAAACTCATTTGCAGTAACAGTCAATTTAACGTTCTTCACGTGATCTTCCATAGCAAATACGTCTATTGGTAAGGTAATATCTTCTTTTGGCCCTACAACTCTTGGTAACGTCCCTAAAACCATTAACGGGTTACGAACTGGAACTGTCTTCTCTGCATTTCCATATTTCAAGTCTTCTCCAGCTACAACCATCACTCTAACTGAACCTACGTAATTTGGTATATCAACTTTATGTGATTTAGATTTTCCATTACTTGTGAATGGACCAATAAACCTAACCATTGGTTTAAATCTATTAGCTCTGGCACTTTTCTTATCAGGGTTTATTTGTCCACCTCCCCCAATGGCAAGTATCTTATCTTGCTCTATCTTATAGGCATTAAGTACATAATCGTACATATCCCATGACTTAACTCCTAGTGCCTCTCTTGCATAAAAAGTAGACCAAGGATCTGGAGTTTGGAAACTTGTTAAGTCTAATAAACCTTCATCTACAATTGCTAATGTATAAGACATAGCTTTACCATTTTTTTCAGATACTTTAATTGTAGCTGTTGTTTCTGGTCGCAATACATCTGGCATAGAAATAACAGGCTCCAAATGAGAGTTTTTGTTTTCGATAGTAATTGGCACTATTCCATACATTCTCATTGGTACATCATCCATAGTATTCTTATATGGCTGAAGCATGGTAATATGCACATACACATTTGGTGTCATATCAGCAGTTACTTCAAAAGAACCTTTGGTTTCTTTATCAGAAGTTGTTATCCATTTCTTCTCTACTATTTTAGAACCATTCTCTATACTTACCAAAGCTCTTCCTCCTTCTCTTGAAGGGAAAGAAAACTTAACCTCCTCTCCTACTTCATATGTTTCCTTATCAGTAGAGAAAGCTAACATTGTCATGAACTCTTTATCTGTTCTATTTGATCTTGACCAATACCTTTGATCTGCAAAAAATATCTGACCTGTAGAGTGTCCACTGGCTTTATCTTTAACCACAATTAAATACCTTCCCCAAGTTTCTGGTTTAAAGTTTATAGTTCCTTTCCCTTTCTTCAAAGAAACTTTTTGTGTATCAATTGGTGTTACTCCCGAACGAGATATATAACTTGATAAGTCCGAATCATATCTATCCCACCAATATCTCCAACTTACTTTGTAAATCTTAGTTTCTAGTTTAGATGAAATTGGTTTACCGTCCTCCGTAACATTAGCAATCTGTATTTTATGAGTCTTATTAATCTCTAGTGTTCCTGCATATAAATCTCCTTTTGGAACTTTAACTCCAACATAGGATTTATATGGCGAATACTTTAGTGATTTTCTGTTTACACTAAACCCTCCTCCTTCTTCAAAAGCCTTAGTTGTAAAGTGAGCGTTAAGCATTCCTGGAGCAGCATTCTTTATAGTTAATTTAAGAGGGAATTCTGCTTTCCCTTCTTCATCTAATCTAGAGTCAAATACTGTGTAGTCATTGGAGTTAAATCGCTTTGTAGGATCATCAAACTGATATCCTTTAAAATTATCGAAGTTTGTTCCTACCTGGTCAATAGACATATCTACTTTAGTTTTTAGTTTAGATGCTGGCGAACCATGAAGCCATGTTACATTAAGCGATAACTTAGTATCATCAGAACTAGATATAATTTTCTTTTCAGTTTCTAGTTTAACCTTTAGTCTATTTGGCTTAACTGTTTCAATTTTTAAATACCTAACAAACTGTCTGTTCCCTACTTTAATTTGAGCTCTGTAGTTTCCTGTTAATGCATCTTGCCCAGTAGCTGTTCTAAAATCATAAATACCATTTACGGATTTAGTACTAACACTTCTGGTTACTAATTGATTCTTTGGATTATAAAGCTTAAACTCTACAGGATGGTTATCTGGTAAAAGACTGTTTTTATCTTCCATCATAAAAGTTAAATAAACAGAATCTCCTGGTCTCCAGACTCCTCTTTCGGTATAGATAAATCCTTTTATTCCTTTTTGAATGGTACTTCCACTTACATCAAATTTAGATAAGGATAAAGATTCCCCGTCACGTAATCTCAAAAAACCTTTTTGCCCTTTGGCAGATGCTACAATTACAAAAGGCTTTTCATCTAATTGAATAGATCCCATTCCTTCCCCATCTGTGGTTACAGTCCCTATTGATTGCTGTTGGTAATTAAAAATTTCTAAACTTACACCAGACATTGGTTTAGTAGAGTTTATATCATTGGTGATTACATGAAGAACTTTGTTACTTCCTGCTTTAGCTATAATACCAATATCCGATAAAATAAGATTTTGAGTAATGTTCTTATTCCTATAGTACATAGAGTGACACGGGTTTTCTCTTTCGCTATAATTATAATCATACCTACTATAAGAATAACTGTCATAATAATCATAGTCATAAGTTCTCCAAGTGTCTTCGCTCCATTCTTTCTCTTCAGAAACTGTTTCAGTTTCAGTTAAGCCATCATCTCCTTCTTCTTTATCGCACTTATAATTAGAATATTCTTTTTTGAATCTAACGTGTACTTGGTATATTGCTCCCTCACTCTTATCAATAACAGACGATAAATCAATAGTGAATCGGTTCCATTTGTTAAGGTCTACTCCAGTTTCTTGAAGGCTTAGTTTTTTTGTAACCACTTTCTGCCCAACTCTTTTCAATTCATCAGAACCAGTAAAGCTATTTGTCTGAAAAAATTGAACTACGTTACTTTCGTATATTTTAGTAAGAACAATGTCAACTGCTTTTAAATTAACTGCTTCGAAAGGGAAATTCATTTGTCCTTCACTTGGAATAATTACACCATCTCCATATTTTCTTACATCAGGCTTTAATGCTTCAAAAGTTAATTGCTTAGAGTAATCTGTTCCCAACTTATATCCTTCTTTGTTTTGTACCCCTGCAAAAACTGTTAGTTCTTTATCTCCTATTAGCTGCCTGCCAGGAAATACTTTTATATCATGTCCATCAATTACTGTTTGTATACTCCCCGAGTTATTAAGAGTAACTAGTCCTCTTAGGTTTTGATTACTTTTTAAAGGATCGGTAAAATGAATTAAAATATATTGTTGTGGTTCTTGAACTATACTTACCTCTGATATCTTGAATGATTTCTGAGAGTAAACTGTTTTCTTTTCTTCGTAATCCTTTGTTACTCCTATTGCTCCACCATCAAATTTGATAATAACTTCACTCTCTTCTCTTTTTGCTCTTTTGATGTTTCCTACTACAAATCGATACTGATTATTAGGCATAGCCGAAATAGATAATGGTAATACCGTTCCCTTTTGAGTTGCTTTTAGTCCCCTAGAAATAGCTAACGAATCTACTATATCAGCAAAATGAATAGTTCCCTCCATATCTTGAATTGCCATATTAGATTCATCCGGAGTATGAAGCCCATGAATAGATACTTCGTAACTTTGATTAATAACATTAAAATCAAAGACAAATTTTTCTAATTCTTTAGGAACATCTTTAAATTCAGATAGTTTAAAATTAGATACATACTTTTGACCCGATTTTAATCCATTGGTTGGGATAAATTCTATGGTTCTATTGTCAATCCATCTTGCAACTCCATCAACATCTGGTGAAAAAGTAAATATTGATTTATCCAACTCTTTAGTTAAATCAACAGATTCATCAACACTTTCGGTAAGTTTAATCTTAATACTGGATGCTTTAGAAATATAGCCTGAAGTATATCCTGAGATAAAACTTGAGAAAGCTTGTCTTGAAGACAAGTCTGTTTTTACATTATTTCCACAAGCAAAAATAAAGGCAACAGCTAGGATAGAGAAAAGGATTTTTTTCATGAATAGTTTTTTAAAAAGATAAAAGGTAAATACTAATGATTTAACGACTTAAATTTAAATAAATTATACTATTCCTAAAAAAGAACTTATCAGAATTTATTAGTCTAAATTTTGGACTTTATAAAGTAGATAAAAACTGCCTAAATATTTTTTAATATTATTCTTTTTAATAATTACATCTTCTTTCTCTTTTGCCATTAATAATTGGTTTTTAAACTCCTGGAGTGGCATTATAAAATCCATAAACAAAGCTTGTTCTTCTCCTTCTATTAATGAAGAGCTCTCCATCAACTTATCCAATTGCAAATCCAATTCTTCTATCTTATCATCAGATAGCTTATCATCATTTAATGAGATAATTAGTAAAATAAATTTTTCTACTTCAATAAATGGTTCATTTGGAAGATTAATTTTATTTTCTATTCTTTCTAATACATGTGGTGGTAAATCTGGGCTTAGTTCTGTACTATTTTTAATAGTCTCTAATTGTAATTGTATCTCGTTTTTTGAAACAGAACTCTCACAAGAGAAAAACATCATGATAAGTAAAAGGAATATTAAATTTTTCATAAATTAATTTTAAGATTTTGATTAGATTTTCTTCTTTCAAAAATAACAAAAAATACTAAGGCTAAGTATTCCAAAGCAATAATAAAGTAATACCAATTATATTGATGGAAGTCTTGATCGGGAGCGAAATTTAGAATATAACTACTGTAAGCGAAATAGCTTAAAAAGACTGTTAATGACCAAAGGAGATATACTCTGCTATTTAAAAACACACTTAACACTACTAAATTAATTACATACCATGGATGAACAGTTGTTGCTAACATATAATAGATAAATAATAAAACAGCAGCCTTTTGTATAAATAACTTAAATGGAACCTCTCCTACTTTTGACTCTTTGTAAAGCTTAATGACTAAATACATTTCGAAACAAAATACAAACAGTGGGATTAACATACCTAATAAGCTTGATTTATATCCTATAGTTATATAGCTTATCTCTTTCAGTAAATAATAAACACTAGCATTAAACTCAAAGGTTTGAAAATAAAGATTTACACTTTGGCTAAAATTATCAATTAACTCAGTAGTTATAAAAGGTAGTAATGTTAAAATAAAAGTAATACCTAACGCTACATATAATTTAGTACTCTTTTTCCATCCTAATAGCGGTAAAAACAAGGGCAATATTAGTAATGGAATTAGTTTAACGCTTACTGCAAGTCCAAGAGCTATTCCTGTTAGCCATATTTTGTTTCTTAATACCATGAGTAATCCAAGCATCAAAAAGAACAACATTACTCCTTCGAAGTGAACATTACCAGTTAGTTCAATTATAACCAATGGATTTAAAAAATAAATTTGCGAAAGAGTTTCTGGGAGTTTTAATCGTTTCAGGATTAAGAACAAAATATAGAAAAGTCCTATTTCGAATAATAAGATGATGACTTTCATCCAAATTACTGTTTGGTATATACTCCCATTGGAAGCTAACTCAGCAAGTGCAAAAAAAGATTGATTTACAGGTGGATAAACTGTGAAATACTCCTTTGAATTTAGATTTAAATATAAATCATGAGTTTCTTCGACTTTAAAATCAGTGTTTTCGGCAACAAGTTGAGTAGGAGTTTGCAAGTAAGGATTTATACCTTGGGTTTGTAATTTACCATCCCAGGCAAAGCGATAAAAGTCATCAGAAAAATTAGGTGTATCAAACAACAGAACAACTCTAAAAAGGACTCCGATTACTAGAATCATTTTTACAGTTAAAGACTTGTTTTTTAGCCAATAAAAATATATCAGCCCTAAAATAAATACCGAAATAATGAGAGAGAAAAACTCAGTTCTATCTATTCCATAATACAAAAAAATATATCCTAAAAGAGATATAATTATGAAAATTAATGATAGAGGTTTTATCGACTTCATGAGACCAAATATACTATAAAATAAACAGTTAGATGTGTATAAATACAAATGAGGTTTACAGTATCATCAACAAACCTTTTTACTTTTACAACCGTAGATATAAAAACAACACTACTAATTTGATAAACCAAAACGAAATAAAAGCATTGATAAGTCTGTTAGACGATCCAGATGAATTTATTTACAATGAAGTCAAAAATAAATTGATGGAATTGGGTGGAGAATCTATTCCTTTTTTAGAGGAATATTGGGAGACACATCCCATGAATGTAGAGTCTCAAAGTAGAATTGAAGATTTAATTCAGCAAATACAATTTGAAAACACCAGAGCAGAACTAGAAAAATGGATCGAAAAAGATAATCCTGATTTACTTCGTGGAGCTTTGTTAATTAACCAATTTCAATATCCTGATTTAGATGTAAAACCCATTTTAGAAGGGATTGAAAAGTTAAAAAGAGATATCTGGTTAGAACTTAATCCTAACCTTACGAGTTTCGAAACTATTAAAGTGATTAATAAAATCATTTTTGAAGAATATGGTTTCTCGGGAAATAAGACTAATTATCATTCGCCACACAGTTCGTTTTTAAGTAATGTAATGGAGACAAAAAGGGGAAATCCACTTTCTCTCTCTATAATATATTTACTTGTTACACAAGATATAGGTTTACCAATTTTTGGGGTTAATTTACCAAGCCACTTTGTATTATGTTACTTGGATGAACAAATGACTAACCTTCATCTTACCGAAATGGAATCGGAAGATGTTCTTATCTATATAAATCCATTTAGTAAAGGAACTATGTTTGATAAAAGCGAAATTGATTCATTTTTGTCACAACTTAATTTACCTCAAAAAGAACAGTTTTACTCACCTTGTTCAAACAAAGACATTATTAAAAGGATGGTAAACAACTTGGTTTTTTCTTACGAAAAAATGGGATATGCGGATAAAGCAGAGGTAATGAAAGAGATTCTTGGACTGCTCTCTTAATCGAAATCAGACTCTTTAATCTCGTTTGCCAGCTTTTCGTTTAATTCACCATCTTTTGCCAACCATACTTTATCGCAATGCAATTGGCAAAATGTAATATCGTGTGTAGAAACCAAAATTGTTTTGTTGTGATTTTGAGATAAATCAACTAATAATTCGTGAATCATTTTCTTGTTTTTAATATCCAAAAAAGCAGTTGGTTCATCTAAAAGCAATAAAGGTGTTTCTTGAGCCAATGCTCTAGCAATCATTACTTTTTGAAACTGACCATCACTTAAATTATCTATCTGATGTTCGGCAATATCATCTAACTTTAGGCTTTTGATACTTGCATTAATAACCTCTTGATCTTTGCTAGTTAATTTTCCAAATCTATTGGTATGAGGCATTCGTCCCATTGCAATCATATCAGTTACACTAAATCCGTAAATAGAAATTCGCTCCGTATAAACTACACTTATTTGTGATTGAAGCTGATTTAACTCAAGTTCTTTGTCTCCAAATAATACTTTACCCGAAAGCGAAGGGGTTTCTTTTAAAATAGTTTTGAATAAAGTAGTTTTCCCTGTTCCATTCAACCCCATTAATGCTATCAACTCTCCTTTATTAGCATTTAGGTTTATAGCATTTAAGAGTGGTGTTGCGTTATAACCAACATCTAAATTAATGAGCGACAATATGGGAGTTTGGTTTTCCATTTACACCATTTTGTTTTTAAATATTATCCAAATAACCAAAGGAGCTCCAATAAAGCTTGTTACAGCATTTAAAGGTAAATTCCCGTCTAATCCTGGTAAACGAGAAATGATATCGCAAATAAGTCCTAAACTAGCTCCCAGCATTATTGTGAAAGGTATTACGTGTTTATGATTAGAGCTTGAAATAAAATTACGAGCTAAATGAGGAGTTGCAATTCCTAAAAATGCAATAGGACCACACAAAGCAGTAATTAACCCTGTTAGTAATCCTACAATTAAAATAATAATAAATCTATTTTGCTTTACATTTAATCCTAGTGAAATGGCATACTTCTCCCCCATTAATAATAAGTTGAGAGGTTTTTGAAGTAAAAAAACAAAAACGATTAACACTATAATTGGAACATAATAATAGGGCAAAATTGCAAAATCTACTTCTTTATCAAAACTCCCTAATCCCCAATAAACAAAAGACTGTAAGTTTGTTTTGTCTCCGTAAAAACTGAAAACATTCACGATAGAAGAAACAAAATAACCCACCATTAAACCTACTATTAGTAGTGTATTGCTTTTTCGAAGGTATTTGGAAACAAACAACAATAAAAAGGTAACTGCTAGAGCTCCTATTACTGCTAAAGTTGATACTGTAAGTCTTTCGCTTACAATGCTAATACCGGTTCCATTTAAAATAAAAATTCCTAATGCTACTCCAAAACTAGAACCTGAAGAAATCCCTAAAACAGAAGGTCCTGCCAGTGGATTCCTGAAAAGTGTCTGCATTAGCAAACCTGCAACAGCAATACCTGCCCCACAGAATATAGCCGTTAAAGTTCTTGGAATACGGAGTTTAAGAATAGACTCATTAGACAAATCTAATGACACCAAAACCGAACCCAAAGCTAACCCCATAAAAAAAAGGGTTGCTAAAAGGACTACCATACCGATCATTTTTTTGGTTAGAGTCATTTTCAAAATTAATATATAATGGAATTATAACGAGTTAAATTAAGTTTTAATTTGAGTTATAAAAATAAAATGAATTACAAAAACAAAGTTGATTCCTATATAAATCTTCTACAAACCCTTATATTTAAATAAATTAGGAAATCATGACCGAAGAAAAAAAGAAGAATAGTACTGGAATGACAATTTTACTTATCGTAATTACCATTTACTCGATATATAGAGTTACCACTTGGTTTTAAAATTAACTCTGAACTTAATCTACAATAAATATTTTTTGCACTTTATTGTTAGATAACTTAACAAAATAAACTCCTTTGGCTAAATGAGATAAATCAAGTTTTTGAGAGGATGATATCGTTTGATTTTCAATTAACTTTCCAAAAGTATCGTATACTTTAATTATTTCATTTTTCCTTGAAAAGGAAATTGTGAATACTCCTGTTTTACTAGGATTGGGATATAATTTAAAACTATCTCTGTTTTCCTCATTTAAACCAGAAGGATTTATTGATACAGTTTGTGTTATTGTATCTGAAATACCACATTTAGTTGCAATTAACTGAACTTGGTAAGTACCATTACCTGCATAATTATGAGTTGGACTAAATAAACCTGAAGTATTTCCATCACCAAAATCCCATAAATAACTGGTTGATTTAACTGAAGTATTTGTAGTGGTTATTGTAGTTCCAAATCGGTTATAGCTGAAATTAGCAACAGGATCAAAATTACCTACATTCCATTTTGACAAACTATCAAAACATACAGTTTTTACAGCATTTCTTATTAGCTGAGCATCCGTACTTGATAATGACGAATTGAATGTAATTGCAGTTGGATCCTTTTTAAAAATAATAGAATAAAATGTACAAGCTGCAGCATATGATCCATTTATATTAGGATGAGAGTTATCACCATTGTACAAATTAAGAGTTGGATTATTGTTTATTAAATAATTCCACACAGCTCCAACAGGCGAAACAAACGCATCATTCTGTTGCCCCATTGTATTATAACTTACTGCCAAAGCACTATCCATACCTTGGTAAGTACATAGCCATGGTAATGCGGCACAGTTTCCTGCGTCACCAAATTTTCTTCCCCAAGTCATGTAAAAAATAGGCTGAGTACAACTATCAAAATATCGCATTGTATCGCATAAAATTTTTGCATAAGGAAATACATCATTTGCTACTTGCGAAGGAGAAAAGGAAGGCTTTTGACTTTGCTCTTGTAATACTACAAAATCCCATTTACTATTAGCAATAAGGTTAACTACTGTGGGATTGGAAGCATGCTGAACTAATTGAGCTCCTCCAAGAGTATGAGCTGATCTAATAAGTGTATCGCCAACAGAAGTAGCCATTTGCTGAACTAAATTCGGTAAGTTATTGTAATTAGTATAGCTGTTACCAATAAATAAAGCTGACTTCTTTAATTGAGCAAAAGAACCGTTAGATGAAATTAGCAGAATTAGAATTAATATTTTTTTCATTTATTTTCTTTAGATTTCTTGTTTTTTTTCTTCTCTTTTTTTGCTTTGCAAGTGCCACAAGTTTTAGGGCATTTTTTACAGTAATCTTTCTTTTTCTCTTTGTACTTTTTGCAACATTTTTTCTTGCAGCACTTATCTTTCCCCATTTTTATAATGGTTTAGCTCTTTCTCCTAACTCTATCACCTCCATATTTCGAGGGGTTTTATTAATGATATCAAACCTTAATAAAGTTCTTACTTTATGAAAACCATGAATCCCTGCAGCACCTGGATTTAAATATAAAAATCCAAATCTTTTATCATATCCTACTTTCAGTATATGCGAATGTCCACAAACAAAAATATCGGGCGGATTTCTTTTTAAATCTTCTCTTATTGCTGGAGTATAAACGTATTGTTTACCACCAATGTGCGTTATCATTACAACTAAACCTTGGCAGGTAAAACGAATGGTCTCTTTAAACTCTTTTCTTGCTTCAGTTCCATCAATGTTACCAAAAACACATTTTAGTCTTTTAAACTCTTTTAATCTGTCTGTTACTTGTAAATCGCCAATGTCACCAGCATGCCATATTTCATCACAATCCTTAAAGTATTTGAAAACTTGTTCGTCCAAATACCCATGAGTATCTGATATTACACCAATTTTCATTACAACTTGTTTTTAGGCTTGATTAAAGAAATACCTATACCAAACCCTACATTAATATGTTGGTAATTTCCATTGTAATCTTCTGCCTTGTAATTATCAAAAGAGGTTCTACACATATCTTCTGGTTGAAATCCTGTTGATGAAAACTGATAACCTAAGGATAAATAAAAACTAAAGACTTCTTCAGTTTTAAGATACAAATTAATGTTAGGAGAATAAAACAGTCCTTTTTTAAGCATGTGACCCGGAGAATCTGCAGGACATAATACTGATGTTGCAGAAATACTCTCTTGCCCTACTTGAAAGTTGGCTTCTATAGAAAGAATCTCGTAAGGATGAAAGAAATAACTCAGCTCTCCATAAAATCCTTGTTGAATTATTTTACCATCATATATTTTATTAGTTGCAGCTCGGGCTTGTATTTCATCTAATTTAAAATAGGAATACTTGTAACCTACACCAGCATAAAATTCTTTGAAGAATTTGAAATTAAAACTTCCATTTAAGTCAATAACTCCATCTGCTACTTTATTCATAAAATGGTTAGAAGTAGGAAAAGGAAGTTTGAAGTTTGTTTTGATTAAAAACTTACTTATTGGCTGTATTGGTCCTAGTTTTTCTTCTTGAGAGAAAGATGAAACCCAGCTAAAAAGTAGAAGGATTATTAATAATCCAATATGTTTATTTTTAATTATCAATTATAATTTGTTTAGTTATTGTCTGATTATCAGTAGTTAATTTAACAAAATATCTTCCGTTACCAAGTTCTTTAGTATTGATATCAATCTTGTAACTACCACTCTGCTTTACTTCTTTAATGAGGTTACGTAAAGTATTAAATTTAGTGTCGGTTAGATCTAAAGAAACTTCTGATTTGGTTCCAATATTATACCACAATTCGTGATTATTATTAACTGGATTATCAAATTCATTAATAAATGAATAGCTGTCGTTTAACTTCTTTTTATCGTTAAAAAGCCATTTTACCCATGCATAAAGCATTGATAGTATCCAAAATACTAGCGGGGCTGCTATTAGTATTAATAGAATAATAAAAAAGTAACCAATTGCATCTTTTCCCATACTTATAATCTAAATCTTAGAAACCCAAATGCAGTTGAATACATTGGATTATCCACATCATGTCTTTTAATTAAACTCTGAATATCTCTTGTAGAAACTCCTAGTTCCCAAGTTCTGTTTATTGGCGCGAAAAGAATACCTACTGGAATTCTAGTTTGACGGTTTTGTTGAAATACTGTACCAGCAGATAACACTATAAATCCTAATTTCACATCTCCACCAAATGAATAAAGTGCTGATGAAAAATTACCCGGATTAGAATTAAGTGGAGCAATTACCTCTCCTCCTATTTCTAGTATTTTTCCGAATTGTATTCCAAATCCTAATCTCATTGTTGTTGGCAGATTAACTTTCCTTTCAAAACTACCTTGTTGAATATCTACTAAACTATTTAAAATACTATCAAATGTTACACCACCTGTACTAGCTGAAATAGAATTTGAATCTTTGTAAAAACCTGCTACTCTAAAATTAGTTAAAGAAGAACTGGTAGTAACATTATAGGTGTTTTTAGACCAAGTAATACTTCCAATATCATTTACTGCTAATCCTATTTTAATTCTTTTAAAAAGTTTTACGTTAACTCCTAAGTCAACTCCAAAACCTCTACCAGCTGCTTTAGGAATTTTGAATCTAGCATTACCAACAGAGAAAAGCCCTACATTATTTGGGTTAGAAAAAGATGGACTATAACTCATAAATCCATTTAGGTTATTCCCATCCGAACTTACATCCAACAATGCCATTCCTTGTAAATACTTTACTCCTATCCCTACATATAAACCAAATTTCTCCTTTCTTATAAGCCCAACTCCATATCCAAAGTTAAACTCTCTTATCCATGATACTTTAAGGTTTGTTCCTTCAAAAATTTCAGGAATAGATTTTGGATTAGATGAATTCCCAGCTATAATTGAAACTGAAGTATCTTGTTGTAAAGAATCGTAATTCTGTGGATTATTGGCAACATTAGACAAATTACCATTAGATTCTACTAATAATGAATCAAAATATGGGGCACCAAATCCAAATGTCATAATATCTGCAACATCCTTACTCAGGTTCATATTCATTGAGTATCTCTCTGTTACATTAAATGCAAAACCTCCTAATCTTTTACTAGTAACTGCAACTCCAAACAGTCTAACATCAGCATTTAATCTTGCACCATCTTGTAAATCATATGATAATTCAGTAAAATCATTATACCTTTTTGTAGAATCAAAACTAAGATTAAACGGTATAGAGCGAACCTCACTAACTGCTGGATTATTAATTATTTTTGAATCGAATGAAAAACCAGTTTCTAAAAAACCAAAAGCAATTGTTTTACCCTTAAACTCTTTATCCCATCCTAAGTTAGCTGGGTTAATTCCTAGTGCTTGATAATCGGTAGCAAATGTAGTAGAAACACCTCTTCCAGTTGAAGTAAATACACTTCCTTCTCCTTGTGACAAGGAGAAAAAAGTCATAAATAATAGCGACAATAAAAGAGATAAATTTTTCATAATAAACTAGTTTCCAAATTTCTCAATCACTTGCTGAGTAACCCCAGTAGCAGAGAATCCTCCATCATGAAATAAGTTTTGCATAGTTACATAACGAGTGTAATCAGAGAACATTGCTACGCAATATTCTGCACAAGCTTCTGCAGTTGCATTACCTAATGGACTCATTTGCTCAGAGTAATTGATAAACTCATCAAATCCTTTAACTCCACTACCTGCAGTTGTAACTGTTGGTGATTGTGAAATTGTATTTATTCTTACTTTTTTAGCAACACCATAATGGTAACCAAAACTTCTTGCTATTGATTCAAGCAATGATTTTGCATCTGCCATATCTCCATAATCAGGAAAAATTCTTTGAGCAGCAATGTAAGTTAATGCTAATACAGACCCCCAATCATTTAATGCATCATGTTTTTTACATAATTGCAAAGTCTTGTGAAATGATATAGCCGAAACATCTAAAGTCTTGTTGTACCAATCGTGATTTAAATCTGTGTAATGCTTTCCTTTTCTTACGTTTGGTGACATACCAATTGAGTGAAGAACGAAATCTAATTTTCCACCTAATATCTCTTGAGACTTAGTAATTAAGTTTTCTAAATCTTCGTTAGAAGTTGCATCAGCTGGAATTATTTGTGAATTAGTCTTTTCTGCTAATACATTAATCTCTCCCATTCTCATTGCGATTGGCGCATTTGTTAAAACAAATTCAGCACCCTCTGCATGAGCAAGTTCAGCTACCTTCCAAGCAATAGATTGCGAGTTAAGCGCACCAAATATGATTCCTTTTTTTCCTTTTAATATGTTGTTAGCCATTTCTGTTGTTTAAAATTATTAAACAAAGATAACACTTTAGTGTAAGTATTGTGTATCCGTAATGACCAAAATATAACAATGAATTGTTTGTTACTTTGAATTCCAATTATTCTTTCCGCTACTAAATTTGTAATTAATTTGCTTTACTTATCTTTGAAACAAATTAAAGGTAATAATGATTGACGGAAAAAAAATTATTGTAGTGATGCCAGCTTATAATGCTGAAAACACACTGGAAAAAACCTATGGTGAAATTCCTTTTGAAATTGTAGATGATGTTGTTCTTGTAGATGATAAATCGAGCGACAACACTAGCGAGCTTGCAAAAAAAATTGGAATAAAGCATATCATTGTTCACGAAAAGAACAAAGGGTATGGTGGAAATCAAAAATCATGTTACAATAAAGCGCTTGAATTAGGAGCTGACATTGTAATAATGTTACACCCTGATTATCAATACACTCCTAAGTTAATTCATTCAATATCTTATTTAATTGCAAACGGGGTTTATCCTGTTGTATTAGGTTCAAGAATCCTTGGAAACGGAGCTCTTAAAGGTGGAATGCCCATCTATAAATACATTGCTAATAGATTTTTAACATTAACTCAAAATATATTAGTTGGTCAAAAGCTTTCTGAGTACCACACTGGTTATAGAGCTTTTTCTAAAGAAGTTTTGGAATCAATTAAATACAATGAGAATTCAGATGATTTTGTGTTTGATAATCAAATGCTTTCTCAAATCATCTATAAAAAGTTTGAAATTGCTGAAATCACTTGTCCAACAAAATACTTTGACGAAGCATCTTCTATTAATTTTAAGCGAAGTATGACTTATGGTTTTGGAGTATTAGGTACTTCTTTCAAACACTTTTTTACTCGTATTGGGCTTTACAACTGGAAACTTTTAAAATAATCTTTGAAGAGTCTTTTTCGAAATAACCGATCCTTTATATTTGTTTACTTTTTGTTTGCAATAGCAATAATTTCTTTGCTTTCAATAAAAGGAAAGCAGGGAGCACAGTTGTTTGCCAACCAATATTATTCTTCATTTTTTGATTCGTTCTTCTTTTGGAGCACTAAAATTGTTGAGTGGTTTTCATTAGCTGTATTGTTTATAATTTTACTTTTTAAAGGAGCAAAATTCTCAATCAATGCGCTATTCATTTATGCATCTACTGCTGTTATTACTTTTTGCCTTAAAAGATTAGTTTTCCCAAACTCAGACAGACCAACATTTAACAATGACTTATTCAGGACTATTCCCAAAGAATTTGGAATGAATCAGCTTGATCAAAATTCATTTCCATCAGGACATACAACTGCTGCATTTACCTTATTTTGTTTAATAGCAATACTTTCTAAAAGGAGAAGCCTAGGATATTTCTATGGACTTGTTGCTGTGGTAATTGGTTATTCAAGAGTCTATCTTTCACAACATTTTTTCGAAGACATACTTGCAGGCGCCACAATTGGAACGTTTGCTACGTTAATATTTTATTACTTTTTTGATAAAATCAATTACGGTAAATGGGCATTAAAACCCATCATAAATAAAAGATAATGAGCAGAAACCTTACCAACATACTTTGGTTACTTGGATTAGGGATTTTATTTTTTATTCCTTTTTTGGGGAATGTGCATTTATTCGATTGGGATGAAATAAACTTTGCTGAGTCGGCAAGAGAAATGCTCGAAACTGGAGATTTCTTTAGAGTTCAAATAAATTATGAGCCTTTTTGGGAAAAGCCACCATTTTTCTTTTGGTTGCAAGTAATTTCTATGAAACTATTTGGCATCAATGAGTTTGCAGCTAGATTTCCGAATGCACTTATCGGTATAACTTCATTAATAACACTTTACTACATTGGAAGAAAGCTAGTTTCTGAAAAATTTGGAATGATTTGGAGTTTGGTGTACCTAGCCTCCATCCTACCTCACTTATACTTTAAATCTGGAATTATTGATCCCGTTTTCAACTTCTTTATATTCCTGTCTATTTACTTTTTGATTCTAACACTTCAAAAAGCGACAAATAAGAGTCTAAACTCTTTATTAGCTGGGATTTTTATTGGTTTAGCCATAATTACCAAAGGACCTGTTGGTCTTTTAGTTCTTATTCTTTGTTTTATTATTTATCTCATTTTCAAAAAAGGAAGGGTTAAAATTCCAATACTAAGTGTTATCATATTCTTTATTAGCTCATTGGCTGTTACCTTTTTATGGTTTGGATACGAAACAATAAACAATAGCCCTTGGTTTGTTTTGGAGTTTGTTCAATATCAAATTGAGCTACTTACAGAGCCAGTAGCAGGGCATGAACAACCAATATATTATCATTTTGTAGTTGTGCTATTAGGATGTTTCCCAATGTCAATATTAGCATTACCAGCTTTTAGGAAAAAGGCTAGCGAAGTACCATTTGACTTTACTCTTTGGATGAAAATCCTTTTTTGGGTGGTAATGATTCTGTTTACTATCGTGAAAACTAAAATAGTACATTACTCCTCTCTTAGCTATTTACCATTATCATTTTTGGCAGCTACAGCTTTATATCCTAGGCTTGGCGAAAACCAACACTTTAAATTACACAAAGCTATAAAAATCAGCTTTTTGGTAATTGGTTTTATTTTCGGAATTCCCTTAGTAGCAGTTCCCTATTTATTTAATCATAGTGAACTTATCATTCCTTATATTAAAGATGATTTTGCAGTAGCGAGTTTTAATACTGAAATGAATTGGCAAGGCTGGGAGTTTTTACTTGGTTTTATATTCATTATTGGCTTATTGGTTTCTTCCAGGTATTTGTTCAAACAAAAACTGATGCCTTTCCTATTTACAATGGCAATTTCAACAGGTATAACACTTTTGTGTTATTCTATTTTTGTAGTTCCTAAAATTGAAAAATTTTCTCAAGGACCAGCTATCGAATTCCATGAATCTATGGAAGGGAAAGATGTTTATGTAACCACAATTGGATTTAAAAGTTATGCTCACTTTTTTTACACCAAACTTAAGCCTAGTAATAGTTCAGATTGGATCGAACAAATAAAGAATAACTACAAACAAGGCTTATCAACTAAAAAAGAATTCAACCCAAGTGTTTTAACAACAATCACCAATAATTGGTTGATGGAAGGTGAAATAGATAAGGATGCATATTTCGTAACCAAAGTAACTTTACGTGATGAAATGAAAGGAAGAGAAAAATTAACGTTATTAAAAACTGAGGGTGGTTTTGATTTTTACTTCCGATCCAAAAACAATTAATTATGAGACTTACAATTTTATTTCTTTTCATTTCTACAATACTTTTTTCTCAAGGTCCTGTGGATGGTTATATGAAAAATAATCGTGATTTTTCAGTTGGACTTTCAGTCTCAAGAGAAACAGCCACAGTTCTTTATCAAGGAACAGAACCTCTTAAATCGGGACGTAATACTATGGCTTATGGTGTATTTGGTATTTACGGAATTAGCGACCGAATAAATGTACAAGCTAATATCCCTTACCTCAATGTGAACAAAGGAAAAGTTACTGATTTTCAAGATTTTTCACTTTATTTCAAGTACTTATTATTGAGTAAGGATAATTCTAAAGGGAAGCTAGACTTAATGGCAGCTACTGGTTTATCTCAGCCTTTAGGCGAATATGTGACTTCTGGAAGTAGTGCAATTGGTCAAATGGCAATTACTGGAGATGGAAGATTAATTGCTCAACAAAATTTCAACAACAATTTTTTCGCCAGTTTACAAGCTGGATATTTTCTTAAAACTGATCCTACACCAAATTCAGTGTCTTCTTCATTAAAAATAGGATATGCAGGTAAATTTTATGCAGATGTTTGGTATGAATTTTTACATGCTTTTGGAGGGACAGATTACCTAGGAACCGGAAGCTTAGCTACTACTTCAGCTTCAGGTGGATTTAGAGGACTCGGATTCTCGTATAATAAAATTGGAGGTACCGTTTACTATCCTGTTTCGAAACACTTTGGAGTATTTGGCGGTGCATCATACATTCTTTCTGGAAGAAATGCGTTTAAAAATACTGGTTTCAATCTAGGATTTGTATTCCAATAAATTCTCATTTCATTATTGCTATGAATTTTGTTACATTTATGTAAGTAGCTTAATCTTTTTTCGATAAAAGCATATCAACTTACTAAACAAACTATGAAATTCATTAAACTCACTCTTTTAGCTTCAATACTAATATTTAGTTGCGGGTCAGAATCAACTGAAACCAATACTCAAGAACAAACTTCTGAGTTTACAGACTCATCATCTAAAGAAATCACTGATAAAATAGATTCAACCAAGGTTGGATTTAGAAATGTAGAAGAATATTTAGGTGAAGGTGGAACTAATGATTCTGTTGACAAGGAATTAAGAGAAATTGAACCAGTTAAATTAAAAGAAAAGAAGACAGTAGTAGCTACACCAAAACCAATAATTGAAAAAGAGAAAATTGAAATTATTAAAGATGAGGTTGAAGTAATTACAGAAATGGAAGCTCCCGAAAAGCCACAAGTAAAAGCTGAAATTCACAAAACTTGGGATGACTTAACAAGAAAACATATTTCTTCTTCAGGTAAAGTAAACTACGCAGGATTTAAGGCTGATAATGATGAAATAGTAAAATACATCAAGGAATTGCAATCTTATCACAAAGATTTAAGTTCATGGGGAAAGAATAAGAGACTAGCTTATTGGATTAATGTTTACAATGTTGTAACAGTAAAACTGATAGTAGATAACTATCCTGTTAAATCAATTCAAGATCTTCATGGAGGAAAACCTTGGGATCAAAAACTAATAAACTTAGGAGGTACATCTTACACGCTTAATGTAATTGAAAACAAAATCATAAGACCAAAGTTTAATGAACCAAGAATTCACTTTGCAGTCAATTGTGCTGCTAATTCTTGTCCGAAAATTCTTAATAGAGCCTGGACAGAAGATAACATCCAAAGATACCTAACTAAGCAAACTAAGGCATTTATAGCTAATACTACTCAAAATACAATTGGAGAAAGCGAATTAGTACTTTCAAATATATTTAATTGGTACAAAGCCGATTTTGGGACATCTAATGAGAATGTAATAAAATTCATCAATAAATATTCTGATATCCAAGTAAAACCTGATGCTGTAGTAACATACAATGATTACGATTGGTCATTAAATAATTAAAACAAATGGGAAATCACATTGTAATTATCGGTAATGGTATTACAGGAATTACTTCTGCAAGGCATGTAAGAAAAAATGATTCGGAAGCTAAAATCACTGTCATTTCTGCAGAAACAGATCATTTCTTTTCTAGAACTGCACTTATGTATATATACATGGGACACATGCGCTATAAGGATACCAAGCCTTATGAAGATTGGTTTTGGAGTAAAAACAGAATTGATTTAGTAAACGGATATGTGAATTCAGTTGATTTTGATAATCAAACTTTAAGTCTGGAAAACCAAACTATTAATTATGACAAATTAGTAATCGCCACTGGTTCTACTCCTAATAAATTTGGATGGAAAGGACAAGATTTACCAGGAGTGCAAGGATTATATAGTAAGCAAGACTTAGACATATTAGAAGAAAGTACGAAGGACAAACAAGTAAAAAGAGCTGTAATTGTTGGTGGTGGATTAATTGGTGTTGAATTTGCAGAAATGCTACTCTCTAGGGGAATTGAAGTTACTTTCTTGGTTCGTGAAAATAGATTTTGGGGAGGTGTACTTCCACTTGAAGAAGGAGCAATGATTGCCGAGCACATGAAAAAAGACCATCATGTTGATTTACGATTAGAAGAAGAACTAGACGAAGTAATTGAAGGGGAAAACGGAAGAGCAATTGCTGTAATAACAAAAAAAGGCGAAAGAATTGATTGTGAATTAGTAGGATTAACAGCTGGTGTACGACCAAACATTGATTTTTTAAAAGAATCGAATCTAGAAATAGGAAGAGGAATTAAAGTAAATAAATTTCTTGAAACAAACATGCCTAATGTTTATGCTGCAGGAGATTGTGCAGAAGTACAAGAAACTGTGACTGGAAGAAGACCAATTGAAGCAGTTTGGTATGTAGGAAGGATGATGGGTGAAACCCTTGGACATACGCTTACAGGGAATAAAATTGCTTACGAACCAGGAGTTTGGTTTAACTCAGCTAAATTCTTTGATGTAGAATACCAAACTTATGGGAATGTACTTGCTAACGAACAAGAAGGTGAAAAGACCTTTTATTGGAAACATCCTACAAAGCACATTTCATTTAGAGCTGTTTACGATACTGAAACTAAAGCTTTGAAAGGAATTAATAATTTTGGGATTCGTTTAAGACACAAAATTTGTGATGCTTGGATTAAAACCAATACTCCTATCGAAAAAGTGATGGTAGAATTGAAAAATGCCAACTTTGACCCTGAATTTTACAAGCAATATGAAAATGATATCATTGCTCAGTTTAATAAGGAAAATGGGACTAGCATAAAACCTAAGAAAAGGAACTTGATGGCGATTTTTGGTAAGTAATTTATCACCTTAAATAACGACAAACTTATAACTAGCATAAGCTCCTGAGCTTTCCTCTACTACTCTAATAATGTATGAGCCTGAATTGAATGAACTAGCTAACACAATTGTTTTAGCTTCATTAAACTGTCCTTGAGCCACTAACTTTCCTTCCATAGAGAAAACAGAGTAAATCATCTCAGAATTATCAACATCAGTTTTGGTTAGATAGATTTCACTAAAGAAGCTATTGTATTTAAAATCTACTTTTATCTTGTTTTTCAAACTAGTATTAATACCCACAGTATTCACTTTCTGATGTTTATTAAAAAAAGCCCAAATCACTTTACTAGCATCAAAATCTCTATTAGTAACACCAATTGTAATTAATGAATTTGGCCAAGTATGTTCACCATCAATAACTTTATAATGAATTACCTCTGTATTTGCATTTCCTCCTGCATAAGTATATCTAATTGCAGTACAGTTATCTGCAGTGTTAATGTCTGCTAAAGAATCTATAACAGGAGTGGTAGTTGTAGAATTATAACCAATCCAATAATTTAATACGTTTTGAATACTTTTAGAATTAACATCTCCAGAGTAATTAACTGTTGAGTCTGCAGTCCCATGAATTTGAAGTACAGAAATTGATTTTGTATTAGTAGGTGTTACTGGAAAAATATTTGTCATAGAACCTGTTACAGAAGCAACCGAAGCTATTTTATCATTTAACCCAGCTGCCAAAGCCAAACTCATGTATCCACCATTACTCATTCCTGTAGAGTGAATTCTATTGATATCAATATTGTAATTAGATGAAATTGTATCGATCATTTCTGATAAGAAATTAATATCGTTAACTGAACCACCAAAATAAGCATTCCAATAAGTTGAACCCAAAGTAGCACTTGTAGTTCCTTGAGGATGAACAATAATGAAATTAGCAGTATCTGCAATACTCCTGAAATCACCATAAAACATTTGCTGTACGCTATTACTACCCAAACCATGTAAATTTAAAACTAATGCAACCGAAGTTGAACCGTTATACATTGCAGGAATATACAACTTATAGGATCTTGTAATTCCACCAGAAACTATTGTTTTATCAATTGTTGTTTGTGAAAAGTAAGAGCTCGAAATGAATAATAAATTTAACAGAAGTAGCTTTTTCATATAGTATTGGTTATTTGTAGCGATATAAGTAAACAAATTACTTAACTTTTATTTAATAAATAGCTTTCGTGGAATAAACACCCAGTTTCACAAAAAGAACAGCCGAGTTAAAGTATTATGAACCAATAAACTACTTGTAATTATTACTTTAGTTTAAAATCTCATTAAAATGAAGGCAAAACTACTTTTCTGCATCTGTATTTCTTTTTTAACTATTACACATAGTTTTTCTCAATCACCAGCTAAATTAGACTCTAGCTTCTTAACTATTGGTGAGTTTTGGGATGGTTACCTTAATCAATACCAATCGATAATTGCTAGTGAAGCACTACACAAGTGGTAATTGTTATGTAGGATGCAGATTCACAGATTTATCTTCAGGAACTACCGAATTAACCGTTACTAAAATAAATTCAAGTGAAAATGTAGTTACAACTTTTGGAACTGTTGGGAGAGCTTCTTTCATTTTACCAACCGGAGCAGTTTCCGCATTCTCGGATTTAGCGATAGATTCAAGCCAACGAATTATAGCTTCTGCTTGCGGAAGTAGAAGCTGATCAGTTTAAGTGATTTGCCATACATTTCTTTATAAAACAAATTAATACTACCAACAATTTGTCTTTGAGTAGATGCAGCTATGTATTTTGTGTTTACCAAGTGAAAAA
>Ga0075469_10000003_pt1 | contig 67616 bp, 82 predicted proteins | sample DEB08_DNA_13_FD_77577 | JGI IMG/M metagenome (GOLD analysis project Ga0075469, IMG submission 77577) | Aqueous microbial communities from the Delaware River and Bay under freshwater to marine salinity gradient to study organic matter... | ecosystem: Environmental > Aquatic > Marine > Coastal ...
ACTGGCCAGCAACACAAAGGAAATACGAACCATAACGGATAATAAAGATATGAATAACAACATCCAACTACTGATGAGATCACCACTCGTCTCGCTGATCAAGCATTTCCTTTGGTGTATGGTATATGTGGCAGTATTGCTAACATTCCTCGCGGCAGCGTGTCATCTTCACGATATGTAAGTCAAGTAACTTTCAACTTAAAATGAAAGTACACTTTGAGAGAGTGCGGAGTAACTCTTCTAAATAATACTCAACTAAACAAGTGTGCTACTTTTGCACAACATAAATACGAAACCCAATAGATAATAAGTCTATAACAATTTAAATCTTTTACAATGTCAAATGTAATCCAATCAAAGCGCTTTGTCGTGCGCCAATCACTAATCGGCAAGAATCAAGTTATCGAGGTAACTTTCAAGAGTGGCAACACTGTAACTTATAACCACGATGTCGCTTTCGAGATCATGAAAGATAAGCTAGAAACTCTGCCATGCTGGTTAAAGTTCAAAAGCTACACTGCTAGCGGCAATATTCCAAAAGTGTTGCGCGACCAAAAGTTAGTGTAACCACTCTTCTTAACTGCAGTCGGTGTTGAGCAATCGCCTTAACGACTATAAATAATATGAGCATGCGATTAACATACACCTCCTCATGGGAGAGGCGTGTGAATGATTAAAAGGGTAAAACGCAGTAAGGTTGTTTCTCTGCAGACAGCAGCCTGACCTGCAGCCGGTTTTAACGTCACGCGACGAAGGTTCGACTCCTTCGGGGTGTACTATGGATATAAGTTTAATAATACTAGCTCTTGAAACTCTGCAAGAGCAAGTCAGTGACGCGATGTCAGTTGACGAACAAGCAGAAGACAGAGATAGATTTAACCGCATCAAGCGCGAGATCGAGCTATTTAAAGCAGAGCAAATCATTGCTATGTTCACAAACAAAACACGAGAGTAAGCAGATAATAAAGATATGAAACAAAGTAATGAATTTAAGACAAACTTCTGGTGCGGCGTAACAGCAGAGTACAAGAAGCAAAGCGATGGCTGGTGGTCAGTACACTGCCGCGATGCAAATGGTGGCAACGAAGGCCGATGGTTCAAGCATCTTACCGAATGCGAAGAGTTCACGGCAGAGTTCAAGCTGCCTGAGAATATCGCTAAACGTAAGCGTTCGCTTGACTTATTCAGCAATTACGTTATGTCTTCAACTCGTAACTATAAAGGATATCGTGATGGCCTTGACTAAACAACAGCAGCAAATCAGGTGTCAAATAGTATTAGACGACTTGTTAATGGTTGAGTTCGACGACTTCATGTACGGACTCGACAAGAAAAACGGCCTTATGCCATCACATGAATATAACACTAAAGTAAAGTAATATGACACAAGATAAAGAGTGGTATTTAGTCCACGATCTCGCAGCAGCGATTAACAAAGGCAATAAAATGGCGTGCTTACGCATTAACGGAGGTAAAGACTCGACTAACTTCACAGGTTTTGACATCCAAGTGAAAATGCCTATCGCTGGAACGTGGAACTGCGCTTACGATGCTGCTAAGTACTTACTAAACGACGTGCGATCTAGCTTCAGCACGACTACTATTGAATACTCATCTTCTTGGTAGATTACAAAATAAACACGATAACTAACAGATAATAAAGACATGAAACAATTCTTCTACAACAACGCAGTGCCATTCGTGCTGCTCACGCACACTACTTTCGTAGTAACAGTATGCATAACCGCTATAACACAGTAATAATATGGACTATAAAACAATGTTCGATCTTGCCATGGAGCAAAACGATTACCTTCTCAACGAACTAGAGTATAGCGAGGTAAAAGTAGAAAGTTTAGAAAGACAAATCAGAGAGTCACGCGACTTTCAAGAAGCACTCACATCTCTACTATGACTAATATCACAAACGAGCAGCATGAATTGCCAGGCGACGTCAAGTGGTACTACGTAACACTGTTAGATTTTACTACAGGCGACGTATTTCACTACAAAATCACGGAAGATCAAGTAATGCTAACCGACACCGATGGCGTAAGACACGCGCTCGACCAAATCCACCGACAAAACCACAGGTATGAGTTTATGCTACACGAGCAACCTCATCCTACTTACACAGAAATACTACAACTATGAATGATTATCAAAGACAAGCAATGCGTTATCGGTGCGAGCCCGTGCAAAAAAATGCAATACGAGATGTATACGCAAAAGCACACGAAGGCCTATCGTGGACAAACAACGCTGAAAACACTTCTCAAGCTATCTACAGCATGCGAAACGGTAACTCTATCATCTTAAAGCATTTCCTACAAGATCTAGGTTGGCAAGATATATCTACAAATGCACAGGTTAAAAACGGTACAACCGTCTTTGCTGTAGGCACGCCAAATTACGAAGGCTGTAGAATGCGCCAAGTTAAAATCGCTAGCTACAACAGTGGTTATATCCGCAAGTTTGTAGGCTATAGCGGCGCACACTATCAGCTAAACAAGACTTTTCTTCAAAACCACCTTATCTGGTCAAGCTGGTCTAAAAAATACTACAATCAAACTCGAAGTGTGCGTATTCTAATACCAGCTGAAGTCGATCGACTTATTGCATTGCTTAACCACGTTGTCAACGAGTTGTACAATCAAGATACTGCTCGACAGACAGTTCAAGCCTTCAAAGACTTGCTTAATGACGAATATGGCGTTTCTCGCCGCAAAACCAACGTATAATGGCTAAAATAAACAAACAAATAGCGTTTAATAACTCCTTAAAGGAGCTCGCTGAAGAAGCTGCCGTAGAAATATACCATGAAGCGTATGATCTCGTTAGTGACAAAATGTACGAAGAAGCTATATTAGACAGGGAAGCGTTTGAAGTTGCACCGTTTGAAAAATATGAAGTCGAAGCGTTTCCTGTAGAAGGCAATAAAGTTTTTGCAACTGCTATAGATGATTTTGTTAGACACTTAGCTAATGAGTTACACTCTATACGTTTAGAAAACAATACCCAGCATTACGGCTAAGAAACACAAAATAAACACGAACTAACACAGATAATAATATTATGAAATGCAAATGTAACACCCTAATTCCAGAAGGCAGGTTAAAACTAGGCTATAAAGTCTGTGTTAACTGTTCGACTGTTGAGCGATATGGCTGCGCGCCATTAATAAACCACAAAACTGGTAACTCTATTCAGATCATGTCACGTGGCGATGCAGCTCGCATTGCTAAAATGACACGGCGAAAAGGTTACGGAACAATGCTACGATGAAGGACGCGCGTAAATACAGCCTTAAACCAGACTTTTTACCTAGAGAGTTCGATACCATAGAAGATTTAGTGCAATATGTGCTAGATCATGGTGTCGACCCAAGCTACGAGATCACGCACGGAGGTGTAGATACAGGTGAAAAAGCAATAGACTTCATAGTGTGCTAAGTCACAAAACAAACACGATCACTAATAGATAATAATAATACAAACAAACAAAATGGAAATGCCATCACAAAACGAAACACCTAGTGAAGTCTACGACACTTGGATAAGAGAGCTAACAGCAGCAAAACAAAAGCTAACAGATGAACTTTATTCAGTAACAGCTGAAATTAGCGCCGCAGAGCAAGAAAAACAAAAAGCACTCAAACTTAGCGTTCCTGAAAGCTTAGTAGAGCATATTGCAGAGCAGGTGCAAGCTTCAGTTGACGCGTTTTTTGACGCCGCGCAAGACGAGCCTGATATGTTCGATATTGAGCTGTCGATGGGTTACGATAACAAGGTAGAAATATGCAATATAGATCTGTCATCTCTTAACATACCTGTTGAAGACTTTGTCGTAGCGGCTTTTGAAGACGAGTGTGTAATCACAACTCCTGCTGATGCCAGTGCTCTCAAAAGTTGAACTATGGTTCAATAAGAACTTTGGCTGGTTCTTTAAAAACGGAAATAAATAACGCGACGGCGTAAGGTGTACTTATGAAGGGCTAATCCTGCAAAGGTGAAATACAGCGCTGTAGTATACAACGGGCGTGGGTGTATGTACGACACCGTGATGTCACATGTAAGTACGACACAGGTAGCTCCTGTATTGCAGACACACGTTACGCACTGGCTTTGATTTATGGTCGCATAAATAGTGAGGTCAGTGCTTTTTATAACCCTGTAGCTCAACTGGATAGAGCATCGCCCTTCTAAGGCGACGGTTAAGAGTTCGAATCTCTTCAGGGTTACACATAGACAAGTATCTCCTCAAGCTTATACCTTGTAGAAAGAGTAGCTGGTCACACGTGGGTTCAAGTCCCACCTTGTCTACAAAACAAATACGATAACTAACAGATAATAATAATAAAAAATGGCATTAACATGGGACGTAACAGGTGTAGAAAACGCCTGGTCAAAAACAGAAAAACCAGAAGGCAACGAGATTCAGTTCTTTCAAATACCCTTCTACGAAGAAGACGGTCAGCGCTATGAGATGAACGAGATGCTTCATTACGCGCTAATGTCTACTATGACAGTAGGTATTGCCGAGATCACGAATAAAAACTATACCAAGTTTTACAACCGTGTAATCCACTTAAACCAAGTGCGGTGCGTTGAAACTCACGCGTCTATCACGTTAGAGGCTATAAAAAAATGCATCGGCTTGAAAACCAACGCTGAAACCATGACAAAATCTCAATTTGTCAAGAGAAGCACTAAATTCTTAGATCTTTAATGAAAAAAGTAAAATTTCTAGAGCGTCATCTTTATGCGCCCGAACTAAACAAGCTATGGTATAATGATAATACTTATAAAAAAGTACCTCAATGCACGACTATCGAAGAAGCAGAGAACCACGCAAGACTCGAAACCGCTATTAACCGCACAGACAAATACTTCTAATGGAATAAAAATAAAAACAACCGTAACTGTAAACCCAGCTAAAAACTTTAACGAGTGGGCTCAAGGTATACACGCGCAGATCGACAAGAACTACAAAAACAAAATTAACAATAATGGAAAATAATCAAAAATACAAAGCGTACGAGCGAGTACGCGTGTCAGGCGTTACTAATATGTTTGACGTACGTACAGTAGGAATGCTATCGGGGTTAAGCCGAGAAGACATACTGGACGTTATGCACAACTACAGCGAATACAGAACCCTATATGAAGTAAACAAATGAGTAAAAAAGAACAAAACCTACCTAGCTGGTTTGATGGCACGATCTACGACGAAGGTGCTACCGTCCGCAACCCTTTCTCAGGCGAAGAGTTTGAGCTTAACAGCCGAGAATTAAGCATGTACGACCTTGTCAAAGGTATAGAAATAACTATAGTAAGTATGTTTGTTAGCGGACCTGCTTACAACAAGCTAATAAAAACTCAACGCAAAGGCTTGGACTGGTTCAGGCAAAACGCACCTGAGGCTTACATGGCTCTACTAGACTAATGTGGGCCTTAGTAGGAGTTCTAACCTTCGTGGTTGTAGAACAAATAATAGAAAGCAAAAGAAAATTTAAAGAATAAAAACATGAGCATCAGGAAAAAAGTATTGATAAGGTTTGCCGACAGGCGCGCGGCTGTGGCTTTTAATTTTCATCCACAGAACTTCTTCTTAGAGGTTGAGTTAAACACGACAGATTGTCTAGAGTCTGTTCGCCAGAGAGTTGCCAGCGTGGCAACAGACAAGGCTTGGAGAGAGAAAAACATGGGCACTTTTGTCACTGAAAGCGTTATTGGGCTTAGCTTTAATATAGGTTTTCCTAATGATAGAATAAGAATAACAGGTAGATCAACCGCGGCAGGGGAAATCGACAAAGCTTTTGGCTGTGATGAAGTTGTATACGTCTGGTTTAAAGACACAACAGAGTTTATTAAAGACGGCTTAGATGCCAAGTTCGCCCGATGGGATTGGTTGCAAAGCAATAATATACCTTGGATAAGCTGTTTTAACGGCCAGCACGGCCAGCGCTGCACAGTTGTTTCATCAGCTGTAAAGCTTTCACCTGTAATGTACTTGTAACACATAATAAATACGAATAACCATGGATAATAAAGATGACGATCTTGAAAGAGAACAAGACATTGAAGATCTGGCCAACAGAATAGTAGGTAAGATAATGAAGATAAAAGCGTTAAGTGGCAAAGAATCGCAATACGCGTCGACTGAAGATCCGTTAGAAATGCTCGTACCTAACGTACCTAGGCTGTACAAGATGTATGGCGAGCTAGCAAAGCTTATGACTTTTCTAGGTTTGTTTGAAGAAGACGAAGAGTATGAAAAATGCGCTGAAATAAAAGAAAGAATAATGATGATAAATAAAATACTAGAGAAATATGATGAGATATAAACCAATGCTAGCGCATAAGTTTGACAAAAAAAAAGTTGACTGGAAATCACGAACAACGTTTATGCAACCAAAACTAGATGGCGTGCGTTGTTTAATACAGTATGATAAAGATAAAAAAGCTGTAACTGCTTACTCTAGAACAGGTAAGCCATGGCTAAACATAGACCACATTTTACAAGATCTTGAACCAATGTTCAAAGGTTTACCAGACGTTGTTCTCGACGGCGAGCTTTACAACCACGAGTTAAAGAACGACTTCGAAAAAATCATATCGCTTGTAAGAAAGAAAAAACCAAAACCCGAAGACAGAGAAGAGTCTAAGCAACTAGTACAGTTTCACTGCTACGACGTTATCGAAGGCGATCCTACTCACGAATTAAACGCTAGGTTTGACGCGCGTAACACTTTTCTAAATATAATAGTAAAACCAAGCCAGTGCGTTCGCATTGTAGAAACAATCAACCTATACCAAAGTCAAAGCTCTTGGCAAATTCACGTAGAATACGGTAATCCCAGAGCGCTTGCGTTGCATAAAAAGTGGCTAAAGCAAGGCTACGAAGGTTCTATACTGCGCTTAAACGGCGTATACGAACAAAAGCGATCACACAGCTTGCAGAAGTTCAAAGACTTCCATGACACCGAAGCAGAAATCGTCGGTTGGGTTGAAGGCAAAGGCAAACGCGTAGGCACTGTCGGTAAGTTCTTAGCCCGTGATTCTGAAGGCATTGAATTTGGTATGCCTGTCATGGAAAACTTTAGCTACCTACAGTCTAACTTCAAAGAAATGCAAGGCTGGATCGGCAAGACCGCTACTTTCACTTACTTCGAACGTACTAAAGCAAACAGCTACAGACACCCACTATTTAAATGCATCCGCGACTATGAATAATAAACTACACGACTGTGCCATGCTGCTAGAAAATGCAGGCTTTTGGCTAAAAACAACACATAATAAACCTAAAGACTTACATTTCTTAATAAAAGAAATAGAAACCTTATACCAAGAATACATAAATGAGACGACTAATATATGACATGTACTACGCCGACGAGATCAGCGTGGAAATAGCAGAACGATTACTAGATAAACTAAATGAAGTTAGAAACAAACGCAAAGGCTATTAAGAAATTTTTTAACCGTTGGTTAGAGTTTACTACCCTTGATATAAAGTCATGGGAATCAGTTAAGGCTGATTTAGAAAGCCAAAGGCTAGTGGTTGACTTCTTACGTAAAGACTTAAAAAAAGCTAACGCTCAGATTGATTTTTGCAGAAAGAAGATAAGAGTTTTAACTCAAGCTAAAAAAAACAACGAAAAGTCATTTGACATAATAGATTAACATGAATATATTTTATCTCCATGAAGACCCAAAAAAAGCAGCTGAATATCAGTATAACAAGCACGTTGTTAAAATGATCTTAGAATCAGCTCAGATGCTATGTACAGCTCATCACTTGCTAGATGGACCTGATGCAGATGTGCCATACAAGATTGCTCACAAGAACCACCCGTCTACCGTGTGGGCAAGGCAGTCATCGCAGAATTACGCCTGGCTTTACTACCACATGGTAGCTCTAGGTGATGAGTACACGAAACGCTACGGTAAAACACATTTAACAATAAAAAAGTGTAAAGACAAACTTGCTAAGCTGCCTGGAGGTATATTCTACACAGGTTTTGAACAACCTCCACAGTGTATGCCAGAAGAATACAAAGACAATTGCAGTATAAAAGCCTACTGGAACTACTACATCGGCGACAAACATAGGGTGGCTAACAACAATGAAACCATTAAGACAAAGATGTATGAACGATAAACTAAAGAAAAGAATCAAGGATTTTAATGAATGTAATTCTAAAAGAATTATTTTATGCACACTAAAACCGTTAGAGACTGTGACAACAGCCCCTAATAAGAATAAGTAACAGGCTTATGTCACAATACGAAAGAAATTTAGAGTTACTTAACACGATGCGGGTTGTCTACAATCGAGAACCTATCAGCGACGTGCCTACGGTAGAGAACAGCCAATACATGTTCTTCTCTGACGGTACGCACGAATGCTACTCGTTGTTCAGAAGTAAAGCTAAAATTACTACGTATAAGTCTTTAAAGTGGCATTTATTAGTGCTCTGGTACTTAAACTCTGATCTAGATCGCGAAGAGTTTCTAAAGATAGTAGATGTATTATCAGAAAAACGCAATGGATTCGTTAGTTTTAGCGTTAACCTAGAGGTGTTAGACAGGATAGTCAAAGAGATTCACGCGTGTAACTTAAACATCGCGCCTAGAAACAAAATTAGAAAAGTAGTATTTAAAGCTAACTCAGGACTCACGAAAGAACAAAAACTACGAATCGTCGGTGAGTTAATAGGTAGGGCTAAAAAGATTGATTCTAACGACATTTATTCAGTTATGATAGACTTACATGATAACGGGGAAAAGATCACAATAGGACGCGTCTCTAGCATCCTAAACGTGTCTTCAAGAACAATACACAGGAACATGCCAGACGAACTCAAGAGAGAAAAAGAAATATTAAACAGAACATTATAAAATGCAAAATAGAAAAGTAAAAAACCACACGTTTGAATACGTTAAAAACGACAGTGAAGACGTTCACGACGAAATAGGTTTCTACCAATGTAGAGGCGCTATGTACTATGACGAAGATCACGACCAAGTTCCTGAACCTAGTCTATGGCAAGCCGCTATAGCGCTAGCAAAAGAATTACGAAAAGAAGGCTTTGAAGCAGAGCCTGAGCACTCAGAAAAAGGTTGGGTTGAGGTTTACGTGCTAACGTTACCAGAAAAAGAAAAAAACGAAATAGAATGAAGAATTATAATATACAAAACTACATCCGCTATAAAAACGATGTAGACCGAAGCGTAGGTAGGTTAGAAGGTAAGTTCTGGGACGAGTACAGTCGAGACGAACTGATAGTTAAGTTCTTGCCTCTAGTAGAAAATCTAGCAAGAAAGTTCTCTACAGCCCAACAAGCATCCGGTGTTATGGATATAACAGATATAATACAAGAAGGAAGCAAAGGCTTAGTACAAGCTGTTGACAAGATCAACTGGGAAGTGTTAATGGAATCAAACGATATAGAAAAAACAATCAAATCTTTCTTGTCTAAAAGGATAAAAGGCGCAATAAGAAGAGGTATAGATATAAACAGAGGCACGATGCGGATACCTGAGCATAAGCTAAACGAAATAAGACAGGTAGATAAACTAGAAAAACAAACACCAAATGAATACGACACACCAAATAGCAAGTCTGTTGAAGTTTTTTTTAATTCTATATTCCTCAGTCTTGATAAGCTAGTGGATGACGAATCAACTCAGTACGACGTGCCTGAGCCTATAGAAGGCTACAACAAAGATCTTTTAAACTCTTACTTGATAGGTATATTAAAAACCCATTTAAACAACAAAGAATTTCAAGTTGTAAGATTAAGTTACGGCTTAGATTGCAAGAAGCATTCAGCGGTAGAAATAGCAAAAGAATTAAACATCAAGGGAGATAGCGCTTACGTGCGTGTTTCGCAGCTTAAAAGACAAGCAATCAATAAACTAATAAACACCGTAGATCACTCGCAAGTGGTTGACCTTCTATAAGTTACGGAGTGAAAATACTTAAAAACCTAAAAAAATGTGTAATTATATATATATAAACCAAACACCAAAATGAAAGACTTAAACGAAAAACTGGCGCAAGTCCAGACAAAACTAAAAGCTAAAAAATCTAGCTACAATTCGTTTGGCAAATATTATTTCCGTAAAGCGGAAGATATTCTAGAGGCAACAAAGCCTTTTCTAGTCGAGTTAGGAATCACAGTCACGATTAAAGAATCGATCGTAATGACTGATCCTGTGCCAATACTCGAAACAACAGCAATTTTCTCGGATGGAGTAGATCAGATAACTGCAACAGCAGTGGTCGGTGTTGACTTGTCTCAAAAAGGAATGCAAACGTCACAGCAGTTTGGCGCCGCATCATCTTATGGCAAGAAGTATGCCTTAGGCAACTTGTTTCTAATCGACGACACAGCAGATTCAGACTCCACAAACAAACACGGTAAAGATGCGCCGGCACCAAAGCAGAAAGTAGAAAAAACAGAATTAAAAGGAAATGATTTAGAAAAAGCAAAAGCATATATACAAGGTGGCGGCAATATTGAAGCTATTAAACAAAAATACAAACTCTCTCCTGAAATAGAAAGCGAGTTAACCAAGCTATGAATAAAGAAATATACGAGAGGTTAAAGAACGACGAGGATTACTACGGTAAGTTTGGTCAACAATTCTTAAGCAACTCAAACATAAGCACACTGTTAAAAAACCCATTACAATTACATGAACCAACTCCAAGCATACCAGCATTTTTAGTCGGTGGATACTTCCACACAGCTATACTAGAACCAGACAAACTAAAGTCTTTTAAAATAGTTGAGGCTACCTCAAGAAACACAAAAGCATACAAAGAGATATCTAACGGAGAACTCTGCTTGCTTCAACACGAGGTAGACAAGATCGAGGTCATGACCAAGAAGCTTTTAGAAAACAACATATGTAGAGACCTAATACAACCTTTACTGGGTAACGTAGAGTACGAACAACCATCAGTAACAAAGCTCTTTAATAACATGTGGAAAGGCAAGGCAGACATAGTTAATCACGATGAAAAACTAGTGATTGACTTAAAGACAACGGCTGATATAGATAAATTCAGGTGGTCTGCTTCTAAATACAACTACGACAGTCAGGCTTATATATACCGAAAGTTATTCGGTTACGATATGCTTTTCATAGCAATGGACAAAAGTACTAATCAAATAGGCTTGTTCGAATGCTCTTCTGAGTTTTATAGATCAGGAGAAAGAAAAGTAGAGAAAGCAAGCGAAGTATATGATTTATTTTTTAAAACAGAAAACTTCGACCACAAACAACACTTAATCACATCCACGTTATAAATACGAACACAAACAGATAATAAAAATATGAAAAACCTTTTTAAAACCAAAGCCCAGAGAGCGCAAGCCATGGCAAAAGCAGTTCCTATGAAGATCTGTAGAATATCAGGCAAGAAGTTTCCTGCAACAATAAACAACTTCTACCACAATAGGTCTTATCCAGACAAGTTCCATCCGTACCATAAAAGCTTTGACAACTTTAGACGAACAACCGGAGCGTCTGTAGACCAATGTAGAAACCTAGTAAACTTAGTAAATTCAAAATAAATGGCAAGTATAATTAAAACAAGTATCAACTTAAACGATCTTCCTAAAGACAAGCTTATCAAAGGCAAGAAAGGTCTTTATTTACCTATAACTATAACCCTCAACGACGAGGTCGACCAGTTCGGTAACCAAGGTCCCGTCTGTGTAGATCAGTCTAAAGAAGAGCGCGAGGCTAAAAACCCTAAAACGTACTTGGGTAACGTGAAAGTTGTATGGACAAACGGAGACAACGTAAGTCCTGCACCAAGAGAAGGAGGCCAAGAGGCGCCAGTTAACCAACCTAAACAAGATAATGTAGACTTACCATTCTAAATGAACGTACAAGACAAAGAGATCAATGGATTTGTGATTGAGAAATTCAATCAACACGAGCTAGACGCAGGCGCGACGCAGGGGATTTGTCCCCTGTGTTCGTCTGGTAGGCAACCCAAGAACCAGAAAGCAAAATGTGCTTCCTACGACTGGGAACGTGGTCTCGGAACTTGTCACAACTGTGATACTAGCTTTCAGCTTAACACTTATGAAAGGAAAGGTTCAAGCGAAAAGGTCTACGTAAGACCTGACGTAAAACCCTTAAACGACGTAAGCACAAAAGTTGAAGGATGGTTTGAATCAAGGGGCATCTCAAAGAAAACACTTATGGATCTTCGCGTAAGCGAGGGTTCAGAGTGGATGCCTCAAACAGGACAACCCGAGAACACTATTCACTTTAACTACTATGTAGGTGAACAGTTAATCAACGTGAAATACAGAGACGGCAGAAAAAACTTTAAGTTATTTAAAGGCGCTGAAAAAGTATTTTACAACATAGACGCCACGGTCGGATACGACTGGTGTGTTGTTACTGAAGGAGAAATGGATGTGCTAGCATTGCATGAGGCTGGAGTTAAAAACGCTATCTCGGTTCCTAATGGAGCTACGTTAAACTCTAACAACTTAGACTATCTAGACAACTGTATAGACTACTTTGAAGACAAAACAAAGATAGTATTAGCCTTAGACACAGACGAGGCTGGTCAAGCTTTAAAACAAGAGTTTATAAGAAGGCTAGGCGCTGAGGTTTGTTACTTAGTAGACTTCGACGCGTGTAAAGATGCTAACGAGTATCTCCAAGAGCACGGTATAGCTAAACTAAAGTCTGTTATATCCTCAGCAACTCAAGTGCCTTTAGAAGGCGTTTCAACGCTGTATGATATAGAAGATGAATTAAAAGACTTTGTTAAAAATGGTTTCAAGCCAGGTTTTCAAGTAGGTCTACCTAACTTTGATTCAATATTCAGCACTTACACAGGGCAGTTTATAACTGTTACAGGTATACCTTCGTCAGGCAAGTCTGATTTTGTAGATCAAATGGTAATAGGCTACAACGCTAACTATGGTTGGAAGACGGCTTTCGCATCTCCTGAGAACCACCCTACATACCTTCATGCTCACAAGTTAATGCGTAAGACCTGGCAAGACATGCCTAGACCTGATGACATAGGTACACAGCAATGGAACAAAGTAGCAGATCATGTTAATGATAACTACTTCTTTATTGACATGGATCGATACACATTAGACGCAGTTCTACGTAAGGGCGCTGAGCTAGTAAAAAGAAAAGGTATAAAATGTCTGGTTATAGATCCTTTTAATAAAGTAAGAGACACGGAGTGTAAAACAGAAGACGTGAATAGATACACGATGGAGTATCTTACTAAGATTGAGATTTTCGCTAAGAAGTATGACGTGCTTGTATTTATTGTGGCTCACCCCACTAAAATGTACAAAGATAAAGATGGTAAGATCGAGGAACCAACGATGTACAATATTAAGGGTGGTGGTGAGTGGTACGATGCTAGCTACCATGGTCTTTTAATACACAGGGACTACGAGGCAAAAACCGTAAAAGCTAAAGTGCTAAAGGTTAAGTTTCAAAACCTAGGCGAGAATGGCGCAGAAGCACATTTTACGTGGGAACCTAGATCAGGCTGCTTCTTACCCAGTATTGCTGACATGGAAAGTAAAGAGTCTATGCCATGGGAATGAGCAAGCTAAGAAAAACAAAGCTAAAGAAAAACGCAGGAAGATCAGCAGGTACCTACTCTTATACAGAAGCACAAATAAAGCACGTGCGGTGGTGCATGAAAAACGGCATATCCGTGTCTATGAACCCTGACTGGAAGACTCCAGATGGATGGTATATAGAGATAAAAATGAAAGACAGTATCCATATCGACCCCAAATCCTATCTAGCCGAAGAAGCATTTGAAAAGCTATACGAATACTATAAATACTACTACAATAAATATGAAAAATAGATTTTACAACGCAGACTCTGCTTTCAGTTATTTTTTAAACGAGATCAGACGTAATGGTATAGAGTTTGGTGATACTAAAGCTTTATTCAATGTAGGTTTTACTATGGAACATCCACGTGATATGTTTATACTAAACACAGAACGTAAGTGGAACAGAGAGTACGCTGAAGCTGAATGGAAATGGTATTTGTCAGGTGATCGCAACATACGTAAGTTAGGCGACTTGTACGGCAAAGTACCACCAATATGGACGCGTATGGCTGATGAAGATGGTAATGTTAACTCTAACTACGGTTGGCAGTGGAAACGCAACGATCAACTTCAAAAGGTTATAGATATGCTTTCAGATGAAAACACTAGACAAGCGGCTATAAGTATATACGACGGTAAAGAAATACACGCGTATGACAACGATACACCATGCACTTATGCTGTCCAGTTTACAGTGATGCCTAAAACTAGAAAGCTCAACATGGCTGTAGTTATGAGGTCAAACGATTTATGGTTTGGTTTCTGCAACGATCAGTATTGTTTTGCTAGCTTACAAATGCTTGTAGCATACGAGCTAGGTATTGACTGTGGTGAGTATTACCATTACGCACATAATTTACATTTATACAACAACAAACTATGAAAAAAACATTAATAATAGCTTTTACGTTAGCGTGCTCCATGCTGACGGCCCAAGACACTATATGTGTTATGGTTACACTAAACGAGGTTATAAAGTTTGATTACTATACCTCAGAAGTCATTGAAAGCTTTGAATCAACAGGCGATATAACTTTTACAGTGGCTGACAACCAGGTTTTATGCTTACATCTTTATGACGGTAAAAGAAGGTTTCGAGGCCTAACAATTACATCTTCAGACGGGTATGTTTCAGATTTAGACGGTGTCTCATCTAAAGATCAAGTTTATTACACTTTAGAAGACTTCAACGTAGAAAGCGTAAAAGTATCTAAGTCAAGACGAAACCGATGACCTACTGCATATATCACATACCGGGAAAAAAGATCGGTGTAACCAATAACCCTCAAGAGAGAATAACAAACCAACAAGGATATGAAGAACACGAATATGAAATACTAGAAATGTCTGATGATATAAGTTATATATCACGGAAAGAAATAGAACTACAAAAAAAATACGGTTACAAGGTAGATACTACACCGTATGAAGACTTAATTTTTAACAACCACAAAAACAAAAACCATAAAAAAGAAATGAATATAAATGTAACAGAGCAAACCACAACGTTTCCTTATCCTGTAAACAAACTTAAAGGGCATTTAATGGATGCTATAGGTATGAGATGGGAAACTCCTCACGGCTTGTTTTCTTTGTCAACACATTCCGTGCAATGGATAATGAACAACGTGAAAGTCTCCTCTTTCCGCGAGAACAGAAGCTACATCTACAACAAGTCTATGGCGCGGTACTACAGCTTAGATCCCATGCGTTCAATTGCTCCACACTTTAACCAAGCAGAAAGATGCAAAGAAGCCCCCTTAGACGTCCAGGCAGCGTGTGGACCCGATTGTGAATGCACAGGCTCTGCAGATGACTGGAAGTGGCATCACGAGGCCGAGAGCCGATTCGCAAACACCAAACACGACTATGTCATGTTCAACGAGATTAGAGCTTGGGCGCAAGAGAGAGGGTTGTACGCAAAAGGCGATGCTAAAACCCAGTACTTAAAACTAATTGAAGAGGCAGGTGAGTTAGGCAGGGCAATACTTAAAAACGATCTAGCTGAACAAGAAGACGCGATCGGCGATATGGTTGTAGTTTTAGTAAACCTATCGGAGCTTATTGACATCCCTATAGAGCAATGCATAGAGTCGGCTTATGATGTTATATCAAAAAGAACAGGTAAAATGATTAACGGAACATTTGTGAAAGATGAAAAGTAAAAATATACAATTCAGAGACCCTGTAGTAGAAAGGGTTGTAGATAAGTTTGTGTCAAGGTCTGACTTAGGTTTTGCTAAATACGGTAGAACTTTAGACAGCGAACGAACAGAGAAGCTAAAAGGTTTAATAGGATATCTAACAGACGTACAAGAAGAGCTTATGGATGCTATATTGTATATTCAGTCTGCTAGAGAGGAACTCTTAGACCAACAAGAAGCATCTGAACAAGCTAGGATGGACATAATAGGCCGCAATGGCAATGATGGTATTCATTACTCAGCTGAGCTAGGCTCTGACTAATGGGAAAAGGCAAAACACATAAAACCAAAAGTAGAAAAAGAGGTCCAGTGAGGTCTAAGAAGGTTGTCCTTGACGGGATAACCTTCGCCTCGGGTCTTGAGAAATATATGTATCTTGCTTTAAAAAAAGCTCATATTAAATCTGAGTATGAGGGCGAGACGTTTATTCTACAAGAAGGATTTGATTTTGACATGGAGTCTTACGAGAGACAAGCTAATGGAAAAGGTTATTTTGCTAACCGAGGAGAAAAGAAAATACTACCTATCAAGTATACTCCAGACTTCATCGGCGAAGACTTTATAATAGAAACGAAAGGAAGGGCTAACGACAGCTTCCCTCTTAGATGGAAAATGTTCAAGCAACAGGTTAATAAAACAAGATCGCATGTGACTTTATATAAACCTCAAAACCAAAAAGAATGCGATGAGGTTATACAGATAATATTAAACAAAAGAAAAAAATGAAAAGAAATTGGGAAGTAAGTTTAGGTTTTTACCCAGGCATCCTGCTTGGGTTTAGATCTTACGAAATGGAAGAGGTTGTGAACCACGTGTTATACGTGCCGTTTATGGACGTTTGTTTAACTTTAGAAAAGCAAGGCAAATGAGTAAGGTAAGCAGAGACATACTCTCAGATATTACAGTTCATATGAAGTATGCTAAGTTCATACCAGAGCTTAACAGAAGAGAAACGTGGCACGAGTTAGTAGATCGTAACAAAGCCATGCACCAAAAGAAGTACCCTAAGCTAACCGAAGAGATTGAAGAAGTTTACAAGTACGTCTACGATAAGAAAGTTTTGCCGTCAATGCGAAGTTTACAGTTTGCTGGCAAGCCTATTGAGATATCTCCAAACAGGCTCTACAACTGTAGTTACCTACCTATAGACCATATTGATAGCTTCAGTGAAACAATGTTTTTACTGCTTTCTGGCTGCGGTGTTGGCTACTCTGTTCAGCAGCATCACATTAAAAAACTCCCTTACATCAGCAAACCTTTTGAAACAAGATCGAGGCGTTTTGTTGTTGGGGACAGCATAGAAGGTTGGGCGGACGCCGTAAAGGTTTTAATTGAGTCTTACTTAGGTGGAAGAAAATGTTCTAAAGTTAAGTTTGACTACTCCGACGTAAGACCAAAAGGCGCTAGGTTAGTAACCTCAGGAGGTAAAGCGCCAGGCCCTCAACCTTTAAAAGAATGCTTGTTAAAGGTGAAAGGTATTTTAAATGCTAAAGACGACGCAACTCAGTTAACCTCTTTAGAAGTACACGACATAGTTTGCCATATCGCTGATGCTGTGTTAGCTGGTGGTATTAGAAGGGCTGCTTTAATATCTTTGTTCAGCGCTTCAGATGAAGAAATGATATCTTGCAAGAGCGGCGACTGGTGGGAACTCAACGCCCAAAGAGGTCGGGCTAACAACTCCGCGGTTTTGATGAGACATAAGATAACGAAGGAGTTCTTTATGGACTTGTGGAAACGCGTTGAACTATCAGGGGCTGGAGAGCCAGGTATATACCTTAACAACGATAAAGACTGGGGCACAAACCCCTGCTGCGAGATTGCTTTAAGACCGTATCAGTTCTGTAATCTTTGCGAAGTAAACGCGTCAGACGTTGTTGATCAAGAAGATCTAAACCTTAGGGTGAAAGCAGCTTCATTCATAGGCACTCTGCAAGCTGGTTACACGGACTTTCACTACCTAAGAGAGGTGTGGAAAGAAACAACTGAAAAAGACGCTCTAATAGGTATATCAATGACAGGCATAGCTTCTAACAAAGTTCTCAACTTAGACATGAAGCAAGCCGCGGTTATAGTCAACCAAGAGAACGCTAGGGTTGCCAAGCAGATTAACATCCGTAAAGCTGCGCGTACAACATGCGTAAAACCCGCAGGGACGACATCTCTGGTGATAGGATCTTCCTCGGGTATACATGCATGGCACAATGATTACTATGTCCGTAGATTGCGCGTAGGGAAGAACGAGGCTATATACTCTTACCTAGCCGCTAATCATCCTGAGCTAATCGAAGACGAATACTTTAGACCTCACGACACGGCTGTCATAAGCGTGCCTCAAGCTGCCCCTGAAAACTGTATAGTAAGAACCGAGTCTGCGTTTGACTTGCTAGAGAGAATAAAGAAGGTATCTACAGAGTGGGTAGCGCCTGGTCACCGGTCAGGATCGAACACTCACAACGTATCAGCAACGGTAAGTCTTAAAGAAGATGAGTGGGATAAAGCTGGAGAATGGATGTGGGACAACAGGAACTACTACAACGGTCTATCCGTACTACCTTACAACGGCGGTACTTATATCCAAGCTCCGTTTGAAGACACGGATTTAGGTAAGTTTGAGGAGATGATAAAATCTTTATCTAACCTAGACTTAACAAAAGTAACAGAAGCTGAAGACAATACAGATCTATCAGGAGAAGCAGCGTGTGCTGGAGGTGCATGCGAGGTTACTTAACAAAACTGTATAAATAAAGAAAGGGGATAACCGTAATGGCTATCCCCTTTTTTTTTATTGCAACTTTTTTAAATACTATTTAGGCACGCAGTTTGGAACCGTGCGGCCACCTTTCTTTTTTGTACCCACCATTTTATGCGATTTCCAACAAGCTTTATATGGGCTATGTTCATAACCTTTTTCCTTCAGCTCTAAGTGCTGCTGCTCAGTTTTGGCCTCCTGCTTATCGTACATGTTGTGAGCTTTAAAGCCCTTCATCTTAAATGCCATGATTATTGTTTTTACTTTAACACTTCCAGTTTCTTCTTGCTATATCGTTTGGGCAATCGCCGTTCTTATCTGGATCTTTACACTTTTTTATACCTGCTGATCTAGCGCAATATGAGTCTTTACGCGATCCACCTCCAGGCTGTGGGGCTTGTACGTTGCCTCCGGTTTTGTTGTTGTAGGCTTTTCTTTCAGACGCGCTCATACCCGCCTCGTATGGTTTTGTTCTTTTTAAAGGAGAATTAAAACCAGCACCAATACCTTCTGCTCTGCGTCTTCCGCAACTCGTAACAGGGAAAGGATTTCCTTTTTGAATGTAGGCCATGTTATATAACTTTATATTTAGTTTTACCTTTATCCTTATAAGCCTTGAGACATCTGTTTCTATTCTCTTCTTTTGACACGAAGCTTACATGAACCCAATCAGGATTTTCATCATCGCCAAACTCCCATATCATTTGATCGAAGTTAAGGTTTTCTTTAATAAAACCATACATATCAGCATTTGACCTGTGCCCAAACCCGTCGTCAATATCCATAGCTTGTCCTGACATATGCTGCGACTTAGTTGATCCTCCTACGGCTTTGTTAAGTTTCTCACCTCTAAAAAAACTGTTAACCTTTATAGGACCTCCAACCCACTCTCTAAGAGGCTCGAAAACCTCTTTAGCTACAATCTCCATTTTCTCAAGTTGCTCGGCTCCAGGTGTGTTTTCTATACCCAGCCTCAATGCAGTATTACTTCTAACACCTTCTTTGTAACTTACGTGTTTGCTTATGTTTTTCATCCTTTTACAATTACAGAAACATTAGGCGAAGTGCCCGTTGTTGTTATTTTCAAGTTTAACACGCTACTATCAAAGCTTAAATCCTCGTTTAGCAACAGTGTTGTCACAGCTGGTATTACAGTGCTTTTTAAATAGTAAGACTTTGCCGCAGCAGAATCTTCTAAAAAAAGATCTACGGTTAAGCTATTAGAAGCGTGAACGTTGGTTATTCTTATAGAGGTTATATTACCTAGCGTGCTTTCTATAGGAACAAGAGTAGTAGTATCACCTGAACTCCCTGTTATATTAAATAATCCTTTTTGCATGTTAATTAAATAATGTTACCGCGCTAATTCGTCGAGTAAGTTACTTGTAGACGTTGCTATAGTCCATGTCGTGGCTCCCTGGGTTTTTAACGTGTTGTAGCGGTTTTTTACTAGCTCAATGCCAGCGAGCATATTTTTGCGGTACTCTTTGCCGTACCAATCGCTTATCAAAGCAACGTTTCTTTGCTTATGCTCAGGCCACCTTGAGACTATCTCGTTACTTGCACCTTCTTTAAGTGTCATGTTGTTAGAAATTATAAATTGTCGTAGTGGTAGTGCTGCCTGATTCCACGAACGCCGTGGTGTCTATGACCGTAACGAAGTTTGTTCCATCGTTACTACCTAGCAACTTGAAGTGGGTTGCAACGTGGAAGTTGTCTACAACTGTAAGTTTAATGCTTTGAAAGGTTTCTGCTCCGTTTGCAAACCTAACTTGAATCCAGCTGTTGTTAGCAACATTGTTGCTTAGCGTCCACCACATTGAACTAGTAGCGTTGATTACTCCATCAAAAGCCTTCCATATAGCATACGTGCTAGAGTACTCATGCCCAGCAGACAGAACCACCCCAGATATACTTGTTGTGCTAGTTGCGTCTCCGTTAGGTTCATGAGTGCCCCCTGCGTTTTGAGTTGGATACAATTCCATCTCAGCAAGCGCGTGACGAGCAGTGGTGTTGTTTCCGCTGCTATCTACCCCTTGTAACCTCCACACTGTAAAGCTAGTTGCTTGAACAACCGCAAACGTCTTAACTAACACGTTGCTTCCTAGCTCTCCTACGTCTGCGCAAAGTATTCTTAATTCATACCCTGTCGCAATGGTCATTGGTGCAACAACGGAGATGTTTCCGCTACTATCTACACTTCCATATATATTTTGAAATACCCCACTAGAATTAAAAACCTTAAGCAAATAAGTAGCGGTAGGAATATGATTGTCTATAGTGCCTGTTAATGTTGCTCCCTGTTGACCGCTTGTTCCAAAAGTTGCGGTAGGAGTAGCCGTTGTCGTTCCGCCGCCAGCGGTAGCCCACGATAAAACAGCAGACCCGTTTGTAGATAACACCTGCCCGCTGGATCCATCCGCTGCCGGAAGTTCCCAAACAGTGCTTGCTGATAAAGAACCATTAGCTTTAAAACCCACATACTCATCCCCAGAGGCTGCTGGTGCTTCTTTTAGTCTAATTTCACCAGCGGTATACCCATTGGAATTTGTAAACAAAACTGGCTCGCTAATAGTAACTAACCCGTCCTGAAGGACCATGATATTTGCATTGCCGTTTTTAAAAGAGAGTAAATTGTCAGCTAGGTCTACCTCTCTATTCCCTGTAATCTCTTGATTAGCCTCTCCCAGAACAGGCACTGTTATATTAGCGCTACCATTAAAGCTCACCCCATTGATATTCCTGGCTGTAGCTAATGTAGTTGCCGTATCTGCGTTACCAGTTAAATCACCAGTAAACCCCTGTGTAGCGCTAACTTCACCTGCGAAAAAAGCGTTCTTTAACTTAACGCTTGACGTACCTAAGTCGGTTTGGCCGTTAGTCTTAGCTTGTAGCGCGCCATCGTTTAAAACTACGTCACTGTAAAATTTTGGCATTATATTTTATTTAATTAAACTCTATGTATTAAGTATACGCGAGAGTTCCGGCTGTAGCTCCTTTCAAAGAAGTTATTAAACATCTAACGTCGTTAGGCGGAGCAGCGCCAAAGTCGATACTGACCACGCTGGTAGACGCTGTTGCCATGTCATCGGTTGTTCTAGCTATATCAGCGTAGACATTAGCCTCCGTAGTCATATCAAACAACTGTACCATGACGTCTGCTGTTCCTAGGTTATGCGTAATTGTGACTGTGTTAGAGTCTGTTAAACTAGATTGAGCAATTGTAGCGACAACTGATTTAGCAGACAACGTATCGGCTGTTACAACTCTAGCAGCGTCTGTACCGGTTAAAACCTCTGCAGCTGTAGCAAGTTCAACTTTACCAGCAGCTGAGGCTGATGCAGCACTAACAATTGCCGTTGCATCACCAGCGGCTAGAGTGCCCACGGTTGTGAGCGAGCTAGTTACAACAGTAGACTTCAGAGTATCGCCACTCAATGTACCAGCAGCCGCCGTTACTGTAATAGCCGCAGATCCATTAAAATCAACACCGTTTATAGCTCTAGCTGTAGTCAACGTAGCGGCTGATCCACTAGTGTTTTGGTTACCCGCGCTATTAACGCCGGGTAAATTTATATTCGCTGAACCATTAAAGCTAACACCACCAATCGTTCTTGCTGTCGCTAAAACAGTGGCTGTATCTGCGTTACCAGTTACATCACCAGTAATATCACCAGTTACATCTCCATAAAAACCATCGGCAGCATCAATGCGACCAGCTGATATAGGTGCTAGATCGTAGCCAGTTCCAGCGGTGTTAACCGTAGCTCCAGGTTCAGCCTGTAGGCCATCAAAGAAAACGAATGGATCGCCGTTTGCACTTACGTCTCTAAACACCCCAGCGTACTTCGCTGTGCCACTAACACCGTACTGGCCATAGAAACCAAAGTCAACTACGTCAGCTGTGTTTGCTTGGTCTTTAGCCAGCTTCAACATGCTATCAGCTATTGCGACAGTAGTTGAGTCGATAGTTGTTGTTGTACCGTCAACGTTTAAAGTACCAGAAACAGAGAAGTTACCAGTAACAGTCGTGTTTCCTTCTAACTGAATATCACTAGCAGCGTCTAAAGTAATTGTAGTGGCCGCAACCTCTATATCGTTAGCTGTTGGAGAGTTTATGTAGGCATTAGCATCTCTAAAGTTAAGCTTAGTTGTTGTTCCAAAAGTTTTTGAACCAGTAAACGTTTGCGCAGTAGTTAAGTGAGCCGTATCAGCATCTAAGTAAGCAGAGGCGATAGCAGTTCCGTTCCAAACACCCGTTGCAATAGTACCTACAGATGTAAGTGAAGAGGTTACTACTGATGATTTTAAAGTATCACCACTAAGCGTACCTGCAGCGGCGGTAATCGTTATTGCAGCAGAGCCATTAAAGTCTACTCCGTTAATTGCCCTTGCTGTTGCCAACGTAGTAGCCGTGTCTGCGTTACCTGTGACCGCGCCCGTCAAGGGACCAGCAAAAGCGTCTGAAGTAACTGTACCGTCAAAAAAAGCGTCTTTGAACTCTAAGCTACTACTACCAAGATCCACGTCATTATTGGTAACAGGAAGCAACGCTCCGTCTATTAACACTACTTGATCCGCGTTAGCGGCTCTAAAAAATATTCTATTATCGGTAGTGGCAAAGTCTATTAAATTATGTTGGTCTCTACCAACCTTTAAGCCAGCGTTAGATATACTGGTTATAGTTGTTTGAGCAGCGGTTATAGCTACGTCGTTAGCATTTGCTGTTATGCCATCACCGCCAATTACGTTTAAGGTAGCATCTCCACTTGTAGCGCCGCCAGTCATGCCTGCGCCTGCTACAACTGATGTTATATCACCTCCGGCACTAACCAAGCTTACCCAAGAAGAGCCGTTCCAAACATACACCTCTTTATCGCCACCGGTAGTGTCGTAATACAACTGCCCTTCAACAGGGCTTGACGGGGCGGTGCCTAAGTTGTGAACAGCCGCGTTTTGTAGTTCGTTCTTGTTTAAGTCTAGACTACTGTAAAATTCTAATGCCATGTTTGTTTTTTTTAATTAAGATACGCCTTACCAGAAAATGCTAAGGCTGATCCTCCCCCGAAAAAGGTTATTGTTATTTGATTCAATGTGTTAAAGACAATAGTACCTACAACGATTGACTCCCCTGAGTCAACCACGGTTACAGAAGGAAATTTGCCTAAATTATGATTTATAGTCCAGGTGTTAGACACGCTACTTTGAGTAAACGTAAACGTCGACGCTGTCTTTGTTGCGTCAATCCACTTTAACCCCGTAGCTTCATTACTATCCGCTGTTAAAACAAAATCGTCATCACCTACGGTTAATGCTCTAGGTGCTGTAACCCCGTCGCCTACAATAATAGACCCTTTAGCGCTAAGATCTAGCTCAGACGGTAGTCCACTACTAGAGCCTACGGTAACACTACCTTCTGTAGGTATTTTACCAATCCACTTTACTCCGTTTTTACTTGGATTAGTTTTTTTCATTGCTTAATAATGGTCTTTTTAACAACAGAGGTTCCGTAGAAAAAGAACACTTCGTATATTCCGTTTGGAAAACCTGATACATCCACGGTGTCTGACCTTACCCCACTCAGCATGATTCTACCATTTGAATCATATATATCTACATAGCATCCTGGAGGTAGGACTAGGTTTAGTGTATCATATACTGGATTTGGATATAAGCCGCTACCAAACCCGTTTTCTATGTTTACAACAACTGATGTGAACTCACAAGATCCATCGTCATCCGTTGCTTCTGAGTTGTAGTTAGACGCTGTCGGCTCAGTACACCCTGGTATTTCAAATTGATCGCAAACACCGTCTTGGTCTGTGTCATAATCGCATTCTCCATCGCAGTCGTAACCTAGCTCGGGGTACTCACACGAGCCGTCATCTAAAACCATGTCCCCACCGTAGTTGCAAGCCGCCTCGTCACTACATCCTTCTTCAAAAATACAAGACTCATCAACGGGTAAGCACTGGGTATTAGCTAAAGGATCGTAGTTTAAAGCAACAGGTATTATACACCCGCAAACTATAGGTATACAGCTTCCGTCGTCTACAACGGCAAGAGGATTGTAATTTGTAGAGTTTATATCTGTACAACCGGCAACGCACCACGAGCTAGACAAGTTAGGAAGCACTTCAACATAAGTGTTGTTGTAACTGTTTTCGTCATACCCAAAACTCATCCACCAATAATCCGAAGGACCATTGACGTCTAAAAGATGGAAGCTAAGAACTCCATCCACATAGACTCTAGGCCATTGTTGAATAGCGGAGTCACCTGCCATTAAAGGAAGATATGTTTGACCAGTAAAGCAAACCGTGTCGTTTGTCTGGCCCAAAACCTGGAACTTCACGCAAAACTCAGTTATATCCTCTGTGCCTTGGTTAGAAATATATATCGATGGCTGCAAGTAAGGACCATACACATCGCAGCCAGTTTCGTAGAAAATAGTGTCTACACTGAAATCAATATCTACATAGCACTGGTGTGCGTCTGGAATTATCATGTCCTGCGAGTTGTTTTCTGTGTTGACCTCGTCAGCATCACCTACTATTTCAACGTTTAAATAACCTCCAAAATCGTTATTACTAAGCACACCTAGCGAAAAAGATCTTACTCCTCCTGGATACAATGGATAGTTCCCGTTTGTAGTATCTGGACACGCTTCCTGACCGTTTACTTCATGGCAAAAGTAATCGCTTACTTCATCTCCGGTGTTTTCTACACTGAACTGAATCGAATAGTAGGGCGTTATACCCGCGCACAAGCTGTCTGTATACAAGGTTGTTATAACCAAATCTGGCTGAGCAGAAGCCTGGACACATAAAACAACTAGTAAAAAAAATTGTATTAATTTCATTTTTTTATAACTTTAAGAATGCTAGGTCTTCCGTTAACAACTACTACTATCGTATATACGCCCGCGGAAAGCCCAGACACGTTTATACGGTTACTGCTGGTGGGCTCAACCACCACTTGCCCAAAACTGTTATAAATTGTAGTTTCACTTGTAGAAGTGCACTTAACGTACAGTTGATCTATTACAGGGTTAGGGTATAAACTTAAAGAGTTAGAGTAGTAATCTATATCTGTCGGCAGGCCTTGCTCGCAATATGAGTAAAGATCAACACAAGTGTTGTCCCAAGCTGTTTCGCAGCAATATGGGTCAACGTCTATAACCCAAGAGTAACAAACGTCGTTAGCCCAATATGGATCACCAGGTTCACCAGCACACCCAGCGTCGTACAAGCAATCATCCGTAGCTACGTTAGCAAACTCGTTGTAGTTCCAAGCGTCGACGTCAAAGCACCCTTCTACAATCGCCACGCAACTAGCATTATCTACGTTTGCTTCTGCGTCGAAGTTTATAGCGTCAATATCAGTGCAACCAAACACAGCTAACGTGTCACACGACCCGTCTTCGAAATCAGCTTCAAAGCCTTGGTTGTAGTATTCTAAGTACCCAGCTTGAGTACATCCAGGGTTGTAGTAACAGCTCTCAATACCAGTGTTAGCTAGTTGATCGTAGTTAACCGCTGTAGTATCTAAGCAACCTTCCACTATCAACTCGCAATAGTCTTGGCATGAAGCCGCAGCGGTGTACTCGTATGGGAATTTTTTTATAGGATCTGTCCAGGGGTTTGTACCAGCTTCTATTATAAGCCCATTAGGCCCAGTTAAACTAAAACCACACTGAGCAGCTGTAGACTCTGCGTTGCCCTCTGTGAAAAAGAAAATACCAATTTGATCATAAGAGTTTAAGTTTAACACAAAGCTTTCTTCAAACCCGTCATCAGGACCCATTTGAAAAGGCCCATATACACTATCTCCCTGCGTAATCCCAAGCCAACTACCAAACCAACCGTCGCCACCTCCGTCTGTTATGATCAAAGAATATTCACACATAGGGTACATTTCTAAAACGTTAGCACCCGCGTCGTAATTGTACATAGTTGAGTCTGTGCATCCTAAAGACACAAGCGTTAAGCAAGAGCCATCGTCTTGAATAGCTTCGGGGTTGTACTCTAAATAGTCAACATCCATACATCCTGCTTCTAACTCTAGAAAACACTCTTGTATCACAACCGTGTTTGATGACGCTGTATCAAATTGAGTTTGCTCTCCAACGAAGTAAAGAGTGTCGTCGCATAACGTAGTTAAAGAAAAACTTCCATCAACTCCACCCCAACAGGTTCCGCAAAACCCGTCGCCGAACGTGTCATAGACGCTTGCAACTAAGCTGTCACCTACGCTCAAGCAAAAAACATCAACTACGGAAGTGCCTACAGATGAGTAGCCATAACCAGTAGCTACTGAGTCTCCGTTTACGGTTAAGTCCCACGACGTTTCTGTTGGGTAAGAATCTAATGTAGTTGTAGCGATAACAGTAACTTGATCTCCTTCACATTGAGCTGGCGGGAATACACAATCTTGCGGTACGTTAGCCCATGGGTTAAAGTTCAATGCTTCTGACTCCACACAGCCTAGCACAGGTGGAGGACAAGGAAAAAGGCTAAAAGGTAGAACAAGCTCACTAGTGTTAAAATCATACACGTAGCTCTCAAGACCACACGCGTTGCTTAGACCAAAGTAACCCTCTCCAAAACCGCAGCATATGCCGTCTCCGAAAGAATCTGTGATAACAAACTCGTACTCTCCTGGTGGTATGTTTATAAGCTGCTCAGAATAAGAGTTGCCAAATAGAACACCTGATTGAGCAACAACCTCACTTTCGCTGTTTAGTATCTGCCAGTTTGTTTCGCCAGCATAAGTGTCTGTCTGTAAGATCACATTAACCCAGCTTCCCTGCGCTGCCATGGTGCAACTTAAAGCTATGTATAGTAGTAGTAGTGTGTTTTTCATTTAAAAATCACTTAATAGTATATCGTCAATTATAAGCTGCAGGTCTTCCTGCGTAGCATTTACCTTAAAACTCAAGTCGGCTTGAAATCTTTTAACCTCATCGCCATTGAATATGATAACAGTAGGTACAACCACTATGTTGTGATCTGTTTGCCACGTGCCTTTGTCTATATCAACTCTTACAACTTCGCAGTCAGTTAGTTCGTCTAAAAAACTTACAGAGTTTTGCTTATTCCACGATGCGTTAAATTCAATAACACATAACTCGCTGTTGCAGGTTTCTTGTGCCAGCGTAACACCTCCGTAAAAACAAGAGGCCACTAAGATTGTAAAACTAAACAGGATATTCTTCATGTCTTATTATTTCAGTTCATCGAGCTTAGCTTCAATCCTCTTCATATCGTCTTTAATCTCTTTGACGTCTTCTTGAGTTGTCATTATAGTAGCCCTAATCATTTGATCTTTCATGTCAAACTCCATTCGCGTGACCTCAGGGTCTGGAGGTTTAGGCAGCTCTTTAGCTTTCTGTATATCAGCTTGTAAAACAAACCACATACTTATAACGCTTACCATTGCTATCCCAACACCAACTAGCGTTTTAACGCTTACATGAAAACCAGTGTTTTCGTCTAATTCTTTTGCCATTGATAAAATGTTATATCTTAAAAGATCACACAGTTTAACCCACACTTAAAGTTGTACCACTCACGATTCCAGTACCTGTTGTATTTACCTTCAACAAAGAAACCTAAGTTGCGGTTTACCTTGTATCCAACTATCAACCCAGCTGAGTAATCCACCCATTGGCCACCTACAAAATTGTTGTATAAAAAATCATCACCATTATCATAGTGCATAGGCATAACGCTACCCCAGGAGTGTAGCCAAAAGCTTTTCGTGTAGTGATACAGGTCAAATCCTAATACTATAGAGTGTTGAACTAGATTATTTAGTTCGTTTCTTTTCTTTTTAGAGTAGTCAAGTATAACGTTAGGTATAACAACTTCTTCCCAGACCTCGTGGCTGGTAGCTACAAGCTCACCGCTTGGGTTGTAGAACTCGCCATTAGTAACGTCAACAGTGTAACCCTCTTGTATAGCTAAGTACGTATAGTGTATATCTCCATTTTCTAAAATCCAATCAGAAAGAGGATTGTAACCATATGGCTCTGCCAGTCTTTGAGCTAGCCCTAAATTGAACGAGAGCTTCTTACCGATCTTCTGTCTATATCTTTCTGAAGCCTCGACGTAGGAGACATCAGCAAAGCCATCTTGAAGGAATTGACACTTTAGTATATATCGATCACCTACGTATCTCAAAAAGTGGTCTTGATCCAAGAACTCTTGACCCATTTGCCTTTTGTACTTAATCTCAGAAAGAAACTCTAGTCCGTTTCTTTTACCTATGTTAGCGGCATCTGACAAAGACTCCTCAGACCCGTCGTAAAAAACATTAGCCCTATTTTCGTAACCAAACCTAGCAATTTTCCTAACACCTATGGTTAGGCTATAGTCGTATGGTGTTTCTTGAAGCGTAGAGCCTAAGCCGTTCGCTACCGAGTACACGGTTTGATCTGCTATTGAGTTGCTTCCGCTTGCCGCGGCGTAAAACGTAGAGAATTTAAAAGCATCCTTTAATACCTGAGAGCTAGCAACGCTGCATGTTAGCAACGTGGTAATTAATATTAATCGTGATAGTAACATAGTCCAGATTTATTTGATGTTTGCATCTTACAACGCTTGCCGTCGCTTTTAATGTGAGAGCACTGCTCTTTAACGCCGTCAGTCCGTTGCTCTGCTTCCTCATGTATGGTACAGAAGTTTTTACCTTCAACAACCTTTGTCCCGCATCTCTTACCAGCTCTGTTAACGGCTGCGCAAAGTATGTTTTCTTCACCTTGCGCTCTTTCTTCCTCTTGAATCTCTAAGTTCTCGTCTTCAACTTTTTGATCCTCTTCTTCTCTCTCTTTTTCTCTTTCAACTTTTCTTTCTTCCCTTCTTTTTTCTGTAGCAGCATCTCTAAGATCTCTAACTTCTCCTTTAGCATCAGTGAGAGACTGGTTCTGGATACCTAGACTCCAACTACTCCACCCAAGTGCTAATGCTATTCTTTTCCACATTTCGTTTTCTGAATTTAAAGCTTCCTTTATGTTACTAAACTTGTTGTAAGCTCTGCTTAAGGGCAGGTTTGTTAACGCTTCTGTAGCCGTGAATATAGCATCATAAGCAGGGTTGTCTATATCTGTCTTACTCATGTGGTCAATAACCTCGTTGTTAAACTCCCACGTTTGGGCAGCGCTGTATAGCTTTCTAGCTTTAATACCTATAGGTGGAGAAAGATTCAAGGCTTCAAGCAGAGTGTAGGCGTGATCTGGCTGTGTAAAGAACACACCATCATTGTCTTTTTCTTGCTCTTGAGCAAATCTTATTATCACGTTCTTTAAAGTCGAAACAACAGCACCACCTATTCCAGCTCCTCTAAGGATACCGTCCACCATGCCGTTTACTACACGTTCTTTCTTTTTAGCGTTTTTATCTTCGTCGTCTTCTTCGTCGTCGTCAAACAACATAGCAAACATAGCGTTTTGCAAACTATAGAATATAGCGTTTTGTATTGCGCCGTAATAAAGTATCTTTGATATATGCGTTTTTGCATCGCCTCTACCGTTAACTAGATCTTGAGCCGCCTTTTTAATAAGACGGTTGTATTGCATTGGTGTGTTCTGAAAAGCAAGTATCAACTTACCCAGTGGCGAGGCCTGCTGTTGGGATATTCTATCTGGTCGAGCGGACTGTTGCGTTTCCTCTGCAATCTCCATGAAGTCTAGAAAAGCTTTAGCTTCAGCGTCAGCTTTGTTCATACCTTCAGCCATCAAAGACTTTATCCTATTTCTATACATGGTAGCGCCACCGCTTGCGATTGCAAAACTGTCAGCTATCTGCGTAGGTGTAAAACCAACCTGCAGCAAGTAACCCATAGCTGCTCTAGCAGGGTTCTTGGCCCCTCTAACAGCTTCCATCAACTCAGCAGTGTTAACGTCTTGGGTCAAACCAGATCTTCTTTGCTTCAAGAAGTCAGAGTTGAATATCATAGACATGTCAGCCCAGTACTGTTTCTGATTACCAAATGCCGCTGCTGCTTTCAACGGGTTGTTATCGCTCCAGTTTATAAAGTTTACCGTAGATAGAGTCTGAAGTACTGCTGATCTAGAGTTGAAGAACATCGTCGCGCCAATAGAACCGTTGATCCAGTTCATAAAGTTGTTGAGTAGTCTTCCTTGGCCTTTAGAACGGTTACTACCAGTCTCCATCCTGAACAAAGAGTCTTCTAAAGCTTCTCTAAAGTTAGAGCCATAGACGGCCTCTATCTTGTTCATGTTAGCGTCGTTGAATATGACTTTAACATTATTCTTCCACTGGTCCAGGTATGTCCCTCTTGCAATGTCTAGGGCATCCTTTAGATCTGTAGTGATATTACCGGCCAACCAGTCGTTACCTGCTTGTTGAAGCCCTCCAGGCATTTGAGCTATACTAGAGACTGTTTCAGCAAATTGCTTAAGATCAGCATTGTTCTCCACTTTTTTAACTAGCGTATCAGTGTCAGCCTGTGATAAACCGGGTACAGTAAGCCCTGCTTTAACCCAGTTGTAAACCCTGACAGCGTGCTCGTTGGTGTATTCAGTTCCTGGAATTGTTTTCTTAAGTAGGTTTTTAACGCCAGGCATAGCCTTCTTAAGAGCTCGCATATCGCTCGCGACGACTGTTTGAACAGCGTTCAAGTGCCTAATGCCTTTTGAGTAAGGATCGAACAAATGCTCTTTAAACCAAGCATGGTGCTTTTCCCCTTGCTTACCTTTACCTAAAAAACTATACATTAAACCAGCGAAGTCATCCGCTGAAGGCGGTATAAAGAACTTGTACTTACCCTTGTCCTTGCCTCTTTGTCTTGCTTTCGCAGGAGAGAAAGTTTTTTCAGCTTTAACGCCTTTGGTTTGCTCAAGCGTTATGTTAAACTCTTTATTAAGGTCTGCAGCGCCTTCGTCAATAATACCGTCCATCACCACTGGTGCTTTCTTGCTAAACTGGACTTTAGCTAACTGCACCACACCTTTAACGTCGAAACGGTTAAACATGTCTTTAACAGCATCAACGTTTTGTAGTGCGTCGTCAGCAAAGTAAAGATCATTATACCCATTTGCTATTAAGTTCTCAGCGATCCAACTGGCTTTAGCTTGGCCCGTTGAGTTACCTAGACCTTTGATGTTCTCCATAGGTATGTTAAGACCAACACCTTTTAGAAACTCGTATATAGCCTGCTGAGCTTGAGGTGCTCTAGCGGTAAGTATAAACTGATCTTTTGTCCCAAACTTCTTAGCTCTTTCAAGAGCTTTGTTAAGCAGTGGTCCTGGCTTGCCTTCAGTAACTTTATTAAACTCAGAGAAATCAAACTCATAACCATCAGCTAGAAGTTCACTACCCTGTGTTGCAAATTCTTCCGCGCTTAGCTTTCCTTTAACGCCGTCAGGACTAGTGAACAATACGTCTGACTTAGTTCTAGCTAATGTATCGTCAAAATCCCAGACGCTTGCTCCTTTAGGTTTTTTAGAAAAACTAATACCCCTGTAGGCTTCGTTTAAAGCCTGAATATCCGAGGCTTTCACGTCTGTTTTAGAGTCTAAAGCTTTAGCGGCTTCAACAAAGTTTTTTCCAACAAACTCTGCTGGAGTGCCTTTTTTAGCAGGATCTATACTTCTAATAGCCCTTAGTCTTGGATCTCTAAAGGTTTTCATGTTATAGTTTCTAGAGCCTCCATCTGCCGGTGATCTTCGTTGGTACCCAGCCTCTACAATCACCCTATCCATTGATTTAGGTATGACCTGCACCTTATAGTTCTCCCAAACATTGTTGTTCAGCTCTCCTTCATTAAGGTAAGAGTGTAATATCTTTATAGCGACCTCTTCTTGAGGCACCATGTGTTCATACTCTGTAACTTTTCCTATTGACTTACCTTTTTTTGCTGCGTCTGCAATCAACTGTTCGGTTCCCTCTGCAATGTACTCTGCTGGCGCCGCTCTTCTAATAGGAGCCTGCATGCCTGAACCCATGCTCGTGACAATCATAGCAAAATCAGCGTAGTCATAACCTCCTTCCTTCGAGTTTATTCTTTCCCAGTAAAAATCAAGAGCTGTCTTAACTGCTTTTCTGGCTTTATCTGCCTGAGCTTTTCTTGATTCAAACTCACGTAAAGGGTTTGTTTCGACGCCTTTCAAAAAAGCCTTAGAGCTTTCTCCCAGCAAAGTTGTTTCTAGCTTGACCCCATTTAAAGAGTATCCTTTACCGCTTTTCTTCAACGACTCTAGTCCAGGTATAGATCTAAGCGTATTTATAAAGTCAGCTTGATTAGAAAATATTTGTTTTCTATTTTTTGGTGGCTTTCCGTCTTTGTTAATAGAGTCTTTTACTAACTGGTCCCACGCAGGGTTGTCGATAACCACGTTGTCGTCGACAACAAACCTACCGTCAGCCATTTTAGCAGCTCTTGAGTACATACCAGAAAAGTAAGCAATCATAATCTCTGCCGCTTCTTGTAAGGAAGAACCTTCCTCAACCATCTTGTTGCCTATACCTACTACAGCGGCTCTGTTTCTTTGAACCCTGTCTGCTTCTAAAAAGTGAGCTCCAATTGGGATTGTTTTTCCTTTAGAGTTTTTAGGTAAAACATCTCTTAAAGCGCCTATAATACCTGGGTCTAAGCTTTCTTGAGCAAAGTTGTCATTTAAAAACTCATCAAGAGACTTCGGTACACCCACTACTTTCGCTCCAGCTTTGTGAGCAGAGACAATTCTGTTGTAGTCTTTAGTTTGTTCCCATATGTTCTTCGCTATAGCTTTTCTTTCTCTATTAGAAAACCCTAGCTCATCTGTTAAAACGCTTGCGACAGCTATTTCCACGGACTTTAAATCAGCTGGATTAGAAGCCGCAACTTGTTTTGCCAAAGAGTCAAACTGTTCGGTAAATTGATCTTTGTTTTTATCAGAGACCTTTTTGCTAAACATAACCTCTGATCTTCCATCACCCAACAAAGCAACCGTTGCTTCGGCGAACGTGCCGTTTTCTAAAGCGTTTTCTCTAATAGCTTGGTTAGCAACTATCACAGCTGTTTGATTAACCATAGCTTTAATCGCCCCGTCAAACTTCTTGTTACCGTCAAGCGTTCCGTCTGGTTTGATACCAAACAAAGCGTTAAACTCTTCTGTTGTAACGTCAGTTCTTTTAGTTTGAGAAAACTTACCTTGTGTTCCAGCTCCTTCAGCAGCTTTTACTCTACCACCTTTCTCGTACAACTCGCTTAGCTTGCTTTTTGCGACGCCCGTGGCCTGACCACTTCTAGTCTCACCTTCTGGTAGTAACTCTAAAAGTGCTTTTGAGTTTTTCTTTATATACTCTTGAGCAGCTTTTCTTTGCGCTCCATTTAAGTCAGCTGGCTTAACAATTCTTTTTGCCTCTATACCAAACTCAGTCGCTACAGCGTCTAACACGCCTGAAAGCGAAGAGCCAGGGGTTGACGTTAGCTTCTTAACGCCTTTATATGTTAGTCCCTCAAGGTTAACTTTAGCGTCGTTCACAACGGTCTCAATGCCAGAGATGACCTTAGGAGACATACTTAAAGACTCAGCTGCCTTAACACCCTGTCTCTTTCTTCTTCTCACTCTAGGCCTGTTCCTAGACCCTACAGACAGATCCTGTTCTTCAAAACTTGTTGTGCTTTCGTCTACTTCAGCTTCTATCTGAGCAGCAAAAGAATCTCCTCCTCCAGAATCCATACTTGCGTCAATAGAAACAGTAGCAAGTTGGTTGTCCTCCTTGTACTTGTTCATGACGTCGCCTTTGGCTCTGTAGATAATAGAACGTCCTGCGCCTCCAGATACACCGGTTAACCAACCAAACAAACTATCGTTTTTGGCTACGTCGTAGTTTTTTAAAAACCGTTCGCCTATATTACTCTTAACCTTTACTGTAAAATCACGTAGCGCGTCAGGTGGTAAACCAAGGTCAGTCATACCTTGTTGGATAAGACCGTCTAGAGTTCTACCTTCAACCAGGTGTAAGTAAGCCTCGTAATATTCTGGCGCAACCTTAAATTCTTCGTTATTCTCAAACTTTCTATCACCGGCTTCGTCTTGAACAAAAGTGTCAATCTCGCTTTTCATGTCAGGGTTTGCCCGCATGTTTGAATCCACTGCTCTTGAAAACTGAGCCCGCTGTTTTTCCTCAACGGCTTTAGCAACACCGGCGTCTCTTTTTTCCTGAGCCTCTTGAATTAGCCCTCCACTAGCGCCTTCAGCTGTAAGTCGAGAGATTCTAGCATCCTTCTTACCTTTGTTAAGCGATCTATGAAAGTCCTTCATAAAATTCCTAACATCGTTGCTAGTATCGAACTTTATATCACGGTTTATTTTGAGTTGAAAGATTCTTCTGAAAAAATCCTTGAGCCTACCCATAGCAGAGTCATCTATAGTTATATCACCGTTAGCCATTAACTCTGAAACAATAGCTAAGGTCTCTTCTCCTTGCTCTCCTTTCTTATATTCTTTCAACCGCGCTTTAAGTATCGCGGACCCTTTTTTAGTTATGTTAACGCCTTTCCCTCCAGCGTAAGATCCGTCATCTTGGATACCAAGTATTTCATCAACCTTCGTGCCTAGCGCGGCTCTAACCTCAGGGTCTCGCTTGACGGTATTATACAACGCAACGTGCATGAACTCGTGAGCTCCAGTCGTTATCATACCGTCTTTAAGTGATGTTTCTTTATTGATAAAGATAGTGTACGAATCAAGCTCCCCATTTTCGTTAAAGTTAGGCGTCATAAGACCGTAGTTTTCCCCTACCCCTTCTCTTTTCGCTTTATTTAACGATACAGAATATTCAGCCCCTTGGTCCAAAGCCTGTTGAGCAGCGGCTTTATCCCCAGCTGAGGCATTAGGGTCTTGTACGATGCCCTCTAGTTTCTTTCTAATTTCAGGTGTATTAATCCTGGCCACCTCTTCCACGAAAGCCTTAGAGCTACCTTCTACTACGTTGACCTTTTTTCCTCCGGCTTTTTCAACCTCTTTAGATCTGTTTCTTAGAACCTCTACAGATTGCTTGTACTTCTTAGTGTTTTCCTCGCTTGGGTATTTCTGTAATATACCTTGCTTTTTTGCGATGTTCTGCGCAAACTTCGCTTCAAGTTTTTGGACTTCTCTTTCTCTCTGCTCCTCCGTTAAACCGCTGTCTTCACTGCTTAAAGCATTGTACTTTCTTGACAACCCGTTATTAGCTCTTTCTATCTCTAGCAAAGCAGACTTATCATTATCCTCTAACGCATCTACACGCTGGACGTCTATCTCTATTGCTTTCTTGTTTTGTTGCACCAGTTCTGCAACTTCAGTTTCAAGCTCTACCCGAGCATCAACGCTTAATCCACCGCTAGCAATCAAGTCCTCTATCTGGTTTATTCTAGCAAAGTTTTCGTTAAGGACTTGCCTACCGTTGTTTGACTGGAAAGGAGCTATAGCATGTTTAAATAAAACAGGAGACTTTATGGTGGAGCTAATCATAGCACCACTAACAAAAGACTCAGCTAAATCATCAAAAAGCCCTACGTCTTTACTTCCTGACATAATATCTAAACCGTTTCCAGCTAGCGTTGCCAGAACCTCAGAACCGCCTTCTTCAGTGAGATCCAGTAAGTTGTTACGCATTAACTGGCTATCAAAAACATTTTGTCTAAGGTACTTAGCGTAACCTTGTACTCCGCCTGTTCTTAAAGAGCTTTTACTTAAGTTAAAACCAGTCTTCTTAAGTTGTCCTAATGTTACTTTTTCAGACAAAGCCTCAGCCGTGCCTTTAAGAGTAGATACCGTAAGCATTTGTGCAAAATTATAATCTTGCCCGTACAGACCTCCGCTTTCTTCAAAAGCATTTCTTTTATCCTCCATAGCAGAGTAAGAAGCTCCAGCCGAACTCGCGCCCATCATATACAAAGAAAGCCCACCAGAAGCGTACATTAAAGCTAGGTTTGGTATCTGACCAGCAATCATGACGCCTGCGTATTCTCCAAGATCACTAAAACTGTCAATGTCTCCGTAAGCCATAGGAGCTTGGATGTTACTGGCTACGTTAGCTTGCCATCCGTCAACACTCGCTTTTATGCTCTGCCTTGTATCGCCAGAGTACCAACTAACCGGACCTGTCGTAAACCTTGCCAAGTCCACGGCTGATTTAATTGTATCTAAATTGTCGTATCCCTTGTCTTCTAGACTAGAGATAACAGAATCTGCAAGCGCGCCTAAAGGATTTATCATGTAAACCGCATCGGCTAATCCTTGTCCAAGGTCTACAGCGGCACTAGCAAGCGACCAAGCCATTTGAGTGCCTAACTGGTGGTTATCACCTATGTAATCAGTAAACACACTTAGTTCGTCCTCTTCTAACTGCAAGGTCTCAAACTCGTCACCTAAGGTGCCGTATGCTGTAACAAGCGCTTTGTGGTTGTTTGCGTATTTGTTTGCTTCGCTAGATTTCTCTTTATACTGCGAAACTAAAGCCTGTATCTCAGACTTCGCTTTGTCAACCTGGTCTTGCGTAGTGTAACTACCTTCAGCAATAGCCTTGATCTTTGCTTCAACGTCACCTAAGTCGTTTAATTCTTTCATCGCGCTGTCTAGCGCCTTACTATTGCTCTCTAAAGCAATCGCTGTTACGTTGAGTTTTTTAGCTAGAACAGCGTCGTTCTCTTTTAACAGCTCTAATCTACCATCAGCTGTGTCTTCAATTGCTCTTTGAGCATCTTTTTTGGAAAACAAATTACCAGCTTGTAAGCCGGCAATGGCTTCAATTCCTCCAGTGTCAAAACTCACTTCGGTGTATTCTGACATGCCCCAGTCTGACGGTAAGTTCTCAACAAACTCTGCTACGTTTTTTTGAACAGACTCAGCATCGCCTGCTCTAGATGCGTTACCTATAACGGCCTTTCTAAGATCCGGGTCGTCGACCCGCACATTGTTGTAGGTGTCTTCAAAACCTTCTGGCCAAGACTCACGGTCGTTTACGTCTATAACTGTGTTATTGAGCTCTAATTGCTGAGCGTGAGTGTATCCATTTTCTTCAGCAAACCTAGCTTTTGCGGTGTTAATTTTTGCCTGCTGAAACTCAGGAGCATTGTTATAAGCGTCATTCCGAGCTATTACCTCTGAATACGAGTCTATATCGTCTTCTTTAATACGCTCGTCGACGTACTTCTCTCTCGCCCTCGCCCATCCTCCAGTGACATCATCGTACTCGCTTTTGTACTTAGCCACATACGCGAGTCTCCCCTCTTCAGCATAGGCATCTCTTAACTCTTTCTCTTTTTGCTCCTCCTCGTCCCTTGTGATTGACCCAAATCCTGAGTCAAACTCTGCTACGGTTCGAGCAGTTTGGCTACGGTTGTTGTAATCTTTTCTTGCGATAAGCTCATTGTCAGCCTCTTGCTCTTCTGTAACAGAGGTATCTTCTAACGCTTGATCTAGAGTTGAGTCGGACTCTGTGGAATACTCCTTATACACAGGTTTTTGGGCAACTATGAACTCGCTGGCATCTTCATCTCTTAGTTTTGATAGCACGTCTGCATCTGGAGATGGCGCTCCTCCAAAACCAAGCATTACGCTTCGCTGTCCCTCTAACTCTCTACCTTGTGAGTCGCTCCAAAAACCTTCTTCGTTTTTAACGTAACCATCTCTACTGCCAAAAACCTCTTCGTTTTCGCGCCACCAGCTGTGATCGGCGTAAGCGTTAGCTATAGCAGGTGGTTCAGTCGGCTCCTCATCTCGCTTAGCTCTAGCAGCAAGAACAAATGCTCTAACCTCTGCGTCGACCTCGCTTTTATCTCGCCCAGCACGGTCGCCAGCGGCGATCATCTCTGAGGCCCTGGCTTTTATTTGCTCTTCGTTCATGTATTTTACGGTTGAATCAATCCCTCGAGCCTATTGGCTTCGGCAATGTTTGTCTGACCACCCATCCCCCTCATTTTATCCACTTGGGTCGTCGCGCGTTGTCTTGCGCCGTCGTCAAAGTTAGTTTTTTGTTTACCCATCATCCAACGAGCCATTATATCTTGAAGAACATCAAAGTCTTCGTTTGTTATAGCGCCTTGTTTAGCTTCTTGAATCTTACTGGCTATCCATTCCCTTGCTTCTTTAAAGTCAACTCCGTCTCCGTTTTGGTCCATCAAAGGGTCACCGTTATCTAGCTCCACTCCTCCTAGGGTAAATTCTTTTAAATCGTCAATAAACTTAGTACCAGTCCATTCGTCCATCGCAACGGAGTAAGCGTTTTTCTTGTCTATCATGTTTTTGTTGTTTGTCATGATAACATTCTGCGTTGACTCGTCCCATACGGTTCCATTTAAGCCTTGCTCCTTGATGTTTACGGTTGAGTTTAAAAAAGCAGCTTGGCGCTCTTTGGGTTTGATACCTTGCGCCACTAATTGGTCAATCTCTTCTCGATAAACCTGTATTGGCTCACCACCTGCTTTTTGCGATGGGATTTCAATATACATTTTGCCTTGGGGGTCAAATTTCATTTCACCGTTAGCCATAGATGTCAGCTGGCCAAGCTTGTACGAGGCGTCTGGATCATCTGTTATAAGCGCTCCCCAACCGGTTTCACTATGTATTTCTCCAGCAGTCTTCATTAGGGACGACCACTTGTTCATCTCTACGCTTTTTCTATTTTGATCTTGAAGTATCCTCTGTGCTTCAACAGGGTCCTCACTGTCTAAAGCTGCAAGGTGAGCTTCTTTGTCCGTCTGCATGTACACTCGCATCTGCTCATACAGCTCAGGTGTGTCGCCCCAGCTTCCTCTTTCAGCTTGCTCGTTAAAGCCTTGTTCCATGGAAAGGCCAGCTAAGCCCGCTTCCTGCTCTTTGATCTTATCCTCTTCCTTTTCCTTCTCGCCTTCTTCTACTATAGTTTCCAGGCTGTCTTCAAGCCCACTGGTGTCACCAATGCCACTAGCAGCGTAACCACTAGACTTGGCACGCCCGACCCTGTTAAGGGTGTCGGCTGATAATTTGTAATCTAAAGTTGCCATTGTTGTGTCTGCTATTTTGCTTTAATTTCCTCCAGATGACATAAGACCTCTGATGTTCCTGTTTCTGCCGTGATATTATTGTTCTCTAATCCTAGATGTTATCTTGAATCCATTGGTCGTATTGTTCTGTACCAGGTTGCCACGGGTTTACGCCCGTGGTGTTCGTAGCACCCCCAACCGCCACGCTACCAGCACCCGCTGTCTCTGCTGTTTTAACTGTACCGGGGACTTCTGGCGTGCCTCCACCACCCATACCTGAAACTGAACCAGCGATATCGCCAAGCCCATCCCACGCCTGAGCTTTACCAGCTGCTCTAGCTGCGTTTGCCGCGGCTACCTCATCTGCTGACATACCCATCAAGCTTTCTATCTTACCTTGCTCAGCGCTTCTAGACATGATCTCGCCCTTTCTCTCAAGATCTTGTATTCTAGAGGCTTCAACCGCCTGTTGCTTCTGGTTGTCTTGTTCTTGCTTACCAATACTAACTGAAGCTTTCTGAGCGTCTGTAGCGCCTTGGTTTGCCATCGTCTGAGCAAGAGCCGCAATACCAGATCCACCGGCTACACCTCTATACTGCTCCATTATATTAGCTTGAGACTGCATAGATTGCTGTTTTGCAAACTCTGCCTCTTGAGTGTTAACTGTAAGATCTTCCTTGGTGTTCTCCATGTTTAGGTATGGATTACTTGTATCAAGCGCTTCAAATGCTTTCTTCTGCTTATCAAGCTCTACCTGAGCTTTAGCCGCCGCCTTCTTGGCCCTATTGGCTTGTATACCTCCGTCAACAGCTTTTGCTGCGCCTACCACGGCTGTCGTTACTGCTGCTGCTATTAAAAATGACATGTTTTATTTGTTTTCTTTATATTCCTCATACTCCTCGTAAGTTATAGCTACGATATCTTTTTCAAGATCACACAGGTCTTCTGTGTTAGACGGGTTCTTATGTGTGTTGTACCATATAGAGTCCTCGTTAGCAAACAAAACTCTCTTAACGCCAGGTGTTGACACTATAAAACAAGGAGCTATGTGATCAATAGTTTCTTCTTCGTTGGCAACTGTTATGTGTCCCTTAAGCAAGAAACACATGTGAAGATGCTTATGTATAGCTCCCACCACTAGTGTTCCTTTGAACATCGTCATTTCTCTTACGTAAACACCGTCCATGAAAAAATGCCTTATAGGCACTTTGGTGCTATCGCTAACTATAGGCCTGTCTTTTGTACCGGCCACAACACAGTCGTTGTTATCGGCTTCACTAATCATCGCTTGTTCAAGAGCGGTGACAGCAGATCTAAACTCATTAGTTAAGCTGGACGTCTGCTTTTTAGCTAAACTGTTGTCCACCATTATATTTAATTGAATTACCTGCTATAATAGTCACACTTTTTACAGTTTATTTACTGCTCTCAAAGTAGTCTACGCCTACGGAGAATAGCTCTGCCTCATCTTCCGAGTTGTTTACCATCTTTACATCGGCATAGTAACCCAGCACAGAGCTTAAGTTTGCTTTGTTGTCTTTGCTAAATAAAATAAACGGTGTTGCTCCGTCGGCTAGCCCTCCAGAGTTAGGAAGATCCGTCATGCATTTAACTTTCGCAACAGGCGGTGAAGCGGTCCCATCAAAAGGCGTGATCTCTCTTATCTGGCCTATCTCTATTATGCTACCAGAGTTTTTCTTAAACGGAACCAAAGCACCAGCGGCGTTGATTGACCCACCGTCATCTTCAGTTTCGACGTAATAAGCCGTGTCGCCTACTTGACAAGAGGCATTTAGAGGTGCTGCAAAGATTAGTGTTACTGGTTGTGGCATTATGATACTGTTATTATGTTGTCTAAAAATAAATTAAGATCACCTGATTTAAATATTTCTCCAACCTTTATATATCCTGATATTGTGGCTCTAGTATTAGGTGAACCTAAAATAGTTGCTTGCGCAAAAAGAAGCGAAGAAGTCGTTGTAAGAGAGTTAGAGAACAACAATAACTCGTTATTCCCCAACGCTGGTTGAGCTACATTTAAGGTAAATCTACTTCCATTTGCAAAATCAATACTGGTTATTACCGGATCATTTCCGTCGGTATCTTTCACTATGTTAGTGCTAGAGACAGACATCCCAATCGCTAATCCAGCAACAGAATCAACCGTAATAATAGTGTTAAAATCTTGACCGTTAGTAAGCACCGAAGCGCTGCCTAAACCTCCTATAGGAGTGCTTATTAAATACGGTTGTTTTACAATTGAAATATCATCGCCATCAGCGTTTTCACCAACAGCAAAGCTAAATTCAAAAATATCACTAGAATCTCTTACAAATTTAACCTGGGTGTTTGCCGCGACTGTCGCTGTTTGACTTAGCTTAATTACGTTGTTTTTTACAACCTGAACTACAGTTGTACCGTGTGGTATTCCAGCTCCCATAGCTATCATGCCGCTATGTATTCTAGACTCGGCTCTAGTTAATGTCAAGTTTACGATCGCACTTCCACCTGTGGTTGCTACAGCTCTAACCTCTACGTGCTCTGGTCTGTAGCTAGCTGAAGACGTGTAAGAAGTGGCTCTAGTTATTTCTACACCGCTAGGTAAACTACCAAACCTACTAGCCTGAAGACTAATTGGTTGCAACGTGAGGGTACTGTTACCGTACTGCACTACGTCGTTTGACTTTGCTTGTGTTGCAGGTAGTATAACACTTCCATTACGTGACTCTATTACAATTTTATACTCTACATTTGACCCTGATATATCTGGCAAGTCGTAAGAAACGTAGCTAAAACCAAAACCGTTAGTAGTGCCTAAATACACAGACGATTGGTTAGTCGTTGTTTGAAACAGTTTACTCGCAAAGTTGTATTGTTTAGTAAGGTCTTTATAAACAACTTTAAGTGTGAAGTCAGTGTTGGGCGATCCAGCAACGCGAACCACAGCGCTTTGACCGTTTTTACCAAAAAACTTAGTATAGCTTAATTTTTTTATGGTGTTAGATACAGGAACGCTAACAGCGGCTAAAGAATAGTTAACACCAAAAGTGTGACCTAACTGTTCGACGTCTTCACTGCTTCCGCTGAAACTTGTGCTTGGCGTGTAGTATACTTTTACAACAAAAGAGGTTATGCGCCCACTTGTTCTTGTGCTGACTACTTCTGAACTATAAGAGTTCGCGTACGATTTTAAATTACTAAAAGAAATAGTTGGCTCAAATCTGTAAAAATATCCCGATGCAGCTGTAAAAGTAACGTACGAAACAAGGGTGGAAGTGCCTTGCGGCACCGAACCAGAAAAAGAGTATCTCTGAGTACCACTAGTTGTACCATCATCTACCTCTGTTTCTGAAGAAGAAGCATTAGCGCTTCTTTGTAATGCTTCGCTCCTGACAGTACCGTCATCTAGATCCAAGGGGGTAACGGTGTGACCTGCCGCTGTATATTCCCATTCACCAAAAATAAAGACAGGCCTTACCGTGTCTGGCCTTAAATCGGTTACCTCGTCAATATCTATGTATTTTATAGCAGCGTCAACGTCAGCCGTGAATTGTGACGTGTAAACTTCAGCATTGACGATGTTGGCCGGATCTCCAGCCGTACCGTCGTCAGAAAAAATAACTTTAGCTATACCAGAATCCACATTCCCGCCTGTCCAAGTCGTACCGCTTTGACTTGCATCACCTATCTTAAAGTCGGTCGCAGATAAGTTGTAACCTGAATAAACACCGTTGATTATGTTTGATATTTTTAAATTAAACTTTTCGTTTGCCGCTACTGTTGCTTCGTCTACGAACGCTTTGCTATCTGACGCTACTGTCCAATTTGCCATGTTATATGTTTAATCTGCCGTTGAGTCCCACGCACCACCCCCGCCGTCGGAGCCTTCGTACGTTGTAGACGTATTATTAGAAACCGTCAAGTTGAAAGTTTCTTTTTGAGTGTCATCACGGTCGACCGTTGCTGTTCCAAGTCCCTGCACGGAAAACTCTTTACCGTCTATATTTGACAAGGAAGTAGCTTCTCCGCTAGGGATACCAAACCACTTACCTTCCTTGTCTTTAAACTCTAACTCGCCGCACGTCTGCAGGTTTGTAACTATAGACTCCACGTACCACCCTGGTACATCATCCTCTATGTTAAAGTACTCTCCATCCGCTATGTTTGCCGCGGTTGCTAACCCGTCACCCGTGTCGATATCACCGGTAAGTCTTTGTGTTGACACAAGATCAAAATTAGTAATTCTAGCTTGAGTGCCCTCGTAGTTGATAGAGCCTATGCTCTTAGCAGCTTCTACAGCGTCATTAAACACTAGCGTAACGTTTGACGTGTATTGGTTGCCGTAAAATTTATTTCTAGTTTCGTTAGTGTGATGCTTCCAGATACGACCGCTGGAAAAAGTAAAGTAATCGTTGTTTAAACTAACGCCGTTTTGAGGGTTGAAAGACTTGAAGCTTGCCCATCCTTTAGCTATTTCGCTATACGATATAGTGGTTTGCTCGTGTGGCTGGATTTGATAGCTAGCGTATTTTTTAGATATAGTAACGTTGTACTCATTTTTTCTCTCATCGTATGTGCCTAAAGATCTCCACACGTAAGACTTAGAAAGATCAGCGAAGTAGTCCTTCATACCAGCGTTTGATATAGATCTTACACCTTCGTTAGACAGAGCTAAAACCTGCCCTCTTATTATGTCAGTGAAATACAAGTTACCAGGCGTAACAGCTAAAGATTCAGGGTTTTTAGATATACCCCAGTCACCCTGATAAGCGGTGACATCGCCTACAACAGCATTGCTAGCTACTAGTTGAGGTTTACCGTCGGCACTGTATAGCGCGTCTTTATTTGTTACTGCTTGTAAAACCTTGTCTTCGCAGAATATAGCGAGGGTAGTACCTCTATTGAACAGCCTTTGTATACTGCCGTGGCTAGGGTTTACGTCTTTGGTTATATTCTCTCCGGCTATAAATTGATTTGTATTATTAACACCTGCGCTAGAGTTGTATATACCAGACCAGATCATGCCGTTTTTACGGCGCTCTTCTCTTGACTGCGTGCCTAGCACCGTTGACGCTTTTACGCCGTTATCAAGCTTAGCGCCGTTAAAGGAGTCTCTTACGGTATCAGATTCCAAGCCGTTTCCAAAGCTGTAGCAGTTGCTCCAGTCTAAGCGGTGCTTTTGAGAGTAGAGCTTCCTGCTAGCAAGTGTTGTTTCTGGTCCTCCCCAAAGCGTCATAGAACTTGCACCAGCACCAACTGCTGATTTAACCACAGCTGTCAATGAATATGAGTTTCTTTTATCAAAGACAACTGTAGAGTTCGCTGTAATTGGATTTGAATCTTCTTCTTGTGGGCTTATCGCTGGGGTAAAAGTAAAGGTCTGCGGCCCAGTCCAGTTAGTTATAGTGTGAATTGTTGGTGAAGAAGGATCGCCTTCATGGCTCTTGAACTTTGTTCCTATAGGTAGGTACTCCTCATTTGTTTTTTCATTAAGCTCGACAGGAATGAGCCCAGTAGCTTGATAGTATATATCTAAGTCCACAGACTCTTTAGGTTCTGTTTCCCAAATTGCCGGGTTTTCAGAAAAACTATCATCATTGCCAATACCTTCTACCGGACCCAGTATCTCTATAACGTCTGAGTCAGAGCCGTCGTGCCTAAGAGCGTCAACGCTGTCATTACCCCTCGTTGGCTTGTAAGTGCCACCATCGCCTATGGGAGGATCGACTTGAATAGTCCATCGTTGCCTTAAATTGTCGCCTCTATACTGTTTTTTATCACGATGGGGAGAGCCGGTTCTATAGTTTCTAATACCCCACGCGCCGTCACTAGCGGGATTGCCACCGATATCAGGATTATAATAGTATGGGTTATTGTATCCTTGGTACCAATTATAAGCCTGTACGGTATAAACAATGCCGTCTGGATCTCTTTGGAACCTAAACTTTGTGCCAGGAGCTACAAGTTTTTTTATAAAACTATTGGCTTCAGCATATATCCCGCCACCATCTGTGGATGGAATTTGGGAGAGTTTAGCTGGGAAAGGTTTACCGGAATTAAAGTTGTTGCCATCGTACCCTTTTGACATACCTGTCCACGATATATCCATGTACCTTTGCCCATCATCCCAGCCCCATATACCTCTACTTGGGTGCGCTAACCGCTGCGATGGAATGGGGTTCATGTTACCAGTGATACCATCAACTGCACCATCCTCCTGGTCTTCTGCAACGCCGCCGGTATCATAGAAGTCTGTGTATGTGTAGACATTACCTCCGCTTGCCATGACAGTAGCGTTTTGCGAAAGGATATTTCCAGGTCTCATATCGCCGTTGGCGTTACCTCTTCCACTCCAGGAGTAGGCAGTACAAGCATCAATGAAAAAATGGTGGTGATCTGCCATGTTCTCCCAAAACTTCACGCTTGGGTCAGTACCGTTTGTTAAAATATCCGGATGTTGATTGTAATAATCTGCGGTTATATTACCATTGGATGACTGGTTTTGTCCATTTACAGCAGAGTTACCACCCCAGTATCTTTGAGCAGTGTTTAAGTCTTGCGCTGTAGGGTGTTTAGATCTGTTTTGACTGGTGTTGTCAATATCCGGGCTCATCATAGCCTGCGTATGGCTGTTTCCAACACTCCAACCTGAAGGGTGATCAAACCAAGCGTTGCTGTTTATATACCTTAAAGGCCAAGATGTCTCCACAGTGTAGTCAGAGCTTTCGTATTGAATAATTTGCTGATCTATAGACTCGTCTCTATTTATTTTTACAAAAAACCTTCCATCAAACTCTGGGGTGTCTCTTGGCTCGCGCTCGAATAAGAGAAACGAAAGATCGTTAATAGTATTGTCAATAGTGTCATCTGAAGAAGCAAACGCAACGTCACCGCCAAACCTACCTATAATTTGAATTTTTTTATTAGCTTCTTGTTGGGTGATGCTAGCCACGCCATATGGTTTAGAGGCTTTTCCTTGACCAGTGAACGTGATGAACATGTTCGACCCGTTTGGGGTTGCGAAATCGCTACCGAATGCACTATCAAATGATCCACCGTCCACTGTTATAAACGTAGTGTCTTGCAAAGGATACCCATTACCGTTTATGCCAATTACAGAGCCAGCTTCGCCACAAAATAAAGACCCTAAAGACTTATTAAAGGATTTTACGTCAGGTGGAGCTTCATTCTCTAAAGCAAGAACCTTATATTTAGTTTTATCTTCTACAACTTGGTCTGAGTTGTGTGCTTTCTTAAGGCTTAAAAAAGTGTCAAGATCTACTTTGTTTCGCTCTGATGAAGGAAACGAAAGCCATATATTGCCATCTTCAGCATGATACCATCTGTCCATGGTCATGTTGTGATACCCTGTAGAGGTTTCTTTTATGTAGAAAGAATAGTGCTTAGCCCAGTCTGGCACAACAGTATCTTCACTTAAAGAAGCCGTTATTCTGTTTCTTCTTTTAGAAGCGTCTTTAGGTACGGATATTGATGATTTTTTAGAGCTTAGCACTGGCGTCTCCCTACCGTACTCATCGCTAAACACAACGCCTACTTGATATTCTCTAGATGTTTTAACAGAAGGAAGAGCAAAACCACCTCCCCAACCAATACCTGCATAGTGCAAGCCATCAACATGTAAACCTACATCTATAACCGGATCTTTTAATATAGTGTAGTTTTGTAGGTAGTTCCCGTATACTACTCTATTAGCGCTTATTTCTTGAGCTAGCGCTTTTCTAGGGACATTGTCCCAAGGTCTAATCAGCTGGTTCGAAGGCACGACAGCGTGTATAAGATCCGTGTCTAAAACAAATTCACCTCTAGCATTTGCATTAGAGCTTAGGTCTGGCCAAATACCGTTGTCGAAGCCGTCAGACTTTCTTAGTGTTTTTACAGTGTATACCGTAGGGTTGTTTGTTTCTTTATATAGCAGGTCTATTTCAACAATGTCTTGCGGTATTGCAGCCTCGCTAGCGTGGTAACCTTTTAGCTTAACGCTTTTTACTTGATTAGCCATACCAAGATTAAATCCTTTTGCTGGCTTGAAATCGTAATGATCTGGCAGAAAAGCAACTTGAGACCACGGTGCGAAGGTAGAGTATTCCCCGTCTTGGTACTTGTATCTATAAGAAAACCTAGGAAACTTTAAGTTAAACAAAGTTTCTGAAACCTCAAGTCTAGCAACAAAACCTAAGTCTTCGAGATCTTGAGATTCTAAGTCTGATATACTATTCGATATAGTTCTGATTTTAAGCACAAAACCCGTAGACGACAACGCGTTTGCGTCAAGGACATCAGACGCTGTAACTAAAGCCCTTATGTCGTAGTCCGAGGGCTCAAACGTGAGAGTGTCAGAGTTAACAGCTGCACTGGTCTGCATTGCTAACAAAAGAACATCTCCTACTCTAAAATCTACCGCCTCGTCAAAATCCACATCAATAGTATTACCAACTTCTAAGCCCCCCACGTCAAAAGAGCATGTCGTTGAAAGCTTGTTTTCAACACCTGCGTCAGTAACTCTAGAGCTAGGCCCCCTAAACATCTCTATCTCCAAGGGTTGTGTTGGAGCTTTTTTAATCACAGTTATGTGGCTTTCGTTTACGTACACTGCTTTGTTTCCGCTAGCGTTAGTAACAACGCTATACCTATTAGAGTCTACGTTGTAAAAAGCTTTATCTTTGACTAACCTAGTGTGGAAGTGGTCGAAGTCCCCTTCAAACACGCTGCTTGTGTTAACAGTCGACGCGTTTGACCAACCTCCGTTTCCAGCGCCGTACAAGTAATCAGTACCGCCCGTTCCAGCTATAGATCTAGGTATACTTATTTTCTTAGGCTCAGAAGAGTTGTCTGTCCAGTATATAAATTCGTCTAAAACGTTTATGCCTGTTATAATAATGTTTTTTGAAAAATTCAAAACCCTGTCTGCGTGGAAGCTTAGCGATACCACGCCTGACGACGAGGAAAAAGCGACACCATTAGGGTGTGTTAAGTAAACATCCCACTTAGGGCTTCCTAAGTTAGCGTTGTACTTTATTTCAGAAACCTTAAGTGCGTCTGCGCGAGTGTAGGTAACGCCGTTTACCGTGCCAGTCACAATCATGTCTAATCTAATGCCTGTGTCGTTGGTCGCGCTTGATGCCGCTAAACTAACAAAAGCCGATGTGCTAGACGTCGTGGCAACAGTGGTGATCGTCGATCTGTATATATCAACAAACACATACCTGTGCTTGTCTAATACAGAATCGTACTCTAATATATAGTCTTTTCTTACAGGCCTGTGGTTAGATGAAGCGGCCTCGTCTCCAGCTGAAACGAAGTAGTATATCTTGTCTGAATCTTTAGCGGCAACTGCACCAACACAAGTGGCTGTGGTAGGCACGTTTATGCTGTGACCCGCTAGCATTGTGCTAGACGCGGTGTTACCGAGAAGGGTTTGGGCTGATCCAGCGTTAGAACCGTCAGACGTGGAAACCTGTATGTTTAATGCATCTCTGTAATGACCTTGAGGAATCAAACGCTCGTCGGCATCCTTGTTCATCTTAGCCTTTTGGAAATTACGTTTTGATAGCGGCATTCTTTAGTGCTTAATTATTTTTGAACTACCTCTTAATACTTGCGTAAGCTCTTCAAGTTTTATATTCGAAAGCCTTAGTTTAGCTTTTCTAGTTTCAGCAAACCTTTCTTTCTTCAAGTAAGCAAGCGTACCTGCTGGCGTGTCTTTCCTAGCAAGCAAAACACCGTACAGTATATGCTTGTATATAGCTTCCTCAGCTAGTTTAGGAACGTATGAAGTAGTAAGATCAATGCCTCCGTTAGAAGTAGATGATACGCCATCACTCAAGTATTTTAACACCAGTGTCTTACCGCTTAAGTTAGAGCTAAAGTGAAACTTGCCAGCTGTCTCATCTATAAAGAAAGACCCGTTAACCTGCGAGTGCTGAGGGTCTAAACCAAACCTAGCGCCTGTTAAGTTACCGTACACGTCGTCAACTTCATCATAGTCTAAAGAAGCTACGTCAGAAGGTGTTATAGTTTGGAAGTTGGCATTTGTGTCTGATGCTTCAGATCCATCCAAGTCAGTGTTTGTGCCTTCTGTGGTCCAACCACCCCAGTCTTGAACCAACGCATGAGTATTCGTGTCAACGTTTAAAGGATTAGACGTTTTACTAGTAGGATATATAATTCTTTCAATGCCGCTACTGTCACTCCAGCCAAGTTTTATATAGTTAACATAATCTAACGGCATCACGAGCACGAGTGTTGCTGGTACTTCAACCTCCCAATCCTTTGTCGATCTAATCGTATCGTAGCTTAGCTCTTGCAATGCTCTTAAAGCGTGGAATGTAATGTCGTTGTTTGTTACGTTCTCACACAGCTTGTCTTTGCCTACGTAAGTAGCATTAAAAGAATCTATAATCTCATTCAATGGTATATACCTATAATCCCCGTGATCTCCACCCGTATTGTAGTACGCTAGTGGGGCTTGTTTAATTATACCCATTGTTTATGATTTTTGTGAAGTTGTTTCAGCAGCGCTGTATTGACTAACCGTCTGAGCAAGGCCTACTTTGTTCATTATAATACCGGCAAGCTCTAGTATTTTATTCGTGAGTGTATCCTCTTCAGATCTATGCAATTCAAAGTTTACGGATGTCGCGCTGTTGTAAAGTGCTTTACCGTTTACGACAACGTATCCCCATGCTACTGTTTTAGGCACTCTAAAGCATTCAACAGTGACCCCAGCGGTTTCCTCGTTATCGTCAGAACCATCGATTCCGCCAGCGTAAACGACTATGTCTCTACCACTAACCCTGTTATCGGTATAGAACGGCGCCTGGTTGTCAGTAACTGCCATATGCCTTGTAGACTTCTTAAACCGCTGCGCCTCAAACATAGACACTTTTTGACAGGGCTCATCACCAAGTAAAACCACACCTGTTTGGAAGACATCGTAGTTAACGCTATCAACTGCTATTATGCTTGGGAATGTGTGCCCGGCGTTGTCGACAGTTGCTTCATAAGACTGAAAAGGAGCGAGCTTTTTATCTAGCAACTCACTTATATCTGTTTCGTCTACCTCTATAGACCTAGCGTCCTCTATTCTATTTCTTTGATTCTTATCGTAAAAGTAAGATTCAAATATTGCCATTTGGGCGTGGTTGGCCAATAAGTTGTACTCCTGCGGGGTTATATAGCCTCTCTGCTCTTTGTTAGCAAGAGCTAAAACCCTTTGATATATAGTATCTACACTTATTGCCATAATTCTTTTTTTATGGTTTAGCGACTACCCCGAAGGGCAGTCGCATCACCGTATATGATTATTAATTTAATCGTTTCTCTATGTTGGAGTAAATCTCCATTCCCTCGTCAGTCTTAAACCAAGCGGCTAAAGCTGAATACGGGTGTTCGTCAAAAGGAACAGTCATTAACTTTCTGTCGTTAGTTCCCCACGAGAACGTTCTTTGATCAGAGGATAGTTTAATGATTCCCATCTCTGTAGCTTTGATACCAAAGTTCCTAAGTACCACGTTGTCGTCATTGACTAATTCTAAGAACAAACTAGGGTTTCTCTTAGCGTATAATAGTAAATCACGCTTAAGCTCCTTAGAACTCATCTGAGATACCTTAGAACCAATCTCTACTCTCATAACAGCTTCTGCCATGTCAATGTCTAGGTTCATGGCTGCGTTTAGGGCTTCAACCTCCATTTCTAACCAATCAATCTCTTGAGCGGCTCTAACTTGAGGCTTAAGTTCTTCGTATATGTTTTTGCGATTTGGGTGATACAAAGACAAAAGCTTTTGCAATGTCACTTTATTTTTAGGCACCATCAAAACTCCATTGCGGAATATAATATGTGATAACCTTTGATCACCTTGCATTTCATCTACGAAACAAGTTCTTTGGTTTTCGCAGTACTTTAGTTCTCTTTCATAACCCTTTTCCTCATCGAAGTAGTATACTCCAGCAGATTTTATTGATCTACTTAAAGGGCTTTTGTTATATCTAAGAACGTAAGTTCTGTCTTTAATTTCCCAAGTGTCTTTCTTAGGTAATTCTTTTCTCGCGATTGGTTTAGGCTCCGGTTTTGGAGCTTCTAGTACAACCGTTTCTTCTACGTAGGGTTCTTCGACCTCTACTTTTTTTGTTTGCTTTTTAGCCATAATATAATATAATAAAAAATTAATATAAAACTACCCCTCCCGAAGGAGAGGTAGTTTCACCAAATATACTTATCTTAGTTCAACAACATGAAGTTGTTAGCACCTTGAGTTACTAAACATCTCTCTGACAAGAAGTTTACAGTCATTGCGTCTAGAGTAGACGTAACAGCTCCAACTGAACCAGTGATCCAAGTCTTCATCTTGCGAGACTCAGTGTTAGATGCTCTGTAACGAACGTGTAGGAAAGGACGCTTAAGGTTCTTACCCATTTGCTCGTCATATACAGAAGAAGTACCAGCAGGGATGATTACACCTCTGATGTCCTCACCGGCAGTAGCGTTAGCATTGATGCCTCCACGTGTAGCCAGATCGTTTAGGTACTTCCAGTCTGACTTGTAGAAATCGTAAGATCCGCGACGGAATCCAGAGAATCCTAGGTTTAAAGCCATATCCTCATCGTTCTCGAATACCCCGTAAGAAGTACCTCCAGCACCGTAAGAATTCATAGAAGCTAGCATATCGTCAAGAGCTAAAGCTGTTGCGCGATTAACAAACATCATGTTCTCTTCGATAGCACCGTTCTTATCGAACTCAGCTAGGATAGCATCAAACTCAGCTAGGTCAGTAGCAGCATTAACACCAGTAACACCAGAAGACTGGTGACCACGGTCTTTAATAGCAGCAAATAAACCTTGTGTACCAACTAGTCCGTTAGCACCACCCAAGATAGTAGAAGCGTCAGCAGCTTTCTCAGACTCAATCATACTCATCTCTAAGTAATCAGTGAATCGAGAGCGTGTCTCACCTTCAGCTTTTAGGTACCACATGTAACCGTTCTGTCCATCTTCACCTGAAACTTCAACCCAGCCAACTTGCGCAGCATCAGAACCTGATACTTCGTATTGATCCTTAAGGATAATTGGCTTGTTAGTGAAAGTAGTGAAAGAAGGCTTAACAGATCTAGCTCCACTGTACTCAGTTCCTTTTGAATTCTCAGAACCAAACACTAGAACACGAAGATCATTGTCTGTATCTGCGAAACCAACGTCACTTAAGTGAGCTCCACCGTAAGGTAGCGCAGTGATAGTTTGGTTACCAGCAGCAGCTACAGTTACTAAAGCAGTAACAGTTTGACCTCCACCTGCAATTAACACCTGATCACCAACACGGATACCGTGAGTAGTAGTTTGAGCTACACCGTCGATGTCGTGAGTAATATTAATCGTACTAGCAGAAGCGTCTAAACAGTCCGCTTTGTACGAAAGGTGTAATCTACCTTGCTCTGACCAAATAACTTGATCAGCTGACATAGCCTCTTCAGCTCCAACTTGTCCTAGGAAACCAGCAATAGTACGCTTTCCGTATACTTCAGCCTCCTTCTCCATTAGATCTGGAAGGTATTGCTGTGCCCATCCATTTGTTTGGATGTCTAAATAATTGTCCGACGTTACTTGCTGTATTGGTGCAGCTTGAAACGACGTTCTTGCAGTAATTGCCATTTTTTCTTAATTTTAAATTTATTTTTTGTTTTTAATCTTGAACTTAAAAGAGGCGGAATCATCGCCTAGCACTCTCATTTTTATACCTCCAGTCTGGCCTTCTCCATGAGAGGATCTAGCTGTTGTGTTGATATTCTTGGCTTTAGCCACGCTGTCTTTCAACGCGTCTGTTTTGCCTTGTTCATAAAAGTGCTGAGCAACAGCATCAGCGTTCATAGCGGTATACAAGCCTTTGTGATAACCTTTAGCATCATTAATAGACTTGTCTTCGTTTAAAAACTTTTTAATGAAGTTGCCTATATCGCTCTGGTTCTCTTTAACTTGCCCCGCATCTTTAACGTTAAATCTAAATCGTTTGTCACCGACATTGTATTCAAAACCTTTGAACTCGTCGTTGAAAACCTCATTGGTCTTCTTGTCAAACCTAGTTTTATTTAACTCTGCTGTTTTGTTTGATTGCTCCGTCTCTTTACTGTATCTGTTGAAGAAATCTATAGCCTTCTGCTGTTCTTGTGTTAGTTTGCTTCCAGCTTTGATCTCTTCGTAATATTTAGACTTTTGCCCGTCTAAATAGGTCTTAGCCTCGGCAACTTGCTCTTTCAAGGCTAATTTTTTTCTTTTTATCTGTGTCTCATCTTCTATATCTTCGTCAAACGAAAACTTGTCTTCCATAAGAAAATCAATCTCGTCGCTAGACAGATGAGGTTTTGTGGCTTTATAGTAGTCTTGAAGTACGTCTTTAGAATCTAGCTCGTCTACGTTTTTGTTTAATCTAACGTAGTCCTCTAGATCACCACCTGTGTCATCCATGAAATCCAGTAGCTTCTGAATCTTTTCTGGAATTACAGCGCCTGACTCTTCTGATGCCTGGATAGCCTCAACGGCTTCTTCGCCAAGCTCGTCCGCCTGCTGCTGCTCAACCTCAGTAATCTCTTCGATTAGAGATGTTTGGTTTTCGTCAACTGCTTCTGGCTGAGCTTCTTCAGCTACCACCTGTTCCTCTACAACTTCTTCCTTTACGTTGTCTGTCGGTGGTGGTGCAGATAAATCTACTTTAACAACGCTAGGGTCGTCTTTTGTTGCAAACTTACCCAGGTCAATAACGTTCTCTTCTTTCTGCTCAACTACCTTTTCTTGAACTTCTGGTTCTTCAACCTTTTCTTTCTTTTTTTTACTCATGATAAAATATTATATAATTAACTTCCTATTTGCGGGGTGAAGTCATCTAAACCGATTCCACCACCGAGTATATCATTACCTGAAGACTCAAACTTTTTAGCGGGTTTTGGTGAATTTGTTTGCTTCATTACCTCCCTTCTGTCTTTACCGTCTTCTTTAAGCTGCTCCATACCTTTCGCGTCTTGCCTTTCTTGCCCGCGAAGTTTTTGATTAAGCTCAAATTCATAAGCCATTAACTGCTTTTTTAACTCAACTTCTTTCTGTAGGTAAACAAGCTTAGCCTCTGACTTCATTTGCTCTAGGCCCATATCAGCCTGCGACTTAGCCTGGTTCTTCTGCATTTCAACTTGAGACGCCTGTTGCTGAGCTTGTGAGTTAGCCTGCGCTTGCGCTTCCATGTCTTGCTGTCTAATCTGCTGATCGCGCTCTTGCTTCTTCTTTCGCTTTATCTTTAGTAGCTGATTAGCAAGCTTAACGTTCCTAACAGTTCGTATGTCAATAGCATCGTCAAGATCTATCAACTGTTGGGCTAGTGCTGTTTGGATGTTATTCTCTAGCATCTGCTTCTCTTCTTCGTCAGGCTCTAGTTCTATAAAGATACCAAAGTCGTAAAGGTAAAGCTCTGACATCTCCTTCAGCGTCGCTACGTTGTGAGCGCCAAGCGCCTGAACAAACGCGTCAGCTGTTGGCGAATACTCTAATATATCTGAAATCCGCAAAGACAAAGCGTTAGCCACTTCAGTCGTCAAGTACATCGATGAATCTAAGATGTGCCTAGTAGCTACGTTTGAATTAGCCGCTGCTAGCTTTTGAACCCCAACTAAAGACTTTGGATCGGGTGAACTGCCATCTCTAGCCTCGTTAAGGCCAGTTACATCTCTTATCATTTGAAGATAGTAGTTATAAGTCTGTATTAGACTTCCTATCTTGTTTTGACCAGCGCCGTTAGATATCTGCTGAATAGGTATCTTACCTGGATTAGCATCCCCATCGCCAGTGAAAGACCTACCTATAACAGAGCCTGTTTGGAAGAACATATTAAGCGCTTCCTGCGGGTTGTAGTTTGTTCCGTTGCCTAAGTCAATTTCAGCAAGTCCATCAGCGTCAAGGTAAACCCCATCGGGTACCATGCGTGATAAAACCTGCTGTAGTTTTAAATGCGTTAATTGTATCGTGTCAGCAAAACCAGTGATTCTGCTAACTATAGATTCAATTCTTCCGTTGTACATTCTAGGCGCTACAATAGAGTAATTCATTTTTACCTTATTGAAGTCGCTCTTAGAACGCATCATGTTTTCTGCCCGCTCCCACTTTAGTAGGATGTCAGTACCTAGAATCATAACACCTTCATACACGCACTCAACTGACCGCTGTAGCTTTGAGTAACCACCTTCTTTATCTTCTGGTGGATTAAAAGTGTCAGGTTTTTCTATGGCTTTATAGCCGCCAGTAGAAGTTTCTTTAACCTTGTAAACATTGTTCATAAAGGTCTTGTAGTTAAAATACAAAACCTGAACCTTGTTTATATCGTTGACCTCTGTCCTGTAGGTTCTATTGCCGTACCTTTTAGACGCAGAGCTTTGGATTTTCTCTAGATCGTCAAGCGTGAGATGCTCAAACTCTCTGGCAAGCTCGTTAATGGGTATAGTCTTTACTTCACCTACGTAGTATACGTCTTCGAAATAAGGTGATTCAGTTCTAGAGTAAACTATATTAGCTGGGTCAACGTAATCTATAGTAACACCTTCACTCCAGTTAAAACTAGTTTTTACACAACCAAGTCCTAGCACCGTAAGATCGTAAACAAGTCTACGTCTAATCAAGTCGTAGTCATTACCGTCTAGAAGCACGTTTATAGCTTGCTCTTCGGCAATCTCCACAGCTTGCTTATAGTTTAGCTGCATATGGAGAGAAAGCTCCTCCTCGGTCTCCGGAAGCTCCTCTGCGTTAGTCTCAGATAAATCTATATTAAATAAAGCCTTTGAGTTGTCGTTAAACTGCTTCGACTTCATGTCACGGACTATAGCGTCCATGTACTCAGTACGCTTGCTAACTCCGTATTGATCTTGCGAATAAGCTTTTATACTGAACATACGGTCAGATAGACCGTTAGTAACAATATCAACAAACTTAGGTATAATAGGTACAGGCTTCCAGTCTAAGTTTAAATAAGATAAATCGCCGTTTATAGAGAGCTCATCTTTATACTTCTGTATAGACTGCTCTCCTCTAGCGTATAATCTAAGGCTGTGAAACTTATTCTTGTTATCATCAAACTTACTACCTCCAGCATCGTGAAACCACTCTTGCTCTACGGCTCTAGCAACCTTCAACCCATACTCTGGGCTCATTTTTTCTAGGTCACTTACAACCTGAGACGGGAAATTAACATATGCAACGTTAGCCATGTTTATTTAATTATTTCGGATGCAAATCCTTTGTTGTTGTATTTTGCTATATTCAAGTTGAGCGAAGGTTTATGCTTTTCAGCGTGTGGAGTGTATAGGTGTCTATTACAAGCCATGATAGCCAGGCCTGAACTTATAGCCGCGTCAAATTTAGTTCTTTTGTTTATATCAAAACCAGCCCAGTCGTTCAGTGTTTCTTGAAAGTAAACTGTCCCGTAGTTGCCGTCACCTAGATGACCAACATGGGATTGTATATACATTTCAATCGCTGCCGCGTGGGCTTGTTTGATGTCTTCACTGGAGTTTGGTATACCACCTACTTCTTTCTCAGCAACAGAAAGCTTATTCCAAACCTTGTCTGGTCTGTTCATGCTATAGCCTCTGTATCCTCTTCGCTTTAGGTAGTAAAGCAGTCTTGGTTTGTTGTTCTCTGCAAGTAGAGGCATTCCGTAAAACACCAATGCCATAAGCACGTCTTCAAAAAATATCTCAGCAGTTTGGGGTCTTGCTACATACTCTAAGAAAAACGAGCTAGGCGGCGCGTCCTCCATGGAAAACTTAGTTAATCCATGAAGTGCTCCTTTTGAACCCTTTCCATCTACAGTTCCAGATATGTCGTAACTGTCACAACCAAAAGCACCTACGTGCTCGTTGCCAGGGAATTTTACCCCGTTTTTAACAATCGACTTGTTCTGTAGACTTATTGGCGGAACCCAGCTTATATTAAATCTTCCGTTAGGATCAGGGTAGAAGATTACTTTAGAATCTTTTACACCGTTCTCCCATTGAAAGCTACCTTTAGTGGTATGTGCGCTGTGACGGCTGCCCTCGTTATAATCTATTTGCTCGTAAATCTTTACTAGGTTGAATATACTATTCTTAGCCTCATCTCTAAAAGCGTGTTCTACGGTTCTAGGGAATTGTCTATAAAATTCGTTTAATCCATCCTGGTCATCTTTTAAACCATGGGCTTCGTTTTCCCAATGATCTATAACACCTATGTCTATTAGTTCACCATCTGGTGACAGTCTTTCTCCATCGTCTGGAGTATTAAATACAGGAAATCCGAATCTGTCAATAAATCCCTCATAGTTCCATTCCATTGGGATAAAGAGAGAATAAAGCCCAGACTTCGTCTGTCCATTTCTATTTCTCTTTGAAACATTTGAATCATTGTACAGTTTCTTAAAGTTGTTACCGCCTTTGTCTAAAGCGTTTGAGGTAGACCCCATCAAGCACTTTCCTATAATTCTACTTCCTAACCTAAGACAAGTTTTAGTTACTCGCCAGTTGTTGAGTATGTTGTCAGGTCTTTCCCACTTACCACTTTCATCATGTACTAGCAGGTTAAGCTTTTCACCGTCATAACTGTTGTCGCCTGTGTTCTTCCAGTCAATCGTAGTGTCAAGTCCTACTAGTTCCTCAAGCTTTTCATTGCTCTGTATCTTCCTTCTAGTAAACTTACTAGCAGGTACTCTATAAGCAAGTTCAGACTTAGGTCTGTCCATACCATCTTGTATAGGCTTGAAGAAAAACGGGTAGTTCATTGATATAGGAACTATCTTATCCGTAAACATTTTCTTTGCGTCTCCACCTGATTTAGACAACACTCCATATCTACTATCACTCGATATGGTCGCTAAGTTAACTGTTTCAGCTGAACTCATAAAAGAAAAACCAGATCTTCTATTCTTTAGATAGCACATGCCGTAGCATCTTTTATCTGCTTTACACGCTTCCCAGAATATAAAAAATAACCTGTTTGACTCTCTGAAGTCTGCGGCACCTACGTCAATCTTGCTCCACTGGAGGTACATGTAGTGACTTCCAGTTATGTACGTTGGCTCTCCATCGTTCACGAACCAGAATCCTTCTTCTCTCCGAATAAACTCTTCGTCTATATAATCGTACCATCTTTCTTTAAGTTCTTCAGGGTAGGCTTTCCAGTCAAATATATTTTTAAGCTTGCCTAGTTCTTTAGGAACTTCTTGTTTAACCCATTGGTTAGCCCGGTTTTCAATCGTAGTGCTTTTTTTCGGTAAAGCTATTTTCAAGCCTTGTATTTCGTACACGTCCCCGATTTGACCGGTCTTAGAGATAACTATAACGTCATGCTCTTTATTATAACCATAGTCCCACTTTTTCGACTTGTTGAGTCTACTTATAGCGTTACTTTTTATAGGATGTATTACCTTAAGTAGCTCTTGCTGATACTTCATCTAGATCTACCTTCGGCAAAACCTTTAAAAGTAGCTTCTTTACTAGACTCGCTTAGCACGCTGTCTAAAAGGTTCTGCTCTTCTTGAATTCTAGTGAGTATTTCAAACGCGTCGAATATAGCAAGCTTTTTAGTAGCAGCAGCGTTTTTAAGTCTATCAGCTGATATATCGTCATCAGAATCTATAATAGGTTCTTTAGCGACTTTAATCAACTCATCAACTGCTACTTGCCCAGCTTGGATTATACTCTTCTTCGTTTCCTTGATATTCATATTTAATTGTAATAAATTTAGACAGCACCCTATACATCCTTTGGCCTTCAACGATAAACTCAAACTCGCTGCTCGGCGTAAAGCCAACTAAGCTGCCCTCTTCTACTGTGCCGTCAGAGTACTTGACTATACCAACAAGCGGCATCTCTTCTAAGTCCTCTACTTCAAACCCTTCTATAGCAGACTGGTGCTTTATAGGTTGTACGAAGCAGTAGCCGTTTATGCTCTTCCAGTTATCGTTAGACTTGTACAGGTATAGCTGATCCGGAGATACTAAGTATTTTCCTTCTTCTAGAAAAGCCCTGCTGTTCTTCTCACGGCCTTTTACATCGTGCCATCGCCTAAAAACGTTATGGTGGACAAGTACCGTGTCACCGTCTTTTATATCTGTGTTAGATATCTTAGGCGTGGTTAAAACAACAGCCTCTCTATTTATATACTGGTGGTTGAATATCTCTGAGTTTATAATCAACTCATGTTCATCCACTTTTTTAACGTTGTTATATCTCTCACCTTTAGGTGATACAACAAAATTATATATTGATCTCATTAATATTCCAGGTTGTATTCAACTGAAATTGCCATGTTTTTATTAAAGTCCTTCCAAGGTATCACAGCGTTGCCTTTTCTTATGTAAATAGAGTACTTGTCTTCTTCCTCTAGTATATCACAAATAGTATGACCGCCATAAACCTCCTGACCCACAGCGTAATGCATGGAGTCAGTTTTGTAGTCTTTACCTATCGTTATCTTCCTTATTAGATGGCTCATCTTCACCGTAGTTTATAACACCGGTTTGGATGTCTATATTGTTTGTACCGTAGGTTTCTTGAAGGTTTTTCTGCATCATAATAAGCTGCTCATTAACTTGGAACACGGACTGTACAGCTACGTGTTTTTGAAGTTCTAACTGAACAATATCGTTTCGGTGCTTGTTTATGTTTGCTACCGCTTGCTGCATATTCTGCAGTTCCTCTTTAGTGATCTCGGTTGGCTTGAGATCAACTACTTTGTTTTTTGATTTTCCCATGATTTAATTAAATTAACGCCCTTGCCCTCGGTATTTTTTCTTGTATAAGGGAGAAGACTTTTGGTTTGATTGTTTTGTTTTCGCGTGAACCCCAGGTCTATTGATACTTTTTGATTCGTACGTATTTACGGCTTTATTAGCCATGATTAAATTGTATTAAATTGTTGTTAATTGTTTTTAATATCCAAAGTAGAATATTACTCCACCAGCTGTGGTGGTTGGAGGCGTAAAACTATCCCACCTTCCATATATTGTTAGTCCAGCTGGGAATGAAGTAGCAGCATCTGATTCCGCAGCACCACCACCGTTGCCAGCAACAGCGGCTGTATGACTAAAATAAGCGGCATCAGGATTATCCGTAGAAGCTACCAGTGTAGACAATACTGTTGCTTCTAAAAAAGTTATAGCTATTATTTTTTTTCCAGTTGGAGGAGTAACTTCAACAGCCTCGTCGCTAAAACCACTACCAAACTGTCCTAATTGATCTGTTCCTATGTTAAATCCCATAATTTATTTTTTTACTTTTTCTAGTGATCTTCCGCCAAAATATGCACCGATCACGGTTATTAACACTAATTGAAGAAGGTCTACGTATGAGTCCTTCACGTTGAAATTTATTGTCCCTGCATCAATGAATATCAATAACATCGTGCATACTATCAAGAATATAAGAACCATAGGCCTTACGTTCTTTGAAAGCCAAGAGTCAGATCTTAAGTCCGCCTCCCATCGAGAAGTGATGTTCTTTTCCATCTCTATCTCGTAATTCGCTACAAGCTCTTTTACCTTGCGTTCGGCTTCAAGTTTCTCGTCCTTCGATGTAGTTAAGTTATCTAGCACTCCACCGACGTTTTTTATAAGGTCGGCAGCTCCACCAGAAAGTACTTTACTAAGTATACCCATTATTTACCTCTGTTTTTTCTCGCTTTTTCTTTAGCGTTGTGATCTCGCAGTTCTTGTCTCTTCTTTGCTTTCTCAGCAGAGGAAAGGTTTGCCATAGCTCTTGAATCTTGTTTTTCAGCCTTGTCGCTAAGCTTTTTCGCTTTACCGGTGTTACCCCTTGCGCTTGCTTTAAGGGATCTTCTTGCTAGGTTAGCCGCTTTATTGTCCGCAGCGTAACCGGCTTCCCCGTCAACTCGGCGCGTTACAGCTGCTACTCTACCGAATTTCTTGTTTTTGATTCTCTCTCCTCGATCTTTCATAGGAGACTCCGCTTTTGAAGCATGAACCGCTTTACGCTGGGCATCGCTTGCATATTTTTTCATAGGAGATTCTGGCGCCGCTTCGATCTTGGCTTTTAGTTCCTCTGGTAAGTTATGCTGCTTACCTACTAACGCTTTTGTCATTGGGCTTTTGCCCCTCATTTTAAATGCCATGTTAATTCTTTTTTGCAAATTTTTCTACACCACTAATACCAAACGAACCTAAAACCACCCAAACAAACGAATTGTAAACAAAGTCGTTAATTACTAGATCCTTACCTATTGCTCCAGAAACAGTGTCTGCAATCATTACCAGAACCATTATTGCAAAGGCTACAAATCCAACTATTGCTTTTTCGTTCCATTCGTTCGAGTCTTTAAATATATCAAACATCGCTCTCGTTTTTAACAGCTCGTTTTTCCCAAGGGAATACGTTGTCTCCTTCTGGGTACCACTTACCGTTGTATTTAATCTCACCGTCTTTACGAGGGTAAGTTTTTTTACCATCTCTAACAAAATCGTCACCGTATGCTATTTTACCGCTCTTCATCTCAGAGGCATGTAAGCTTTCATGCGCTATAACTCTTTTTTCTAGAGCGCTGCCCTTAGGCACGGACTTATCTATATGTATGCTTCCATCCATATTAGCCTCACCCATTATGCCTGATTCAAGGTTTTTTCTAAATATAGGCGTATCCTTGGAATTCCTATTCTGGCGTTTCTCTCTACCAAGTTTAAAACCCATATTATCTATCTTTATCTCGTATCATATCATCTACAGACTTGCTATAGACTTTATCTGAATACGATTTGTTTTTATAAAAAACACTCCTGTCAGAGGTTGGTATATCCTCTTCACCTAGCAAGATACGGTATATCCTACTTACTAGCTGGGAGCATTGGAATGAAGTCTTGTATACAGAGTACTTTATACTCTTACCGTTTCTTTGCCTCCAAGTCTCTATCCATCCAGCTGATCGTAGCTTCTCCCACCTTCTCTTATCCCAAGAGTACGTGTAAGCGCCCTCGATAAATTCGTTGCGGGTAAATCTACCCTTATGATCTAGGTATATCAATAACTCTAGATCGGCATCGGTTAACCCATAAGTCTTACAGGCCCACTTACGCGTGAGCCTGTAGTACTTAAGGATATTCAATTCACGCAGATCCTGCGCGGTTAGTCTCATGTGTTATGAGTCTATAGTTATAGCTAGAGCGGATATCGCTGGCATACCGGCCGCGTACACACTCTCTGTGAGGTCAGCGACTGTGTGCATGATGCCTCCGTGAGGGTGTGCGTTTAGCAAGCTTGAGACAGCTTCTGCTATCTCCTTGCATTTATGCCCGTTGATATCAGCTTGGTCATCTGCTACCGTTGCTGAGTTCAAATGCGTTAGCACAACTTTATCCAGGCCATCTCCCACGCCGGTTTGGCCTTCAAAGTATAACGTTGTAGTTGTAGCTGACGTTGGGTCTACACCTATGAATCTTGAGGCTGGCCACATAGCAGAATCGCCTGTTGCGTCTGCTCCATCGCCATCTGAGAAGTATAAATAATTTTCCATGTTATTATTTTTTTATGTTAATTATTAAGCGATTGCGCATCCAGTTACATTTCCCAAGAATGCCTTGTGGTATACAGCTGTTTTAGTTCCATACTGAGCTGGATCATAAGAAGTGCCCGCACCACCAGTAGCTGTAGTAAGCTCTTTAGCAGTTGTCACTTCAGCATCAGCAACCACGATAACCCCAGCGTTTGCTTTATTAGGATTAGAGTTCATTATAGACGCTAATGCGGCCATAACCTGCTTATGTGTATCCGTCGCTATAGTTAGGGTTACGACATTAACTGTGTCGGTTGCCACCACGTCTTCAAATGACAGCGTTAAAGCGTTGTCACCTGTTGGGTTAGCCCCTAAGTAAGAGCTAGCCGGAACGCAGATAGCCTCTGTCGTTGTAGCCACTTCTGCTTCCGCGAAGTAAAGGTAAGGGCCTTTCGCCCTAATTGATTGTTGTGCCATTTTAAAATTTTTTAATTAGTTGTTTGTTTAAATGTTCTCCGTTTAAGGTTTGAGGTTCAAGGTTTAGGTCTAATATATATATCACACGTTTAGTGAGGTAGTTACTCCACTAAAACAACGTCTCTTGCTCGAATCACTTGGTATACTGTATCTGCCCAAGTTATACCGTGTCCAGCATGTTTGTCGTAATATATAACATCTTTATCTTGTAGGCCTTCAACTAAGTTTCCAGTAGAAACTATAGTAGCCTTTACGTACCTATTGTCACTGTCTAGATCTTCTGTTAGAATTAAGCCTCCAACCTTTTTAGGTCCGACTTTCTCTATATCTACTACAATGTAGTCATTAATTGCTTTCATCTGCTCTAGCGTTTGAGATTACACAATCAGCGGATATAATGGTAGACACTACAGAGCAAGCGTTTTTCAAAGCGGACTTAGTAACTAGAACTGGATCAATTATACCAGCTTCTACCATGTTTACAAATTCGCCTGAAACTACGTCCATACCCTCGCCTTCTTCTAACGTTATGTTGCAGATAAGCCCAGCGTTGTCTAGTATGACCTTGTAAGGAGCTCTTATGGCTCCAAACAGTATCTCTTCTCCCACCCCTTGGGGTGAAATTTTTTCAGAAGCGTTTAATAGCGCTACACCACCGCCAGGTACAATACCTTCTTTTAATGCTGCTTTAGTTGCGTATATAGCGTCTTCAGCTCTATCTTTCTTTTCTTTAAGCTCTACCTTAGAGTTTGCGCCTACCTTGACAATAGCCACAGAACCTGATAAAGTAGCAACCCGCTCTTCTAGCTTCTTTTTAATAAAGCTATTCTTCTCTTCTTGAATCTTTTTAACTACAGAGTCAATCCTTTCCTCGATATCCTCTGTCATGCCTTCTAGCGTTATAACAGTATCACTTGCCGATGTTACAGCATACTGTGCTTCACCTAGGTATTCTGGCGTTATCATGTCTAGATCATCTCCTAGTGCTTCGTTTATAACTGTAGCGCCAGTGAGAACTGCAATATCTTCTGTAGCGTCGTTTTTAGTGGGTCCAAAGCCAGGTAGATCAATAATGTTTACCTTAATGTTTCCTTTAACCTTGTTCATCATAAGAGCCGCTTTCACTTGCTGCGCTACAGGAGCGATAATCAGCAGCGCGCGGCCCTTCTTAATAACATGTTCTAGAACACCTTGAATCTTCCTCACGTTAGGTATCTCACTAGAAACAACTAGAACTAGAGGATTGTCTAGCTCTACTGTATTCTTCTCGGTATTAGTTATAAAGTGCTCGGACGTAATCCCACACTCTATTTTAACTCCATCTACTAGTTCAACGTACGTATCCTCTGTCTCGCTAGACTCCATAAGCACGACACCACCTTTACCTACTTTTTCGTAAGCTTCCGCGATAGTTGTTCCCAGGCTAATGTCATTGTTGCAGCTAATAGAACTAACGTTGAATAGCATATCACCCTCAACTTTAGTAGCAATTTGTTCGAGATACTTATTGATCTTTCCCAAGCCAGAAGCAATCCCGCTTTTAACGTCTCTAATAGATGCATTTTTATAGTTGTCTTTGTTTACCTCATTTAACAACGCCTCGGCAAGAACCGTAGCGGTTGTAGTTCCATCACCAGCTTCACGCACTGTGTTGCTGGCGGCTTCTTTTATAAGTGTAGCACCTATGTTTTCAACGGGATCGTATAAGACTACGCTTTGGGCAACGGTTACTCCGTCTTTTGTGATCACCGGTTTACCGCGTCCATCTTCATATATGACGCACTTTCCAGAAGCGCCAAGTGTGGATTTTACGGCTTTGGCCAGCTTGTGAACGCCGGTCATTATTTTATGCTTAGCTCCCTGACCAAAGTCTAATTGCTTGATCAGTTCGCTAGGAATGTTATACTCCATATTATATTAAATTAAATTATAGTGGTTTGGTTTTATTTACTGGTCCTGCGGGCTTTTCTATCGCCTCTTTTATCGTTGGTGTCCGCTCCTTGAGCGATGGGTTGGCTGGCTCTCTGGTCTTTAACGTCTGATCGGATTTCTTTCTTACGCTTGCGCTGGTACTTGTTGTACTCCTTTACTTCTTCGCGAGAACCTCCATGGTCTTTTAGAGACTTTCTCTCTTCACGGATATCCTGGCGCATTTCTTTTCTAGATCTATCGCCATAGAATTTATCCATGCCTTTCATCTTGAATGCCATGTTAGTTTTTCTTTTGGCGTACAATTTTACCGTTTTTCATGACGTAATCGTTGTCTACTACGAATCCTTGAGCATCTACTTCTAGCTTACCTTTAGGATCTGCAATAGGAGCACCAGTGTCTACGTCTGAGTACTTGCCGTTTTCGTTTTTAATGCTTTGTCCAGCAATAGTTGTCTTTTTTCCTTTAGCAAAAGGTGCACCCTTCATCTTAAACGCCATAATTTTTATTTTTTAAAAGTTTTGACCACTTTTGGTCCGCTAATTGTGTCTAGTTTTTTAGCAAAATACTCAATGCTTCCGTCAATAGCGGATTCTGCGCCATCTAAAGACTCTCTACGTGTCACGGAGTGCCACTTTTCGCCTTCTTCTGGGTTAGATACCTCGGTTTGGTAAAAACCGTTGGGTAATTGAGTAATTCGCCAGTGGCCTTTGTCGGCCATATGCTTCCATTGCCCGATTTCTTTATCGTTAGGCTTCGATGCGTACGCTGTAGACGTACTGTTGTAGTATAAATAGGTCATTTTCTTTGGTTTTATGACTGTTTATGGTATAGGGACTTTCCCTACGTTAGTTTATTATTATCCTTTAGTCCAGTAGGCATATTCTAAGATGCAGCTTGCCGTGTCGGCTCTAGCTTCTAAACCAGCTCCATCGTTTATGGGGAAAAAAGCAAACTCTCCAGGGCTTAATCTGGCATACTGTACGCTCGCTGTAGTTTGAAGTATGACGAAGTTTGTCGTGTCTATGTTTTTAGCATAGAAATACTTTACTCCACTAATAGCCTCATCTACCAGCTCTTGATTATCGGATGTTGTTATAGTGACCCTTGATATGCCGATCGCTGGGATGGTCACAGTTAACGAGTCAGTTACTGATAGGTTTAAAGCCTCGCTTGTTGCGTCTGAACTTGTCAGCGTCAATGTTGGTACTAGTGTTGCCATCGTTTAGAGATTTCTTTTTCGGTCTTCCTTTTTACGCTCTGAAGCTGTCAAACTAGCCCGTCGCTTTCGTTCCGCCAAAGCAGCGGCTTTATTTTTATTCCTTTCATCCCGCCCTGCCTGATTCGCGTTCGTTCTGGCACGTGCTTTAGCTTGAGATGCTACGTCAGCTCCCGTGACATCTCTATCACGCATCGCATTAGCAGAAGCCTCGTTGGAGGCCATTTCAGTTGCGGTTTTTTCTCTAACCGCCTGGCGCTCGTCATCTGACATGTCGTTGTACCCAGACCCGACACGGACGCCGCGCAGTGCTTCAGCGTCTTTATTCTTAATGACCGTTGGGTCTATATCGCTCCCTGTGCCCATAGCGCCAAGCCCCTTCAACAACTCATTTGTAGCGCCTGGAACTGGTTTTCCATCCTTCATCGGACTGCCAATGCCGTAGTTACGGTACATCGGTGTTCCCTTCATTTTAAATGCCATGATAGGTATTTATTTAGTGTGTGTATATATAGTTGAATAGTTACACGGTATACAAGTAATTTAAAAACAGTGACATAAGCCTGTTACTATCTGGCTTATCTAGCTAGTGTCACACTTAGCCCCGAAAAAAAATTACTATAAATTTAGAGAGTTTGTGTAGCCCCCTCCCCCTGCCCCTCCCCCCTCCCAGGGAAAGTCGCTACTTTTAGGGCCCCCCGTCACGACATAACTACGACGTCGCGTAGATAATATATATATAACAAACAAACAAACAACATGAACAACAACGATACCGAAAGAAATTTCTACACCAATTATCTCTGCTCATTCTACACGCATGATCAACTCGATAAGTACTGCACTGCTACACTGTCAATAATGTACAAATCAATTCGAGGCCCATTCATCAACGAGCCTAATCCATTCTCCAA
>Ga0075469_10000004_pt1 | contig 66802 bp, 59 predicted proteins | sample DEB08_DNA_13_FD_77577 | JGI IMG/M metagenome (GOLD analysis project Ga0075469, IMG submission 77577) | Aqueous microbial communities from the Delaware River and Bay under freshwater to marine salinity gradient to study organic matter... | ecosystem: Environmental > Aquatic > Marine > Coastal ...
ACCTTGTTATTTGCTTCACTGGATCCAACCATACAACTGGAGGTAACTCTGGAAGCCCAGTTATTAATGGAAATGGAGAGTTAATTGGAATTAACTTTGACCGTAGTTGGGAAAGTACAATGAGTGATGTAATGTTTAGCGAAGAGCTTTGCCGAAACATTACTGTAGATATTAGATATGTACTATTTGTAATAGATAAATATGCTGGAGCAACTCATTTAATAGAAGAAATGAACTTAGTAGGAACTCCAAAACTTGATGGTGCAAAAGCTCCTAAAAATGATAATTTGGAGCAAATAAATAAAGAATTGAAAGCTTCACCAACAAAAGCTTCTCTATACTACAAGAGAGGTCAAGAATATTACGACCAAGGAAAACTAAAAGAAGCAAGAAATGATTTTGAAACTGCTGCAACAATGGAACCTTCTAATGTTGAATATGCCAAAAAACTTAACTTTGTAAGTGGTTTCATCAAACAAATTGAAGCAATTGATAAAGTAGAAGAGGCTCAAGAAGTATCAAAATAAATGAATTCAGCTACTGCCATAATAGATAAGATGTTTTTGAACGATCCATTTAGTCAATGGCTTGGAATAAAACGCATTGAAGAAAAACCTGGCGAAGTAGTTTTAGAATTAACCGTGAGACATGAAATGCTAAACGGATTTGGAATTGCTCACGGAGGAATTACTTATTCTTTAGCTGATAGTGCTTTGGCATTCTCTGCAAACGGACATGGAATTCAATCTGTATCTATAGAAACTTCTATTTCGCACACCAAGCCAAGTAAAGAAGGTGATGTATTGCGAACAAAAGTGAAAGAGGAAAGTTTAACTTCTAAAATTGGGATTTACACCATTCATATTCTAAATCAGCACTCAGTAGTAGTTGCATTATTTAAGGGAACAGTTTATAGAACTGGAAAAGAATGGGAGGTATAGTTTTAAATTGTAATATTTATTTAGTCAACTATACCTAATCTGTCTCTAGAGAATCTTGAATAAATCAAGATTCTTTTTCGTAATCTAAAATTTACTTATCTAATTTATGTAACCAATCCATTACTTCGCGTTATAGATAGTGAAGAGGGAAACTGGGAGCAAAGGCAAGTGATTAAAAGATACTGCGGTATCGCCCAGTTTCTACTCTTTTTTTATAACTTCCCTAATCTAACTCAATATGAACTCAATGAGTATAACCCAACATATACCACCACAAGCTAAAGTGGATTCACTGGAAGAGTCCTGGATTAAATCAGCTCAGCAAGATTTGAGCGCTTTCGAAAAATTATATGACGCTAATTACGAAGCAATTTTTCGATATGCTTATCAAAGGATGGATTCTAAAGACGATGCTGCTGATGTTACTGCACAAGTTTTTCTTAAGGCAATGACCAACATAAAAAAGTACAAATTTATGGGGCTAAAGTTTAGCTCATGGCTGTACCGAATTGCAAAGAGCGAAACCTACCAGTTTTTAAAAAACAAATCGAAGTCGCCAACTATAAATGTAGAAACTGAATCTTTAGCCAATATGGCTCAAGATATTGATGTTCCTATTGCTCTTGGTAACGAAGAATTAATTGCTGCATTGTCAGAATTAAATGATCAAGAATTAGAACTAGTAGAGATGCGCTATTTTGAACAAAGAAACTTTAAAGAAATAGGCGAAATACTAGATATGACAGAGAATAACTCTAAAGTAAAGACTCATAGAGTTATAAAAAAATTACAGAATAAACAGAAGTAAAAACAATATACACTTGAAATATACTGAGTGTAATAGTTAATATAAAAGACAAAGTAAACACCAATAATAAAATGAAAAGAAACATTAACATAGACAGAAAACCACTTGCCAAAGAGGAAATAAATGCAACTAAAGACTTTAGGTCTTTAGCTAGCAAAGTTGGCATAGCAGGATCTGTTTCACCAAAACCTACTGGCAAAAGCACAGGATGGTTTGCTGGAGGAATTGCTGCTATTGCAATTGCTGCTGGTATTTATGTTGGAACAAAAACAGATTCGGAACAATTAGTTCAAGAACCAGAAACACTTATTGCTGAAGTAACAGATACTGTGTCCAAAACAATTTTTGTAAACCCGCCTATCCCTGAAGCAGACATATCAAATGAATCGTATTATGTAGATGCAGATAATGGAGGTAAAATAAAACATCACACAGGAACTGAAATTACTATTCCAGAAGGTGCATTTATGGATGAAGAAGGAAATATTATTACTGGAAAAGTAGAAGTACAATACCGTGAGTTCCATAACCAAACAGAGATTTTACTTAGTGGAATACCAATGGATTATGATTCTGCAGGAAAAGAACAAGTATTTGAGTCTGCTGGAATGATGGAGATTAGAGGTTACCAAGATGGGAAACGACTAAAAATTGTTCCAGACAAAAACTTTAGAATTTGCATGCACTCAAAAAACCCTGATCCAAAATTTAACTTGTATTATTTAGATGAAGAAAAGGAAGAGTGGAGCTACGAAGGAAAAGATTCTATTGATAATCCTAAAACTGAACAAGGCTCAATAAAAGATGAACCTATTGAAGAAAACATAGCCAAAGTTATTGATAAGGAAGAAGCACAAACTGAAATCGCAGATGCTGAAGAAGTTGTTGCTGTAATCAAAAAAGAGATTAAGACTTTGAAAAAGGAATCTCCAAGAAAACCACTGAAAGCAAATCCTAAAAAAAAGAACTTTACAATTGATGTTAAGAAAACTGAATTTCCAGAATTAGTGGTTTACGCAGGTACTATTTTTGAAGTGGTAGACAAATCAGATTTGCCAGAAGATACTTATTCTGTAACATGGAATGGTGTTGAATTATTAGAGAAGAACAACTCTTACATTGTTCAATTAAAAAAAGGAGAAAGAAAAGAGGAGATAAAAGTAATACCTGTACTGGATGGAAAAGATTATGATGAAGCCAAAAAAGAATTTGACTCAAGCTTTACAGATTATAGTAAAAAGCTTACAGCTAAGAAAGAAGAAGAAAAGCAAGCTGAAGTTAATTTGTCTAAAATAAAAGAACGTTATAAAAAAGAGCAAGAAGCCTACGAAAGAAGAGTTGCAATAATGAGAAGCAAAATGGAGTTTCAGGCAGCTGCAAGAGATGAATTAAAAAGAATATTTAACATAAACAGATTTGGAACTTGGAACTGCGACTCCCCTATTCCTTACCCAAAAGGTATGTTAGTATTAACTAATTACGAAGATGAAGAAACTGGAGAAACAATTGAGTTTACAAAACTTGATTTAGTGGAAAAAACAAGAAATGCTTGTTTCCCATTAGATGCATCAAGAATTGGAAGATTGCCTTTTAACCCAAAAAGAGACAATTTATTATGGGGAATTACTCTAGATGGCATGATTGCTGTTGCAGATACAGAAGACTTCAAAGAAATTGAAAAAGGACAAGAAGCCCATACTTTTAAAATGAAGGTTGTAGATATTAAAGGAAAAACAACTTCGGAAATACGCGAAATAATAGGAGGATAAACTATGAAAACCCTTGCCACCATAATCTTTTTGACCTGTGCTTTCTCAAACTTTGGGCAACTATCAGATTCCAATAACCTTGCAATGAATCGTGGGGTTATTGTGGTAAGGAAATACGTAGAATTCGATACATTAATTACTATCATAACAAAAGTCGACTCTACTAGAAAAGCTAGACTTTATAAAGGGAGAGAAAATAGACTTCCTAAGTTGTATGGATTTTTAAACGACAATGTATTACTATCTGGAAGTAGGATGTATGTTTTTAATGAAGCATTACCTAGCAAGCTTAAAAAGAAATATAATCGATCAGATTCTAAACCGTTTTTTGCAAAGATTAGAAGAATGCAAAAGAGAGGTGCTCTTGATTATGTAAAACTTAAAATACCAAGAAAAATAACAGATTCTATTTATCGTGAATACTCTAACGACTATAGAGTTTATGAGCTTAAAAGAAAAGATTCGCCTGTTGTAATGTTCCTTAAAGAAGAAAAAATACAAGGCACAAAAAAGAGTGAAACAAAAATAGATGCCTATTTAAATGTATATATACTTAATGACACTATTAGCTCTGGTTATTTTAACACAGGGAATAGAAATTCTACTACAGATGAATTAAAAGAAAAAATACACAGAAAAATAGTAGACACATCCAACCATAAGTTTTTAGTATCTAAATTAAATTGCCCTAAAGTGATTAATGGTGTTGGCTATGAGTTCCAGTTTGATTTAAAACAATACACTAAAAACCAGGTAAGAATAATTACTTCAACTGGCGAAGAATACATTTGTAATTACACAATAAAAGGCAAAAAGATAGAGATAGAAAACCCTCCTATTGCCTACTCTAAAAGAGGGAAATTTAATACAAAGTAAACCAGGTTAAGATTTAAAATACGTAATGCCAATTACGATTACCTGAGACAATAAAACCACTATGAAACTATTAGCTAATTTCCTTATCATTATGTTTTGCTCCCTTCTGGGGATTGCACAACAGGGGAATAATGTGCTAAAAATTAGAAAGCTAGGTTATGACACCAGCTTTTATAATCAAATAGAAACTGACACATTTGATTTATTTCAAGGAGGAATAGAAACTATACTTCCCTTTGATAATAATGAGAACTTAATGGGTTCTTGGCATGAAAACATATTTTTTGATCGTGATAGAATTCATGTTTTTGGACACAAAATTTCTGCTAAAATGAAGAAATTAGCACAAAGTAACCCTGATAAATTTTGGCGAAAAATAAATAGATTGGTTACTAAAAAGAAAACAAAAATGTTTTCTGCTTGGTACGAAATCAGGCAACAAGTAGCCACTAAAAGACTGATTAAGTTTAATAAAACCTATGCGTTAATTTGGGATAAAGAAACGGGTAAATCTATTACTTCTCAAAGAATTGTGGTTGATAGTTCTTTTGTTTCCAGTGACACTTTGGACTATTCTAACTACACTTTCTTTTCGGAATTTGATACTATTCCATTATTAAGAAACTTATTTAATGTAAATGTTGTCTGCAGAAACAATTCTGATTTTTTCTATTGTTTATTCCAAACTTTGGTCGGTAATATGGAAGCTCATTATAGAAGAAGCATGCCTTTTGGATATTTTCGTTCAACCTCACAAATAGCTAAAAACAGGTACAGCATGTTTTTTAAATTCGAGAATTTTTTGGTGAACAAAGTAACTATCATTCAAAACTATAAGTTGAAATATTATTGTAATTTCAAAGTAGCAAAAGATTCTCTTTTTATACTAAACTCACCTACCAAAGAATTCGAAAGAGGAAGAATAGCGAGAAGAAAAAACAAAATAAGGTTCAGGTACAATAGAAGAGGTTATAACTTTTATCAAAAAAAAGAACCTACCATTTTTCAATCAAGAAATTATATATTAAAGAAGAATTCATCTTCACATTACGGGCTTGCAATTGCAGATTAATTTTAAATTCTATATCGTCTTTTCACTTCTAATCACATTGTTGTTAGGTGTAACTAATGGATTTGGGCAGGTTCCAAAAGGGACAATAACTATTAGAAAAACTGATAAAAACATTTTAGGAAAAACTCTATCCTTATTCGACTTAAGAACTCAGGAATGTGGAACAATTAAATTTGAAAAGGATAAATGTACCGTTCATTTTAAATACAAACCAGAAGAGTTAAAAAACATAAGAGTATTTCTTAATTCCAATTCTACAAGTAAAAAAATCATCTGTCAATACGAGCTAATTTCCGATACTACTTTTGTAATATCTAAAGATGAATTTAGAGATACTTGTTATTACACTTTCAACAATGATTCCAGTAACATGGTTAGTTTTTATTCATTGCCTCAAGGCCTTTTTGATAAAAATGGATATGCATTTTTCTTTGGGTTTGATTCGGTGGTTTACTCACAAACTTATCTAAGATCATTAGCCGATTTTAAATTTACTGATAGTATCTCTAAGCTCGATTCTATTTATAAAAATGTAGTTGATCCAGAGCAAAGAAAGAAACTAAATGAAAATTTTAAAAAACGAATTGAAGAATACAAAGCAAGTATCAACTACTCCTATTATGCAGGGAAATATGAACTAATTGATAAACGGATAAACTTATTGAATAATAACGACACTCATTTTGCTTCATTATTTTTAAAGAAAAAAGGAGATTTTTATTCTCTATTTACCCATTGTAAATTTGACTTTAATTACCCTTTAATTTCAATGTATACTCACAGGAAATATGGAAATGTGATTTTTAATTATGATAAGGCTTACCTATATTTTTATCTCCCATATAGTTCTGGATTAAATCCTCAATCTAATCCTGGGATTTATCATATAGATACAGTAGATGTAAATTACCCTATAGGTTCTATGCCATACTTATATTTACAGACTGATACTTTTAGAGCTATGAGTTCCGATTATTTTGATTTCATGAAATACAAAGGAATTATTGGTGGATATTACGAATGCTATTTAGTTTCCTTAAATGGATTAAAAATTCCAACTGACCCAATGTTTTTTGGAGTAAAAGAGGCTATTTCTGTAAAAAACAAAACATTAAAAGACAGCTTAGAGACTTGGAATTATAGAGTGATTAACAATTATTTTTCTGTGTATAACGAGAGTGACACACTGATAGATGAAATGAAAAATGGATTTGAAAGCTTTAGATTCACCTACAAAAACAACCAGCCATACGTTTTTGGTGCTTACCACAGAAAGAACAAAGAAACCAAACAGAGTGAGTTCATTGTGCTATTTGCAAATAACAAAGGAGTAAAGATTACTAGCAAAGAATTTGATTATAAATATGTACGACAAGCAGTTTTAGAATCGCAAATAGATGAAAAAGAATCATTTGAATACGAATACTTTATTTATTCAGCTACAGAGGAAAACCTTTGGATTGAATATCAAAATGGATCGTACGAAGAATGGGAATTCTTTAATTACAACAAAGCGATTAGACTCACTAAAGGAAAAAAAACAGATGGCTTTTATTTGCTTGACTGATTACCTATCATTTTTATCTTGATTCTGAAATAAGCGAAGAATAGGGTTACAAAAGGACTCAACCAATTAAACACAGCATAGATAAAAAACTCTCCTACTCCTACTCCTAATACTTGAGATTGATAAGCTCCACAGGTATTCCAAGGTACTAATACAGATGTAACAGTTCCTGAGTCTTCTAGTGTTCTACTTAAGTTCTCTGGAGCCAAACCTCTATCTTCATAAGCCTTTCTGAACATTTTACCAGGAATAACAATTGCTAAATACTGATCAGATGCGATAGCATTTAATCCTAAACAACTAGCAACAGTACTTGCAAACAATCCAAAAATTGATGTTGATATTTTTAATAACTCAAAAGTGATTTTGGACAAGGCTCCTATTCCATCCATTATTCCTCCAAAAACCATTGCTGAAAGAATAAGAAAGATAGTCCATTTCATTCCTAAGACACCATCAGATTTCATTAGCTTTTTCAGTCTTTTAAGAGTAATGATATCATTTAAATCATCAACTTTATTTACTGGAATATTTAATAATTTGAACTTATTTACTAAAGAATCAGAATTAAAAGTTGTCTCCAAATCGTCTTCAACAAAAATTAGTTTAGTGTACTCTAAATCCTTTAGTTGATTTAGTTCAGTCGAATTAAATTTAGCTAGATACTCTTTGTTAGAAAAAGGCACTTCTACATCAGTTATAATAGCCTGAGATATAGATTTAAAACTATTATCTGATATTTTTGATAGTACTTGTGGCTGAAAAACTACTGAGAAAATTATAGCTAAAACAATTCCTGAAAGAAGAGAGAAGACGGGCTTTACCTTAAAAACAATTAAAATAACTACTAATAAAGGAACTAAGAATAACCATGGAGTAATATTGAAAGTAGAATTTATAGTTTCGCTAATTAAAGAAGAGTCAGTATTACCAACAGCATCAATTGAGAAATTTAACACACTAAAAAATATAAGAGTGATTACAATACTTGGTATTGTAGTGTATGACATATATTTAATATGAGTAAACAAATCAGTACCAGCCATTGCAGGTGCTAAATTGGTTGTATCACTCAAAGGAGACATTTTATCACCAAAATATGCTCCAGAAATTACAGCTCCAGCAATCATACCCACAGAAATTCCCATAGCAGAACCAATTGCGATTAAAGCGATACCGACTGTAGCGGTTGTTGTCCAGGAACTACCTGTTGCAACTGAAATAATAGCAGAGATTACAACACAGGCTGGCAAAAATATATCAGGACTAAGAATTTGAAGACCATAATAAACCATGGCAGGGATTATTCCACTAACTAACCATGATCCTGCTAAAGCACCTACAAGAGTCAAAATTAATATCGGAGTGATTACACTCTTTAAATTCTCTACTACTTCTGCTAAAATTTTTCTTGATCTTACTTTTAAATAAAACCCAATTAGAAGAGCAACAAAGCCTGATGCTAATAAAATATACTGATTAGAATAAGTTCCGAACCATTCAGATTTCTTCTCTAATATATTGAAAGCTAATAATGAAATAAGTATTGCAAGGGGCACAAAAGATTGCCACAAGGTGATTTTATTGGTCATAAAGTGCATTTAAAAGGTTAAGATAAGCAACTTATTGAAAACTCGTAACTTTTTCTTGGACTACTCGTAACATTGCCATAACATTACAGAACAAAAATAAAAAACATGAATAATAAAGTTGTTTCGAGTATCCTATTTATCCTATTATTAGGATGGATTGCAGGAGTTAGTTACTGGTTTGTATGCAAAATGAGAGATAATTGTGAGAATCCAATTGAACTCAATTCAGATGAAACTTTAGGTAGTGATAATTTAGTAGTAGAAAAAATTACTACGAATAGAAATTTCAGCATCAATGATGGTGATGTATTCAATTTAGAAAGTTCTGCTAATATTAGTTTTAGTGAAGGGCAGTCTGATTTAAATGTTCCTGATTCTTTAACAAAGAATTTTGCAGCAATTCAAGAATACCTATCTAATAATGAAGACAAAAATCTAAAACTTACTGGAGCTTATACTGAAAGTGAAGGAAGTGAAGTTGGTATGGCGAGAGCAAATAGCTTATCAGATTTCTTTATTGCTAATTATGGAATGGAAGCTTCTAGAGTTTCTACTTCATCTAAATTGGTAGATGAATTATACATTAATCCTAATAACAGCAGAACAGAAGGAGGTGTAGAATTTGATTTTGAGAAAAACGTTACTGCAACTGAAGAAAATACTGATACAATATCTGAAGAGATATTAGCGGTAGAAGAACCAGTAAAGGAAGAAGTTACCAAGACTTATTCATCTACTCAAAAAGTAGATAGCAGAATACTAAGTAAAGCTAAGCGTTCTCAAATGGTTTACTATCCACCATCTGGATTTGATATTGAGCCAAATATCACAGATGATTTGGATTCATACTTCAGAAACTTAAAAAAATACTTTGGTCAAAATCCTGATGGAGTAATTGAAATCTCTGGTCACTCTGCAGATGGATCTAATAGCTATGACAACAAAAAGATAAGTGAAGCTAGAGCAAGGTCTATGAGAAATTACTTAATCAAGAAATATGGTATAAGTAGAGACAATCTAAAAATTAGAGGAAGAGGAGATTCTAAACTTGTAGATTATAGTGGGTCTGATATGGCTAAAGCAAAAAACAGAAGAATTACATTTAAATTTATCAAATAATAATTATCATGACAGAAAGATTTTATTCAGATTTATTTTTCATTCTATTAGCTACGATTGTTGCGGCAATTTTAGGATACTTAATAGGAAGATTAACCAAAAGCAAAAAACAAAAAGCACTAAAAACTTCATTGGATGCTTGTCATAAGAACAATGAAGACTTGAAGAAAGAAGTTGACACCTTAGTTAATAAAAAGGGTGAGACTAATTCATTTTCTAGTTCTTACACTAAACCAAAGGTATCGGTTGCTAGTACAGTAACTCCAGCTGATAGAATCAAAACCTCATTTGATGCTTCTGCTGCTAAACTAGCAATAGGAAAAACAATAAAACACAATGATTTAAAAATTGTAGAAGGTATTGGTCCCAAAATAGAAGAGTTAATAAATAATGATGGTATCACAACTTGGGAACAACTTTCGAAGGCCCCTGAATCAAGATTAACAAAAATATTGAAGGAAGGTGGTGATAGATTTTTATTTCATGTACCTGGAACTTGGCCTCGCCAAGCAGGTCTAGCTTTTGAAGGAAAGTGGAAAGACTTAAAAGAGCTTCAAGATAGGCTAGATGGTGGTAAAGAAATAATAAAATAAATTATTAAAAACCTTGAATTTCATTCAAGGTTTTTTTTGTGCCTTATTGTGCGCTCTAACAATTTGAATATTGCTAAGGTAATAGTATATTTACCTTAACAATTTATAAATAATACTGTTGGCTGTAAAAGGAAATATACTTCAAAGTGTTCTTAAAAGAACTACCAAAATTGGAATGAAGAATGAGACTAAAAGTCCTATTCAGCTTCAATCAAGGACTCTTAAAAGATTATTGAGAAGAGCAAAAGATACGGAATTTGGTAAAGCTTATCGATTTCATAAAATCTTAAATTCTGATAATCCAACTGCTACTTTCCAGAGGTTTGTTCCTATCCACGATTACGATTTGATGTACAAAAAATGGTGGCACAAAACTATTGACGGAAAAGAAGATGTGGCATGGCCAGGAAAAATTAATCGATTTGCATTAAGCTCAGGAACTTCAGGAAGCCCAAGTAAACAAATACCAGTTTCTCGTTCCTTACTAAGAAAAATTAGAAGAGCTAGCCTTAAACAAATTCAGTACCTCAATAACTTCGAATTCCCAAAAGAATTTTTCGACACATTTATCTTAGGAGTTGGAGGCTCTACCTCATTGGTGAAAGTTGACAAAAGAAAAGAAGGAGATTTAAGCGGTATTATTAATGCCAACTTACCTGGCTTTATGAATGTAATTTACAAACCCGAAAAAGAAATTACAGACTTAAGAGATTGGGATGAAAAAATTGAACGAATGGTGGAGCAAGCTCCAACATGGAATATTGGAATTATTGCGGGTATCCCCTCTTGGATTCAAATCCTAATCGAAAAAATAATAGAAAGATATGAGCTAAATAACATTCATGAACTTTGGCCAAACTTCAAGGTACTTGTTCATGGTGGTGTTGCATTTGGCCCTTACAAAGAAAATTTTGAAAAGCTTCTTGGTGAACCTATTGAGTATATGGAAACATACCTAGCTTCAGAAGGGTTCTTGGCAATTAGTAAAGGTGGAGGAACTCCATTAAAACTCATGCTTAACAATGGAATTTTCTTCGAATTTATTCCTTTTAACGAAGATAACTTCAATCAAGAAGGTGACTTAGTAAGTTATCCTGAGATTATTGGAATAGATAAAATTGAAGAAAATGTAAACTATGCAATTCTCCTTACAACTTGTGCTGGCTCATGGAGGTATATGATTGGTGATACCATCCAATTTATAAATAAAGAGAGTTGTGAAATAAAAATTACTGGCAGAACTAAACACTATCTAACGATTTGCGGAGAACACCTTTCTGTGGACAACATGAATCAAGCACTAGAGGCTACCTGCTCTCAATTTGGTGTAAAAGTACCAGAGTTTACAGTAACAGCATTTGCCTACGAAAATTTATTTGCTCATAAATGGTTCATTGGATCTAATGATGAATTCGATATTAATGAATTTAAAAACACTCTTGATAAAGAATTATGCGCATTAAATGATGATTATGCTACTGAGAGAACATCAGCACTTAAAGAGATTTTTATTGAAAAAATACCTGTAGAAACCTTTTACAGTTTTTTAGATAAAATTGGTAAAAAGGGAGCTCAAATTAAATTTCCTAGAGTAATAAAAGGAGAGCTACACAACAAATGGGAAAATTACTTAAATTTACCTGATGTTTGATATTATAACCACAGCACTTATTCTCGGGTTTGTTCTTAGTTTTTCTTTAGGACCAGTCTTTTTCGAACTTATTAATACAAGTTTGAGAAAAGGTTTTAAAGCAGCTATGCTAATGGAAGTTGGTGTACTATTAAGTGATTTAATCTACCTGTTTTTAGCATTGTTTAGTGCTTCCAAAGCACTTGAATACCTAAACAAGTACAGTTGGATAAATTATATTTTTGGTGCCATTTTCATTCTATTTGGAATTTTCTCTATCATCAAAAACCTAAAACCACCCAAATTAGATTTTAATGATTGTGACGAAGAATGCCAAGATGAGGAAGAGGACGAAATACTTGACAACCTTGAGTCATTAAATATTCCTGATGGAATTAAAGTAAATTACATTGGGAACCTTATGAAAGGGGTTGCGCTTAATTCTTTAAACCCTTCTGTACTGGTATTCTGGATAGTTGTTTGCACTTCAAGTATCAAGAAGCTACATCTGGATAATCAGGGGATTATCATATTCTTTGGTGCTACACTTGGAATGATGTTCGCAGTAGATGTATTAAAGATTTACTTTGCCAGCAGACTCCAGAAATACATCAAAACTAAGGTTTTACAAGTAATTGGAATTAGTATTGGACTAATTATGTTAGGTGTTGGTTTATATATTTTGTTCGTAGGATTCGAAATACCTCAAGAAGAGTTTCTTGATGAAACGATTGAAATAGCTAACGAAATTACTGACCAGCAGTAGGCATTTCGTCACTTTTGCACTTCTCATCTTCTGTTGCTCCACAAAACTTGCAACTTCCATCACTGTCTTCATCAAACAATCTACTTGCTGAAGCACAAGATTTTTCTAAATATCCTTTGCCAAAAAACATTTTAATAGCCATTCCAGCTATTCCTAATCCTAATAATCCTATGGCTAATAATGCTAATTTCATCTTATGAATATTTTATAATACAAAGTTAGGTAATAAAATTATCTTCTGCGGTAAAATTGATCCATTGGATCCTTCTCTTGTTTTTTAAACTTGCTAAACGTATAGGTAAATGTTACCATACCATACCTTTGAAGTGAACGAGATTTTATCTGTTCAATATAAGTTTCATTTGTAGAAACATCCAATAAATTATTCTGTCTTAATGCATCAAAAACAGATAAGCTTATCTCTCCTTTATTGTTTTTAAATATTTTCTTGGCTATTGATGCATTCCATAATAAGAAATCTACATTAAGGTCATCAGAGAATCCGGTATTAACTTGATAATTAGCTTGTGTTCTAAAAATAAACTCTCTAGGGAATGTTAATGTAGCTTTTGCACGAAACTCTTGAGTTAAAAAGGTTGAATTACCACCTCCATTAGAGTTTTGAAAATCATTTAAAGAAGCTCTTGCAGACAACAAGAAATCTACTTTTTCGCTTATATTACTACTTAATTTAGCTCCAATCTCATACTCCATTCCGTTCACCAAATTATCAACAGAGTTAACTCTAGATGGAGTTCGTATGTAGGTAACAGAGCCATCTAAATTCATATTACTCTTTATTTTACTTATTGGGAATCCATAGGACATATAAGTTGATGCTGTTCTATAACCACTTAGGTTAGTATAACTATTTAGTATTTTTCCGCTTTCCAAATTAACACCTCTAATAGTTGTATCATTTGAATAGAAATCAGAACTAGCCCCAATGTAATCATTAGAAAAAGTAAATCTCCCTGTGATAAAAAAGGTAGTAGCTTTATCTGTGTTAGCATTAATATAACGAGCAGTAATCATGTTGTACTGTGCTTGTTGCAAATTGTTATTCCCTATTCTTAAGCTAATTGGATTAGAATTATTTAGAAAATTTTGGAGCTGATTTACTTGAGGGTTTCTTGTGTAACTCCTATACATTACAAATACATTTTTACTTCTAGAGAGCGTGTATTTTAACATAGCAAAAGGTAAAATATTTTGATATAAATTACTCGTGTTATCTGTATTTGGAAATACGGTAGAAGTTTTTAAATCAGTAATTTGGTATTGAGCTCTTATAAATGTGAATATTTTTTTGCTAAAAAACCTATACCCTATTGAGTAGGACTGATTAAGAATATCGGATTCGAATTGAGAAGAAAATTCTGGTGTTAATGATGAATAGGATTGATCTAATTGAGAGAAGCCAAAAGTTTTATTATCAGTTATACTCTCAGTCTTTTCGATATTAGCATCAAACATTAACCCTCCTTTCCCTAGTGGCTCAGTATATCTTATTTTTCCTTTATAGGTAACTGTATTCACCAATAAATTAGAAAATTGATCTAGAGTATCTATTATTGACGCTCTGTTTTCTTGAATAGAAAACAAGCTACTTACTCCATCATTTCCGAACAAAGTATTCTCTGCTTGTAAAAATATTGACCTTCCTCTTTTCTTAAATCTATGGTTGTAAAATAATTTAGAGTTTAAATTATATCCTAATAAATTAGAATTGAAATCTGCATTATTACTATTGAGAGTATTTGATCCAAGAGAGGTATTAGAGAAATTAAATGATTCTCCAAAGTTATCTTGTAGGCTTGCTCTAGTTCTAAAAGTAAGCTCATCAGTTTTACTGAACTTATGTTTCACTTGTAAAGTGATTTTCCTATTAGCATTCTCAGTAAAAGAAGAATCAGTTTGATTATACAACTGGTTATCCTCTGAGTTGGAGAAATAAGTCTGAAGTGTATTTTCAAAAGCATCAGTTTTAGAATTATTATAAAAATAACTTCCAATTACGTCAGTTTTTTTACCCCAAGTATCTTGGTAATTAATTCCAAATGCAGCAGTCTTTGCTATTCCATTTTGTTGTGGAACCATAAAGTTATTGCTGCTCTGGCTAATATTTCCTCTATTTCCAGGTCCTCTCCTACCCGTATTACTAGCTGAAACACCTACCAAATCCTCTCCAGAAAAATTCTGCTTATTTATATTATTGTATAAACCGACTATTGATACTCTTTGGTCATCATTAAAAAAATTGAAATTCCCTCCTGCATCATACCTTTCATCAGTTCCATAACCTGCGTAAACATTTCCAAACTTACTATTTCTATATTCTGGCTTGGTAATGATATTAATCGTCTTTACTGTATTACCATCCTTAAAGCCAGTAGCTTTTGCTTCATCACTCTCATCATCAAACACTTGTACCTTTTGTACAATACGAGCCGGAATATTTTTCAATGCCGATTTAGGATCATCTCCAAAATAAGGTTTACCATCTACTAATACTTGTTCAACTTTTTCTCCTTGTGCAGATATCTCCCCATTTTTACTAGTAATACCTGGCATTTTTTCAACTAAATCACCTGTAGATGCATCTACATTTGTTTTATAAGCGTCAGCATTATATTCAGTTGTATCTCCTTTTATAACAACCAAAGGAATTTTATCTTCTACATCTAATTCACCTAGCTTAGTAATAGAAGGATTCATTATTATCTTACCCAGAAAGTTTCTTGGTTTAGAAACTGTCACTTTTCTTTCTCGTTTTTTAAATCCTATAGAAGATACCACTAAAGTATAATCACCAAAAGGAACAGAATCAAAGAAAAACATCCCTCTGTCGTTTGTAGCTTTACCTTGAGAAAAAGTAGCACTTTTTAAAAAAACTGTTGCTCCAGGGATTGGACCATTCTCAGCACTATCAGCTACTATACCTCCTACTCTTCCGTTTTGAGAATAAAATGCAGTAGTTAGGAATAATAAAATTAGAGTTATAGTATTTTTCATATGTAAAAAATGGTTGACAAGTCTTTAGACAAAAGTATTTCAAAAAGGTTTAACGAAAGAATAAATTACATGAACGGCAAAAAAAAACCTCATTTGTAATACAAGTGAGGTTTTTTAAATATGATTTTAATTCTGTTTTAGAATCTTCTTTTATCCTTAATTCTTGCAGATTTACCAGTTCTTTCTCTTTGGTAAAAGATTCTAGCTCTTCTTACTTTTCCTTTCTTCATTACTTTTACCTCTTCAATAAATGGCGAAGCCATTGGGAAAATTCTTTCTACTCCTACTGTCCCAGACATTTTTCTTACTGTGAAAGTTTCTGTCGGAGTATTGTTACCTCCTCTTTTTTGGATTACAATACCTTGAAAAACCTGAAGTCTTTCTTTATCACCCTCCTTAATTTTATATGTTACAGCAACTGTATCACCAGCACCAAACTCTGGCAAACTGTGTGCAGTTCCTAATTCATTGTGTATTTCTTTAATTAAATTCATGTCTGTAGGTTTAAATTCTCCTCAATTTTCGGACTGCAATATTACGAATATTATTTTGTAAATAACAATCACTAATCGTTTTTTTTGATTAAATTTTTCTTTTCGCTAAGAAAGCTGAGAAATTAAGAAGAAATTAGTCTTCAAGAATGTCAGGCCGTCTATTTTTTGTTCTCTCGAGAGCTTTCTCACTTCTCCATTTTTCTATCTCTTTAAAATTACCCGAAAGCAACACTTTTGGCACTTCCATTCCTTCGTAATTAGATGGACGAGTATAAACTGGTGGAGCCAATAAATTATCTTGAAAAGAATCGGTTAAAGCCGAAGTCTCATCATTCAATACTCCTGGAATTAGCCTAATTAAAGAATCGGAAACTACTGCTGCTGCAAGTTCACCTCCAGAGAGCACATAATCACCTATAGAGATTTCTTTGGTAATATACTTCTCTCTTATTCTTTCGTCAATACCTTTATAATGACCACAGAGCAACATAATGTTTTTATACATTGACATGGAGTTTGCCGTTTGTTGATTCCAAACTTCTCCATCAGGAGTCATGTACATTATTTCATCATACTCTCTTTCTGCCTTTAATTTCTCGATACAATCAGCAATTGGCTGAATAGTCATAACCATCCCTGCTCCTCCACCAAAAGCATAATCATCTACCTTCTTGTGCTTATTAGTAGAATATACTCTTAAATCATGTAAATGAACCTCTACAAGTCCTTTATTTTGTGCTCGTTTAAGAATGGAATCCGAAAATGGACTTTCTAATAATTGAGGAAGTATAGTTAGTATATCTATTCGCATAGGTCAAAAGTAAGAATTTATACATTAAATAGAATGTGTTACCTTAATTGATGGGCAATAAAAAAGCCTCATTAAATTTAATGAGGCTTTAAAAGACTTATGGAATTTTTTAATTCTATATAATTTTCGACTTTGACACCACCCCATTAACAGAAGTTACTTGAATTAAATACATTCCTTTTATCCAATCATATTTATCTATTTTAGATTGAGAAACCGAAGAATAATTGAAAAACTAAAATTCCTATAATATCAAATACTCTTATCTCAGAAATATCTGATCCAGAAACGGATATCGTTATTCATTCATTACTGGATTAGGGTAACAACTAAGTTTAGTTAAACTCTCTTTTTGATCTTCAAAAAGAGAGTTACTTGGCATCTTCCAAGCTCTTTCCTGAGTTAGCTAAAATTTCTACTACTTTTAAAATTGCCATAATTTGTTGATTTTTTGGTTAATATTTAATTAACAATAAATATAAGAACTAAATTTACCGGTTACAAATAGGAAGTTTTTCTAAATTTAATCTATGAAAATACTATTCACTCTTCTTTTTATTATTGCTACTGTTATAACAACCTATGCACAAAATTTTGAGTTAGCATATAAAAAAGACCCATTGGTGAAAATCACTAAAAGTGGTCCTTATCTTGGTTTTCAATACGGGAAATACAAAAACCTTGAGTTAGGATATGAACTACAGAGAAAGGCCGTGAAACTTGTGAAACCAACTACTCATGCTATTAATATAGGATTAGATTTTAATTTTATTGAGTCAGTAATGGGATTAAATCTTGGCTATTATCAAAAGAAAGGAAGATTAGATTTTACTTATGGCTTTGCACTACTCTACCGAACTGATTTTAGAGAATCGAGAATTGGAATTTCACCCAAAGTGGGATACAAATTATATGGTTTTCATTTACAAGGCGGAATCAATTTACTTACTCCAAACAAGGACTTTACAAACAATAATCTGTTTTATGCTTCGCTAAAATTTGTGATAATTAAGAACAGAAATTACAACTGGCGAAAGCGAGAAAAAAAAGACTAAACCATGCAACTCTTTTACAACCCAAACATAGAAAACGACTTGTTTCTTGAGAAAGAAGAGCACACGCATGCAGCTAAAGTTTTGAGAAAAAATGTGGGTGATTCTATATTTATCACCAATGGAAAGGGAGATTTATTTACTTGCGAATTAATCCAGATAACTTCTAAAAAGAGTTTTGTGAGTGTAAATAGCAAAGAAAGCTTCGATAATAAACATAACCTTACTATTGCCATTGCTCCTACCAAGAACAATAACCGTTTAGAGTTTTTTTTAGAAAAGGCTACCGAGATTGGAATTAAAACTATTCAGCCAATAATTTGCGACAGATCCGAAAGGAAAATATTGAAAGTTGAAAGATTACAAAAAATTGTTACCTCAGCTGCAAAACAATCCAAAAACTTTAATTTCCCTGAGCTTAAAGCCCCTATTTCATTTAAGTCTTTTATTGCTAAAGAAACTACTGGCAATAAGTACATTGCCCATTGTGAGGACGAAAGCTCCAAAAAGGAACTGTATGAAATGGGACTGAGCAAAAACGCAGAGGTTTTAATACTTATTGGACCAGAAGGAGATTTTACTCCCAAAGAAATTGAACTTGCATCTAGCAATGGATTTGAAGAATTATCACTTGGTGAATCCCGATTAAGAACAGAAACCGCAGGAATTGTAGCCACCACTTTATACCACACTCTAAAATGAAAAATACTGATTTAACTCAATTAAATGCTTCTTCTAAAAACACCATGATGGAAACTTTGGGGATTGAATACACTCAAGTTGGCGAAGATTTTATTTGTGGAAAAATGCCTGTAGACAATAGAACTCACCAACCAATGGGAATTATGCATGGTGGTGCTTCAGCAGCTTTAATAGAAACTTTGGGAAGTATTGGTTCGCATTTATTAATTGATAGCGAAACAGAATTTTCTTCTGGGCTCGACCTCAATATAAATCATATACGAGCAGTTCGCTCAGGATTTGTTCACGGAAAGGCAACAGTAGTACACAAAGGAAAAACTACTCACGTGTGGCAAGTAGATATTACTAATGAAGAAAATAAATTGGTTTCTACAGGGAGATTGACAGTGTTTGTTGGGAAGAAGTAATTATACTAACTCTTTAACCAAGCTAGCCCTAATCTCATTATGCGAAGCATCCATTACTGATTTCCCTTCTTTTACTACAATCATTTGAGGCGAAGCATGAAACACATTTAACTTACTAGCAATTGCATTAGAAACTTCTCTGTGAGCTATTAAATCTAAATAAAAAGGAACAATTTCTTCCTGAGAAAACCCCCATTCAGATTCTATTCGACTAAGTGCCATAGAGCTAATTGAACACCTTGTACTGTGTTTAAAAAGCATTACTGGCTTTTCGTGCGATAAAGCTATTGCTTCATCTAATTCTTTCTCGGAGCTAATCTTACTCCAGCTCATTTTTTCTTTTTTCTCTTTACCTCCAAAACCAAATAGTCCCATCTTTATTTTTTAAATCGTGAATATATTGGCAAGTGATCTGAGTATCCTCCATAGTAATTTGGTCCACCATAACTTCTGCTTGGCTTTTGGTCTCCATATTTTTTATCGGTAAACATCATAAAATCTTCTCGCAATATAAGGCATTGGTCGTATTGAACTTTCATTCCTTTCTCGGCAAAGTATAATCCTTTACTAATAATCATTTGATCCAACATTCCCCAGTCTCCCTTGTAATTATAAGTTCCCTTGTCAGCAATCTCTAATGAGTAAGCCATGTTAAATAAATCTCCATTCTTGAATGTTGGTTTCCCTTTGGCTCTTAATACATCTTCTATACTCTTGTTAGTTGGGTAATCATTAAAATCTCCCAAAATAATAATCTTAGCATTTTCATCTAATTTCAAAATACGATCAACTCTTTCTCTTAGTACGTCTGCCGCTCTCACCCTTTTGTGCTCACTCTCCTTTTGCCCTGCTCTTCTTGACGACCAGTGATTAAGAAAAATATGAACCACATCATTATCCTTAAGCTCTCCTTTTACATAAACGATATCACGAGTAGCAAAGTTTGGATCCTCTGATAAAGCCACTTCTATTTTTTCTTTACTCAAAACATTAAAATATTCTGTTCTGTAGATAAAGCTTACATCAATTCCTCTTGCATCCGGGCTTTCAAAATGAACTATGTCATAATTCCCTTCTTTAAGGTTTGTATTAGTAATTAAATCTAACACTACTCCTTTATTCTCAATTTCTGCCATACCCAAAAACAAAGGCAATTCTTTTTTATCAAAAGCTGTAATTACTTTAGCTAGGTTATTTATTTTTTCGAAATACTTTTTAGTATTCCATTTCTTTTCTGCACCAGGAAGGAACTGCTCATCAATAGTGTACTTACTATCTATGGTATCAAATAAGTTTTCTACATTATAAAATCCAAAAACCATATCCTCTGCAGATTTCAATTCTGTACCATTGTTGTTCATTGATTTTGATTTTGAAGATTTTTCACCTAGTGAGCATCCTAATACAATACTCAACAATACTATGTATCCTAAATTTTTCATAGAGTTATTTTTATGTTATTTATATCACATGATATAAAGTCTATTCGTTTTTAAATGAAACCAAAATTAATGAAACTAAAAGAGAAAACAGAGATAGGAAGTATTATTCTATGAACATTTTTATCTGTAATATGTTTATCTTTGGCTCCATGAATATTCCATCAAAAATAGTTGAGCAAGCAGTAGAAGAATTCTCTTCGTTACCTAGTATAGGAAAACGAAGCGCTTTGAGGTTTGTACTTCATTTGCTAAAGCAAGACCCCGAAGATATAGAAGGACTTTCTAAGGCAATTATGAAATTGAAAAATGATATTCAGTATTGCTCCAAATGCCAAAACATATCAGATTCGGCAATTTGCGAAATTTGTTCTAACCCAAATAGAGATCATTCACTAATTTGTGTTGTAGAGGATGTAAGAGATGTAATGGCAATTGAAAACACACTTCAATTTAAAGGAGTTTATCATGTGCTTGGCGGATTAATTTCTCCTATGGATGGGATTGGACCAAGTGATTTAAAAATTGATGAATTAGTCGCTAAAGTAAAAAGCTCCAGTACTTCTGAACTTATTTTTGCGTTAAGCGCCACTATGGAAGGAGACACAACAAACTTCTATATTTACAAAAAGATAGAAGACCCAAGTATTAAAACCTCCATATTATCCAGAGGTGTAGCAGTTGGTGATGAATTAGCTTATGCTGATGAACTGACTTTGGGTAATTCTATACTTAATAGAACTCCTTTTGAAATGAGCTTTCAAAAAAGGTAATTAGTAGTTTCAATGCCTTTTTAAAAATACTACAAAACCACAGATTAAATGAAATTTAAAATTCTAATACTTCTTGCCATAATTATAGTTTCTTGTGGTGTTGAGCCTGTTGCCAAAAGCAAACCTATTAAGACTAAAATTAATGAAAGTGAATTTCTTAATCATGAGATTATAAACGACTCAATTGTTGTTAGAATAAAAGAATATAACGAGAGAAACTCAACATACAGGAATCTTTGTGTGTTTAAAAACGACAAGGTTTATAGGGAACATCTTATATACAAGATTAAGAAAAATGAAATTTTAGATGATGGTTACAATCAAACCAAGAAGAAAGAATACCAAGTTAAAAGCAAAAATTTAGTAGAAATCTGTGATTATACTTTTCACTATTTTGATTACAATATTGATCACATTGATACAACTTACTCTAGTAAAGGTATTAGCTAATGGAGAGATAAACATTACAAACTAAATTTACCTATTATTTTACTCGGCATCAATCACTATAACCATTCTTAATAGCAAAAACTGCCAGCACTACTCTAGTTTTAATCTCTAGTTTATCACAAAGGCTATCTCTATAGTTTTCTATTGTTCTTGGGCTACAACACATCACATCTGCTATTTGCTTGTAATTAATTTCAGTTGCTGCAAAAGTCAGAAACTCTTTTTCTCGGTCAGTTAAATTATTTTTCTCCGAAGCGTTAATCGTATTATCCGTAATACTTGTCATCACTTTACTTCTAGCCCAACTTGGATTAAAACTCCCCTCCTCTTTAAGTTTTACTAAAGCATGATGCAATTCTTTAGGATGAATGTTCTTAAGCATATATCCTTTAGCCCCATTCTTTATCATTTTTATTAGGCTCTGTTCATCATCTTGCATGCTCAGTGCCATTATCAATACCTCTGGATAAGTCTCTTTTAACCATAATGCAGTCTCAAAGCCACCCATTACTGGCATACTAATATATAGTAAAAAAATATCTGGTAACGACTTTTTATTAATTACTTTTTGTAATTCCAACCCATTTTCACTAACATAGTCTTCCTAGAAAAACGATTATTTTTCAAATTATATCTCATTATTGATTTAAAAAAATTTACTGTTAAATAAAATCATCTTCTTAAATTTAGATATTTAGTAATCAACTAATAACAACACTAAGTCATTATTTACAATAGTTCTTAGTAGATACCAGTATTGTTTTAATTAAAAATAATTTTTGATACTTGCATACACACAACAAACCTATTGTTTATAGAATACCCGAAAGCTATAGACACTCTCACATATAAAATACTTGTAAAAGATTTTAAAGGAAATCCACTTATCAAATTCGGTCATATATCCATACCTCATTAATAATTAAGTTCTTTATTGCCAATATTTTTTTTAAGAAAATAAATTGGTACTATATTTGATTACTTATTGAAAATAAACATCAATAATTATGAAAAAAATAATCCTTGCAGGTTTTGCCTGTCTTACAATTTTATCTTGCGAAACTTTACAACAAGTTGCGGGAGAAGTACTTCTTCCTTCTGAAGGAACTAAAACTGGTTTAACCAATATTGAAGTAATATCTGGACTTAAAGAAGCTCTTAGTGTAGCCATTAACAACTCTTCTTCTTTAGCTTCTAAATTAGATGGTTTTAATGCTAATAGCTTGATAAAGCTTCCTTTTCCGCAAGATGCTATTAATGTAAAAAACTTCCTTTCTGATAAAGGATTATTCCAAAATCAAATTGCAACATTTGAAACTACATTAAATAGAGCAGCAGAAGATGCTTCAGCTAAAGCTGCTCCAATATTTTTGGATGCAATAAAAAACATGAGCATTACCGATGGATTCGCAATACTTAAAGGTGGAGAAGGTGCTGCTACTAACTTTTTAAAAACAAAAACTACAGCTAAATTAATCGAAGCTTTTTCGCCAGTTACTAAAAACTCAATTGAAAAGGTAGAATTAACTAAGTTTTGGAATCCTATTGTAACTAAATACAATGCAATGGATTTTATTCACGGAAAAGGGAAAGTAAATGCTGACCTAGACCAATATGTAACTGATAAAGCAGTAGATGGTTTGTTTACTATGATGGCACTAGAAGAAAACAAAATCAGAACAGACCCTGTTGCTAGAGTTTCAGATGTACTAAAGAAAGTATTTGGTTCACTTGACACAACAAACTAGAAAAAAAATCTTTTATGAGAGCGTCTCTTAACGAATCTACCTTTCCATTAGAAGAAAGTGAATTAGTCATCAATGAAGATGGTTCAATTTTTCACCTTCATCTTTTACCTCATCAATTAGCACAAACAGTTCTAGTTGTTGGGGATCAGGGTCGTGTAGAGCAAATCTCCAAAAACTTTGATTCAATTGAACACAAAGTTGCTAATAGAGAATTCGTAACTCATACTGGAACATACAAAGGCAAAAAAATATCAGCTATTTCTACAGGAATAGGAGCCGATAATATTGATATAGTTCTTAATGAATTAGATGCCTTGGTTAATATTGATTTAAAAACTAGAAAGATTAAAAAGAATCCAACTTCTCTAACTATAATTAGAATTGGAACTTCTGGAGCACTTCAACCGAGTATTCCTGTTGACAGTTATGTTGTTTCGGATTACGGATTAGGATTTGATGGCTTAGCTGGTTTTTATAAAAACCTATCTGAATCTGATGAACTAGATTTAGAAAAAGCATTTTTCTCTCAGGTAAACTGGAGTATTTCTACTGTAAAACCATACTTTGCAAAAGGAGATGAAGAGCTTATTGATTCATTATCTGAAAAAGCTCAAAGAGGAATTACGGTTACTGGAAATGGTTTTTATGGACCTCAAGGCCGAGTTTTAAGATTAAAAACTAAGCAAGAAAACCTGAATGAGCAACTCCAAAGTTTTGAATTTAATGGTATTAAAATCATGAATTTCGAGATGGAAACTTCTGCATTATATTCTCTTGGAAGGATGATGGGACATAAAACAGCCACAATATGTGCAGTTATTGCAAACAGGCATCTAAAAAAATACAGCAAAAACTACAAAAAAACTGTAGATAAAATGATAATCTATGTTTTGGAGAAAATAAAATAAGTCCTAATTTGATTAGCGAGTTAAGTATCTTATCTTTATTTTTAAACACTAATTCCAAAGGATACTTATGTCATACCTAAATTTGATAGATAGAACTCATAAACTTTTTGAAGATGACATCACAAAAAGTGAGTCTGAGCTGCAAAAAGAAATATCTAACTCAAATTTTTTGGTACTTGGTGGAGCCGGAACAATTGGCCAAGCAGTTACCAAAGAAATTTTTAAAAGAAACCCGAAAAAGCTTCATGTTGTTGATATTAGCGAGAATAACCTTGTTGAATTAGTTAGGGATATCCGTAGCTCTTTTGGTTATATTGATGGTGATTTCAAAACATTTGTATTAGATATTGGATCTAACGAATATGATGCATTAATTGAGAGTGATGGAGATTTTGATTACGTCCTTAATCTTTCTGCATTGAAACATGTTAGGAGTGAAAAAGATCCTTTTACACTGATGAGAATGATTCAGGTAAACATCTTAAATACCATTAAAACTATCGAGCAATCTATTGCCAATGGTACAAAAAAATACTTTTGTGTCTCTACAGATAAAGCTGCTAACCCAGTAAATATGATGGGAGGTTCGAAAAGAATCATGGAGATGTTTTTGATGAAAAAAAGTAAAGAAATTAAAATTTCTACTGCCCGTTTTGCAAATGTTGCTTTTTCTGATGGATCTCTTCTTCATGGTTTTGACCAAAGAATTAAAAAAATGCAGCCAATTGCTGCTCCATCTGATATTAGAAGATACTTCGTAATTCCAGAAGAATCTGGTGAACTTTGCTTAATGTCTACCATTTTTGGAGAGAATAGAGATATCTATTTTCCGAAACTAGAAGAGAATCTTCATCTAATTTCTTTTGCAGATATTGCAAAAAGATATTTAGATAGCTTAGGATACACTCCTCATTTATGTAAAGATGAAGATGAAGCAAGAAGTGAAGTGACAAAATTAGTTTCCGAAAAAAAATGGCCTTGCTTGTTCTCCGAGAGTAATACAACAGGTGAAAAAAGCTACGAAGAGTTCTACACAGAGAACGAAACATTGAATATGGAAACCTATAACAAACTAGGAGTCATTAAGAATCAACCATCATTTGATGATGAAAAACTTACTCATTTCCTTGATACAATTTCAAAAATGAGAACAAGCAAGAAATGGAATAAGGAAGAGATAGTAGCTCTATTCCATCACATGATCCCTAACTTTGGACATGTAGAAGCCAATAAATTTTTAGATAGTAAAATGTAACATGTACGAAAGTTTAATTAAACATATAAGGCACCTATTTAATACTCCAACTGAGTTTATTCCTCTTCATGAACCAAGATTCATTGGGAATGAAAAGAAATACGTGATGGATGCTATTGATTCTACATTTGTTTCTTCTGTAGGAAAATATGTAGATCAGTTCGAAGAAATGATGTGCGAAATTACTGGAGCTAAATATGCTATTGCAATTGTTAATGGAACTAACGCACTTCATCTTTCTATGGTTTTAGCAGGAGTAGAACCTGGAGACGAAGTAATAACTCAATCTTTAACTTTTATTGCTACAGCTAATGCTATTAGCTATTGCCAAGCTACCTCTCATTTTGTAGATGTAGATAAAGAAACAATGGGGCTTTCTCCTACTCTACTTGATGCTCATCTTCAAGAAATTTCAGAAATGAGAAATGGAGAATGTTTTAATAAAAACACGAATAAAAGAATAAAAGCTTGCGTTCCTATGCACACTTTTGGACTTCCATTATACATTGATGGATTAGTTAAGGTTTGTGACAAGTACAACATTACTTTAATTGAAGATGCAGCAGAATCACTTGGTAGTTACTACAAAGGACAGCACACTGGTACTTTTGGTAAGCTAGGTACTTTTAGTTTTAACGGAAACAAAACTGTAACAAGTGGTGGTGGTGGTGCAATTATTACTGATGATGAAGAACTAGCAAAAAGAGCTAAATATTTATCTACACAGGCAAAAATTCCTCACAAATGGGAATATAAGCATGATGCAATTGGTTACAATTACAGAATGCCAAATCTAAATGCAGCATTAGCATGCGCTCAACTTGAGCAACTCGATTTTTATATCAAGAACAAAAGAGAACTTAACGATAACTATGCTCAGTTTTTAGTTGGGAATGGTGACGTTAAACTAGTTCAAGAAGTAAAAAATGCAAAATCTAATTATTGGTTGAATGCAGTAATATTGAAAGATAAATCTGAACGAGATAACTTTTTAGAAGAATTGAATAGCAAAGGTGTTATGACAAGACCTATTTGGGCTTTGATGAACCACTTAGAAATGTTCAAGGATTGTCCTAAAAGTGATTTAAGCAACTCCGAATGGCTTGAAGATAGAGTAGTAAACATACCTAGTAGTGTAAGAATATGAGCGACAACAAAATCATATTAATTGGTGGCGGAGGCCATTGTAAATCCTGTATAGAGGTTATAGAATCTAAAGGAGATTTTGTAATTGCTGGGATTATTGATGTAAAAGAAAAAATTGGCACTAGCCTATTAGGATACCCTGTAATTGGATGTGATGATGATTTAGTTGAGTTAAGAAAAAAATATTCAAATGCTCACATTACTGTGGGTCAAATTAAATCTAATACTGCTCGTAAAAACATTTTTAAAAAACTGAAAGAGTTAAAATATACTCTTCCAGTAATTTCTGCTTCGAGCTCTATAATTTCGAAACATTCGAAAATAGGAGAAGGAACTATTATTATGCATCAAGCGATAGTAAATGCAGAAACTGAAATTGGAGTAAACTGTATCATTAATTCTAAATCTCTTATTGAGCATGATTGCCGTGTTGGTGACGATTGCCATGTATCTACAGGAGCAATCCTAAATGGTAATGTGACTATTGGTAGTGACTGTTTTATTGGCTCAAATACAACTTTTGTAAATGGATTAACTCTAACTAATTCAGTGTTTATAGGAATCAATTCTCTAGTAAGTAAGTCAATTAAAGAAGAAGGAATTTATGTTGGATCCCCTTTAAGAAAAATTAAATAATGAAGAGAACTCTAATCATAGCAGAAGCAGGAGTTAACCATAATGGTGATATTAATATCGCAAAAAAACTGGTTGACGCAGCAGCTGATGCTGGTGTTGACTATGTGAAGTTTCAAACTTTTAAAGCCGACAAACTTGTAAATAAAGATGCTAAACAAGCTGATTATCAAATAGAAAATACGGGGGTTGTTGAATCACAATATCAAATGCTTAAAAGATTGGAATTAACTGATGAGAATCATCATATCCTTATCGATTATTGCGATAAAAAAGGAGTGAAATTTTTGTCTACTGCTTTTGATTTTGAAAGTATTGAATTCCTAAAAGACAAATTAGATTTTTACAAAATCCCTTCAGGAGAAATTACAAACCTTCCTTATTTAATTAAGGTTGCTAAACTTAAGCTACCAATTGTAATGAGTACCGGAATGGCTAACATGCAAGAGGTAAAAGAGGCTTTAGCTGTTTTAATAGCTCACGGAATCAACAAAGAAGATGTTACTATTCTTCATTGTAATACAGAGTATCCAACCCCAATGAAAGATGTAAATCTTTTAGCAATGAAAACAATTGAAAAAGAATTAGGTGTGGAAATCGGCTACTCGGATCATACTTTAGGAATTGAAATTCCTATTTCTGCAGTAACTCTTGGAGCCACAGTTATAGAAAAACACTTTACTATTGACAAAACAATGGAAGGTCCAGACCACAAAGCTTCATTAGAACCTAATGAACTAAAAGCTATGGTTGCAGGTATTAGAGCTATTGAGCTCGCTATGGGTAATGGAATAAAAACACCTAGCGAGAGTGAACAAAAGAATATTAAAATTGCTCGTAAGAGTATAGTTGCTTTAACAGATATAAAAGAGGGCGAAGTATTTAATGAAAGTAATATAACTGTAAAGAGACCAGGAACTGGAATATCTCCAATGAAATGGAATGAGGTATTAGGCTCTAGAGCATCTAGAAATTATAAAGCAGATGAATTATTATGATTAAAATTGGAGTTTTAACAAGTTCGAGGGCTGATTTTGGTATTTATTTACCATTATTAAGAAAGCTAAAAAGTGACGATTTCTTTAAATTAGAAGTTATCGCCTTTGGTACTCACTTGTCTAAAAATCATGGGTATACTTTAAATGAAATTAAAGAGTCTAATTTCGAAACAATTCATCAAATAGAAACTTTACCAGCTTCGGACTCAGCAATAGATATTACGAAAGGGATTGGTGAAACTATCATTAAATTTTCTGAATTTTGGAATTCAAATTCCTTTGACCTAGTTATTTGCTTAGGCGATAGATATGAAATGTTTGCAGCAGTTTCGGCTGGCACACCATTCGGAGTTAAATTTGCTCATATTCATGGAGGAGAAACAACACTTGGAGCTATTGACAATGCCTACCGTCATTCAATTTCTCTATTCTCTTCTATACTATTTGTAACAACTGATACTTATAAAGAAAGGGCTCAAGAAATAGTAGAGAAATCTGTGCTTGTTGAAAATGTAGGAGCTTTAAGTATTGACAATCTTAACAAAGAACAATTACTTTCAAAAGAAGAGTTTAAGACTAAATTTAATATTGACTTAAATAAGCCTACAATCCTATCTACATTTCACCCAGAGACAGTAAATTTAAATAAAAATAAAGAATACATTTCTGAACTAATACAAGCATTTGAAGTTCTAAAAGAAAACTATCAACTTGTAATTACACTTCCCAATACGGATACAATGGGACAATTGATAAGAGATGAATTATTATCATTTGGCAAATCAAATCCTGAAGTACATATTGTTGAATCTCTTGGAATGAATGGATACCTTAGTTGTATGAAACATTGTAGTTTCATGCTAGGAAATACCTCTAGTGGATTTGTAGAGGCAAGTTATTTCCCTAAATTTGTTTTAAACATAGGAAATAGGCAAGACGGGCGAATTATTACAAAAAATATTTTGTCTATCCCTGTTGAAAAGAAAAGAATACTTGAAGCTGTTGACTCCATAGAAAAAAGACCATCTTTAACTAATGAAGGTATATATGGAATAGGTGATGCTGCACAAAATATTATCAACTCATTGAAAAAAGAATATGCTTCCTAATATAATAAACACAGAGTCAACAATTAAGCAAGCGCTTGAAAGAATAGACAAGTTATCTGGACAAACTTTGTTTGTTTCTGATAATGAGAATAGAATGCTTGGTTCATTAACTGATGGAGACATTAGAAGAGCATTAATAGGAGGAGCAAAATTAGAAGATGGAATTGAAAATTTTATGTCTTCAGATTTCAAATTTATAAAGCAAAATGAGTTTTCAACTCAATTAATTAAGGAAATAAGAGCAGCCAAAATCGATTATGTCCCTTTACTTTCTGCAGACAATAAAATAATTGATGTTCTTAATTTAGATGAATTAGATTCTGTACTTCCACTGGAAGCTATCATTATGGCAGGCGGAAAAGGAAGTAGGCTAAGACCAATGACATTAACCACTCCAAAACCTTTACTCGAAATTGGAGGGAAACCAATTATCGAATACAATATTGATCGATTAATTAAAAATGGAGTTAAGGTCATTTACATCTCTGTAAACTATTTAAAAGAACAAATCAAAGATTATTTTGGGGATGGTTCACAAAAAGGTATTTCCATAAAATATATTGAAGAAGAAGTTATTACTGGAACTTTGGGTTCAGCTACTTATGTGGATAAATTTAGCACGAAAGATATCCTTGTAATGAATTCTGATTTATTAACTGACGTTAATTTTGAAGACCTTTACGAGACTTATTTAACTAACCAAGCAGAAATGGCTATTGCCACAGTCCCTTACGAAATAAACATTCCTTATGGAGTAGTAGAAACGATGGATTCGTCAGTAGTATCATTAAAAGAAAAACCAACTTATACGTACTATTCCAATGCAGGGATTTATATCATAAAAGCATCTTGCCTAAAAGAGATTCCTCAAAAGAGCTTTTATAACGCTACTGATTTAATAGAAAAACTGATAACCGAAAAAAGAAAGGTAACAAACTTCCCTATTCTTAATTACTGGTTAGATATTGGTAAACCAATGGATTTTGAAAAAGCTCAAAAAGATGTTAAACACCTAAATTTTTAAATGAAAACTCTTGTTATCATACCTGCCAGATCTGGAAGTAAAGGATTGAAAGACAAAAACATTAAATTGTTAAACTCAAAACCTCTAATTCATTACAGCATTGAGGCTGCTCAAGAAGTTTTTTCTAATGAAGATATTTGTTTTACAACAGATAGCAGTGAATATATTAAAATTGCTAAAGAGACAGGAATTGAAGTCCCTTTTGTTAGACCTAAAGAATTAGCTTTAGACAATTCTACATCTAGAGATGTTATTTTACATTGCATAGAATTTTATGAAAACAAAGGTATTTCCTATGATACAGTTCTTTTATTACAACCTACTTCCCCGTTTAGGAATAAAGAACATTTAACTCAAATACTGGAGTCTTTTAACCCTGAATATAACATGGTAGTTTCTGTAAAAAAAACAAATTCAAATCCATACTATGTTCTAGCAGAAGAAAATGAAGAAGGATATTTGGAAAAATCCAAAAAAGGTAATTTCACAAGAAGACAAGATTGCCCTAAAGTATACGAATACAATGGTTCCATGTATTTAATTAATGTAAATTCTTTGAAACAACAATCAATTTCAGAATTCACAAAAGTGAAAAAATTTGAAATGGAAAAAGAATTCTCTATTGATATCGACAACCAACTTGATTTTGATTTTGCTGAGTTTAAACTTTCTAAAAATTCCTAGTATGCTTAATAAAATTTTAATTCAACTTGAAGTGACAATAAGTAATATCACCTATAAAAAATATAGGCGTAATTTCAATATTGCTAAATCATTTCGATTTAATGGAAAAGAAATCAAACTCTATGGAGACGGAGAGTTTGAATTTGGAGATGACTCTTACATTGGTTCATACTCCTCTTTGCAAAGTGTAAAAGGATGTAAGATAAGCATTGGAAAAAAATGTAAAATCAGCCATAATGTAAGAGCTTATACTCAATCAGCAATTGCAGATTCAGATTTTTCTTTGGATGACATTCCTCAAAAGAAAGGAAATATTACGATAGAAGACTTTGCTTGGATTGGGGCTAATGTACTAATTAACCCTGGAATAACAATTGGTGCAAATTCTATAATTGGTGCAAATTCTGTAGTTACAAAAGATGTTTTACCATTTTCAATTGTTGGCGGAGTTCCTGCAAAATTAATTCGAATGAAAAACATTTCTTAATAGTAAATACTAAAATCTTACTTTAACATCATAGCTATTTTTTTAGCTACTTCAAAATCTAAAGAATCATACAATTCATCTAGTGCTTTATCGTATGAATCCTTATTTATCAGTAACTCATTCGATTGTATTTTAGTTATTGTATTATATAATTCCTCCGCATTAGTAGAATTGAAAGCAACATTCTTTTCAAGTAAACCAGTCAAATCACTCCCAACATAATCTTGAAGAATAATTGGCTTCCTTAAAACAATTGCATCTTTAGCTACTGTAGAATATGACGTTACCAATACATCAGATTTATCAATTTGAGAGAATAACTCTTCTCCTTTATCCAACTCCACTTCATAATTACTTAGCTTATCCAAATAAGACTGGTAAACAGAATAGTTTAAAACTTCTCTTGGATGAAGCCTTATTATTGCTTTAACTTCAATTGATTTAAATTGTAAAAGTGCCTCTGTAAAATCTGAAAAAGATTGTAACCTATACTTTTCTATTGGTTGTGGTTGAGAAGCATAAAGAATTGTGAATTTTCTTTCTTCTTCTTTTTTGGGAATATAACTAATCCCATCAAGTATGACATTTCCTTTTGCTTGAACTACTTCACTCAGAAACTCTTTATTTTTCTCAAAGAACTTTTTTTCGTCATTACCCCATACAATCAGCTTATTGGGAAAAGGATTGTCATGCTTCAATTCTTCATTGGAATAATTATAAGCAAAGTTATTTTCATTTATCAAACCATGTTGAATCCCAATAACATTAATCCCTAGTTGTTTCGCTACTCTTGTTATTGAATTAACTCCCGGACTCATTTCGCTTGTTAATGCTATATTTTTGTATTTATTGTTTTTTAAAAAGAAATAATACGACCAATAATATAACAGTTCAGTAAGCAAACCATCTTTATTGTTTTTGAACATGACTCCAAGAAACGAGTTTTCTGATTTGATAGCTGAGTTTAATACTTTTCTTGTTTTCATAATTTGCTTATAAAAACTTGGTCTTAATAATGCCCCAAATAAAATCCCTCCCAATCTTAAATCAAAAGAATTTCCCTTATCATCATATGAATACTCTTTTAAACCTTTGAAAGAAAATAGATTGCTATTAAGAAGAGCGTTAGTCTTACCTTCCTCAATTTCATTCTTGAGATAATACATGAATTTATCCTTAACTTGAATCCCTTCTTTGGTTAGTATTGGTATTAAACTTGCTTTTACCGAAACTAATAGAGTTTCTTTTTTCTTCTTTGGTTTAAAAAATGATACTGTACCTCTAAAAATAATTTTCAAAAAAGTAAAACCCAAGTTTAAATTATTCTGCTTTTTATTATCTGTGTTACCACTTGAAATAAATGTGGAATTAGGAAAATCGAACTTAATAAAATTGGCTGTTTTATTGGATACACCTACAAATACAAATTCTGTAATATCTTCTTTCTTATTAAGTTGATCTATCCACCCTTTAAAACTGTAATAATTTTGCAGCTGTAAATTACTATTAAACCTAAGGTGTGACCAAAAATTAAATTGATTATCGCATAACGGAGTCCCATTATATCGCTTATAAAACTCAACATGAGTATCACTAATTCTTTGCTGACATTGAGCATTTAAATTAGTTGACAAAGCTTTGTCAACCTCAAAGCACTTAATTGAGGGATGCATGAAGTTAGAGAAAACCTGTAAGTTCTTGTTCTTCAAATATGGCTCAATAATTTTATCGAAATCTAACGAAGAAATAGAAGAAGCAATATATAATCCTACTTTTGGCATGTTCGAAATTACAAAAATTCGAGCTATTTATAGATTATATCTATTTTATAAACCTTAAATTCGTACATCTTACTTATTTAAAAAAGAGGCTTTGAATCAAAATCGGCTAAACTATATTTATAAAAATTTTGCGTTAATCTATGATTTCAATGGATTCGATAAAATTGCTATAGCCCATTCATCTGATTTAGCCTGTACTTCTAAAATCGTAATTTCGAAAAGCAACACTAATATTTCTGAAAAGCCTACTTTATGTCAATGGAATGAAAAGAGCATTCCATTTCTTTTCGATTCGGATAAAAAAGAAGTAATTACACAAAATGAGAATCAAGTAATTATCAATTATGATATCATCTCTGCTATTTTTTATTTACTTAGTGGACAACAAGAGATTGAATCAATAACTAAAGATAATTACGGTAGATTTCAGTATAAAGATAGCCTACAACATGAATTTAACTTTGCCGAAACTCCAGTTGTAAATTATTATTTTGACATTCTTAAAACTGCAATTGAGCTAGCCTACTCGATCGAAATTAAATTAAAACATAATTTTACCACTTGCTTAACACACGACATTGACGAGGTGGATTCGGCATGGAAACACCGAATAAGATTAAACTTACAGAAGAAAAAATTCATTAAAGCTGGATTGAGCTTTATATCTCATTTGTTCCAACCATTTTATCCTTGGCGAAATATTGAAGAAATATTGACTTTGGAAAATGAAAAGGGCGTCACTTCCTCTTTCTTTATTTTAACAAATAATATCAAAGTAGAAGAAATAAAAAATGCTGATTACAAGTTGGATAGTAATTACATGAAGCAACAGTTACAAAACATATCTAAAAATGGGAATGAAATAGCAGTTCATGGTAGCTATAAAACTCATGATGAAGCTAGCAGCTTAGCTTGTGATATTAAGCTCTTAAAAGAAAAAGTAAACGGTAATAGATTTCACTTTTTACAATGGGATATGGAGCAAACTCCTTATATTATTGATTCTAACCACTTATCCTATGACACATCACTTGGATTCCAGGAGCAAATAGGATTTAGAAATGGAATTTGTAATCCTTTTTATTTATATGATTTTAAAAACGAAAAAGCGTTTTCTTTTCTCGAAATCCCTTTAAACATTATGGATTGTTCTTTAGCTTATACAAACTATATGGGGATTGAACCAAAGAAAGTGAAGAACATCATTAAACCTATTATAAGTGAAATCAAAAAATTCAATGGTGTTTTAACTCTAAACTGGCACAACACATTTTTTACTGACTATACTAATTCAGAATGGAAAACAGTTTACTTAGATATTATTGAAAATTGTAAAGCAAAGAATTCAAACTTTGTAACTTGTAGTCAAATTACCAAAAACTACTTGAAATAAATGGGAGTAATAATTCGCAATAGTTTTAAAACAACCATTATCAATTACATTGGTGTTATTATAGGAGCTATTAGTTTACTACTAATACAAACAACCATTTTAACTGATGCTCAAATTGGAGAAGTTAAATTACTTGTAGACAAAGCTGTATTAGTTATGCCATTTATTGTTGTGGGCATGAGCTCAGTAGCATCACGATTTTTTTTCCATTTTGATAAGGATAAACAATCTCACGATAGTTTTATTTCAATGCTAATTGCTATTCCATTTCTACTGTTTGTTGTTGTGTTTTCTATGTTTTATTTTTTCAATTCCTACTTTGGAGTTAGTCATGTAGTATTAATTGGAACATTACTATTCACCTATGTCTACCTATCTATTTTCGAAGCTTACCTAACTACTAAAGCTAAGATTATATTCCCCGCAGTTATTAGAAACATAGTCTTTAAAGTAGTTTACTTAATTGTTTTAGCTCTATTTTATTACGACATTATTTCTTTCAGGAATATCTTAGTCTTATTCGGCATAATGCATTTGTTGCATTTATTACTTATTGTAATCCATTTCAAAAACAACCTCTCTTTCAAATTCAATTTTAATTTTTCATTCTATAAACACCCTAAATTCAAGGAAATAATTACTTTCTGCTTATTCATGATACTAGGAACTGGTAGTCTGGTTTTGGTAACTAAATTAGATACAGTAATGCTTGAAGGAATAACTAATAACAGGGGTTTTGTGGGAGTATACACAATTGCTCTAAGCATAGCTGCCTTTATAGATATGCCAAGAAAACCTCTTGTTCAGCTTTCTATACCTATTTTAGCGAAAGACATTGCAAACAATGAAATGGACAAAGTTGATGTATTGTATAAAAAATCTGCTTTGAACCTAATGATTATTGGAGCTACATTATTTAGTTTAATTTGGATAAATATAGATTTTATATTTAGTGTTATTCCTCAAAGCGAAACTTATAGAACTGGTAAATATGTTGTGTTTTTTCTAGGGCTTTCCAAACTATTTGATTTAGCTCTTGGGCTCAATGGAGAAGTTATTCATAACTCTAAGTATTACAAATGGAATTTAGTTCTATTACCATTTTTGGCAATACTAACTATCGTATTAAACATCTATTTCATTAATAAATATCAAAGTATTGCTAGTGCAGCTATGGCTACTTTAGTATCATTTGCTATCTACAATGTATTAAGAACTATTTTGGTTAAAGTGAAATTAAATTTACTTCCTTTTAGCAAACAATATTTTTATGCAATACCTTTTATTTTTATTCCTTTTTTAATTGAGTATTACTTAATACCAAGTGAAATAAATATCTGGTTAAAAATGTTAATCGATTCTTCTTTGGTAGTAATTTTCTTTTGTTTACCTGTCTACTTTCTTAAAATTTCAGGTGATATTAATGAGATAGTGAATACGTTATTAAGAAAATATCTTAAACTAAAAATTTAAACTATTCAGTAATAACCTCAACCAATTTTTCGGTTAATTGTTTACGAGAATATTTTTTAAATCCTTCTCCTTCTATTTTTGAAAATCCTTTAAGATGATTTTCAAATCTTGACTCGATTACTTTTATTGTATTCTCATAATCAGTAAACTCTAGAATATCACCAGAACCTGTTTCTTTCATTATTTTAACAATGTCACCATCTGATGGACCAAAAGCTAAAATAGGAATTTGACTTGCCATGTACTCAAAAAACTTACCTGTTAGTATTCCTTTGCTATTAACTACATTTGGTATCGCTAACAATAACAAGTCTGATTGTTTTTGAAACTGAATAGCTTCCCCGTGAGACACTAATCCTTTATATGCAACGTATTCATCCAATCCGTTACTTGAGATTGATTGTTGCACACTTGGATCGATTTTACCTACCAATACTATCTCTAGATTTTCTGCAAACTTAGCATTGGTTTTAGTAATCTCGGATAAAGCTTTCCAAAATAATTCGGGATTACTAATTTTTGGCAATAGACCAATGTAAGAAATGGTATACTTAGCACTTTTAGCCACTTTTTTAGAATCATCATAATCCGATTCATCATAGCCGTTGGTAATAGAATACGCTTTTCCTTGAGCACCAAGTTCTTCAAATTCTTGTTTTAGATAATCACTTACAGTTATTAATTTATCACATCCATTAATTACATTTTGCTCAAACTTCTTAATCTTTCTTTGTGCTCTTTTACCAATAAGTAAAACATCTTTATTAAAAATAAGACTCCAAGGATCTCTAAAGTCAGCTATCCAATTGATTTTGTTACCTAATTTTTTCTTTAATTTTAACCCAATTAAATGCATGCTATGCGGAGGTCCAGTTGTAATAATAGCCTCAATGTCATTTTCCTCAATATAGGTTTTAAGAAAATTATAAGAAGGCCTTACCCACCAAACTCGTGGATCTGGGAGAAAAATATTACTTCTTACCCAAAGCGCCATTTTTTGAACTTTACTTGTTTTATTAGTATTAGTCATACCAAAGTTTGCCCCAGTCGAGTTCTTTTTACCTACCAAAGCCCTATAAAAACGATAAGGTTCAACTATCTTTTTTTTGATTATGACTGCTTCTGAAGGAATATCATTTATAAGCTTATCATCCTGAATATTAAAATCTGGATTAGAAGGAGTGTAAATATGTGGTTCTACTCCAAAGGAAGGTAGATATTTTGTGAACTTCAACCATCTTTGAACTCCACTCCCTCCACTAGGTGGCCAATAATAAGTAATAATCAAAACTTTTTTCATCCCTTATTTTGTTTTAAATACCAGTTATAAGCTGACTTTATCATGTCTGATAAATCCATAGTAATATTCCAACCTAATTCATTTTTTGCTTTATTGTTATTGGCCCAAATTGCTGCAACATCACCAGCTCTTCTCTCCTCTTTTTTATAAGGAATTTCAATTCCTAATACTTTCTCAAACTCTTTGATGATTTGAATAACTGAAAAACCTGAACCTGAGCCTAAATTAAAAAACTGATAGTGTTTTTCAAATTGAAACGCATCAATTGATGTTACATGAGCTTTAGCGACATCAGTTACATGAATATAATCTCTTACTGCCGTGCCATCATTGGTATCATAATCAGTTCCAAAAACTTTTAATTCTTTTCTCTTTCCAGAAATCACATCCATAATTATTGGAAAAAGGTGTTTGGGATTACTGCCTTGTTTTTCGCCAATTAATCCTGTTTTGTGGGCACCAACTGGATTAAAATATCTTAATGAAATCACTTTAATCTTCCCTTCCAAATCACTTACATCTCTAAGAATTGTTTCAGACATTACCTTGGTTTTACCATAAGGTGATGGTGAATTTTGTATTGGAGAAGCTTCTGAAATAGGCAAAGTGGTTGGTTGACCATAAACAGTACATGAAGAAGAAAAAACAAGGTTTTTAACTTCATTTTCTTTCATCACATTTAACAAGTTAAGCAATGAAACTAAGTTGTTGTTATAATAGTTTAATGGATTCTCCATTGATACATCTACATAAATAGAAGACGCAAAATGAAAGACACAATCAATTTTGTGCGATTGGAATAGCTTATTAAGCTCAGCCTTGTCTCGTAAATCTAACTGGAAGAAAGGAATTTCAACTTGAGTTAATTCCTCAAGCTTGGATAAAACATCCTTTTCAGTATTTGATAAATCATCAACAATTAGCACTTCATACCCAGATGCTATTAGCTCTACAACAGAATGAGAACCAATATAACCGAGACCTCCAGTAACTAAAACAGTTGTTTTATGCTTCATCAATAACTACGTTTATTTGCTTTAAATCATTTTTATACCAAAAGAATATTGCTGCTAATAATGTTAATAGAATAATAGCAAATCCAATATTATTAACCATGTTTCCTACTTTAAATGAAGAGGGTTCAAACTTAAATTCAATCACTTTGTTTCCTGCAGGAATATTTAATGCTCTTAAAACATAATTAGCTCTTCCATGAGGTACTTTTACACCATCAATGTAGGAATTCCATCCATCTGCGTAGTGAATTTCAGAAAATACCGCTAACTGACTTGTACTTGAGTTAGAAGTATACTGAATATGGTTTGGAGCATAGTAGTCCATCTTTATTGTAGCTAGTGAGTCTTTAGCAATATCAGAACTGATAGTGTTTTCAAACTCTTTATTTACAATAGCTATATTCTTTACTTCCGTAGTTCCTATTGCAAGTATCTCTTCATTATTATTCTCAACCCATTTCACTTCATCCACAAACCAAGCATTTCCATTAGCATAAGGATTGGTAGCTATTAACTTTCCTTGGTACATGTAATACTTATTATTAAGCATATTAAGCACTTTCATGTTCTGAAGTTGATTGGAGTTTAAATAAGATATTTCTCTAGAGATATAGAAATCTATCAAATCCTGATACCTCCTTAACTTAGCTGGGTGATAACCACCTGTTGATTTATGGAAATAGGACGCTCGTGCACTGTTAAATGGATTATCTACATCCATCATTCTGTAATTTGTATTACGATTTAATGTAGCAAACATAATACTCTCTTGGTCATTTGGTAAAAACTTACTACCAAGTTCTGTTCTTTTCTCTTGAACTCTCGAGTTTACTTCCTTTTGAATCTCAGGATTTAATGCTGCTTCTCTCTTATAAATATCAATATCCCCCTGTTTTGGTCGTTGGGTATTCTGATATCTGTTCTTCTTTTCCCAATATTTATATTCTGCTTTGTTTTCTACTTTTTCATTATTAAAATAAATAGTATTTACTGAGTACATATCGGCAAAAACTAATACAGACAATGCAATAAATAAGTACTTAAATTTAACAATAGACTTTATTCCTAAGAACAACACTAGTAATGTAACTAATGAAAACCCGAGTGTTCTTAGTGTATCAGATTTAAATACACCTTGTCTGTATTCTATTAAAGAGTCTTGAATTAAATCAGCAGAAATTCCATTAGCTGGTTTATAATTTATTAAGGCTTCTTGCTCTACTCCATTAATAAAATCGAAACCTCCTGGAGATACTAATAATAGGATTAATATCACACAGATTGATCCTCCACCAATCAAAATTTTCTTCATGTTTTTAGTTGCCCAATCGGTATCGACCATTAGTTTTCTTAAAAACAAAATAGCCATTAATGGAACAGTAAGGTTAGTAACAACCAACAATGTAGATACTGCCCTAAACTTATTGTACATAGGAACATTATTGATAAAAAAATCGGTTAACCACATTCCGTCTAATCCTCCTAAATTTTTTCCCCAACTCAACATCATTGTTAAAATAGTTACCGCAAGTAAGGACCATTTTAAGGCAGAATGAACAAAAAACAAGTACAGCAATGCTAAAAACACAGTTATTGCACCAATATAGTTAGGTCCAGATGTTCCTGGTTGATTTCCCCAGTATCCTCCAAATCCCTTTCCTCCTACTTTTTTATATTGATCATAAATTGTTGGTGGTAAATTTCTATTTACAACACTTAATTTTTCAAACATATCATTCGTCTTAGGGTTACTTCCCTTAGCATTTGGAATAAATAAGTTGAATGTTTCTTGTTTCCCATATGACCAGTATGTAATATAACCCGGATCAAGACCTTTATTTTTCTTTGTTTCTACATCCTTTGTTTCAGGAGTTTTTCCATCAGGAGTAACTGTAATTACTTGCCCTCCTCTCATAGTATACTTAGTGAATGAAAGAGTATCGTTATAGTTTGCGAAATTTGCCATTAAAGCAACCAAACCTGCAAGAATTATAAGACCTGTTCTTTTTGCAAAATCACCAATACGATCTTCATTAATTGCTTTTACTAATTCAGCTATTCCAACAAATATCAATACAAACAAGAAGTAATAAAACATCTGAATGTGGTTGGCCATTAATTGTAATGCCAAGAACAAAGAAAACATTGCAAATGCGAGTAGTAGTTTCTTACTTCTGTAGAGCATTAAAAAAGAAGCTAAAACTGCGGGAAAGTAAGCTGTAGTTAACATCTTAGTATTGTGACCTGCCTCCAAAATAAGTACATTATAGGTTATCATTGCATACATTATGGCGCCCAGTATGGCTAGTAAATAATTCATTTTGAGAACTCTACCCAAAAAGAAAAAACCAATCATTGCAATGAACATAAAATTAACTGGGTGTGGCAATCCTAATGTTAGGATTTTATAGAAATTTCTAATCCCGTAATCGTAATGAACGTTCATTTGGTAACCTGGCATTCCTCCAAATATTGAATTTGTCCAAATTGCTTCTTCACCATCATTAGTTTCACGGAAATCTTTTAACTCCTTTGACATTCCTCTATGACTAGATATATCTGCTTGTTTTACAGAATAACCTTGCATTGCAGGCGAATATACTATAGCACTTAGCACAACAAATATTCCTATTGCGATAAAGTTTTGAGTGTTTTTCTTTAAAAAATCTTTAAACATATTATTTTATTTTTAACGCCATTTGATAATAATTATTCACTTCTCCAAGAACCTCATATTCGATATAAAAACTCTCCGTCCATTCTTTAAAAGCTTTAAACTCATCAAGAGGCACATTAAATTCATCAAACATAATTATATCTCCACTATTTAAAAATGGAGTAAGTAATGTAAGTACATATAGAGTTGCAGAATATAAATCGGCATCCATGTGAATCACTTTTCTTTGAGAAGACTTATATTCTTTTAGAAAAGGAATTAAAGTCTGCTGAAACAATCCTTGATAGAAAGCTATTCGCTCGTCATCAATTTTTGGTGGTTCGTTTCCATTAGCCATATCACCAGCTTTAAAATGTCCCCAGTCTTCTGGTAAACCAGTGAATGTGTCGAAACCATAAAACCTTGAGTTAGCATGTTGATTTAGCCCAACCCACTTACGAAAAGAAAGACCAGTTGAAACTCCAAACTCCAAATAATCAATAGCTCCATGAAGCTCTTCTTTATCAATGATATAAGTATGAAGTTTATCTCTATAAGAATGATTAATATCACCAGTATAAAAATCTGTAAATCCCATCTCTCTATGATCAGCTATCCACTTAGATGCATAGCCCAAGTGAGAAAGTAAATCTAATTTTTTATATGGGATAAAACGATGGATTTTATACTTGTATAATAACCCTTTTAACTTTCGTTTAGTTTTTAGTTTTAACATTCGCTCAAATTAAGTTTTAAAAATACTCAAAATTTAATCTTTCACCACCTCAAAAGTTATTTTTTCCGAGTTACCTAATTCATCAATAGCCTGCAGTATATATTTACCTTTCGCAACAGTTATTTCTTTTTGATGAATTCCATTTGTAGAACCAAGATATTTATCATTTAAATGCCAGTGGATTGTTACTTCTGAATTCCTATGGACTGACTCAATAATAATTTTAGATTCTTCTCCAGATGTGGTTTTAGAAATGATAATTTTACTCTTATTCTTTGGATATAAAATAGACAATTGAGAAAGTTCATCCTTATCAATACATCCATCCATAAAAGCAGGGATAGACTGATAATTTGGGGTTCTTTTTTTATAATAAAACCCCACTTTTGGAGGTAAAGTAAACCATGAGCATGAAACCATATCCGAAACTGAGCAACAGTTACTTGTTACTCTTTTGGTTTTTGTTTTATCTAAAAATATCTCTTTATGATAAGGACAAGGCAATGACAAATCACTCTCCACAGGAATTTTTTGAACTATTTGTTCTGGGCAATTTGAGTTAGCTCTATAACCACTTTGCCTACAAATATTTTCAGAAATAAATTCATCAAATGGAGGTGTGAACCAATTTGATTTTGGAAGCAAATCGAACACATCAAATAATATTGGTGCAGCAGCTTGAACTCCTACAATTCCTGGACGACCTTCTCCATCAGCATTTCCTACCCAAACTCCCACTACATAATCTTGATTTAACCCTACTGCCCACGCATCACGAAAACCATAACTCGTTCCCGTTTTCCAAGCAATTCTTTGTGAAGTGCTAAACTCTTCCCAGTTCTTCTCTTTGTTTGGTCTCACCACTTTTTGCATAGCATCTATAGTAAACCATGATGCAGAAGGAGAAATTAAAGGTTCTATATTTTTAGATTTTATGGGTTTAGAATAAGTGAAATCCCTGTTTAATGTAGAATCATAATCTGGATATTGAGAAACTGACCTTCCCATTTTAGCATACATGTTTATTAAATCAATTAATTTAACTTCGCACCCTCCCAAAATTAATGATAATCCATAATGACTTGCTGGTTTATCTAGTGTTGTCATTCCTAATTTTCCTAGTCTTGAATGGAATTTTTGAGTTCCATAATCCCTAAGCATCCTTACAAAAGGTACATTAAGCGATTTACTCAAAGCCTCATCAGCTGGAACAATTCCAGCATATTGTTGGGTGTAATTTTCAGGAGAATATCCTGCCATTGTAGTTGGAACATCAATTACAACTTGCTTGGGAGTTATTACTCCCTCATCCAACATAAATCCATAAAGAAACGGTTTAAGAATTGACCCTGAACTCCTTGGAGATTGAATAATATCGACAGATCCGCCATGCTCTTTTTCTTTTACTTCTGTGTTACCAACATAGGCAATAATTTCACCAGTTTTAATATTACCAACAACAACTGCCGCATTAAAAACATTGTTGAATTTCAATCTTTTATGATGAATATCAACAACTTGCATCACCCTCTTTTGAAGACTCACATCAATTGTAGTAACAGTTCGCTCTCCTCTATGGCTTTGACTCATTAAATGACTCGCAAGTTGAGGCAAAGGTTTTGGTTCATTAGGCAATGGTTCTTCCAAAGAAATTGAATAGGTTTCTTTATCAATTATTCCTTTATCAAATAATCTTTTGAGTAATCTGTTTCGTTTTTCACGTAATAAGTTTCTGTTTTTATTAATCCTAATTAGACTGGGAGCATTAGGCATTACAGCCAATGTAGCAGACTCTGCCCAAGAAAGCTCAAAAGGACTTCTTTGGAAATAACGCCATGATGCTGCATCCAATCCTACAACATTCCCTCCCATTGGAGCATTTGCGGAGTATAATCTTAGAATCTCTTCTTTTGTGTATTTAGCATCTAATCGAGTTGCTAATATCATCTCGATAATTTTCTGATAAAATGTTCGAGATTTATTTCGCGACATTCGCATAACTTGCATAGTAATGGTACTTCCTCCACTCACTACTCTACCTTCAGAAATATTTTGTTTTATAGCTCTAGCCAACCCTCTAAAACTAATTCCTATGTGGGAATAAAATGTTTGATCTTCAAACTCAATAAGTGCTTGTTCAAACTTCTTAGGTATAGAATCGCTTTGTGGAAATCGCCATTGTCCATCTGTAGCTATTTGTGCATTGAGTAATTCTCCATTTTTATCAACCAACACAGTTGCCGTTGGGTTATTAAATAGAACATTTGGTAAACAAAACCACCACCAAATAAAAAGAATAAAAAAAAACGCGAGTAAATAATACTTGCGTTTCTTAATAAATCTTAAAAATTTTAATGTTAGTTTTTTCAAGGAAATTTGGTCTTAATTGTTCCGTTCCTTTTAACTTACTTTTTACTAAAAATATTGTACTTGATGATACAATATATTGCTCTAAATCCATCTCTCCATCCAATATGCTTTCCTTCTTCGTAAGTTCTACCGTAATAAGAAATTCCTACTTCGTAAATTCTGATTTTAGGAACTCGAGATAATTTTGCAGTAAGTTCTGGTTCAAAACCAAAACGAGGTTCTTTTAAACTAATAGACTGAGCTATATCAGTTCTTATCAACTTGTAACAAGTTTCCATATCTGTTAAGTTCAAGTTAGAGAACATGTTAGATAACTTAGTCAAGAATTTGTTTCCTATTGAGTGCCAAAAGAATAAGATTCTGTGAGGATTTCCTCCAATAAATCTAGATCCATAAACTACGTCTGCAAATCCATTTACAACTGGCTTTAGTAAGTCATTAAATTCCTCAGGATCGTATTCTAAATCGGCATCTTGTATAATCATGTAATCACCTTTAGCTTCTTTGATACCTCTATGTAATGCAGCTCCCTTACCCATGTTTTTGGGTTGGTGATAAAATTGAATATTTAGTTCAGGATTCTTAGCCTGATATGCTTCAACTGCATCAGAAGTATTATCTGATGAGAAATCATTTACGATAATTATCTCTTTTTGAATATCGTTCAATAACTTAACATTCTTTACTTTATCCAAGATAAGGTGAATTGTTCTACCCTCATTGTATGCAGGTATAATAATCGATAAAGTTTTAAATTCCATATTGTTGCTTCTAATTAGTGAGCAAAGATAAAAATAATTACTTGTTGCTACTACTAATTACCTTTTTTGCCTAATGGATATATGATTTGTTTTGCGAAAGATTTAGGGAACTTCTCTTCATTTTCAAAGCCTAATTCTATGTCTCTTCCATCATGAGGAATGTAATTAGTTTTAAAAATATAATCCCAAATACTCAAACTTATTCCATAATTCATTCCATTCGGATGACTTTCTGGAAACTCTTTGGAGTGATGCCAAATATGCATTTTTGGATTATTAAGCACATACTTTAAAGGCCCATAATCAAGATTTAAATTTGCATGGTTTAGATGACCAATTGCAATGTTTATGTAATAAATCACAAAAACACTACTGGGCTCAAATCCTCCAATTAACAACAGTGTGATATATTTTATTGGGTTATAAAAAATAGTCTCCATCCAGTGATAGCGAAGATGTGCCGCAAATCCCATTTCCTTAACCGAATGATGAACCTTATGGAATTGCCACAAAAAATTAAACCTATGAAGTGTTACATGAACCAGCCATTGCGCAAAATCCATAGCAATAAAAAAGATAATAACTTGAGCGAAATAAGGCAATTCAGAAGCATTGAATAATGAAATATTAGTTTCACTACCTCCAATTATTTCTACAAATGTTTGTGAAGTAATGGCTCCAAAACCAGCAAAAAAGATCAACTGAAATATAAAGAAATTGAAAAACATATAAAATGCATCCAACCAAAAGTCTTTCCTAAATACCCCTTGATTATTTCGCCATGGAAAAGCTATTTCCAAACCCCAAACTACAATGGATAAAATAATTAACCACCAAAAATAATTTTGATACCAAGGAGAAGATTTAAAAGTAATTTCTTTCCAAAGGTAATCTCCATATCCAGTAAAACTAGTTGTAAATATTTCCCAGTATTCCATAGTTTGATATTATTCGAATCAATAATTAACTCCCCAAAATTAAGACTCTTTTACCTTAGATGTTGTCTTTTAAAGATTAATTTCTTTTTCACTAAACGATATTCCAAACTTTTTAAGCTCTTCTAGAATTGGTAAATAATAAACTTTAGAAATTGGCATATCAACTCCAGTAGTAGTTATTTTTCCTTGTAAAATTAATTTACAACAAATACCTACAGGTAAACCTACTGTGTTACTCATAGCAGTATAAGTTTGGTCTTCTCCTATTGAAACCATACTAGAATGAACCTCTTTCTTTTCTCCTGCTTTGTTTTTGTAAATAAGCTTGTGCCACATTACAATCATGTCCTTATCCTCAGGCTCCAGAGTCCATTTATCTTCCAATATTTTTTGAAGAACTTGTGCTGGAGTGGCATCTTTTAGGCCTACTTTTTTTGTGTCAAAGATTCCTAACCACTCTAACTTTTCCCAAAGAATGTCGTCTTGTTCGATTCTTAAATAATGTCTTAATTTCAATTCAACTGAATCAGTTGGGTGGTAAGATAAAAAAGAGTTAATAAAACCTCTATAGGTCATTTCCTCTGTGTTTTCCATTTTATAGCTATCGTCTGTAGCTCCTAACTGAATAAAAACATCCCAAGCTCTAGCGAAACCAACTCTTCTCAATGTTCCTCTGAAAATTGTACTGACATTTTCCAGTCCATAAACAGATTGGTATTTAAGCGAATCTCTGTTTGCTATTCCTTCAAATTTCCCAAAACCATCAATATTAATAAACTCAGTTCTACGAAATAATTTATTGTAAGGAATGTATTTATATTGTCCGTTATCAATGAATTTTGCGGCTCCTCCTTGCCCAGCAACAACAACATTTCTTGGATTCCAAGTAAACTTATAGTTCCAAGGGTTATTATCACTTTCAGGTGCAACTAAACCTCCTGTAAATGATTCGAAATTAAGGATTTTTCCTCCTTCACTCTTTATCTCTTCAATCAATTTCATTGCAGACATATGATCAATTCCTGGATCTACTCCCAGCTCGTTCATCACTAAAACTCCAGCATCTTTAGCTGCTTGGTCCAATGCTTTTACTTCTGGTGAAATGTATGATGGCGTGACAATATTTTTCTTTTGCTTAATCGCTTCTTCAATTACATGAATGTGCATTCTTGCTGGTAACATGGAAACTATTAAGTCAGCATGTTCTACTTCTCTTGTAACTTCCTTTTCATCAAAAACATCAAATTCAACAACCTCTCCGTTTTTATGATTAGCTACTTTAGCTCGAGCTGTTTCAACATCTCTATCGCATACACGAACTTTCCATCCGTTTTCTTCGGATTCGTTAAGTAAATAACGGATTAAACTTGATGAAGACCTTCCAGCTCCTAATACAGATATTTGTTTCATTGAGAGTTTTTAAATACAAAAACCGAAGTTAATTCTTTAACAAAGTATATGCAAACCGTTAAAAATATTGTTGTGAACAATATGATTAAGTTACCCCAATATCTTTTTAAAAATAATAATCCTATTAACTTTGTTATAAAGAATTAAAACCATGATTGAGGAAGTCTATTCCAACAAAATAAAGGCTTATAGCGAAACCCTACTTTTTCAGAAAAAGAAACTGAATCAGATAATGTGGGGAAGAGTAATTGCATTTTTATCAATTTTATTAATTGTTGGTTTAGCAATTACTTATTCTAAGTCAGAAGCTCTTTGGGGAATAATTGTCCCAATTTTAGTTTTTGGCTTTTTAGTAAAGAAAAATGCCACTGAACAAGACAAATATAAATTATTAGAAAATTTACTCTTATTAAACGAGCAAGAGCAAGCTAGTTTAAATGGAAATTACTCATCTTTTGGTGAAGGAAAACAATTTTCTAATAGTGATCATGCTTTCTCTCATGACTTAGATTTATTTGGCAAAAAATCACTTTTTCAGTTTCTTAATCGAACATCCTCTCCTTTTTCTGAAGAGATATTGGCCAACTACCTGGCTGAATTTGAAGTTTATAATGAAGAGATAAAAAACAGACAACTTGCTGCTGAAGAATTATCTAAAAAATTAGATTGGAGGCAATTATTGAGAGCAAAGGGACTTTTATATCCTGTTCACAATAAAAATTTAGATTCACTATTCGATTGGAAAAAAGAAGAAATTCCTTTTTTTGAGAACCAAAATCTATGGAAATCTATATCATGGTTAGTTCCTGGGATAATGATTGCAGGAATCATATTAACTTCGTTATCAATAATTAGCGCTTCAGTTTTTATTTTTTTACTGGCATTACCATTTTCAATTTTAGGTAAAAAATTAAAAACAATAAACAAACAAGCTAACAAACTATCCGTTCACCTGGATGTATTAACTCAACAACAGGAATTAACTTCACTAATAGAACAAGAAAATTTTGAAAGCGAAATTCTACAGCAACTTCAGAGTAATTTAAAATCGGATAATACTACTGCCTCATATGAAATTAGTAAGCTAGCTCGAATCGGGCAACAATTAGACAATAGAAGTAATGCGTTATTTGCAATTGTAATGAACGCGCTATTCTTGTGGGATTTACAGTATTTATTTCAATTAAAAAATTGGTTAAACGATAATGAAAACAAAATTGAAGGCTGGTTTAATACTGTCCATAAATTTGAAGCAATTTCCTCCTTTGCCAATTTCAATTACAATCATCCAACTTATTCTCTACCTATATTATCTGATAAAACTGTACTAAAAGCTAAGGATTTAGGACATCCTTTATTACCATCAAACACAAGAGTAACTAGTGATTTTGACTTACATGATTTAAACCAGTTTACTATTATCACAGGAGCTAATATGGCAGGAAAAAGTACTTTTTTGAGAGCAGTTGGTATAAATTTAGTTCTAGCAACTGTTGGAGCTAAAGTCTGTAGTTCTAGTTTTACTTTTCGTCCAACACCTCTTTTTTCAAGCATGAGAACATCTGATTCTTTATCAGAAAATGAGTCCTACTTTTATTCGGAATTAAAAAGACTACAAATGATTGTAGAAAAATTGAAATCTGGAGAAAAGCTATTTGTTATTTTAGATGAAATATTAAAAGGAACAAATTCTAAAGATAAAGCTGAGGGATCGAAAAAATTCGTCTCTCAACTCATTAAACATCCAGTCGCAGGTATTATTGCTACTCACGACTTATCTCTTTGTAGCTTAAGTGATGAATACCCATCTAACATCAAAAATCAATATTTTGATGTGGAACTTGAAAATGATGAATTAGTTTTTGATTACAAACTTAAAGAAGGAATTTGCTCTAACATGAATGCCGCATATTTAATGAAAAAAATGGGAATTACCGAGTAACTCTTACTTAGTTAGTTTTATAATTATCAATATGATACAAAACAAAAACATATAAATAGACAACCTATTTATCCCTTGCATAGTTTTGTGTGAAACATTGATATCACTGCCTTCCTCTTTTCTAAAAATGGTAGCTGGATTTAGGTAATAAATTATCTTTTTTAGCATCTTTCTATTTTAAACTCAAAGTTAATGGATTATACTTAAAGAAGTTTATAAATATTTATTTGACCTAATTTCAATGTTAAAATCCGTATATTCATTTAAAAACAACTCACAACCTAATTAATGAAGAAATTTTCAATTTTAATTGCCTTACTTGCCCTTTGTCAATCTGTTGATTTTGCTCAAACAAGCTATAACACCTATACTAACGACAACTATTCTGCACAATTTGCAACTTCACTGCAACCTGCAGCTTTAGCAGACAATCGTTACAAGTGGGGAGTTGGTTTTGGTGGAAATTACTCCTACTCCAATAACTACATTGGTAGTAATATCAACAACTTTTTATACGCTAGTGCTGATGTAAGCGCATATAAAAAACCTGTTTTTGATGGGTATTATGCCGAAGCAGTTGAAGCAGTACTTATTTCAGGTTTTTTAGAATTAACACCAAAAGATGTGATTGGTTATTCATGGAAAATAAAACGATTCACGAATTTTGATGGATTGGACGACAAACTATCTCAATTAGATTATAATTCATTTACAGATGGAAGTATTTTAGGTGATCAAATTTTCCAAGGAAGATTAGCTTATAATGAAATGACTTGGGCTGAACATAACTTGACTTATTCCAGAGTATTAGTAGATAGAAAAGCAAGGTTTATGAAGGCTGGGGCAACAGTTAAAATACTTAATGGATTAAATGCAAGATACCTATATACTGATGGAGGAAATGTAACTTTTCAACCTAATAATGATTTAGAGTTTGATGGAATGGAATTTCAATATGGAGAAAGTGACGAACAAAATCAATTATCTGCCACAAATATTGGTGTAGGTTTTGATATTGGATTCGTATACGAACACAGACCAAAATACAAGACGTTCTTTTATGAAATGGACCGAAAAAGAAGGAACCCGAGTAAGCATGCTAACAAATATAAATGGAAAGCGGGAGCTTCTATAACAAACATTGGTGGAATTAAATATACTAAGGACACGCTTTCGTACAACTTTATAAACGACAATAACAATGTTGTAAACTACATAGATTTGTTCAATTCTAAATTAAACAAAACTAATTTACAATCTGGAGTATTACCAAATGTAACCAACAACCAATTAGCCGAGGATACAAATTTCAGAATGAGCTTACCAACAGCTCTTAACCTACAATTTGATCACCAAGTTTTACCAAATATTTACGTAAACTACACAGGTTCTTTTCCTCTTTATAATAAAAATGATCCATCCAAGGTTCATGATTTAATGATAAATACGGTTAGTGGTAGATACGAAACTGCAAACTGGTCAGTAGGTATACCTATCTCTTTCCAAAGAAATGGACAAGTAAACATGGGAGTTTACGGAAGAATTAGAAATGTGTTTTTTGGAGCTAATAATGCTACTGGACTTATTGGACAAAGAAAACTCTATAATGCAAACATCTATGCAGGAGTTGTATTTGGAATCAAACACAAAATGCCAAATGATACAGATTTTGATTTAATTTCTGATGGAAAAGATTTATGTCCATTAGATTCTGGAGGATACAGAACAAAAGGATGTCCTGATGCTGATGGAGACAAAATACCTGATTACCAAGATTTCTGTCCTTATGAAGTTGGTAAAAGAAAATACAATGGTTGTCCTGATACGGATAAAGATGGAATATTGGATTACCAAGATCATTGCCCAACTGAACCAGGATTAAGAGCTAACAGTGGTTGCCCAGATACAGATAAAGATGGAATAATTGATGGTGTAGATAGATGCCCAACTATTCCTGGTGTTTACCAAAACAATGGTTGCCCGCTTGAGCCACTTGTATGTTGTTTAGATAGTGATGCTGATGGAGTAATGGATGAAATTGACTCATGTAGATATGAGCCAGGACCAGCAAGTAACAATGGTTGTCCTGTAGGAAAAGTAAAACCTCCTAAGTTTGAAAAAGATAAATACCTTAAAATTGAAAAGAAGACTTTAGAAGAAACATTGAAAGATAAAAAAGCTGAAATCAAAACAATGACGGTAAGAGAAGTGCTTAATGACATGACTACGATTGATGACTTAAACGTTTATTTTGATGTAGATAAATCTGATTTAAAAGACCAATACGAAAGAGATTTAGATGCTTTTGTAACCAAAATAAATATGGAAGCAAACACTATAATATTAATACTTGGTCATACAGATAGTGATGGAGACGCTACATACAACTTAGCTTTATCTAACAGAAGAAGCGAAAGAGCTAAACAGTACCTTATTAAAAAGGGAGTTAGTGCAGACAGAATTATAATTAAAAACTATGGTGAAGAAAAGCCAGCAGAGGACAATACAAACACTGAGAACAAATCTAAAAACAGACGTGTAGAGGTTAGGATAATGGATTTACATAATTAAGTTTTATGATCAACTTAATTGGAAGAAGAATAAAAAAATATAAAACCCAATTCAAATATTGGCTTCTTTTTATTGCCATTATATATTTTGGGATTATTGTAATTCATTTGATCACAAATTGGTTTTTAAGCTAAACGATTGTCATTCCTGCGAAGGCAGCAATCTTACTCATTGGTTTTCATCTGATTGATGCTTATTGTAATATGCTCGTTCTAAGATTCCCTTTTTCAAGGGAATGACATTGCAATAAAAAAGGACATTGAATTAGAAAAAAACAATTGAATTAGGCATGGGATTGAACTATTCAATTCTTTAGTATTATCTAAAACAAATACCTAAAAACAAACTTAATATCCGAACGAACATTACCATCTATCTGTTCTAAGCCACTTAGCAAAGTTTCTTCGTTTCGGTAATTCCAAACTCCATACCTTACCCAAAAATCGAATTTCTTGCGGTATTTATAACGAGCTGTTAAGTAAAATCGGGAACCAACTCCTGAGTATGCAGGAATGTAGAAATAATACAACACATCATTCTCATAAGCATAAACTCTTGAATTAAAACTCTCTACATCAAACAAAGCATAACGTGCTGTTAATGAGTAAGGTTTTGATTTTGGTTTAAAAACTAAATCTTGGTAAGCCAAAAATCCATATTCTTTGTTGTTATCTCCTTTTTGATATTCCACTACTTCTACCCTATTTCTGAGGCTTAAATAATCAGTGACTTTATAAGAAAGATTTACTCTGAAATTAGTTCGCTCTTCTGAGGATAAATTATAAATAGCAGATTCAATTGCACTATTATTTATTTCTCTTTGCTGGTACCTCAAACGAACATAAGCAACAAAGTCTCTGCTTGGCTTGTATTGTAATTGGGCCGTGTAATCATATCCTCCAGTATTGGGAGTGTATGCCTGAAATCTCATCCATGGGAATTGATAAAAATCCATATTCCCCGTTAAAGTTAGTTTAGAATTTAGTTTAGCATCAAACCCAACAAATATTCCTTTCTCGTTCCATGAATTACTTTCAGCAAATGCATTACTCAATAAATTCTGATAATCTCTTCCATAGTTTCTGTGAAGAATGGTAAATGAAAATCTTGGGTCTAAAGAAACTAGTAATCCATTTACATAGGCTGTTCCTCCATTCTGACTTCTAGAAAATTCACCAAAGAAATTGTAATTCCTTATCACATAATTATAATCCGCTCCAATAACCGAGTTTTGACTAGAACTAAATTCGAACTGATTATAAAATCTTAAGTTCCTATCGAACTCACCTCCATATCTTGAAGCAAAGCCAGTTACTCCCAATTTTAGTCTTGTGCTTTCGTATTCAACTCTACCTCCAAAATGAGTTTCGAGAATAGCATCTTTATCAGTTAACTCATTAAAAGTCCTGTGAAATCCTGAGTTCTGTAGCGAAGTAAAAGACACTTGATTTGTAACATCATCCAAAGTATCTCCAATATTTGCGTCTAATCTTTTACGAGAATAAAAAGCACTCAAACTCCAATTTTTAGACAAACCAAAAGTAACTCCTGCTCCTCTCAAGAAATTATTTTCATCAGCAGATGCATACTGTCTCAATCCAACAGCATTTCTTTTTACAGTACTTATATCAACCGATTTTCCAAAAGCCAATCCACTCCACAAAGTAAGCCCTTGTCCTACCTGAAAGTGATAATCACCTAAAGCTAGAGCTTTTACTCTCCCGAAATCTTTGATAAAAAAATGAGCTGAATAGTAGTCAAATCCTTGCTTTTGTGTTCCTCTAAAAAACTCTTCTCCTTGATCTTTTTCTGCAGTAAATCCAACACTTACTTTATTCAAATACCTAAAACGATATCTCAAAAACAACTTATCTGGACTTCCTAAATATCGATTATCATCCTCATTTTCTTTTTCAGTATAACCAACTTTTTGTTGAAGGTCTCTTATGTTTCTTATGTATAATTCACTACTGCTATTCTTCATCATTTCTTTAAAAGAAACATTGGGAGTGAACAAATCTTCGGATACTTTTACAAAAGGCAATACAACTCGAATTGTAGTCATGTCGAATCCTTCAACAGCTTGCAACTCATAAATAGTCATCAATTTATTATTGGTAGCGATATGTTGTTTCAGTTTTACTAACTGAATATCAGAAATCAAACCCATTTCCAGAAGCACATCCACTTCCTTAATATTGTTTAAATTTACTGGATGATCGTAGTAATAATAGAGGTTATCGAATAATGTAGAATAATCTATAGACTCATTATCTCCTCCAATGTATTCAATTCTTTGCTCTACAATTTCGTTCTTATCAGTACTTTCTGTTTGAGAAAAGAAAGGTTGACTAAGCAACAAAAAACCAAGAACGATATAGAGTTTATCTATTCTCATTTAAATGAATAAGTCATTCCCAGTGCAGGAGTAATTCCTAAGTTTGGATGAAAAGAAGAAGAAAAATCAATATTAAAATTGTTCTTTACAAACCCAAAACCAATAGTTGGCATTGATGGATTAGTAGCAATTCCTGCGCGAACATATAAAAAATCAGTTGGCTTATATTCCAATCCTATTTTTACTGAAAAAGGATGGTCAATATCTTTCTCCAACTCTACATTGGTTCTTAATTTATCTGAGAAAGAATACGAAATTCCCAAATTCATTATTACAGGAATAATTTCGTTTTGGTATTCATTTAGTTTTGTTTGAGAAGGGTTAAACAAATGAAAACCAATTTGTAAATCTTTGGTAGGTTTGGCCAGTATTCCTATCTCAAAAGTAAGGTTGTCAGCTTGGCCATAATTGTTTCCTAATCTCAAGGCATGGTAGTTAAGTCGTATTCCAAGGTTAAATTTCTTGGATAATCTCATTCCGTAGGCTAATCCAATTTTAGATTCTCGATATAAATTATCGCCAAATCCTGTGTAATTAATTCCAAAAGCTCCACTCTTGGTTGGTATTCCCAATGCAAAGGATTGAACTCCCATTTCTTGAATCAAAAATCTACTTTCGTAGGATATTCCTGCACTTACTTGAGTTAAATCGGCAAGAGCTCCTTGGTTGTATCGAACAGACCAAACATCATTAAAACAAAGCCCAGTTTTACCCATTCCTGTTGCTCGTCCTCCTATTGAATAGTTTTCATCTCCAGACAAAGCCAGAAAAGGAATAAGAAGAATTGCTAAAAGTAAATGACGCATCAAGGTTGTTTTCTTAAATATACAGCTTAAGGAAAGTTATTGAAAGAAAATGAGATTTAAATTTAGTTCATCTACTACGAACTAAACTTCCTCCTTCTTAAATAAGTATAAATTCCTCCAAAAACCAGAATGATTAACATTGGAATAAACACATTAATGGCATTCCACATTTTACGCTCTTTGGCTACTTTGGTCTTGTTTAATGGACGCAAAGTAATTGTTTTACTCCTTAATGGAATTAAATCATTAATCCCCATTAGCCCTTCCATTGCATTTACAAAAAACTCTTTGTTTCCATAAAATGCTGCTCTGTCATCACGATCAAGATTTATTCGCATAGGTCTTATAATCATTTCTCCACGGCTATTCTCAAAAGAATCTACGGGTGCATTAATGATATCTCCATCACTAATTACCAACATGGTATTCTCTACACTTTCTTTAATGAATTTAACTGGAGAGTTTTTTACAAAATTATCCGTCAATCGATTGATGAAATTAGATTTAAACTTACCCGATAGCATTACTGCCACGATTTGGTTGGGTTGAGCATTGTACTTCACTACTTCCTCTTTAAGCCCAATCATTTGGTAATTAATTCGTACCGGAACTTTATAAGTTACCGATTTTTCGGAAGTCATTAATAATGGAACTTTAGTTATTTCCTTATTCTGAAGTAAATCCAGTGTACTTGCATACTTTAATCTTATTGGGTTTACGTTATCTACAATAGGATTTTTTATTCTCCATGAATCAATTGTTGGGTAATAAAACCAATTGTACAATTCGCTTCCCAGTCTTATTTTTGCAGAATTAATGTCTATCACCAAATCCTTATTTAATCGGACTCCGTAAGTAAATAATTGCTCGTCAATTAAGTTCAAGTTTCTCTCCAAACCAAAAGTCTGATCCAAAATTTGAAGTGAGTCTGTATCTACAACCACAGGATCAATAAGCCAAGCAACTTTCCCTCCTTTCATGATAAACTGATCAATTAGGTATTTGTCTTTTTCAGAAATTGGTTTTGTTGGCTTAGCAACAATTAATGCATCATATCCTTTAAGCGCATCTAGCTTTCCTCCTACAACAACATCATCTACTGCATGAAACTTTTTTAATTCATCCGTTACATCAAATCTTTGTGCTTCGGTAAGTTCACCATGTCCTTGTAAAAACCCTATCTTTTTCCTGTTTGGATTCACTGCTTTATAAATTCCTTCTAATAATAAATACTCCAAATCATTAATAATAGGCTCAATAGGAATTCTATCAGCAAACACAGGAATAGCAGTTTGCGTTTTAGGATCCACATTACTAGGAATCATTATTTGGATAGGAATATTATTATTCCCAACTGTTCTTAGTATAATTCCTCCCCAAACCATTTGGTCGGTTTTACTTCCTCCTACAAGCGAAGAAACTTTGGTTGGCCTTAATCCAAACTCAAATATCTGTTCGTAAACCTTTTGTTTTTGAGTTTCATCCTTTGCTGGATCAATAAACTCAAAATAAATATTAGAACCTCCGTAGGCTTTTAACTCACTCAGTTTTTCTTTTAGTGCAAGCTGCAGTTTTCTTAATTCTGGTGGTAAATCTCCTTCAAGATATACTTCAAATCTCAACTCATCTTTAATAAGCGAATCATTCTGAAGTATTTCAATCGTCTTTTCCGACAAAGAATGAATCTTTTCTTCGGTCAAATCCATTCGTAAAAACTTCTTGGAACCAATGAAATTAACTAGTATAATAACTACTGCTACTGCTACTATTTGTATGGCAAACTTTGTTCTTTGACCCATTATTTCAATCGTTTTAAACTCAGTTTAGTAGCTAATAAAAACACCACAATTAAACTCAAAAAATACAAAATATCACGAGTGTCAATCACTCCCTTTTGGATAGAAGAATAATGTTCGTTTATCCCCAAATTCTTTACAAAATAAGCTGTAGAACCAGAAGGCAAATTATTTCCAATAAAATCGAATCCTAAATAAGCTACAAAACAAAGTAGCAAAGAAATAAGAAAAGAAACCATTTGGTTTTGAGCAATAGATGAGGCAAAAAGACCAATAGCCAAAAATCCAGATCCTAAGAAAAACAAGCCGATATAAGAACCAATTGTTCCTCCAGAATCAATGTTCCCAACTGGATCTCCCAATTGCACTATCGAGTAATAATAAACTACAGTTGGCAACAAAGAAAAAATCAACAGGACTATTCCTGCCAAGTACTTTGCCATCACAATCTGAAAATCTGTTAGTGGTTTGGTGAATAGGAGCTCAAGCGTTTGCATTCTTCTTTCCTCAGCAAATAACCTCATGGTAATTGCAGGAATCAAAAACAAAAATACAGCAGGTGCATTTGCAAACAAGAATCCCATATCCGAAAAACCATTGTCGTACACATTGGTTTCTCCTGGAATTATCCACATAAACATTCCTATTGCAAGCAGAAATACGATAATTGCAATATAACCAACTACCGAACTAAAAAAACCGCTAACCTCTTTCCTGATAAGTGAAATCATGGATTATTTTTTCTTAAATGACATCAATAATGTAAACACTCTATCAATGTCTTCGTTTTTCACTACTAACGTTATTTCATTGGTAGTAGATATAATTTCGAAGATATTAATGTTTTCCCAAGCAATTTTTTTCAATAAAAAATAATAAGCTCCAGGAACATTAAACTCAGGTAGTCTAAGTGTTACAGAAGATAAATCTTCCATTTTGAACAACATTGTTTCGTTCTTAAACAATTCGTCTACTTTATCAGACAATGATTTAATTACCACAATATTTGACTCGTAAACTCCTTGAGAAACTGTACAGAACCCATCAACTTTATCACTTGATGCTTCTAATAATTTCATTTGGGCATTTGCCAAAGTTGGAGAATTTTTAAACGCATAATCATTCAAATTACTACGGATAATGATATCTCCAAGAGAACTCATAAACTCTTCTATTCGTCCATTAATCCCATGAAATTTCTCGAATTTCATACGGTTAATAGCCATCACAAGCGCTCCTGTGTTTACTTCTTTCCCAAGCTCTTCTTCTACTTTGGGTTTAAGCATACGGGCAAGTGAAGAAATGTTTATCAAATCTTCGGCAATAGATTCTTCTAAAAAAGGGGATGCCGAAATCTCCTTTTCAATAATTTTTGAAATTGAACTCATGTAATACCTTAACTAGTGGTTATTTTCTTTTTTCTAATACAATTATAACGAGTATTATTGAACAAAAAAAGCGTTTTTGTTTCTTTTTTAACAGATTCTGTTAAATACGACTATAATTTATACACATCTGTTAATAAACTAAAATTTAGCTTTTCTCAAATATTGCAATTGCCTCAATGTGAGCTGTATGCGGAAACTGATCTACAAAACTGATTTTCTTCATTTCGTAACCGTGTTCTTTCAACACTTCAATATCACGAGACTGAGTTGCAGGATTACATGAAACATACACAATTCGTTTTGCTCCAATCTTACCAACCTTAATCAATGTTTTAGGAGCTATTCCTCCTCTAGGCGGATCCAGTACAATTGTTTTTATTTTCCCTTCATATTCTGGGTATTGAGATAAAAATTTTCCAACATCAGCAGCAAACCATTTGGCTGTGCTTACTTCGTTTCGTTTGGCATTCTCTTTGGCGTTTTCAATTGCTTCTGCCACAATATCAACCCCTATTACTTGTACTCCAGTCTTTTTAGAAATCAATTGACCTATTGTTCCTGTTCCACAGAATAAATCCATAACCATATCTTGGTCTGAATAGTCCATTCCTTCCATCACGTAATCAATTACTTTGGTGTACAACCTCTCAGCTGATTTTGGATTTGTTTGGAAAAAACTTTGCATACTTACCTCAAACGATAATCCCAACAAATTTTCTTTAATCAAATTCTCTCCGTACAGCATTTCATAATCGTTCTCATCATTATGAGCACGTTCTCCTAAACTATCATTTATCGTAAATAAAATTCCTGCTACTCTTTCGCCAAATAAATCCAATACACATTTCACAAAAGCCTGCTTATCAAAATGTACCAACCCTGTTTTAGAAGTAGTTAAATTCAACAATAACTGATTGTTAGCGTATGATTTACGTACCGTTAAATACCTGTAAAAACCATGCTTTTTTGGAGGATGCCAAGCAGGTAATCCTGTTTTCTCCAAGTAAGTTCGTATGTCTTGTAGTTTGTTTTCAAACTCCACATCAAATAAACCTGAGTCTTTATCCAAATCCTCTACAATCCACCAAGTTCCTCTTCTCTTAAATCCTAATGCAAACTCATCATCTAGAGTTTCTTCCTCTTTTAAATCGTAACGGATTGTGCTAAATGCATATTCCATTTTGTTACGGTAATGGAAACTCGTAGGCGATTCAATATAGGTATCAAACAAGTCTTCAATATTGTCTACTTTACCAATTCTACGGTATTGTTCTATAGTTGTGCTTTTCTTGTATTCTCTTTGTTTCTCAACAGGAAGTGTAATGTACGGAGCTCCCGAAATTGGTTGAAATTCAACTGGAGTTTCATCAGGAGATTTCTCTAGTATTTCCATTAATTTCCCCTCTAAGAAGCTTTTTTTCTTCTTAAAAATCCTTGCTCTCACCTTTTGCCCAGGAATAGTATTGGGTACAAACATCACAATTTTACCTTCTTCAAGTTGGAGCTTAGCCAATCCTTTTCCTCCAAAAGCCATGTCGGTAATGGTTACGTCTATAGCATTTCCTTTTTTAATGTCTTGGGCAGTGTAAATCATGGTTGTTTGTTTAGACTGCAAAAATAGAAATAGTTAGCGGGATATAGGTTTCTTTTTACCAGAATAATAATTGAAAAAATAATTAGTCAATAAATAAAAAACTAAACTAATTTTTACATATTTGGACAATATTTGTCTAAAACAATTTTGACCAATGAAAACATTAGGTGACACATTAAAATTTGCTAGAGAAGAAAAAGAATTGATTCTTCGGAAAGTTGCTGCAGAAGTAGATATTGACCAATCTCTGATAAGTAAATTTGAGAAGAACGAAAGAAAACCCACAATGGAGCAAGTTGTAAGACTTGCTAAATTTTATAAACTTTCTGAAAGAGAATTAATCATTAGTTGGTATTCAGAAAAAATAGCAGAAGATTTGAAATATACAGAATCAACCTCAGAAATACTTAAAGTAGCAGAAGAAAAAATAAACTATTACAAAGCTCAAGAAAATGGAAAATAAGAAAATAAGAAAATAAAAGTTGCAGAATTATTTGCAGGTGTAGGAGGTTTTCGACTTGGACTTGAGAAAAGCGACTATGAAATTGTTTGGAGTAACCAATGGGAACCTTCAACCAAAATGCAACAAGACATAGGTCAACTATGGAGTAAATTTATGTCGGAAGGAATTGCAGATCAAATTCCAAACAAAGTGGATGCAAGTGTATTCTCCATCTATACCAACTACCAAGGTGACCACACGGAACCGTATGACACGATATTAGGTTGCAAAGTAAAGTCACTTGATTCTATTCCAGAAGGATTGGTAGGACAAGCTTTTGATGGTGGAACCTACGGAAAGTTTGTTTCTAAAGGAGACTTAACTCAAGGAGTTGTGTTTGGAACCTGAACGAAATATGGAATCAAAATTTGGACAGAGTGTACACGGCAGATTTTGAACTCTATGGAGAAAAAGCACAAAATCCAACAGATGCAGAAGTGGATGTATTAGTTGCAATTAAATAAGAATAGACATGAGCAAATTGAAACTAACCACAGATTTAGCTTTTGAAAATAAACTAGCAAACTACCCTGACCAAGTTCAGGGTAAATTGCAGTTTTTGAGAAAACTCATATTAAAAACTGCTTCAGAAATTCCTGAGGTAAAACAACTGGAAGAAACCTTGAAATGGGGAGAGCCTAGTTTTGTTACCAAACATGGAAGCACCCTGAGAATGGATTGGAAAAAAGCCGCACCAGACGAATACAAACTATATTTTAAATGCACCAGCAGATTGGTGGAGACTTTTAGAATCGTATTTGGTGATTTTTTCAACTACGAAAATAACCGAGCCATCATATTTAAACTAGACCAAGAAATTCCAGAAGCAGAAATAAAAAAATGTATAACCGCTACACTTACTTACCACAAAGTAAAGAATAACCTTACTTTGGGATTGTAAAACAACTTTAATATATACTGAGAAATTTTAAAAATCGAATAAAATTTTGATTGAAAACTTTCATTTGTTAAATATCTAACTACATTTGTTAAATATTTAATACAACTATGAAAGTAATCAAATTTGGCGGCACTTCTTTAGGCTCTCCAGAAAGAATGAAAAAAGTAGCAGAATTGGTTTCTAAGGAAGAAGCTATTGTGGTACTTTCTGCAATAAGCGGAACTACCAACTCATTGACAGAAATAGCACAATTACTCTACAAAAACGAGAGAAACACTGCTAAGCAAAAGATTACAGAACTACAAGCTAGCTATGTTATTTTTATAGATAATCTACTTCAAGAAAAGGCACAGCAGACAAAAGCAATAGACTTAGTGTCAAGTCATTTTTCACATATCGATTCGTTTACGGAGGATTTATTTACCGTACACGAAGAAAAGATGATTCTTGCTCAGGGCGAATTATTATCCACAGCCCTATTCCAATTGCATTTGGAGGAATTAGGTATTCAGTCTTGCCTATTATCTGCTTTGGATTTTATGCGAATTGACAAAGATTTGGAACCAGATAGTTTTTATATCAAACACAATCTTGAGAGGGAATTAAAACAATGCGAAAGCAAACTCTATATTACTCAAGGATACATTTGCCGAAATGTGTTTGGTGAAATTGATAACTTGAAAAGAGGAGGAAGTGATTATTCGGCTTCACTTATTGGAGCAGCTATCCAGGCAACTGAGATAGAAATATGGACAGATATTGATGGTATGCACAACAATGATCCTAGAGTGGTTGACAAGACTTTTTCTATTGAGCAATTATCCTACAATGAAGCTGCAGAGTTAGCTTATTTTGGAGCAAAGATATTACACCCAGCAAGTGTTTATCCTGCACAATTAAGTGAGATTCCTATTTGGCTTAAAAATACCATGGAACCAACTAAACTTGGGACTAAAATTGCCAAAACAGTTGATGATAGAGAATTCACAGCAATTGCAGCCAAGGATGGAATTACAGCTATCAAAATTAAATCTGGGCGAATGCTATTGGCTTATGGTTTTTTACGTAAAATCTTTGATATTTTTGAACGATACAAAACTCCAATTGATGTAATTACTACTTCCGAAGTTGCTGTTTCAATTACCATTGATGACAATTCAAACTTAGATGCAATTCAGGAAGAATTAAGGTATTTGGGTGAAGTAGAAGTGAATAAAAACCTATCTATCGTTTGTGTAGTAGGTAATTTCTCTCACGATTCTATGGGAGCTGGAAATAAGATTTTTGAAAGCATCAAACACATTCCTATCCGAATGGTTTCTTATGGTGGAAGTCAGCACAATGTCTCTATTGTGATAGAAACAGAGTATAAGAAAGAAGCGTTAGTTTCTTTGAATAATGGACTTTTTAATCAGAACTAAGATGAAGAAAGAAAAACTTATTCAACACAGAACTCCTTTCTATTGTTACGATTTGAAGCTACTTAACCAAACACTTGACCAAGCACAAACTCATGCCAAAAAACATGATTATCACATTCATTATGCAATGAAAGCCAATACAAATGATCGAATTTTGGAGGTAATCCAGAGCAAAAATTTTGGAGCAGATTGTGTGAGCGGAAATGAAGTTAAAAAAGCTCTAGAAAAAGGTTTTAAACCCAATCAAATTGCTTTTGCAGGAGTAGGAAAATCTGACGAAGAAATAGAAATTGGATTGCAAAATGACATCTTTACTTTTAATTGCGAGTCGGTTCAAGAAATTGAAATCATAAATGAATTAGCTACTAAAGCGAATAAAGTAGCACGAATTGCATTGAGATTAAACCCAAATGTAGATGCCAAAACTCACAAATATATCACTACTGGTTTGGAAGAGAATAAATTCGGAATTAACAGCTGGGAATTAGAAGGTTTATTGGAAAAACTACCTTCATTATCAAATATAAAAGTAACTGGATTGCATTTTCATATTGGATCACAAATTACTTCTATGACTCCTTTTAAAAATCTATGTATTCGAGTGAATGAACTAAACCAGTGGTTTTTGGACAGAGGAATTCACATTGAACATCTAAACCTTGGAGGTGGATTAGGTATTGATTATCAGAACCCTAAGGAAAATCCAATTCCAGATTTTGAGTTATTCTTTGGAGTATTTAAGCAGTTTCTTGAACCAAGGGTTCATCAAGAAATTCATTTTGAATTGGGTCGATCTTTAGTTGCCAACTGTGGAAGTTTAATCTCCAAAGTATTGTACATTAAAAATGGAATTAAAACAAACTTCGCTATTATAGATGCTGGAATGACAGAACTTATACGACCTGCTTTGTACCAAGCCTCCCACTCTATCGAAAACTTAACTTCAGTATCTTCTGATTCGGAATTTTATGATGTTGTAGGTCCAATTTGTGAATCATCTGATTGTTTTGGCAAAAAGATAGAACTGAAACCTACCAAAAGAGGAGATTATATCAAAATTCATAGCACAGGTGCTTATGGGGAAGTAATGACTTCTGGATATAATTTGAGAGAGCAGAATCCTGTTGTGTTTGTTTAGGTTGGAACCTCCTAAAGCATTTGTTATTTCTCGAATTAACCGTACCTTTGCAGTCTAATACAAAGACTGACTATGATTTCTACAGAAAATATATCGTTACAATACGGAAAAAGAGTACTGTTTGATGAGGTAAACGTTAAGTTTACTCAAGGAAATTGCTACGGAATAATTGGAGCAAACGGAGCAGGAAAATCTACTTTTTTGAAAATATTAGCTGATGATATTCAACCTACTTCTGGAAGAGTTCACATTGAACCAGGAAAAAGAATGGCTGTATTGAAACAAAGTCACTCGGAATATGATGAAGTAACTGTTTTGGATACTGTTCTGATGGGGCACGATAAATTGTGGAAGAACATGCAAGCCAAAGAAGAAGTTTACGCTAGAGAGAATTTTAGTGAAGCTGATGGAATGGAAGCTGCTGAGCTTGAAGGAGAATTTGCAGAAATGGATGGTTGGAATCTACAACCAGAAGCTGAGAGTTTATTAAGTGGAATTAATATTCCTGAAGACAAACATTACACGTTAGTTAAAGATTTGAGCGGAAGTGAGAAAGTTAGAGTATTACTTGCTCAGGCTCTTTTTGGAAATCCAGATATCTTAATTTTAGATGAGCCAACCAATGATTTGGACATTAACACGGTTTCTTGGTTAGAGGATTTCTTATTAGATTTTAATAATACGGTAATCGTAGTTTCTCACGATAGACACTTTTTAGATACTGTTTGTACACACATTGGAGATATAGATTACAGTAAACTTAACCTGTTCACGGGTAACTATACTTTTTGGTATGAATCGAGTCAATTAGCTACAAGACAAAGAGCTAACCAAAACAAAAAAGCCGAAGAAAAGAAAAAAGAACTACAAGATTTTATCTCTAGATTTAGTGCAAATGCGTCTAAATCGAAACAAGCTACAAGTAGAAGAAAGCTACTTGATAAAATTAATGTAGACGAAATAAAACCATCTAGTAGAAGATATCCTGCTATCATATTTGATCAAACAAGAGAAGCTGGTGACAAGATATTAGAAGTAGAAGGATTGAGTAAAGAAGGATTATTTAAAGACTTCCACATCAATGTAGCCAAAGGAGATAAAATTGCATTTATTGGAAAAAACAGTAACGCGATTTCTGCTTTATTCAAAACATTAATTGGAGAAATTGAAGCTGACAAAGGAGAAATAAAATGGGGACAAACTATTACTCCAGCTTATTCTCCAAATGAGAATGACGCTTATTTTAATGGAAATGACAACTTAGTAGATTGGCTAAGACAATATTCTGATGAAAAAGACGAAGTGTTTATTCGTGGATTTTTAGGTAAAATGTTATTTACTGGAGAAGAAGTATTCAAGAAAAGTGATGTACTTTCTGGAGGAGAAAAAGTAAGATGTATGCTTTCTAGAGTAATGCTACTTTCTGGAAATGTATTGATTTTGGATGAACCAACCAATCACTTAGATTTGGAATCTATTCAGGCATTGAACAACTCATTGAAAGATTTTAAAGGAACTGTTCTATTTACTTCTCATGATCACCAGTTTGTAGAAACAATTGCAAACAGAATCATAGAACTTGGACCTGAAAGCCACTTAGATAAGTTAACTACTTATGATGAGTATATTGGAAGTGACAAAATAAAAGAACAGAGACAAGCTCTTTATAGCTAAGAAAGCATGAGAAAATATATTGAACTATTTTTTTTATATGTTTTAGCTCCACTTATTTTATTAGTGGAAATTCATTACGGATTTAAAATCACGTATTTTCTACTTGGATTTATTTATGTGGCCTACATCACCATAAAAGAGGAGGAAATTGAATGGAAAATTGAGTGGAGACTCAAAACAAGAGGTCTTCTAGTTCCATTAATAATTCGATTTTTCTTTATTTTAATTACCACATTCTTATTCATTCACTTTTTTGAAGGGGAGAAATTATTTAATGTAATCACCAACAAACCCTCTCTTTGGGCTTGGTTTAGCTTGGTTTATATTGGTCTGTCAGTTATTCCTCAAGAGTTTCTTTATCGAACTTTATTCTTTAGACGTTACAAACAATTATTCTCAAATAAATGGGTGTTTTTCGCAGTAAACTGTGTGCTATTTTCCTTTGCCCATATCTGGCTGCAAAGCTATGTTGTACTCTTATTTACTTTTGTTGGAGGAATATTTTATTTCCTAACCTACAACCATACAAGATCACTTTTGTTTGTTTGTATTGAGCATGCTGCTTATGGGCTTTGGTTGTTTACAGTTGGTTTTGGAGAATTATTTAACTTTCCCGTATAAATACGACCATTAAATAGTTTGTCTAAATCGACAAAATAAAATAGCAAAGTGAGGAGTTATATAAGTAAACCCCTTATACTTGAAAACAGCAATACTCACAGAAACCCTTGAAGCAACTGATCAGCAGAGATTCCTCAAGCTGATTGAAATCCTGTTTCTATTTATTGGGACTCCTATTATATTGTGGTTAGAAATTCCAAGTTGGACTAAAAACACTTACTTTTTTATATGTGTTGGCTATGTAATATGACTCATGATAAAAAAGGAAAAACTGAATTTTGGAGAGAAAAAATTAGTAACACCTACTAAGACTTTATTGGCCTTTGCAATTAAGCTTGGTGCTATTGC
>Ga0075469_10000012_pt1 | contig 58227 bp, 59 predicted proteins | sample DEB08_DNA_13_FD_77577 | JGI IMG/M metagenome (GOLD analysis project Ga0075469, IMG submission 77577) | Aqueous microbial communities from the Delaware River and Bay under freshwater to marine salinity gradient to study organic matter... | ecosystem: Environmental > Aquatic > Marine > Coastal ...
TGACAAAAAACATATTACTGTTCTTATTATCTATATTGCTTTTTAGCAATATTTCACAATCATCTCACATTGTGTCTGCTGACATTACATATGAATGTTTAGGTAATAACTCGTACAAAATTAATCTGAAATTATATAGAAATTGTTCTGGAATACCTATGGGATTGTTTCAAATTGTAAATTATAACTCAGTCAGTTGTGGTGGAGGTGGTAACTTACTTATGATTCCAGATACGTCTTATGAGGTTTCTCAAGTATGTGATTCATTATTATCACAAACAACATGTAACGGAGGAACTTTACCAGGGATTGAAGTTTATATTTTTTCTGCCACAGTTACATTACCAAATTATTGTACCGATTGGATTTTTAAATTTGACGAATGCTGTAGAAGTACAAATATTAATAATCTAAGTCCAGGTTTTAGGTTTTATACTCATACAACACTTAACAATAGTGATAGTGTATGTAATAGCTCTCCAGAGTTTAAATCAATTCCAATACTGTACAACTGTGTTAACGAGCCTGTTAACTTTAATAATATTGCTTCTGATCCTGAAGGAGATAGTCTTTCATTTAGATTAATTCAAACTCACTGGTCAGCAACAGGAAGTATTCCTTATTCACCTGTTATCCAAACCCCTCAATCTCCTTTTCCAACAGTTTCTGGAGTAATTTTCGATTCTATTTCAGGTCAAATGTCTTTTACTTCTAACGCATTTCAGCAAGTTATAGCTACTATGCTTATACTTGAGTATGATTCGCTTGGTAATGTTAAAGGAACTCACATCAGAGATATTGAGTTTATAATTGTTTCATGTGCTCCACCACCATTTGTACCTAAAGTATCTGGTTATTTTTCTACACAACTTATAATTAACGCTTCTAACGGTTGTTCAGATACTACTTTTATGAATAGTGTTGTATATGTCCATACCAATCCTATTGCAGGGTTTGATGTAGATTTGGAGCTTGATAATTACATGGCTTTAAAAGTAGATATTGCAGATAATTCAGTCTATGGAACTTCAATAGTTTATACAATGGGTGATGGTTCAGTTTATACTATTCCAAATTTCTCTCATATTTATAAAACTACAGGTTCACAAGATATATGGCAAATAGTTACTAATGATTTTGGTTGTATAGATAGTGCGTTAAGAACTATTTACACAGAGATTTTGGGAGCTTATGTTCCAAATTCATTTACTCCAAATTCAGATGGGCTAAATGATGAATTCACACCAATTGTAACAGGTGATGAGCCTGCATTTTATAAGTTTATGGTTTACAATAGATGGGGAGAAATAGTGTTCGAATCCGAAACAGTAGGAGATGGTTGGGATGGAACATTTAAAGGAGAAAAGGCTCAGTCTGACACTTATGTGTGGACCCTAAGAACTGGGATGGCTGGTGTACCTGATCCATTAGATAAAAAAGGACACGTTACCCTAATTAGATAAAACGAACTTCTTTATTTTCTTCCAAAATAATGTATCTTTGGTTGATTATGACTACCAGAATTACTTTGTTTGCAGACGTTATTTTACCTCTGCCAATTCCAAACCTTTTCACTTATCGAGTTCCTCTAGAATTGAATGATTCTGTTGAGGTAGGTAAACGTGTTATCGTTCAGTTTGGGAAAAAGAAACGATACTCTGGAATAGTCAAAAATATTCACGAGACTCCGCCAAAAGCTTATCAAGCCAAGTATTTAGAAGATGTTTTGGATGAAAACCCAATCGTATTTCCTGAACAATTTAAGTTTTGGGAATGGATAAGTTCCTATTATTTATGTGCAATTGGTGAAGTAATGAATGCAGCTTTGCCATCAGGGCTTAAGCTTGTGAGTAAAACTAAAATCATTCTTAATTCGGATATTGAAATTGATGTCGATATCCTTTCTGATAAAGAATATTTACTAGTTGAAGCTCTTGGGATAAAAAACATTCTTGAACTAAGTGAGGTTGAAGGAGTTTTAGCAATAAAATCTACGTATCCAATTATTAAATCTTTATTAGAAAAGAACTACATTTTGGTTGCTGAACAGGTAAGCGAAAAGTACAAACCTAAGATTGAAAAATACCTTCGGTTGCCAGATGGATTTGGTGAAAAGCAAATTCATAATGCTTTTGACGCTCTAGAAAGAGCGCCAAAACAGCTAGAGGCTTTCATGATATTTATGCAATTGTGGGAACAAAAAAAAGAACCAATTTCTAAAAAGAAAGTAATTCTTCAAGCCAGTTCTAATTCCAATACCATAAAGCAACTAGTTGATAAAAAAGTAATTGAGGAGATTGGTTTAGAGAAATCTAGGATATTATCTAATCGAACTCAGGAAAAAATTGATTCATTATCTCCAGCTCAACAGAGGGCTATTGATGAGATAAAGCTCAGCTTTAAAGAAAAGAGTAGTGTTTTACTTCATGGAGTTACAGGAAGTGGAAAAACCGAAATTTACATTCAGTTAATTCAGGAAGAGCTAGAAAAAGGAAATCAAGTTTTATACTTATTACCAGAGATAGCCTTAACCACTCAAATTATTACCAGATTAAGAAAAAAGTTTGGAGATAAGATAGGAGTGTATCATTCTAAATATAATGCAAGCGAAAGAGTTGAGGTTTGGAATGAAATGCTAAAAGGAAAGGAGAGTAGATTCCAAATAATTATTGGAGCTCGCTCCTCAGTATTTTTGCCTTTTAGTAATTTAGGATTGACTATCGTAGATGAAGAGCATGATGCATCCTACAAACAACAAGATCCTGCACCAAGATACCAAGGGCGAGATGCTTCTATGTATCTAGCAAACCTTCATGGAGCAAAAGTGTTGTTGGGTTCTGCTACACCATCTATCGAAACATATTGGAATGCCAAAGAAGGTAAGTTTGGTTTAGTAACACTTACCGAAAGATTTGGTGATGTAAAAATGCCAAACATTGTAATTTCTGATTTACAAGAAGCTACCAAAAAGAAGAAAATGAAATCTCATTTTTCTCAGTTTTTAGTAGATAATATGCAAAGCTATTTAGATAATAAAGAGCAAATAATTTTATTCCAAAATCGAAGAGGTTATAATCCCTCATGGCTTTGTGAGGCTTGTGGTTGGGTGCCTCAATGCAAAAATTGTGACATAAGTTTAACGTATCATAAATACACACATCAACAAAAATGTCACTATTGTGGGTATACCGAAAAGCCGATTACTAAGTGCAAAGCCTGCGGAAGTAATTCACTAAAAATGCAGGGTTTTGGAACAGAAAAAGTAGAAGAGGATTTATCTCTATTCTTTCCAAAAAGCTCAGTAAAGAGAATGGATTATGATACTACAAGAAATAAAAATGGGTATCAAAATATTATTGACGACTTTGAACAAGGTGTAATCGATATTTTGGTAGGAACCCAAATGGTAACCAAAGGATTAGATTTTGATAACGTAGGAATTGTAGGCGTTTTAAATGCCGATAGTCTATTACATTATCCTGATTTTAGGTCATACGAACGTTCTTTTCAATTACTTACTCAAGTAGCAGGACGAGCTGGTAGAAAAGAAAAACAAGGTAAAGTAGTTATACAAACCTATTCTCCCGATCATCCTGTTATCCAAAAAGTAATTGATAACGATTACCATGGGATGTATGAGCAAGAGATTGAAGAAAGAGAAAAATACGGATATCCACCCTTTTATAGATTGATACAATTAACCATAAAACACAGGGAAAGAGAAAGATCGGAAGAGGCTGCAAATGAGTTAGGTAAATTATTGAAAAAGCAATTGGGAGCAAGGGTTTTAGGACCTGAGACTCCAGCTATTTCTCGAGTAAAGAATTTGTACATCAACCAAATCATTATTAAATACGAACGTAAAATATCTCCATTAAAACTTAAAACTTTTATTCAGGATACTGTAGGAAAATTTAATAATCAGCCTTATTATAAAAGTGTAAGAGTAATGATTGATGTGGATTTTTATTAATGTTAATATGTCCTTCATGAAAAATACTTAGCATTCTGTGAATTAGAATACTGTTTTCAAATTGTATTGAATCAAGGTTTTACGATATTTTGTATATTGTAATAAATCTTTACTCTTATGAAAGTATCATTATTTATCTCGGCTCTATTTATCACTTTTCTAACTTATTCTCAAAGCACCATTGGCAATATAGATTTCGAAGATGGTAATTTTAATAATTGGACTATTATAAACGGGACAGTATTATTACCATCAGGTCATGGAGCAAGGCCTTTTTTGTTTTCTAGTTTTGGTGCAATAAATGGAAGTAATTATAATACAGCTAGTCATTTTATAATCAACACTCAACAAAACGATCCTAATGTACCTTTAGTAAAAACCTTATGTCCTTTTACTGGATCTAATTCAGTTAGGCTTGGTGACTTAAATGGGGGAGCAGAAGCAACAAGAATTGAACGAATTGTATCAGTAAATACAACTGATACCTTGTTAGATTTTTTCTTTGCTATAGTAATGCAAGATCCTGCCCATCCTCAACATGAACAGCCTTACGTGTTTATAGAAGTATATGATTCAAGTCAAGGAGCTTTAACATTAATAGATTCAATTTTTATTCTTGGAGGAGATTCAATTTTAATTCCAGACACTAATACATCATCATATAAATATGTAGACTGGAGCCACAAACAATTTAATCTAAGCCAGTATTCTGGACAAAATATTTTATTAAGAATTACTAATGCAGATTGTGGCTACAGTGCACACAGTGGTAGATTGTATTTAGATTTTTCTATGAATCCTAAGCGTAGGTTTTTATCATTAGGTTTATGCTTTCCTGGTGATATAGTAAGTTTTAGAGGGAGTAACTATAATTCTCAAGGAGTTTTTAGAGATACCACTTATACAGGGATGAATATAGACAGTATTTTTACTTTGGTTCTTACAGAATCTTACCAAGAGCCAATTGGACCTAGCTTGGCAAGTTTTGATATTTGTTCTCCACCAAATTATACTATTAACTGTAATGTAGTTAATCCAGGAAAAACCAGTACTCAATACAATTGGGTAGTTAATGGTGTTGTAGTTCAATCAGGATTAAGTTCTTCAATTAATCATACTACAAGCACTGTTGATACTCTTTATTGTGAAGTAACAGCATATTCAAGTTCATGTAGTATTACAGAATATAGTGACACGGTAATTGTTGATCCTTTTATCTCTCTTCCAAGTGTTAATCTTTCTCTACTTGGTTCGGATTTATTAGCCTCTGTTTCAGGAGGAATACCTCGATACTATTATTCTTGGAAGGTAAATTTTTCTACTCTTAGTGTTACTGATTCGATTTTGTCTCCAACACTTAACGGAAACTACTATGTAACTATCACTGATGCTAATGGTTGTAAAACTATTGACTCTTTAATGGGATATAGTTCTGGGATTGATGAGTTAACTGGAGATTTAAACTTTAATTTCTACCCAAACCCAGCAACAAACTCTATTTATTTACAATTAAATGGTGAGCAAGGAACAATAGAAATATTGGATGCTCAAGGGAAATTAATTCAAACTAATACTGTAAATCGTGATGGAGAATTAAATATTGAAGACCTTGATAAAGGAGCTTATTTAATTAGGTTTATCTCTGAAGAGGATAAAGTTATTATTAAGAAGTTATTAGTAGATTAAAATTCATTTAATTACAATTTTAACGATCGGAGTAAGAGTTAATTCTTACTCTGATTTTTAGTTTTTGAACCACATTAATTGTAATTTCAAGACGAATTAAACGTCTTATAATTAAAGATTACTGAATGGATTTCTACATAAAAAAAATGAACACTTCTTACGATAACGATACAGTCGATTATTATTTGGGAGAACAACAAATACATGTTAATGAGTTAATTGGAAACGAAATTGAGTTTAAATACTCTGGTGAGATTAACTGTACAGTTTGTGGTAAAAAAACCAAGACTAGCTTTGGTCAAGGGTTTTGTTACAATCACTTTATGAATTCTCCGCAGGCTTCACCTTGTATTATTCGCCCAGAATTATGCGAAGCTCACTTAGGAAAAGGTAGAGATGTAGAATGGGAACAGAAATATCACAATGTAAAACATTATGTGTATTTGGCCGTATCTAGTGCTGTAAAAGTGGGTATTACTAATGGTCAAAATTTGCCATACAGATGGATAGATCAAGGAGCAAGCTCTGGAATTATATTAGCCGAAGTTCCCTACAGAAGATTAGCTGGAGATATAGAAGTTGCACTTAAAGAGCAATTCACAGATAAAACCAATTGGCGAAAAATGTTGACTAATGATGTAATTAGTGGAGTAGACTTAGAAGAAATTAAATGGGAGTTGGAAGAAACTCTACCAAGTGATTTAAGTCAATATTTATCCGAAGAAGATGAAATTACTGAGATTAATTATCCGGTACTGGATTACCCAACCAAAGTAACAAGCGTTAACTTAGAGAAGATACCACAGTTCAGAAAGAAGCTGATGGGAGTAAAAGGACAATACTTTTTGTTTGATGATAACACAGTAATTAATATCAGAAAGTACACAGGTTACAACATTGAAATAAACTTTTAATAATGCCGAAATTACTAATCTACATAGAAGTGAATAATCCTGACGAAGTGATTGCCAATGAAAAAGGAAAGCTTATTGGATTGGCTTCAAAACTTCTTTCAAAAGAGAATAGAAAAGTAAGAGTAGAGCAACAGGTTTTTGAAGCTTTACACGAAGAGCTTGGAGAAGGAATAATGAAAGAGCTTGATAAAAGAGGAATTGATTCGGATATTAAAGTAGAAATAGTAGAGTAAATTAAGATTATTATGGCACATTTTACCCCAGATTTTTTAGAATTTTTCAAGGAGTTAGCTCCAAATAATAACAAGGATTGGTTTGATGAAAACCGAAAGCGTTATCATGAAAGTATTAAAAAGCCTTTTGAGGATTTTGTAACTGCTATGATTAACGAAATGCGCAAAACGGATAAGTCATTAAATATCACTTACAAGGATTGTATTTTCAGAATAAACCGAGACATACGATTTGCAAAAGATAAATCGCCTTATAAATTGAATCGTTCTGCAGCAATTGCTCAAGGGGGAAAGAAAGATCATGCGAGCCCAGGATTATATTTCGAAATTACTCCTGAACATGTAAGAGTGTATACAGGAATTCACGGGCCAGATAAAGATCAATTGTTAGCCGTAAGAGAAGAGATTGCTGACAACCAGAAAGAGTTTGATAAAATCATTAACGAAAAGAAATTCAAGAAAGTTTTTAGAGAAATAAACGGAGAGAAGAATGTTCGTTTACCAAAAGAACTTCAAGAAGCAGGTGAGAAGCAACCCTTAATTTACAACAAACAGTTTTATGTTTACACATCCTTTCCACCAGAAATTATTTTTGAAGAAGGAGTAGTAAAGAAGTTGGTTGATACCTATAAAATAGCAGAACCATTTGCTAAGTTTTTATCTAAACCAATTTTGAATTTAAAAAGTTAAATAAGTAGTAAATTCGCACAACAAAAAGAAAACACATGAACGCATATATATTAGACGCAATAAGAACACCAATAGGAAATTTCACTGGAACATTGTCAACTATTCGCCCAGATGATATGGGAGCTTTGGTAATAGAAGAACTGATGAAAAGAAATCCTACTGTAGCCAAAGAAGATATTGAAGATGTAATTTTTGGATGTGCGAATCAAGCAGGAGAAGATAACAGGAATGTAGCTCGAATGAGTGGATTGTTGGCAGGTTTACCATTTTCTGTTCCAGGTGAAACTGTGAACAGATTGTGTGCCTCAGGAATGAGCTCTGTGGTTCATGCACAAAGAGCAATTAACAATGGGGAAGGAGATGTGTATGTTGCAGGAGGAGTTGAGAATATGACAAGAGGACCTTGGGTAATTTCTAAAGTATCTAAACCATTTGGTAGAGATGCACAAATGCATGATTCTAGTTTTGGATGGAGATTTGTAAATCCAAAGATGAAAGAATTATACGGAACACACGGAATGGGAGAAACTGCTGAGAATTTGGTGGAGAAATACGACATATCTAGAGAAGACCAAGATAAGTTTGCTTTATGGTCGCAACAAAAAGCAACCAAAGCCCAAGAGAATGGAAGATTGGCAGAAGAGATTTTGACCGTAGAGATTCCACAAAGAAAAAAAGATCCAATTCTGTTTTCTAAGGATGAGTTTATAAAGCCAGCTTCTTCTATGGAAGTGTTTGCTAAACTAAGACCAGCCTTCAAAAAAGAAGGAGGTTCAGTTACAGCTGGAAATGCATCTGGATTAAATGATGGAGCTGCAGCTATATTAGTTGTGTCTGAGGATTATGTAAAAAAGCATGATTTAAAACCGTTATCAAGAATTGTTTCCTCGGCAGTATTTGGAGTAGAACCAAGAATTATGGGAATTGGTCCAGTAGGAGCAACTCACAAAGCGCTAAAAAGAGCAGGATTAACTTTGGATGATATGGATGTTATTGAATTGAACGAAGCATTTGCAGCACAAGCTTTAGCTTGTACTCGCGAACTTGGACTGGCAGATAACGACCCAAGGATAAATCCAAACGGGGGAGCAATTGCAATTGGTCACCCACTAGGAATGACTGGAGCAAGGTTATTACAAACTGCTTCTATCGAGTTGAATAAAACAAACAAGAAATATGCCTTGTGTACTATGTGTATTGGAGTAGGGCAAGGGTATGCAACAATTATCGAAAACGTAAATATTTAAGAATAATGTTCACAGGAATTATAGAAGAATTAGCTGAGGTTGTTTCCGTAACTCAAAAAGGAGGGAACGTAGATTTGAAAGTAAAATCGAATCTCACCAAAGAACTAAAAATTGACCAAAGTGTAGCTCACAATGGATGTTGTTTGACGGTAGTAGAAATTGAAAACGATACCTACACAGTTACAGCAATAGAAGAAACATTGAACAGAACTACAATAGGTTTGCTAAAAGCTGGAGACGCAATAAACCTAGAAAGATGCACCAAAATAGGAGCAAGACTAGACGGACACATAGTTCAAGGACATGTGGATACTTTAGGGACTTGTACCAAAGTAGTTGAATTGGATGGTTCTTGGGAATATTATTTTGAATACGAAACAGAAGATGTGACTGTGGCAAAAGGTTCAATAACAGTGAATGGAACGAGCCTTACAGTTTGTGATTCTGGAGATAATAATTTCTCTGTAGCGATAATTCCTTATACGTATGACAATACTTTTTTTAAGTATTTAGAAGTCGGAGGTAAGGTGAATTTGGAATTTGATATTGTAGGAAAGTATGTTGCTAAGTTGATGAATAGGTAAGTATTAGTGCAATTGTTCTCGATACACTTCCAATAATCATTATAGTTATCGTCCAATGATTTTTTTTGATTAAAACGCGAATCCGAAGGAAAGATATACACCATCAGGATAGCTCATTCCAGTCCGAAATATGAAACCTCCAGTTGGTTTTTGATAACGATATCCAACCGAAATAGCTGGTGCCCATATTGTAAAATCACTTCTCGAAGGCTCCGAACTATTGCTAAGGTTGGCACTTCTAACTTCAATACCATATCCATCTATGTCATATAAGGCAGCAAATCCTAAGCCAAGCTCTAAATGAGATTTTTTTGGACCAAAAACACCTTGTAAACTTAGGGAGCCATATGGTCCCTCAATACTAGACTTAGTATTCCAAGAATTTCCACCTCCATAACTAGCTCTCAGGTAATAATTTGCATAAAATTTATTATCTGTGGAGAATAACCGTCTCTCATAACTGGCACTTGCAACAAACCATCAACCTAATGTTCCACTGGCATAAATTGTGTTTTTTGGTTGAGTTTTTAATGAATCTTGTGCACTAGCTTTTGCAGAATAACCAGTTCTATTAAAATCGAAATCATAATTTAAGGCTGATTTTTTATAGGGCTATATTCACACTTTTCTCATTGTCATATTATCAAATTAATTCTATCTTAGTATCTTAAATTAACCCCATGTCGCAAGTAAAGAAATTTGGAACATTTTTAGGCGTGTTTACTCCCTCGATCTTAACGATTCTGGGTGTAATTATGTACATGCGATTGAGTTGGGTTGTTGGTAATGCAGGGCTCGAAATGGCAATAGGAATTATCCTTATTGCACACATTGTCTCTGTAGCTACTGGTTTAAGTGTTTCTTCGGTAGCAACTGATAGGAAAATTAAAGCTGGAGGAATTTATTACATGCTTTCTCGAAGTCTAGGGTTACCAATTGGGGGTTCCATTGGAATCACCCTTTTTGTGGCCACTGCATTAAGTATTGCTCTTTATTTAATTGGGTTTGCTGAAAGTGCTTTGGTTGTTCTTCAAGAGCCGCTTGGAATAGAGGAAGTCACAATTAATCATATTAGAGTTGCCGGTTCTTTAGCATTATTTTTTATTGTTGCAATTGCATATATCAGTACAAGTATTGCTATAAAAGCTCAACTTTGGATACTTGGAGCAATCATTTTGTCTGTTATTTCTATCCTATTCGGAACAGATGTTGGCAAAGAATTCGATATGACTGGCGTAACCGAAGGTGGAGTAAACTTCTTTGTGCTATTCGGAATATTTTTCCCTGCAGTAACTGGGTTTACAGCCGGAGTAGCCATGTCTGGAGATTTAAAAGATCCAAAAAAATCTATTCCTTGGGGAACTATGTTAGCAGTAGGTGTAGGACTTATTGTGTATGTAGGATTGGCAATTTTTATCTATTATTCTTTTGAAGGAAACTTAGAGGCAATTATGTCTGATAAGAATGCTTTAATCAAGTTTGGATGGATACCAGTCTTAGTAATTGCAGGTATTTGGGGAGCAACACTTTCATCTGCTTTAGGCGGAATATTAGGAGCACCAAGAATCCTACAAGCCATGTCGGTTGATAGCATTACTCCAAAGATATTTGCCAAAGGAAAAGGAGAAGAAAACGAACCTCGAAATGCGTTAATCTTAACTTTTGTAATTGCACAAGCAGGAGTATTAATTGGTGAATTAGATGTAATTGCTGAGGTAGTTGCCATGTTCTATTTATCGGCATATTTATTTATTAATGTTTCTTGTTTCTTAGAGCAATGGGCAAGTCCAGATTTCCGACCAAGTTTCAAAATTCCTATTTGGATTTCTTTAGTAGGTGCAATAGTGACATTTGTATTAATGATTCAATTGAACTTACTAGCAGCAGTGGTTGCAATTTTAGTAATGATATTGATTTTTATCTGGTTAACTCGAAAACAACTTGTACTTGGATCTGGAGATGTGTGGCAAAGTGTGTGGAGTAGTATTGTTAAGCTTGGTCTTAAAAACCTAGACAAAAAGTCTACTCATAAGCGTAACTGGAATCCTAACATATTACTATTTAGTGGAGGAACAGAAACCAGAAAACATCTTATTGATTTCAGTAAAACAGTAGCTGGAGCAAAAGGAATGATTTCTAATTTCGATTTAATTGAGAATAAAACCTCTAAACTTTTATTAGCTAAGCATAAGCAATCTGTTAAGGATGATGAATTGTACAGTCAAGGAATTTTTGCTCGTAAGCAAGAGTGCAAGGATGTTTATTTAGGAATTGAAGCAATTTCTAGTACTTATGGATTCTCAGGAGTTGAACCTAATACTGTTCTTACAAGTTGGGAACAAAGTTCAGATGACCCAACTCGATTTGCTCAGTTAACCAATAAGTTGTGCGAGTTAGATTACAATGTTTTGTATTTGGATTACGACAAACAAAGAGGTTTTGGAGCTAAAAAATCCATTGATATTTGGTGGAATGATTTCAGTAATACGGCTGAATTATCCTTGAACCTTGCCAAGTTTATGAGTAGTTCTATTGATTGGAGGCAGGCTCAAATAAGAGTGCTTTATGTCAATAATCAGAATGATAAAAAAGGTCAGCTTGAAGAGATTATTGACGAATTATTATCTAATTATAGAATCCCAGCACGTTCAAAAATCATTAATAATGAAATTGAACAAAAGGAGTTGTATGAAATAATGAAAGTAGAGTCTTACGATTCTGATTTAGTGATTGTTGGAGTTCCAAATCATTTAGATGATGAAGAAAAGTTTGTTGAGAAAACAGATGAATTGGTTAAGATTTTGGGAACTACTTTATTAATTAGGCCTTCCTCAAATTTCGAGGAAACAGAAGTAGATTTAGGAGAAAAAGTAGAGATAGCAACCCCCGATATTCAAGAGAATATTGAAGAAGAACTATCTATAGAATCAGACTTTTATGCATATCCTTGGCTAAATAATCTTACGGTTTTTAATAAAAGAAATGCGAATCATTTTCTGGAGACAGTATTCTCTGAGGTATATAAAAAGTACCTTACTGTAATTGATAAACTTCAGATAAGATTAAAAGAAAATGAAGAGAATTTTATCAAACAGTTTTCTTCCAATTCCTCAGCAAACATAGATTTATTGGACAAGACTTTTAAAGAATATGTTCAGGAATTATCTTCTGAGATTAAGGCCTATAATACGGAGTTTCTTCCAGAAATAGAAAAGAGTTTTTCTGGAGCTATTTCTTCTTTATTGGCTCAAAATGAAAATTACCAAAGTAAGCTTCCTAAAAAAATTAAGCGGGAAATAGATCTTTCTGAATTAGAACCAAATGAGAAAGACTCTGGAAATGAGAAGAGAGCAAAAAAATGGATTAGCTTTCAAAAGAAAACCCTAGGGATAAAGCCGAAAAGAAATATATATTACCGTGATTTCGTCACTTATTTCTATCATAATTTTTATCTCAAAATTTTGATGAGGTCTTTCATGAAGTCAGGGATTTTTGTTTATAAGAATACTACAGAGCTAAATCAAATTGCTGATACTATTAAAGCAAGTTATCATGAAATGAGAGGGAAGAAAAACCTTTCTAAAGATGAATTTTCAGAATTTACTAACGAGATAATTAAATCTATTTCAGAATCAAAAAATAGTTTGGAAGCCAATTACAAGGAGCTTGCTGCTAATTTCTTTAAGCTTAATACTGATTACACATTCTCCTTATACAACAAGCTTAATTTATTGAGTATAAATGGTGAAGTAGCTAATGGGATAGAAGAGAAAGGGAAAAGTGAGTTTAAAAAGCAGTTGAAAGAAGCTAATAGCTTTCCAAAGTATTTCAAAAGAAACAATGAGCTTGTAAATAATGCTTTGGTATTGGATGTCTCTCTTCATGAGATTCACCCAGAAATACATTCGGTAATTAACGATACGGTTTCTTCTATTAACAGGCTTAGTATTAATCCACAAATCTCATTAATTAAGCAATTCGAAAAATTAGATAAATCGCTTGTAGAGAATGATACTCAGTCCAAACTAGAGATCATAAAGTACTTAAATAAGCTACCTCTTTTTTCTTTTGATATTGAGGAATTGATTAATATCACTATAAAAAAGGTAGAGAAAATAGTCTATAAATTGTCAGGTTCACTGGATATAATGGATGTAGAGTCTATTAATAACCTAAATGAAGTACAAGGTATAGGAGTAAAGAAAAATACAATTCAAGTTCAAAGATTAATTCTTTTTTCTGTTGAAAATAAGTTGATTAAGTCTTTAAATCAAGAATCAGACAAACTACAATCGGACTTAAATGAATTGGTAAGAACTTTTAAAAATAAATCTATTACACTTGAAACTATAGATTTTGAAACTGAAAAAGAAGTTGTTGTAACTGTGAGAGAGGATTTAGTTAAATCTTCGGGAGAATTGAAAGATGGTATTAATACCCGTTTCAAAAATTTTATTTCTAAAGTAAGTGAAGAATTAGAAGAGACGAGAAAGATTCTAGATTATGATTTTATTGCAGGAAATAGTGCAGTAATCGACCAGTATATTAAGAAAACAGGAGTAACTACATCAAGAATTTCGAGACTTATACAATCTACAAAACGAACAGTAAAGAAGAGATTAGCCCAAACTTTATCTTTTGTAGATAGGCAAAGAGATGAGTTTTTGGTTGCTGAATTCAAGTTGAAACATGGTTCAAGTGCAAATCTAAGTTCAGTGGTTTCTAATTTTGTAGAAAAAGTAAAAATGCCAAAAGCGGTATATGAACAAGTTCCATTTTTTTACAATAAACTGTTCATTGGTGAGCATGCATCACCACTCACAATAGAACACAGAGATACTGAAATAGAACAAGCGCAGAAAGCAATTCAATTACTGAATAGAAAGTCTGGCGGAGCCATTTTAATTCTTGGAGAACAGTTGTCGGGTAAAAAGTATTTCTCTGATTACCTCACATCCAGAATGCTTAAAAGAGAGGTGATATCAGTTTATCCTGCTATTGATAATATAAAAGTTAAAGCTTCATTTGAAAGGGCTGTGAATTTTGCTTTCGGTAATGAGTTGTCTCTAGAGGACAATTTAATAGAAAGTAGTGGAAAAACTTTATTATTCAACAATATAGAGAAATGGGGTGCAGATATTTCTGTCATAGAATGTCTGAAAGAAATGATTGAAAAGTATGGTAAAAAACATCATTTTATATTAAGCAGTTCAATTGCTTATTACAATTATCTTAAACCAATTTTATCCTTGGATGAAGTAGTTATTTCGTCTATTCTTTTATTGCCATTAAAGAAGGATGGGTTTATCGAAACTTTTAAATTAAAGCATAAGGCTGGAGGATTAAAATTTACTTTAAATAATAAGCAAGAGAAAGACTTTACCGATCGCCAATTAGATTCTTTCTTTAATAAGTACCATTCTATTTATAAAGGAAATATTGGTAGAAGTTTCTTGGCTTGGGTTAATAATATTCAATTAATTGAAGGAACTGAAATGGAAATTAAAGAACCAAAAACAGTTTATTTTCCAGCTATCGAAAACTCAGATTGGATTGTTGTCTTGAGAGTGTTATCAGTTTTTAGAGAGATTAGTAAAAAAGAGTTGGAGGCAATATTTGGTCAAGATTTAAACTACGTTTCCTACCTAAATCAAATGAAGAGAATACGATTAATAAATGAGCCAAAAAATGGTGTTTATGAATTGAATTCCGAAGTATATTTTGCTGTAAAGCAGTATTTACGAGATAAGAAAATAATAGCCTAATGGAAGAGTTTTTCAATATAGACATATCACAAATTTCCGTGTTTAGCTTTGTAAGGCTAATAATTTGGGGTGGTTTGTTGTATGGTTTTTTATGGTTTTTTAAAAACTATTTGGTTCTATTAATTATTAAATCGCCAGTTCGCAGAAAAAATATATTAAATAAATTACCTGCAATTATTACATTGATATGGGTTTTATTCGCCCTTTACGCCTTGTACTTATTGGTGAGTCCATTTCCTTTTTTAGGAGTTGTATTGTCTTTGGTATTTATTTATTTAAGCAGAGGATATTTAATCAATCTGATTCATGGATTGTTTTTTAGATTAAAAGGTGATATGAATTTGGGGCGAGAAATAGCATTCGATTCCTATCAAGGAACTATTCTTAAACTCAATAATTTTGATTTTCAAATTCAGAACAAAGAAGGGGAAATAATTTTAATTCCTTACAGCACAATGGTTAATGAAGAAGTCATTAAAAAAGATTTTTCTTCGGATTTTTCCTCCTATAAGTTTTCTATTAAAACAAGTTCAGATGTTTCTGAAAAAGACCTGAGAATTAAGCTACTGCAATCACCTTGGATTACTCCAGTCTTCCCTTTTTCAATAAATAAAGTAGTCTCAATGGATGAGGATCCTATTTTTGATATTATTGTTTATGCCATTGATGAGAAGTATCATTCGATCATTGAACGAGATCTTAAAATGGACTTGTTAAATGAGTAATTCTCGGTACACTTATTGTTACATTCTGTTTATGAAAAACTATATATTACTTATTCTTCTCAGTATCGCAGTTTCTTCTGTTTCTCAAGAAGTAATGCAAATGAATCGGAACAAAGGTATTTTTACATGGATTATAAGTACGATTCTAAGAAAAAGGACTTTATTTTAACTAAAACAGAAGAATTTTATTCGCCTTCTAACTATAGTGCTACTTGGAGTAAAGAATCACATTCTTGTTATAAGAATCAAATTGTTTTCAAAAATTCTTACCACCCAGAAATAGATTAACTATCTAGCGAAACTAAAAAGGATAAATACAATTGATAAAATAGGAACACCAAACACCGCAATGTTTAGAGCTGCATAATAAAATGGGGTAGGCCCTTTAAAAAGTAACGTTAACCCGCAAATTATTAAAATAAAAATACCTAGTGGGTAGTGAAAAGCTTTCTTTTTACTCATGGTATCAATAAAATAATTATCAAATATTTTATACCCCAAATCAATTTTAAAAATAGGAGATTGTAACAATTCAATATGTTGATTTTCGTAAAAAATATTTGCAACTTCTCCAATGTAGCTTGCATTGTGTTTTATATTTCTTTCATCAATGGTGTAAATTTCCGAAATAATAAACTCAGGCTGAGCAAAACCTACAAGCATCCCTTCAATCAAGCTAATTCTTTTTGTACTATGGTATTGAACATTACTTTTTACTGGGTTCATGTAAAAATCGGCCATTAGTAAAAAAGCAAATAAAATACCCGCCACAGCTATGTATGGAAAAGCTTTATAAACCTTAGAAGTTTTTAAATCTTCAAAATCTCTTAGAGCCTCTAGCTTTTCGTCTGTTTCCTTTTTTTTGCGATATCGTTCACTCTGTTTTTTTAAATCATCAAGCTCCTCTTGAGTTAGCCATCTATTGTGCCTTCGACTAAATATTTTCCCTTTGTTACTCGTGTATTTTTCACTATTATTATCAGTTTTTGCTGAAGTAAGGGCTTGATATGCTTCTTTAATTTCATGAAATTTTTCGGCAGATGCATCAGAATTAACATCAGGGTGGTATTGCAAAGCTAGTTTACGGTAAGCTTTTTTTATTTCTTCCTCGTTTGCACCCTCTGGCAGACCTAATATGTGGTAATTTGATTTCAAAAGTTACTCTTGTAATACACGATTTAGAAATAGAAACTAATTTATAGTACTAAGTTACAAAAATATCTACCTATCTATTGTGGTTGGGATAGCAGTAAAATTGAGAAATTTCAAACATTAAACTCTATTATGCTTACTTTTACAAAATACATAGAGTATTAATGCTAAGTTTTTCAGAAAAAACATTAGTAATTCAGTAATATTTTTTAATTTTGCAGTCCTTAAACCCCTAACTATGGATATTCGAAAGAAATATAGGATACCTTATACAGGACTAAAGGAAGGTAAGCACTCGTTTGAGTTCACTGCCGCAGTAGAGTTCTTTGATCATTATAAATACGATTATGTTAGCCAAGTTGAGTTAACTGCAACCGTAGAATTACAGAAAATGTCTACAATGATGATTCTGGATCTTTCGTTATCGGGTAATTACAATACTCCTTGCGATAGATGTGGAGATGATTTGACACAAGATTTCTTGTCTGAAAACAGACTTTTTGTAAAATTTGGAGACGGAGAAAGTACAGATGAAAATATCTTACTTCTCTCACAATCCGAGCATGAGTTACACATGGCTGAGTATATATTTGAGTTTTTTGTCACTTCGGTACAAGCTCGACACATACATAACGAAGGCGATTGTAACGAAAAGGTGATCAATAAAATAAATGAATATAAAGTAACTGAACAAGAAGAAATTTCGAATCCTATTTGGGATAAGTTAAAAGAGTTAAAAAAATAAAAGAATAAAATGGCACATCCAAAAAGACGACAGTCAAAACAAAGACAGAGAAAAAGAAGAACTCATTACAAGGCAGCAAGTCAATCATTGACTCAATGTCCTACTACCGGAGAATTTCACTTAACTCACAGAGCCTACTGGCACGAAGAAAAATTATACTGGAAAGGGCAAGTTGTTATTGATAAAACTGCATCAGCCGAAGAAGTAGCATAATTTTGTCTAAGTCCTATAATATTGGGATTGACATTCTTGGTGGAGATAATGCACCAGAGTGTAACTTAAATGGAGTACATAGGTTTTTAGAAAATCATTCTGATTTACTAAACTCTGTGTCTCTTTTTTTGTTTGGAGAAGTTACGTCTATTAAGGAAAGTTTAGGTGAGGAGTTATGCTCTAAACCTTACATTAACATAATAGATTGTAAAGATAATATTGGATACAATGAGCATCCAGTTAAAGCTTTTCTCCAAAAACCAGAATCAAGTATAGTAAAAGGGTTTGGTTACTTAAAAGCAGGTGAAATAGATGTTTTTGCCTCTGCAGGTAACACTGGAGCAATGATGGTTGGTAGCACACAAATGATTGGAAATATAGAAGGGATTTCTAGACCAGTTATTACAAGTATTTTACCACGAGAAAGTGGTAACCATGGTATTATTCTTGATGTAGGTATAAATGCCGATTGCAAGCCAGAAATGCTAAATCAATTTGCAGTAATTGGTTCTATTTACTCCGAATTTATCAGAAATATTAAAAACCCAAAAGTAGGGTTACTAAATATTGGTGAGGAAGAGGAAAAAGGTAACTTAGTTACCAAAGCAGCTCATAAATTACTGAAAGATAATAATCGAATAAATTTTATTGGAAACATAGAAAGCAGAGGAATCCTAAATGATGGAGCTGATGTTATTGTCTGTGATGGATTTACAGGAAACATCATTTTAAAACAAGCAGAATCTTTTTATGAAATAATAAAAAGAAGAGGAATTAAAGACGATTATTTCGAACATTTTAATTATGAAAGCTACGGAGGTACTCCAGTATTGGGTATAAATTCTAATGTAATCATTGCGCACGGAATTTCTAATGACGAAGCAATTTGTAACATGATAAAAATGTCTTTTGATGCTTCAAAAAATGATCTTCCAACCAAGATCGCAGAAGCTATGACGTCCACATTTGTTTGTTGATAAGTTAATTTTGTTATTATTTTCACTGATTTAATTACTAAACTTAGTATATATCCACATAATTAAATATGACATGAAAAAAATCATAGCCTTTTGTTTTTCAATCCTTTTTTTAGCTTCATGCTCTACTTCTAGTGATGTAGCTTCTTCTAAATTACTTCAAAAAAGAAAATACCAAAAAGGGTGGCATTCTAACCGCACACCTATATTTGATAAGAATAATCAAAACAAAAAAGAGATTTATTCTGCAATTAAAGTTTCTGAATCGACTCAAGAATTAGTTGCTAAAAAAGAGATTGATGAAGAAGTATTGTCTGAATATCGTGTTGAAACAAATTCTGTTTTAAATTCTACAGTTCATTACGAAAATAGCACTAAAGTAAAACAAAGCCTTTCAAATGTTCTTAACAAAGAAGAAACTCTACCAACAATAATAGAAAATCAAAATTCAGGATTTATATCATTAATTCCTGATGAAAACAGTTCTTCCATGCCAGTAGAAAACTCCGATTCTACATCTAGAATATTATTGATGTTACTGGGTATTGTAATATTATTTACTGGGATTACACCATTAGCCATATTAGTTGCTGTTGGAAGAGGAGGAGCTCTCAAGTTTAACTTATATTTATTTTTAATTGGCTCATTGTTTTTAGTTGCTGCAACTTTTATTTTCTTATTTTCTTTTAGTGGATTGGGATTTTTCTTTTGTCTTTCATTTTCGTTTATTTTATATTTAGCTGCATATATTCATGCATTAATAACAATTATTAGAGGTTTTTTTAAAGTTTAATTTATTCTTAGAATAAATTAAACTTGAGTTCCAATTTTGGAATTAATTTTTTATCTTGTTTATTATTAATTTTAAAAAAAAATAAACAATGAAAAAAGTATTATCGTTTGTATTAGGGCTAATAATTTTAGCTTCTTGTTCTACATCTAGTGATGTGGCATCAAATAAAATATTTCAAAAAAGGAAATATAAAAAAGGTTGGCATGTTAACTCAACCAGAAATGTAGAAGAAAAAACTAAAGTAATTCAATCAGACGAAATAGTTGAATCAAAATCAATAGAAACTAAAGAAGAAATAACTTATGAGCAAGAAGTAACTAGTTCAGCTGCTGTAGCTCAAGAAAATGTTTTGACGGAAACTGCTGATGTTGTAAATGCAGAAGAATCAATTAAAAGTAAAGTAGTTTTTCAATCTAGAGAGCAATTAGTTGTAGCTTCAGAAATTTCTAACCCAATAGTTGAAGGTGTTGTCTCTTCAATCGAGAAAGATGTTTTTACTCAAAATAAAAATGAGAAAAACAAAGAAGATTCATCAGATGATGATATGCTAATATTACTTTATGTTTTAGCAGTGTTAATCCCTTTTGTAGCAGTTGGTATTGTAACTGATTGGGATTTAGAAACTGTATTGATTAATATTTTACTTTCAATATTATGTTATATCCCAGGAGTAATTCACGCTTTTATTATTATTAGAGATAGATACTAAGAATAAATTTTATAATTAAAATTAAAGGGATGTGGAACAAGATTAAAATAGCAATCTGGGTTCTCATCCCTTTTTTATTGTTGTTGCTCCCAGCAACATATTTTGATACAGGTCAAGCACTTTGTCCTTCAAAACTATTGCTAGATAGAGAATGTCCTGGTTGTGGAATTACCAGAAGCGTGCAACACGCAATTCATTTTGATTTTAAAGCCGCTTGGGGGTTTAATAAGCTTATCTTATTAGTACTTCCTTTGCTTATTTACTTTTGGGTTACTACTTTATTAGGTTTAATAAAGAAAGTTAGGGTAAACTAAAATTTTTCTCTTTTAATTTTCCCTGTTTCTGTTCTAGAAATTGGTTTAAATATTATCTCTTTCGGAACTTCATACTTTTCTAAGTCTAAATTCTTAAAGTCAATCTCAATCTCTTTTTCAGTTACCAAAACTACTTTTTCTCCAAGTTTTTCATCTTTTTTAGAAGTGATGTAAAACACCAAATCAGGATATTTGGCTTTTATCTTTTCTTCAATAGCTTCAGGCGAAATTTTAATTCCTCCAGAGTTAATCACATTGTCTTTTCTACCTAGCCACTTAAATCCTTTATTGGTAAGCTCAGCAATGTCATTGGTAACAATAGTTTCTGAAGTCAAACTTGGGCAATCAATTACCAAGCAGTTTTCATCATTTAGTGATACTGAATAGAAGGGGAGCACTTCAAAAGAATCGGACAGTTGGCTTCCGTTTAGTCTTTTTAAGGCGATATGGCTAACCGTTTCTGTCATTCCATAAGTAGAGTAGAAATTGTTTCTAAAAATCTTAATTTCATTTGTAAAGCTTTGTGTAACTGCTCCACCACCAATAATTACTTGGTGTATTTGTTCCAATTCTTTTGGCGAATCAACTAGTATCTGTTGGGCTTGCATTGGAGTAATTGCCAAGAAATCTACTGTGTGTTTAAAATTCTTCAAAGGAGATGATTTAGGATCCTCAATCCACAAATTATATCCAGAAGTTAATGCACGAATAACCATCATTTTTCCTCCAATATATTTCACTGGAATACATAATAATGCACTAGTGTTTTTATCCAAACTCAAAAACTCACAAGTGTTACAAGCGCTTTCTACAAAGCTTTGTTTAGGTATAGCTATTTGTTTTGGTTTTCCTGTAGAACCTGATGTTTGAACGGTTATTCCGGTAGAGTTTGAAAACCATTCTTTAAGGAAATTAACTACTTCTTTAAAGTGATTTTCTTCCTTTAATTCCAATTCTAAGATCTCTTTTTTAGAATAGGTATTTTGATTCAGGGTTATATGTTCTAATGATTTATAATCCACTTAAATCCCAATTTAAATCTTGCTTATAAAAAATCTCGTCACTCTCTACACTTAATGGAGAGCTAATATTGTTGGTGTATAGTTTACCAGTTCCTAGTCCTTGAAACATAGTGTTTCCAGTAGTTGCAACAAATTGCGAAATAGCATTTAAACCAATATTGGATTCTAACGCAGAAGTAATCCACCATTTTATTTCTCTTTCTTCGGCAAGTTCTATCCATTCCTTACTTCCTTTTATTCCACCAATTAATGAAGGTTTTAGAATAATGTACGGAGGATTTATTGCGTCCAAAGTTTCTGATTTGGCTTCTCTGGTATATTTTCCTATCAGTTCTTCGTCTAGTGCAATTGGCAAAGGACTTTCTTTACACAATTGATTCATAGTTGCTGGGAATCCTTGTTTAATAGGTTGCTCAATCGAGTGTAAGTTGAATTCGGCTAGTTGAGTTAGTTTCTCTAATGCTTCTGAAGGTGAAAATGCTCCATTAGCATCTACACGTATTTCTATTGTTTTACTTTTTTCTCTAATGCTTTTTAAGATATGAAGCTCTTTATCAAAATCAATGGCTCCAATTTTTAATTTGATACATCTAAAACCTGCAGCAATCTTTTCATCTACTTGTTGCATCATGTTTTCAAATGTTCCCATCCAAATTAATCCATTAATAGGAGTGGGGTTTTGAGATAAAGAAAAGGGCGAGTCGAATAAGATTTTACTGCCGTTTTTTTCTAAATCTAATAAAGCTACTTCCAGTCCAAAGTGGATAGACGGAAACTCTGTTAATCCTTCTGAAAGCCAATGTTCGTTATCATTAATACGATTGCATACTTCCGCAACTTTATCTTCGTAAGTGTCTAAATTTTCTGGATTTAGGTTGGGTAAATAACTGCATTCACCTATTCCAATTACTTTTGGATTACTTACATTCCACACTTTTATAAACCAAGAGTCTTTGGTTTGCAACCAACCTCTTGATGTCCCTCTTTCCTCGGTTAAGTTGAGCGTATATTTTTTAAAACTAGCTTTTAGCATGATAAGTATATTCCTAAAAAGGTTAAAATTGAAATCAAAAAAGTAGAAAGAGCTACTTTCTTTAACTCAGGATCAAGTGCTCTGTTTTCGATAGTTTTCTTTACAAAAAATAGATGTTTTACAAGAATTATAAACGGAATAGTAAACAGCCATTGCCAAATAGTTTCGGCTGTTAAATAAGAATGAATAAGCAAAAGTCCCATCCCAACTAATATCAAAATGTAATGGTAAATTTTAGCTTTTTTAAGTCCCATTTTTACGACCAAAGTATTCTTGTTATTCTCTTTATCATTGTGTTCGTCCCTCATATTATTGAGATTAAGAACCGCCATAGAAAATAAGCCAATACTGAATGCTGGCAATATTTCATAGCCACTTAATTCACCAGAAATAAGAAACTTAGATCCTAAAACACCTACTAATCCAAAAAAGAGAAATACAAATAAGTCACCTAACCCAGAGTATCCATAGGCACTTTTTCCTACTGTGTATTTAATTGCTGCAACAACACTCAATACTCCTAAAACTAGAAACAGAATCAGAAATTTAGTTTCCATCAGTTGAGTTCCTAAATAGGATAAGTATCCTCCTAGAGCCAAAGAAATTATTGAGGTAATAACCAATGCCGTTTTCATTTCTTTTTTAGAAATCAAACCTGCTTGCATGGTTCTTTTTGGACCTACTCGGTTATCGTTATCCGTTCCTTTAGCAAAATCTCCGTAATCATTTGCATAGTTTGATAACACCTGAAAAGCAGTAGCAGTAGCAATACATAACCAAAAAATGGTAGTATTAAACTCTCCAGAAAAACTTAAAGCACCACCCATCACTATTCCTGCTAAGGAAAGTGGTAGCGTTCTTAATCTTGCTGCTTTAATCCATTTCATTTCAATGCTGTTTTAATTTCTAAGTAAGCCAAAGTTAGTACAATTCCCTTTTCAAGTATAAAATATGAAAGTCCCAAAATAGTTAGCTCGGCAAAGTATGTATTCATAATATAAAGGGAGCCAATACAGTAAACAATGTTAGCGATACCGATAGTAATAAGAAAAGGCTTGTGATTTTTCTTTATTAATAAGATACAAAGCCCAGAATAGGTCATTAAAACCAATGCTATTATAGCTAGTTGGTATAAAATGGCTTTAGGCAAACCAACATAAGATTGGAAATAAACCAATACAATTCCAAGCAAAAAACTAGATAGCATAGCTCCCAAGTAATCTACAATAAATACCTGTTTAGGTTTAATTGTCATTATTTAATTTAAGTCTTAGTTTTCTATTTTGAATAAACATAAATAGGGCATGAGGTAACATAAATAGTGTCATACCTGAAAAAGGTATCATAAATACTCCTAATAAAACAACAATCAAATAGGAGGTAACAAATTGCTTTGATAATACTTTATTTTCAGACTCAATAAAGTTAACAAGGAATCCAATTGGGATAACTAATAAACCAAAATAGAAAAACCAAAAAGCAGCAAAGTTTTCGTAATTCATAACACCATTCAATAAGGGGAATTCCGAAAGGCCTTCACTTATTTTAAAAAAGAATGAAGACGAAAAGGAGGCAAACTGTTTTCCGAATGCAAAAGGGGTGATTCCAAATAGAGAGTGCATGATTCCTGTGAAAATCAATATGTTTCCGTTTGTTATTTTCATAGTTTAATGGTTTTAATATTTACCGATTAATTGTCTATCACTCCCCAATATTACTATTTTTTTATTATATTTACAAAAAATATTAAACTTTCAATCATTTCTGAAAATGAGTAGCGAAAAAATAAACCCTTATAACGAAAAAGAAGCTCCTAAGACAGAGCAAGTAGCCGAAATGTTCGATAATATTTCTGGTAAATACGACTTTTTAAACCACTTTTTCTCTCTTGGGATTGATAAAATCTGGAGAAATAAAGTGAGAAACATCGTTAAAAATATTCCTCACAGTGAAATACTGGATGTTGCAACCGGAACAGGAGATTTAGCAATTGCTTTATCAAAGTTAGAGGGGACAAATATCATAGGAGTAGATATTGCAGATAAAATGCTAGATGTAGGAAGACAGAAAGTATTGAAGAAAAAACTAGAAGGAAGAGTAGATTTAAGAAATGGAGATTCTTTGAACTTACCTTTTGATGACAAACAATTTGATGCGGTTACTGTGGCTTTTGGAGTAAGAAACTTTGAAAACATAGGTCAAGGATTAAGCGAGATTAGTAGAGTGCTTAAAGAAAACGGAAAGATTATCGTGTTAGAGTTTTCTAATCCTAAGAAGTTTCCAATTAAGCAGATGTTTAACTTTTATTCTAGAAAACTAATGCCAGCAGTTGGTAAAATAGTTTCAAAAGATAACCGAGCTTATTCTTATTTACCAGAATCTGTTCAGGCTTTTCCTACTGAAGATAAGTTTGCGAAAATTATAGAAGAAAATGGATTTACAAATGCAACTTACGAAAATGTTTCGGGAGGAATTGCAGCAATCCATGTTGCCATTAAGAGATAAAACTTAATGAAAGTAAGTGACAAAATATCGGTTAGGAAAATCTTAGAGCAATGCCAGCTTCACGGGATTCAAGATATTGTCATTTCTCCAGGTTCGCGAAATGCTCCTTTCACACTTTCATTTACTAATAATCCTTTTTTTACTTGTTACAGTATAGTTGACGAACGTTCAGCTTCGCACTTTGCTTTGGGAATTGCTCAACAAAAAAATAAACCTGTAGCTATTGTTTCCACTTCGGGAACGGCAACTTTAAATTATGCTCCTGCGATTGCAGAAGCTCACATGCAAGGGATTCCTCTTTTGGTAATTACTACTGATAGGCAAAGTGATGGTTTAGAAATAGGAGATGGACAAGTATTAAATCAGAAAGAGATTTACGCCAATTTTTGTGAAAACAACTACAATTTGGTTGAGGACGAGAATGACGAGAAAGAATTAAATTCGGCAATCATCCAAGAAGGTTTTTATGGTTTAATTGAAAATAAAAAGACAGTTCACTTAAATGTGCAATTGTCAGAGCCACTTTATGGAGTTATTGAAATGGAGTCTTTTGATGCGCCTTATAAAAATGAAGAAGTAGAAGTTTTTCAAACAGTTTCCGAAAAATCGGAAGAGTTAATTAATACTTGGAATAGCTATTCGAGTAAGTTGATTTTAGTATTTCAAAACCAATATGAAAACTTACAATCGGGATTAGAGCGATTAATGGAGCTGGATAAAAATGTAGTAGTAGTAACAGAAACCACAGGAGATGTTGTTTCTGATGGCTTTAATTCGTGTATTGATCGTACTATTGAATTGATCGACAAAACTAATCCAGAAGGATTCATCCCAGACTTAATTGTAACGATTGGTCACTCGGTTATTTCTAAAAAAATAAAACAATTGTTTAGGACTCATAAGCCTAAAGCGCATTGGAGTTTTTCTAAAGTGAGAAACGAGAATTTATTCCAAATGGAAACGATTGAAAAAAGAACAGAAGAAAATGAGTTTTTGGCTTTGATTAGTTCTAAAGGAATTAGCAAGAATGAAACAAACGATTTTAAGACTAATTGGGACTTAATTAAAACTAAATCTGAAGAAGGACATTTGGCTTATTTGTCTCAAACTTCATTTTCGGATATAAAAGCCTTTGAGTTTTTGACTAAGAACTTACCAAGTTGTAACCTACAAATGGGAAACAGCTCTGTAGTTCGTTACATTCAGTTATTTAATCAAAGAGCTGACATTAAATACAACAGCAATAGGGGAGTGAGTGGTATTGAAGGGTGTACTTCAACAGCTTTGGGTGCGCATCATGTAACTAACAATTCGATATTAATTTCGGGAGATATTAGTTTCTTTTATGATTCTAATGCTTTTTGGAATCGTCACGTTCCCAATAACTTTAAGGTGATTGTGATTAATAATAGAGAGGGGAATATTTTTAAAATTCTTCCTCATCCAAAGAAAGATAAAGTCTCTTTGCCTTTTTTTACAACACCACACAAGACATCTATCAAGAAATTTTGCGACCTTTATGGGGTAAAGCATTTTGTGGCAAAGAATCAAAATAAACTAGAGTCTGTTTTTGAAAATTTTATTAAAGAGAAAAGCCAAGCTTCAGTTCTAGAAATAGACACTTCTAGTGCGGAAAACGATACTATATTAACTGATTATTTTACTTTTATAAACCAATACAAGAACTAAGAATCTTGAATGGAAATTTTAAAGGAATAATAGCTGAAGAGATAAAAAAGAGTACATATTTAAAACCCAAAAGCTATGATAGCAATGGAAGTAGAGCATAATATTTCGGAAATACTAGAGAAAGATTTACAAAGAATAGACAAGTTAAAAAGAGAAGTCTTTTTTCAAGAAAAGAAAGAAACCTCTCCGCTTATTTCCACCTTTTTGGAGTTTGTATTTAACAAACAAGGAAAGAATTTAAGACCAAAGTTGGCTTTGCTTTCTTCTAAGGCTCAAGGTGAAACGAATCGCGCTACCTATTTATCAGCTATATTGATTGATATATTACACGAAGCAACTTTACTTCATGATGATGTGGTAGATGCTGCACAACTGAGAAGAGGAGAGACTTCGGCAAATGTTGTTTTTGGAAATAAAGCTACCGTTTTGATGGGTGATTATTTATTATCAAAAATGATTGAGGTATGTACTAAAGAAAAGGAATTTAAGTTGTTAGAGATTATCTCTACTACTTTGGTTTCATTATCTAAAGGAGAATTAATTCAATTGAATGCAACTAAAGAAAGTGAGTTTTCTGTAGCTCAATTGACAAAAGTAGCTGCACTTAAAACAGGAAGTTTACTTAAAGCTAGTTGTTTAGCAGGAGCATATTCTGCTGGATTACAAGAAGAAGATGAGCAAGTTTGGGTAGATTTTGCTGAGAACTTAGGGATAGCTTACCAAATTAAAGACGATATCATTGATTACGTAGAGAACGGAAAGGAGCAATTCAAAGACATCAAGGAAGGGAAAGTAAACATCCCAATGGCTTTGGCTCTAGAGAGTGCAGATAAAGAAACTGCGGCTCATATTCTTGGATTAATTAAAGACAAAGAGAACTTTAAGGCAAATATTGTTGAAATCACTACCTTCTTAAATACGCAAAATGGAGTTCAGTTAGCAGAAAACCTGCAAGATAAGTTTACAGAAAAAGCAGTTGTTGAATTGCATAAAATGAATAACTCAGAGGATTTAATTGCCTTTACTGAGAAGATTGCAAAGAGGACTTTTTAGAGTATTTAAAATAAAATTTATCGTTATATAATAACGTTTTATTATTCATGACGTATCAATTTGATTACGTAAAGTCACTATAATAATGACAGATAACCAACACAAGAGTTTAGTTTTGTCTGCAATTGTACCTTCAACACTCTGCTTTATAGCAGCTCTTCTTCCAATATTATTTATTTTTTTTGGAAGTTTAACTCTTAGTAAATTTTTAGTATTTCTTTCCAGTGTATTAGGGTGCATAGGTTATTTTGGGCTCCTAGGTTTATATAAAAACAAATTAAATAGTGAAATCCGAAAAAATTTCAAACGACTGATTTGTGGTTTAATAGGTTATTTTCTAATATTTTTTTGGACTAATTCGACTTTGGCTGATTTAATTTTCATTCCAAATGATATTTGGGACTTTTTATTTCTAATAATTTCTATTTGGATTTTGTTTGTTTACGTTTTTTATATTTTTCTTTTGTCAAAAAAACTAAAAATTGAAAAAAAGAGTAATTGAAAATATAGTTATTTTATCAGCAGTTTTAATCGGAATTATTTTCTTTTTATATGGTGGTTTCCAAAACAAATCTTTCATTTGGTTCTAATAGTATATCACTAGATATGGATAATGTTAAAAGCGGAATTTATCTGCTAAGAATTATCAGTGGAGAAGAAGTGAAGGTGCTAAAAATAATGGTGAACTAGATTACTTTTTCCCTAAGACAATCCTACTAGCTTCAAAAGGAGAAAGTTCTCCATTTAATACTTGTTGTTCCAATTGTTTTAATTGATCACTAATTCCATTTCCTTCATAAAAGGAAGCCAAAATCTGATGATTTAGGAATTTGTAGAACCAATCTTTAGTTTGTCGTTTTCTGTTTTCTTCAAAATAGCCAGTGGTTTGAGTTTTTACCACATACGATTCTATAATTTTCCAAGCCTCTTCAATTCCTGTTTCTTCAATTGCCGAGCATAATTCTACTTTAGGAATCCAATCGCTTTCTTTGGCAGGGAATAGGTGTAGGGCATTTGCATATTCTCTACTAGCTTGTTTGGCTTTGTTCAAATTATCACCTTCGGCTTTATTTATTAAAATGGTATCAGCCATTTCCATAATTCCTCTTTTTATTCCTTGTAATTCGTCTCCAGCTCCAGCAATCATTAATAACAAAAAGAAATCCGTCATGGAATATACTTCCGTTTCCGATTGGCCAACTCCCACAGTTTCTACCAATATTACATCAAAGCCAGCAGCTTCGCAAAGGAGTATAGTTTCGTGAGTTTTTTGTCCTACACCACCCAAGGTTTTACCAGAGGCAGAAGGTCGAATGTAAGCATTAGGATTCACGGCCAATTTATCCATTCTGGTTTTGTCTCCTAGTATACTTCCTCTCGATTGTTGCGAAGTAGGATCAATTGCCAATACAGCTACTTTCTTACCAATAGAAGTCAAGAATGTTCCAAAAGCTTCAATGAATGTACTTTTCCCAACACCAGGAACTCCTGTTATTCCTACTCTTACCGAATTGCCAGAGTGGGGCAAGCAGAAGTTTACAATCTGCTGAGCCAGTTGTTGGTGTTCTTTTTTAGCACTTTCTATAAGTGTAATAGCTTGGCTTAAAGCAACCGTACTTCCAGATGTTATTCCATCAGAGTAATAAGAAAAGTCTTTTGTTTTCAAAAAAAAGCATTTTGTTTGATAAGCTAAATTAATGATTTTATGGGAGAGAGTTTATTAAAACAACAATCAATAATTTTATTTTATGTTTCTAGTGTTTTCTCATTAAATCTAGTTTAGTTAATAACTTTTAAAAAATCCAATTACAAAACTTTGTTGAAAGTCCAAATCAAGATTACATTTGAAAAAAACTACATTACATGGCAGATATTGCTCAATTAAAATCCGTTTCTTCTCAAGTAAGAAGAGATATAGTAAGAATGGTTCACGCTAATAACTCTGGTCACCCTGGAGGTTCATTAGGTTGTGTAGAGTACTTTGTGGCTCTTTATTTTGAGATATTAAACCACAATCCATCAGACTTTGATATGGATGGGTTTGATGAAGATATCTTTTTCCTTTCAAACGGACATATTTCTCCAGTATGGTACAGTACTTTAGCTCATTCGGGTTATTTCGAAAAAGCTGAACTGGCAACATTCAGAAAACTTAATTCAAGATTACAAGGTCATCCAGCTACTGAAGAAGGGTTAGAAGGAATAAGAATTGCTTCTGGTTCACTTGGACAAGGTTTATCTGTAGGAATAGGAACAGCAATGACTAAAAAACTAAACGGAGAAGATAGTTTGGTTTACACGCTTCATGGAGATGGAGAATTACAAGAAGGACAAATTTGGGAAGCAGCAATGTATGCAGCAGCCAACAAAGTAGATAACGTAATTGCAACTGTTGATTATAACGGAAGACAAATTGATGGAGATGTAGATGATGTACTTTCTTTAGGTGATTTAGAAGGGAAATGGAAAGCATTTGGATGGGAAGTTATAACTGAGGACAATGGAAACGACATGGAGTCCGTTATTAACGTATTAAACAAAGCCAAAACATTAACTGGTAAAGGTAAACCAGTGATGATATTGTTGAGAACAGAAATGGGTCAAGGAGTTGATTACATGATGGGAACTCACAAATGGCATGGTGCTGCACCAAATGACGAGCAACTTGTAAATGCTTTAGGTCAACTAGAAGAGACATTAGGGGATTACTAATGGCATAACAATTGCATAAACATTATTAAAAATTAAATTATGAAATTAATTTTAACCAAGTTATCGGTTTTAGTAATGTTTTTGTGTGCAACATATTCTGGGAATTCACAAGCTGTTGAGCCTGAAATTACTCGTATCCTTTTTATTTTTGATGGATCTAATTCCATGAATGGACAATGGCAGGAACAAACTAAGATAAAAGTTGCCAAAAAATTGATGTACCAAACTATGGACGAATTATCTGTTTTAGATAATGTTCAAGTTGGACTTAGGTTATACGGACATCAAACAAGGATTTACAAAGGACAACAAGATTGTAACGATACTAAATTAGAAGTGCCATTTGCACCAGATAATTATAATAAGATAAAGCAGAAGATAAATTCACTTCAACCAAAAGGAACAACTCCAATAGCACGTTCATTAGAATATGCTGGAGAAGATTTTCCTCCTTGTGATAATTGCCGTGATGTTATTATATTAATCACAGATGGAATAGAAGCCTGTGACGAAGATCCTTGTGCTGTGGCAAAGATGTTACGTGAAAAAGGAATAGAGGTAAGGCCTTATGTAATTGGAATAGCAATGGACATGGAATCTTTAAAAGGATTTCAGTGTATTGGAAAAGCCTATGATGCCAGTACCGAAGAATCTTTTAGAGATGTAATGAAGGTGGTAATGAGTGAAGCATTAAACAATACAACCGTACAGGTTAATTTAATGAACTTAAAGAACCAACCGATTGAAACAGATGTAACACTTTCTTTTTACGATCAGAAAACTGGAAAACTGAAGTATACATTTATGCATACTTTGGATAGAAAGAACAAACCCGATACTATGTGGATTGATCCACTTTCTACTTATGAATTAGTAGTTCATACCACACCAGAGATTGTAAAAAGAGACATTGAACTAAGAGCAGGAGAACACAACACCATTCAACTTGATGCTCCCCAGGGAGGATTGGAGTTCAAAATTATTGGAGCAGGAAACTCTTACACAGATATTAAGTGCGTAATAAGAAAAGATGGGGAGATTGTGACTATTAACTCACAAAGAATGAACTCTTCGGATACCTACATTGTGGGAACTTATGATGTGGAGATTCTTTGCCTTCCAAGAATATATATGGAAGATGTGAAAGTAGAACAAAGCAAAACGAATAGAATTCAAATTCAACAACCAGGACTAGCAAATATCAATACTCCGTTTTTTGGAGTAGCTCAAATATTTACTGAGGTAAACGGGAAAAGAGTTTGGGTATGTAATTTAGATCAAGATAAATTGAATTATCAAATAGCGCTTCAGCCAGGAAAGTATACTGTTGTTTACCGACCGGTAAGAAAGAAGTCAGCAGCATATTCAGTATCCAAGGATTTTACTGTAACTCCAGGAGCAGCAGTAGAAGTTAATTTATAAAGACAAGACCAATAAAAAACTAACATAAAATGAAAGAATATCCAGTACTAGGAAAGAAAGATACCAGATCAGGATTTGGAGATGGCCTACTTGAATTAGGAAAGAAAAATGACCAAGTTGTTGCCATGTGTGCCGATTTAACTGGTTCATTAAAAATGGGAGCATTTAAAGAAGCTTTCCCAGATAGATTCTTTCAAGCTGGAATAGCAGAAGCAAACATGATTGGAATGGCTGCAGGAATGACAATAGGAGGTAAGATTCCTTTTACCGGAACATTTGCAAACTTCTCTACAAGTAGAGTGTATGACCAAATAAGACAATCAATTGCTTATTCTGAAAAAAACGTAAAAATTTGTGCTTCTCACGCAGGATTAACTTTAGGAGAAGATGGAGCAACACATCAAGTGTTAGAAGATATTGGAATGATGAAAATGTTGCCAAATATGTGTGTGATTAATCCTTGTGATTATAACCAAACAAAAGCAGCAACACTTGCAATAGCAGATTATGAAGGACCAGTTTATTTAAGATTTGGAAGACCTAGTGTGCCAATTTTTATGCCTGAAGATATGCCTTTTGAAATAGGAAAAGGAATAATGTTAAGTGAAGGAACAGATGTAACTATAGTTGCTACAGGTCACTTAGTTTGGAAAGCATTAGAGGCTGCTAAAGAGCTTGAAGGAAAAGGAATAAGTGCTGAGGTAATCAATATTCACACGATTAAGCCATTGGACGAAGAAATTATTTTGAATTCGGTAATGAAAACAAAATGTATCGTAACTGCTGAAGAGCACCAAATAGCTGGAGGATTAGGAGAATCAGTTTCTTCTTTATTGTGTAGAACAATACCAACACCTCAAGAGTTTGTAGCTGTAGACGATACTTTTGGAGAAAGTGGAACACCAGCTGAACTGATGACTAAATACGGTTTAGATACAATAGATATTGTAACAGCTTGTGAAGCTGTGATGACTAGAAAGTAAAACTAAACGCTAACTATAGAATATAAAAAAAGGGAATCCAATTGGATTCCCTTTTTTTGTGTCGATAATTTAAAAATGAGTTTATTTCTTTTTCAAAACCCTATCGGCAATAATATTAGCATCAATACTGTATTGGTCTTCACCTCGAGATTTCCATTCGCCAGTTTTTTCAACATAGTATAGTATTGTTTTTTCTATAATTCCATCATAGCCACCATACATATCAATCATCTTGTTTACTTCTGCTAAATGATCTTCTTTAGTTAGTTCACCTTTTTTTACCAAATCCCAAAGCCTGTTAATACGCTTAGCTTTTTCTTTGTAAATAGGGTCTTTTGTTTTGTAAGCCATTAAAAAAAGTGAAAGTGCTTTCGCTTCTGGTGATGGTTTTTCGCTATTTTTTTCCATTTGTTTTATTTGTATAATGCAGTATGCTCAAAAGTACTTAATTAATGAGACTTATGGACAGAATATAGAAATAGAGCTGATAAATGATTTAAATTCACTTTTACTGAACTTTAATTATGAATAATTAATTTATAGGTTATATTGTACATTCTTGGTGGTTTCTCGGGACGTATTGCACTTACAGTTATTTCTGCATGGATGTAAGTGAACTTCATAAACTTTTAGAAACACTCCACATTTTTGAGTATACAAGCTGAAAAAGAAGCTAAAAATAATTCAGCAGGACTAGGTAAAGAGTTATTCGTTTCTGGAGTTATACCAAATTGTATTTCCGATTCCTTTATGAGGACTTTAGCATTTCTGTTAGAAGTTGATGTTGCTTTTATTGAATAACTCATAAAGGTATTTTTAGGTAATATATAGTTAGTTTGTTATGTGAGTACAAAGAGAACACTTTTAGTTAATGACTTCTAAAACAAGTTTCAACCTCCTTTTAAAGTTAACGAAAATAGGATGGAAATAAAACAGAATAATATCATACTTTTCAGTGTCAATTATGTTCGCTTTCTTGGTTAAATTAGCTTAAATTTATCATAAGAGATTTTACATAACTTATAATTTCAGATGAAAATACTACTAACAGGTTCTACTGGCTATATTGGCAAAAGATTACTTAATGTACTCATAGAGCAAGGGCACCAAGTAGTTTGTTGTGTTCGTGATACCGAAAGATTTAATCAGCGAGAGGCTTTATTGGATAAAATAGAAATATTGGAAGTTGATTTGTTAGAGAAAGAATCTCTCAAACTAATTCCCAAAGATATTGATGGAGCCTATTATTTAGTTCATTCCATGTCATCTTCTTCTGATTATAAATCATTAGAAGAACAATGTGCAGTTAACTTTAGAGAGGCAATTGACGGGACTAATGTAAAACATGTAATTTACTTAAGTGGAATTGTAAATGAGACCGATTTATCGGAGCATTTGAGTTCTAGACTTAATGTAGAGAAGGAATTAGAAAAAGGAAAGTACTATTTCACAGCTTTAAGAGCAGGAATAATAATTGGTTCGGGAAGTGCTTCTTTTGAGATAATAAGAGACTTGGTAGAAAAATTACCAGTAATGATAACTCCTAAATGGCTCATGACCAAGTGCCAACCAATAGGAATTAGAGATGTCATCTCTTTTCTTTCGCTCAGTATTTTTAATTCCAAAACCTACGATCAAAATTTTGATATTGGTGGGCCAGATGTATTGACTTACAGAGAAATGTTACTAGAATTTGCTAAGGAAAGAGGATTAAAACGAAAAATATGGACAGTTCCCGTAATGACACCTAGGTTGTCTTCTTACTGGTTATATTTTGTGACTTCTACTTCATATAAGTTAGCTAGCTCTTTGGTTTCTAGTATGAAGGTTGAGGTTGTTTGCAGGGATACTCGAATTAATGAATTACTTGAAGTTACTCCTAGTTCGTATCAAAAATCATTGGAATATGCCTTTGCAAAAATAAAAACTAACGAAGTGCTTTCTAGCTGGAAAGATGCTTACGCTAGTAGCGGACTTACAGATAGTATTAGCGATTATATAGAAGTACCTACTTTTGGTTGTTTTAGGGATGAACGAGAACAAGAATTTGATAACAGAGAACAATGTATCCAAAGAATATGGAGCATTGGAGGTAAAACAGGTTGGTACTCTGGGAACTGGCTATGGAAGTTAAGAGGTTATTTAGATAAACTATTTGGTGGAGTAGGACTTAGGCGAGGAAGAACTAACATTGATTCTATTCATGCTGGAGATGCGCTAGATTTTTGGAGAGTTTTGTATGCTAACAAAGAAGAAGGTCGTTTACTACTATTTGCCGAAATGAAACTCCCAGGAGAGGCTTGGCTTGAGTTTAAGATAGAGAATGGTAAACTCGTACAAACAGCAACTTTCAGACCGCTAGGAGTAATGGGAAGAGCCTACTGGTATTCAGTATTGCCTTTTCATGGGTTTATTTTTAAAGGGATGTTGAGGAATATAGCGGGGAAATAAATTTCAAATTTCAATTAGCAGGTTTGATGAAAATAAGCATATTCACTTCCTGTCCAATACATTAATCCTCCTCCAATTTCCGATTTTTCAATATTTAGTGATGGAGTTTCAATAATTAATTCTCCTTTGTCACCAGTGCCAGTATTTTCTTCTAAGCCTGGTTTGTTTGTTTTTTTTCGATTTACTTTCCAAATGTCAATGTAGCTTAAGTCATCAGAAAGCGCATTTTTAACTTTATTCCCTGCTCCAATAATGTAAATTGTGTTGGTTGTTCCATGAATGATTGCAAAACCATCTTTTTCAGTATCAATTTCTGATATTGGAATGGCTACATCAATATTTCCATCACCATTAAAGTCAGCTTCTAAGTAAAATGGATTTAATCGGCTGCTGAACTCAAATTTATCTGTCAATAACGATTCTTCCAGAATATTAGACTCTATTAGCCAATCAGGTAAACTTTCATTAAAATAGAATTCAGCATCAGGGAAGTCATCCACTTCTACTTTTTCAATATATACAGTATCTATTTTTCTTTTGATGGTATTAATAGTTTCTTCAATTACTTTAGTTCGCTCTGTATTGTGTGGTTCAGTTTCGTTAGTGCAAGAACTTAAATAAGTAATGGCTAATAGTAATAGGAGTTTATTCATGAATTTAATCTTGTTTCAAAGCTAAGATAGTAATTATAGTAAGCACACCATTCTAAATCAGTTTAAGTGCTTATTCATACATATAAAAAGGCGTAATTAAATTAATAATTACGCCTTACAATAAATTAAATTAATGTTTTTTAACCATTGTTAATTTCCCATCTGTCTTTAATATCCTTTAAGTATAATTTGTATTCGTCTATTTTGTTGGTTTCTTTTTTCTTATCAGATTCCATAGCTAATTTATTTAAAACACTCTCAGCTTTAGAAAATTCGTTCAAAGCAATGTAAGCATCTATTAAGTTATAATAAGTTACAAGAGTTACCTTTTGGTTAATTCTAGCTTTTTTATCTTCTGTATCCGATTCTTTCAAAGCAGTTTCCCATAGAACAATAGCTTCTTTTAATTTTACAGATCCTGCTTCAAAATCTGAAACTAATAGAGAATATCCATCATTAGCAGAAATAAAAGCACTTTTGTAATCACTGTAGTCGTGTTTCTTTTCCTTAACACTATAAATAGTAGATTTTCTTTCTACAACTCTGTATCCATAATTATCGTTTATAAATGCATTAATAATTTTTAAGTTTTGAGTAACAGCTTTGTCCTGAAGAGATTTAACGTATGATTCTCTGTTCATAGCTTGAGAGCTCCCTTTTGTTTCTTTTGTTTTTGCAATTATAAAATCATTAAACTCAGTAAAAGTTTCGTTAAATAAAACTTGTCCATCTGGAGTTTCAATTTTTAAATTCATTGGGTGTTTGTATGATGTTTCATACCACGTGTAAGTATCGTAATATTCCGCTTTTGTTTTGGAATTAAACATTTTTCTTTTTTCAGTTTTAAATTCTGGATCTAATCCTTCGTAACCATACATGTCTACAGTTATTATAACTGCATTTTCAGTAGCTAAGTTAAATCCTTCAAGCTTAAGGTAAGTGTTGGATAGCATTTCTTGGTTAAATACTTTCTGAGATTTAATCTCTCTTAAATAAGGTTTTGCTGGTGGGTAATATGAACCAGGATTTGATGGTTTCGTATTCTCTTCCAGTACATTTTTCTCAATAAATTTTTTACCAGCCGACTTATTGTCGTAAGCTTCTTTTTCTACCTTGTATTGAGCTAATCTTTCGTCATAGTTGGCTTTGGCTTGTTGTTCAATTCTAGGGTAATCGGCCATCTCAGCTTCATATTCTGCTAGTGCCTTTGCTTTTTCCTCATTAATAGCATCTACATACATTAAGTTTACTGTACTTGTGTAATTTACAATAGCAGCATCAAGTGGAGCTGAAGGTAATTGAGTATAATTAAACTTTAAATCATGCTTTTGAGGTCTTTGAGATAAAGCAGTAGCAGTTATTCCTAAAAGGAAAAGAGTAGTTAGTTTTAATAATTTCATTTGGTTGTTTTTTTGCAAATATATAAATTATGTAATTGATTTTCATTTTATTAAACAATTATTGCTTTCGCGTCAGGTTTCAGAACTCAAGATGTAAATCAACAGGACTAAATTGTTACACCTTATTACTTCTAGAATTTAAAAAGAATCAAAGATTAAAATTTAAGAACCTAAATGAAACTCCCAGGTGAGGTGTTACAATATAAATGTATGAATCTCTTTTTTTTTGTAAATTATTTTAACATATTTTACTATATTTGAGAATAAATAAAAATTAGAAATTATGAAAAAAGTATTAATGGTATTAAGTATTAGTTTATTTCTATTTAGTTGTGGAGGTTACACAACAGAAGAAATTGAAACTGAAACTAAAGATTTTGTCTTAAAATCAATTTCAGAAACCTTAGATATAAGTAGTTCAAATATGGAAATTAAAGAATATGGTCTTGTACAGGAGTCTGATAATGTATATTCAGGTTTGTTAAAAACAAAATATGAGGACATGACCCAAACTTGGGATGTAAGAGTTATTTGGGACCACAGTACAGATAAATATACTGTAACATGGGAGTTGACAGATGAAAAATAGTAAATAAGTCATATCTTATTCAAGATTAGAGAAAGAAGTATCATTATGTGGTACTTCTTTTTTTGTTTGTGGAAATGGGTAAGATGAATATTATGTTTATACCATAATGGAGGTTGTGGTATAAAAAATTTAATATTATGAATAGAGTTATTGGATATGTTCGAGTAAGTAGTGAAAATCAAGTAGAAAAGGATAATAGTATAAGAAATCAAATTAAGTTCATAAAAAAATATTGTCAGGATTATGATTATGAATTGGTTGATATTTTTAAGGATGAGGGTGTTAGTGGATTAAAGAAAAGTAGGGATGGATTAAATAAAATGATGAAACAAATTAATGAATCAAAAATTGATGTTGTGTTGGTTTATAGTTTGAGTAGGTTGGGTAGAAAATTGGTTGATGTAATAAGTTGGGCCTGGCTTGAGTTTAAGATAGAGAATGGCAAACTAATCCAAACAGCAACTTTCAGACCGGAGAATATCAAGAACATTTGGATATTGTTCTAAGATTTCATTTTCTAATATGTCTATCTGTATATTCAATTCAGTTCTTTTATTGATACTAATAATTCATTGACTTCTACATTCAATATTTTAGCAATTTTATACAAATCTTCTAAGCTAGGTTGTCTTTTATTTTGAACATAAGAGTGAACCATATTGTAGCTCTTGCCTAACTGTTCAGCTAACCATATTTGTTTTATTCCTTTTCCTTCTAAAACCTCTTTTATTCGGTTCATATTGAATTGTTTTTACTCTGAGCACTAATTTAAGTAAATTTAATAAGTGAATAAAATAACGATTTTAATTATTGCTGATAGGGTATCTAACTGGATGTAAATCGCATGTAAGCGATTTAGAAATAAATAAATCCAATATCTAAACAGAGTTAATTTTTATCCCAAGGAACACTATCTTTACCCCATGAACGGAAAACTCCTTTTAATAATCCCACCTTTTACCCAGCTGAATACTCCGTATCCGGCTACGGCATATTTAAAAGGATTTTTGGATTCTAAAGGAATAGAAACCGATCAGGCTGATTTAAGTATTGAGTTATTTACTGCTATTTTCAATAAAGCTTTTTTAACCGAAGCTTTTGAAGAAGCTCAACAACATAAGGAAATTAAGTTTACAGCAGTTTTAAAAAACAAAGAGCTATATGTAAGGAGGGTAGAGGAGGTAATTTCGTTTCTTCAATCTTCTTCAGTTAAGGTAGCAAAGCAATTATTAGCTCCAAATTATTTTCCTAAAGGACATAGAATTACCAAAATAAACTCAACAATAGTTTGGGAAGAAGGCGACAAAGGAATCATAGATAAAGCCAAGCACTACGGGACTTTATTTGTGGAGGAAATTGGCGACTTTATTAGAGCCAATGTAGATGAGTTTTTCTCCTTTACACGTTATGCCGAGCAAATCTCTTCTTCTGCAAGTAGCTTTGACGAGTTAGATGAGTTTCTGCAAACTGAACCCACAATTATTGAACATAAACTGTTCGATTTATTAGAGGAACAATTAGAAAAATCTCAACCCGATTTGATTTGTTTCACAGTTCCATTCCCTGGTAATTTGTTTGCCACATTAAGATGTGGACAATTTATAAAACAGTTTTATCCAAATATTAAAGTTGCAATGGGTGGTGGATATTGCAATACCGAACTTCGATCGCTTCAGGATTCACGAGTATTCGATTATGTAGATTTTATAACTCTTGATGATGGAGAAGCTCCATTATTAAAGCTTACCGAATTCTTAAAAGGAAACATTAAACAAGAAGAACTAGAGCGTACTTTTTTATTGAAAGAGAAAGTAGTAGTGTATCAAAACAAGATACCAAACACTATTTTTCATCACAGTAAATTACCAGCTCCAAACTACACTGGATTGCCATTTCCTAAATACACTTCGTTCCTTGATGTGGTAAATCCCATGCACAGAATGTGGACGGATGACAAATGGAACAAACTAACTATATCGCACGGTTGCTACTGGAAACAATGTAGTTTTTGTGATGTAACACTTGATTATATTGGCAATTACCAAAACACCACAGCCGAGGATTTGGTGAATAAAATGGAAACGATAATTTCCCAAACAGGAATCCAAGGATTTCATTTTGTAGATGAAGCAGCTCCACCAAAAATGCTGAGAGCTTTATCATTAAAGCTTATTGAACGAAAGTTAAATATCCCTTGGTGGACGAATATTCGTTTTGAAAAAACATTTGATGACGAGCTTTGCGAATTAATGGCAAAAGCAGGTTGCATTGCAGTAACAGGAGGATTAGAAGTAGCATCTGATAGGTTGTTAGAGAAAATGAAAAAAGGAGTTGATATTGGTCAAGTTGCTAGAGTTGGAATCAACTTTGCAAATCACGGGATTATGGTTCATGCTTATTTGATGTATGGTTTCCCTACTCAAACCGAGCAAGAAACCATTGATTCGCTAGAAGTGGTAAGGCAATTATTTGAAGCAAATTGCATTCAATCAGCTTTTTGGCATCAGTTTACAACTACTATTCATAGTCCAATTGGTCAAAACCCAGAAGAGTTTGAAATAGAAATCACTGGACCCGAATTTGAAGGATTTGCCCAAAATGATTTAACTCACATTGATCCAACAGGAGCAGAGCATACCAAATATACCAAAGGATTGAATTTAGCTTTAGATAATTACCTAAATGGCGTAGGAATGGAGCTTGAATTACAAACTTGGTTTGATTTTTCTGTGTCAAAATGCAGTCACAACAAAGGAATGATTAATGAATATCTTCTTAATTCAGTAAATTAAAACTTACCTTTGCATCAGAATAAAATTATATGACATTTAAAGATTTGGGATTATCCGATTCCCTTCTCAAAGCAATTGAGGAAAAAGGATACACTAAGCCTTCGCCTATTCAGGAGAAAGCAATACCAGGCGTACTTGAAGGAAGAGACATGCTGGCATCAGCACAAACAGGAACTGGTAAAACAGCTGGGTTTGTACTACCAATATTACAAATATTAGATAACGGAACAGAATTCAGAAAAAGACCTATCCGTACTTTAATATTGACTCCTACAAGAGAGTTGGCTGCACAAATTCACCAGAACGTAAAGGAATACGGTAAATTCATGGACATGAAATCTATGGTGATGTTTGGAGGAGTGAACCAAAAACCTCAAGTTTCTCAACTTAGAGATGGAGTAGATATTTTGATAGCAACTCCAGGAAGATTAATTGACTTGAATAATCAAGGACACGTTAATCTTAGAAAAGTAGAAATATTTGTGTTGGATGAAGCTGACAGAATGTTGGACATGGGGTTCTTGAGAGATATCCAAAGAATTATGACTTTGTTGCCAGAAAGAAGACAAAACTTATTGTTTTCAGCAACATTCTCTAAAGACATTAAGAAACTAGCAAACGGAATTTTAACTAATCCAGTAGCAGTAGAAGCTACTCCAGAAAACACTACGGTAGAAGTAATTAAGCAGAGAATTATCCGAATGGATAAACCTCGTAAAACTGCTTATACCATTAAATTGATTAGCGAAGGAGATTGGCAACAAGTGTTAATTTTTACTAGAACTAAGCATGGTGCAAACAAGCTTTGCGAAAAATTGAATAATAAGCAGATTTCGTCAATGGCGATTCATGGGAACAAAAGCCAGAATCACAGAACGAAAGCTTTGGCTCAATTTAAAAAAGGTGAAGTGAGAGTATTGGTTGCAACTGACATTGCAGCTCGTGGAATTGACATTCCATTATTACCTCACGTGATTAACTTCGAAATTCCAAACATTTCTGAGGATTACGTTCACAGAATTGGAAGAACAGGAAGAGCAGGAGCAAATGGTGTTGCAATTTCTTTAGTGGATAATGATGAGTTGGCTTACATCCGTGATATTGAAAAACTGACCAAACAGAAGTTTGAGAAAGAAATCATTGAAGGATTTGAACCTCCACATATTGATGAAAAGGACATAAAAGCTCCAAAAGGAAACCAAGGTCAAAACAGAAATAAAGGAAGATCTAAGAATCCTAACAGCAAGCCTGGGAACAAAAAGCATTATCATAATGATAAAAATTCCAATAAGGGTGGAGGAAATAGAGGAGGAGGAAACTCTTCGGGAAGAAGATAGATTTCTAAAATTTCAGCATGAATGAAATAGTTTCAGTAGAATGGCTTAATCAAAATATTGAAGATGAAAATCTCATTGTTTTAGATGCAAGTATTAATAAAATAACGAATCAAGATTCGGTTGTTTCTACTGATAAAACTATTCCAAACTCCTTGTTTTTTGATCTCAAAAATAACTTTTCTGATACGGAGAGTTATTTGCCCAACACTATTCCAAGTCCGGAGCAATTCCAAATGGAATGCAGAAAACTAGGGATAAATAATTCTTCTAAAATTGTTGTGTATGATAACCTTGGAGTTTATTCGAGTCCAAGAGTTTGGTGGCTTTTTAAAGTTATGGGGCATAACAATATTTCAGTCTTAGATGGTGGATTAACCGAATGGGAAAAGCATAATTTTAAAACAGAGGTTAGGCAGCTAAACCAGATTAAAACGGGTGATTTCACAGCAAATTTTAATCAAGATTTTTTGTTTGAGTTCACTCAAGTTGTTGAAAATCTTGAAACCAAAAATCAATTAATAGTTGATGCTCGTTCATCTGGAAGATTTTCTGGAACAGAGGTTGAACCAAGAGAAAACTTAAAAAGTGGACATATCTCTGATTCAATTAATGTGCCCTTTGGAGATGTTTTAAGAGACGTAAAGTTTAAATCCAAAGAGGAATTAGTTGTGTTATTTGGGGAAAAGATTCAAGAACAAAAAGAATTAGTTTTTAGCTGTGGCTCTGGACTTACAGCTAGTATTGTGATGCTTGCTTATAGAATAGCTATGGGGAGAGATTCTAAAATTTATGATGGCTCTTGGACGGAATGGGCAGAAAGGCAAAAGCTTTTTGTTTAGCTCAATTTCTTAAACTGACTAGTAAAAAGCCCAATCATAATTAGTGTAAATACCACAACTATATAATCTGCTTTGATGGAGTTTAGATAAATAAATGGAGCTACTACCAAACTAATGTTGGCGATAACATACAGATAAAATCCAGTCTTCTTTAATCGATACATTAAGGCTGCAGATAAAAAGGAAACCGAGTGAATTACTCCTAAAGTAAAACAAAACTCTTTGGTGAATCCTTCGAGCAAAGGATTGTCAGAAAAACTAATATCACTAACCCAGAATACTATTGCTGAGCTAAAAAAGTAAAGGAGTAATAACCCATCCCAAATTAATGTAAACCAACATAAAAAGCGAAGTAGGGCAGAAGGCTTGTTCTTTCCCAGGAGTATGTTTTTCGCAATTTTTATTGTTTGTTTTTTATCCATTACTTTGTGGAATTAAAATCTCGGAGAGCTTTCAGCAATCTTGATCCATACCAAGAGTACAATTCTCCATCTACAATTTTGATAACCGCATTGGGAGCTAATTGCTGTATTTCGGCAATGTGTTTTTCTTTAAAGGGAAACGGTTCAGAGGATAATAATATTTCTTCTGGCGCTATTTCTTTAATTTGATTTTCTGTTAGTTCAGGATAACGCGAGAACTCTTTTGAATTACATAGGTTTTGATATCCATCCAAACGGAGCATTTCATTAATGTAGTTATTGCTTCCAGCAACCATGTAAGGATTTTTCCAAATAAAGTAAAGTGCTTTCTTAGGTTTGCTAATTTTTGAATTAAGTGTACTTATTTCAACAGAAATAAGCTTGTTTAGCTCATCCGCTTGTTGTTTGGTATTTGTTATTTCACCAATAGAAGAAATCATGTTTTGAGCATCATCAATAGTAAAGATGTCGCTCATCCAAACAGGATAATCTTTGGCTAGTTCCTCAATTCCTTCTTTGTAGTTTTCCTCTTTATTGCCAATAATTAAATCTGGATTAAGCGCTTTAATTTTATCAAAATTAAAATTCTTAGTTCCACCAATGACTGTTTTAGCTTGTTTCAATCCTTTAGGATGAATACAGAACTTAGTTACACCAACAAGCCTATCTTCTAGTCCTAAATCAACTAATAGTTCAGTTTGTGATGGCACCAAAGAAACTATTCGTTTACACGAATCGGGAATTTCTATGGTTCTATTTAATTGATCTGTTACTTTCATTTTAATCAAAAAAAAAGGGAATCAAAATTAATTGTTTCCCTTTTAAATATAATGTTGAAGTTAATTATTACATTTTACCCCAAAAATTTTGTTTTATGTTAAAGATTAACTTAAAGCAGTAATTAATTCAGCTTTCTTCATAGAAGTATAACCTGTAATACCTTTTTCTTTAGCCATTGCTTTTAATTCAGGAACAGTGTTTGAAGAAATATCGTTTGACTTACTTTTTTTCTTAGCTGCTTCTTTTTTTGGAGCTGCAACTGCTGCTACCACTTCTTCTTTCACCTCTTCTTTCTTAGCTGCTTCTTTTTTTGGAGCTGCTTTTGCTTTAGTAGCTTTTTTCTTAGTTGCTACTGGTGCAACACTGTTTTTATCGGTTCTTGGTCTATGAACTCCCCAAGTTTTAATTATTCTTTTTCCTTTTTTTGATCTTTTATCTCCTTTTCCCATAATAGTGGTTGTGTTCTATAATTTTCTAATAAGCGACAAATATAGGGATTCCTTTATTTTTAACCTTAGGAATTTGCTAATTTTTTAATCCTTAATTCAGTTATTTTTCTTTAAAGTTTTTTTTGAATTCTTTTGCCAATTTTTTTCCGTGTTTTATCGAATGTTTATACCACTTAATAAGCACGTCATTCTTTTCTTCTTCGGATAGTTTCCAGTCAATATCCGACTCTCTAACTCTTTTAGAAATTTCTGATAAACAAAGGGCTGCCGATACGGATATATTAAAACTCTCGGTAAATCCATACATAGGAATCGTAATAAATTCGTCAGCTTCTTGCTTCGCTATTTCCGAAATTCCATTGAGCTCATTTCCTAATACCAAAGCAATTTTATCATCCACACTAAATTCAAAAACAGAGTCATGATGTTGAAGTGGAGAAGTAGCGACAATTTTATATCCTTGTTTTTTAAGTGAATCGAAACAAGCTTTTGAGTTGTTTTCTTCTTTATTGTATTTATTGATGTTGAGCCAATTGGATGAGCCAAGAGTAATGTCTTTGTAAACATTAAATTCATTGCTGTTTTCAATAACATGCACATTTTGGATTCCAAAACAATCAGAAGTTCTAATTGCAGCACTCGTATTTTGAGCCTGGTATATATCTTCTAAAACTAACGTTACATGATTGGTTCTCTGTTCAATTTTTTCATTGAATAAATCAACTCTATTTTCGTGTGCAAATTGCGACAGGTATTCTATCAGTTCTTTTTTCATTGATTAATAACTTTCTTGTACAAAGTTACATATTGTTCCACAACTTCATTCAAATCGAATTCAGCAGCTTTTTTTAAAGCGTTTTTACTGAAAGTTTCATGCCTTTCTTTATCCTCTAAAATGTAAATAGCATTTTTTGCCATATCATCAACATCTCCCACATTACTAGTCATGCCAGAGAAATTATGTTCGTTTACTTCTGGTATTCCTCCAGTGTTAGTTGATACTACAGGAACTCCAACTGCCATTGCTTCCAATGCTGATAACCCAAAACTTTCTGTTTCGGATGGGAGTAAAAATAAATCTGCAATCGATAAAATTTCAGTAGTGTTGTTTACAGTTCCAATAAAGCTAGTGTCTTTGCCAGTACCAAGTTCTCTACAAAGTATTTCCATGTTATCCCTCTCTGGACCATCTCCAACTAATATCAGTTTACAGTTTATCTTTTCTCTTACTTTGGCAAAAATTTTAATAACATCTTGTACTCTTTTTACCTTTCTGAAATTCGAAACATGACATAAAATAAGTTCATCATCTTTGGCATATTTAGTTCTATCAATAGAAAATTCCATGTCCTTAATACAAATGAAATTTGGTATTACATCAATTCCATTTTTAATATTAAAATACTTGTAAGTATCGTCTTTAAGACTCTGAGATACTGTAGTTACGGCATTCGATTGGTTTATTGAGTAAGTAATAATTGGTTTAAAAAATGGATCTCTTCCTACCAAAGTTATATCCGTTCCGTGTAATGTTGTTATAAATGGAATATGAATTCCTTCTTCTTTCAAAATTTGCTGAGCCATGTGAGCTGCCGAAGCATGAGGAATAGCATAATGAAGGTGAAGTACATCCAGTTTTTCAAATCTAATAACATCAACAAGCTTACTAGTTAAAGCCGATTCGTAAGGAGGATATTTAAAAAGTGGGTAACTATTTACACGTACTTCATGGTAAAATATATTACTGTTGTGTACGTCCAATCTCACAGGAAAACTATAGGAGATAAAGTGTATTTGATGTCCTTTTTCTGCTAACTCCTTTCCTAATTCGGTAGCAACTACGCCACTTCCTCCGTATGTTGGGTACAATACAATTCCTATCTTCATTCTTCTTTTTTTGTTTTGTAGACTAAGTTTGATATACAAACTTACAGTTTTTTGAATCAAATAGTTGACTTCAATTTATCCTTCATTATGATATGGCTGACCTTTAAGAATTGTCATTCCTCTATAAATTTGTTCCAGTAAAAATGTACGAATCATTTGATGAGAAAAAGTCATGTTAGACAAACTGAATTTACTAGGATACTTAGCGTAAATTTCATCCGAAAATCCATAAGCTCCTCCAATTATAAAGACTAAATCTTTTATTCCTTGATTCATTTTTTTTTGTAAAAAATCTGAAAATTGAACCGAAGTTTTTTGCTTCCCTTTTTCATCCATCAACCAAACATCATCTGTTGGGTTAAGATGTTTCAAAATCAATTCGCCTTCTTTGGTAGTTATTTGAGCAGGAGATAAATTCTTTGTTTTTTTTAACTCAGGAATAGTGATGTAATTAACTTTAATGTAGTGTTTTAATCTGTTCAAGTATTCATTTTCAGCTTCGCTAAAATATGATTTGTCCGTTTTTCCTACTACTATTAATTTGATGTTCATCTCGATTTATTTTGGCGTTACAAAAGCATATTTCACTTCTTCAGTAATTCGTGCAGGCCTGTGAGTTGCTAAATCCAACACAACAAAAGTTACTTCTGCTTCGGCAATTACAACTCCAGTTTTTTTGTTTTTCATGATTTGGTCTACCGTCATACTAGAGTTTCCCATTCGTTTCATATTCACTTCAAACGTAATGATATCTCCATTGTGAGCAGGTCGTTTGTAAGAAATATTGATGTTTACAACAGCAAATCCCCAATTGTGTTCCGTTAAATAATCTTGAAAGTTGGTAGCGTCAATGTATTGCCATCTGGCATCTTCCATTAGTTCTAAATATCGTGCATTGTTCATGTGTCCAAATACATCAATATGAAAACCTCTTATTTTTATGTCAGTCGAAAAATCCATTTAGCTTATTACTTTTTGTTGTTGATTTCAAAGATAGTAATAGTTGTCTTTTGAGTTGGTATATTTTTATCTTTGTCCTTATAAAACAAGAATTTTTATGTCTCAAATATATGATTACGCAGTTGTGGGAGGAGGAATTGTAGGATTATCTACAGCCTATAAATTAACTCTTAAGTTTCCTCAAGCCAAAGTTTTGGTTATTGAGAAAGAAAATGAATTATCTGCACATCAAACTGGTAATAATTCAGGAGTAATTCACTCGGGGTTGTATTATACTCCTGGTTCACTTAAAGCTGAAAACTGTAGAGAGGGAAGACATGAATTAGTTGCATTTGCTCAAAAATATAACGTTCCCCATGATGTATGTGGAAAGGTAATAGTAGCAACTGAGGAAAAGGAATTGCCGTTCATGAACAAGATTTATGATAATGGAATTGCAAACCAAACTGAGGGAATTACAAAGATATCAGCTGAAGAAGTAAAGCAAATAGAACCTTTTGTAGAATCTATTGGAGGAATTCATGTTGCTTGTACTGGAATAATTGATTACCGAGCTACGGTTCACAAATTAGCTGATTTAATAAAAGCACACACATTTCCTGCTGAAATTAAATTAGGAGAAGAAGTTAAAGGAATCGAAAAAGGAGAAATCTCCAAACTGATAACTAACAAAGGAAGTTATGAAGCTAAGAGATTGATTTTTTGTGGAGGATTGCAAGCAGATAGATTAGCAAAAAAAGATGGAGTTGATTTAAAAGAAAAAGTAGTTCCTTTTAGAGGAGATTATTACGAATTAACTGATCAAGCAAAGCATAAAGTAAAGCATTTAATTTACCCAGTTCCTAATCCAGATTTTCCATTTTTGGGAGTCCATTTTACGAGAATGACTGATGGAGAAATAGAATGTGGACCCAATGCTGTTTTCTCTTTCAAGAGAGAAGGGTATAGCCGAACTTCTTTTAGTTTAAAAGATACAGCAGATGCATTGAGTTACTCAGGAACATGGAAATTACTAACCGAAAACACCAAATATGCCTGGATGGAATACCGAAGAGCATTTTCTAAAAAGTTGTTTTTAGAAACCCTACAGAGAATGATTCCTTCGTTAGAAATGGATGATTTGAAAAAGGGAAGAAGTGGAGTGAGAGCTCAATTATTGGGTGTAAAAGGAGAAACTCGTGATGATTTTAGAATCGAATACAGTGGTAATAGTATTCACGTATTAAATGCGCCTTCACCAGCTGCAACAGCAGGTTTGGCAATAGGGCAGAAGATTGTGGATATGATTAAGGACTAAAGTATTGTATGTTTTATTTTTCCATTATAAATTCAACAATTATTGAAACTAATTCTTCTTTAATTTTTAAGTTTGGATTAGTATAGGTTTGCATATTTTTCTGTCTGTCTATTACAGATTCTTTCAAAATATGATTCATTCCCTTAATTATTTTTATATCTGAATTTTCATTGGCTTCCTTTAACTTCTCTGCCTCCTCAGTTTTTACTTGAATATCAGTGCTACCCTGAGTAATCAATATTGGAATACTTAGTTTTTTGATTTCTACTTTAGGGTCATATCTAAACCACAGCCCTTTAGCTGTCCGTAACTTTAGTAGTATTTAGTTTTTGATAAACTTAACTGTTTTACCATTTACGGTAATTAGGTATACTCCATTAGATAGTTGGCTTACGTCTATGGTATCTCCACTATTTTTCAACTTCTTAGTAAGCATCAATTCACCAGTGATAGTTGAAATACTAACGAAATTTATTTCATTACCTCCTTCGAACTCAAATGATATCACATCTGATGCGGGATTTGGATAAATTTTGAAATCTACTTCTGAAGAATTCAATTCTTCAATATCTGTGGATGACAAACTACCTTCAACAGTATAGCCCCAAACATCTGTAACTTTAACAACCCAATCATTTACATTGTGGCCGCTAGGAACACCTTCTAACATAAAATCATAAACATTTACAACCGAATCTGCCGTAAGAGGAATGTGAGGATATCCGTACATTGCCAAATTGGTGTCTCGATTTGGTGAGTTTGGAAAAATTGCTGGATAGTTATAGTTTATTTGATAATAAAGAGCTGAACGGTATCCATTGGTTCGGTATGGAAATATTTTCATACTATCACGAGCCCAAATAGAAGGTTCATATACAGCATAACTTGCTCTTACTTCTTCCACATCATAAACAATGTTATAAGTTCCGTTTGTGAATTCATACCTATTTATATGTTGATTGTGAGGCCAATGTATTCTTATTAAAGTACTGTCGGACCAATCTTTTAATATTTCCATATGAACATTATCCAGTTTCCCTACTACATGAGGGTGTTCAGCAGGATCAAATAATCGCATTGGATTTAACCATTTTCTGCTAGAACTATTACCCCATAAGTTTGGAATAGCATAATAATCAAAATGTAAGTGAGTCAAAGTAGTAGTTCCAGATTTTCCAACATAAGCTATCGTATCTCCTTTTGATACTCTATCTCCAAGTGAAAGTGCACTCGAAATACTATCTAAATGCAAATATACAATGTGAATAGGTGAAGAAAAGACTTGAGAAAAACTGTCGCAAAGAATTCTAAGAACTCTACCAGCACTCGTTAAATCGATTGTTGAATCTGGACCATCAGTTAACTTTTCTATAGTTCCATCACACATACATAATGCTGGAGGATTATAGGTTAAAACACCATTTTGGTAAGAATGTCCCCAAATATCTGATCCTTGATGATTGTCATAATTCCCTAGAGTACGAGGGCCATAATTTTGCACAAAAAATCTTCCGTCTAATGGAGGAGTATAGGAAACAGAATCATAAAAATCTTTTTCTATAGGATAAATAAATCCATAATGCGAAGGATTCTTTTCTATTCTAGGTACTGTTGTATCTCTATAGTTGGTAGTATTTAAAACCTGCCCATTCAATTCCGAAAAAATAAGGGTTAACAGTAAATATAAGGCTGGCTTTAAAAGGTGTTTCATTTTAATGTTATTTACCAGTAAACTTAATCAATTATTAAATACCATTAACAAACTCCAAAAACACTTCTTTGTGTTTTGCTAAATTCATATTAGCAGAAAGCGCCACACGGGCAATATAATCCTTGTCGCCCTCTTTGGTTGTTCCTTGGGTAGAAGTTGCAGGAATTGTCCAGTAACACCCTTTCAGCTGTCCATAACTCACGCAGTATTTACTTTCGTCAGGTATTTTGGTAATCATCAAATTAATCAATTTGTGATTCAATTCTCTTTTGTAATTCTCTTTTTCTTCAGGAGTATTTCCTTTGGTAGGTAAATCCAATGAAAATACAGAAGGAGTAAATCCTTGTTCGGCTAATTCCTCGGATACAAAATTGATTTTTGCAGTAGGTAAAGTCTCATGAATGTAGTTTACAAACTCACGTGTGTCTTTGTAAGCATCTGCTATTCTTTGGTTCATGGATGGTAATTGCTGAGCCAAATATTCGTACTGAAGTTCAGTCGCTTCATTGTCGCAAAGTATCATGTGTTGTTCAATGTGTGGCATTAAAGCAGCTGCTTTTTTGTTTCCTACACAATAACCAGCCGTACATTTTCCTCCACTTGGGAATTTACTTCCACTAGCATAAGAGATTGTTCTTACCGAAGAAAGTATTTCTCCTTCGCCCAAAAAGTGAATGTTTGGACAAAATGTTTGATCCAAAATAAAGACTGGGTCAATAGCCGTTTCGCCATTCGCAGTTTTACGTACTTTACTCAAAGCATCTCTCAAGTCGTCCAGGTTTGGCACTTCAACTCTTGGGTTGGTTGGTATTTCTGCAATGATGTAAGGAATAGCATCTTCTGTAGCAAGTTTAGCTAAAACAGCCTCAATACTTTGTACCATATCATTATCGCCATCTACAGCTAAGTCTACTACTTCTACATTATCAATACAAGCAGCAACTCGCCTAGCTTGGTCGTTTGTACCGCCATAGCAGTTTGTAGGAACTATAAATTTAATGGCTTTTCCTGGGTGGTTTTCCATGGCATCATGAATCAATCCCATCATAATGAAATACTGAACCGATAATCCACTCGATCCAACCAAAGCCTTGGTGTGAGCCACAGTAATTTCTTTTATCGAAGCCAATACACTTGCTTTATTTGCTTCTACATTGCTTTTTGGGATAGTGAACGAAGAGTTGTCAATCAATGAATTAAGAGCAACCAAACTATTAACTGGAGTCATAGAAATTGTTTCTCTTCTTCGTACATGCTGAATTGCAGAAACGTAACTTTCGTTTTGTTCTCCGTTTACTAGCAAGATACTTCCCAGAGTTCCGTGAAGGTTGATATAAAAATCTATGTGAGCGTTTAGTTCAGTTTTAGCAATTCCCTCTTGCGAAGAAATAAAAACAGTACTACCATCAAACTCAGAAACTGAATCAGCACTTTCTATTTGTTTAAGTTCAAAATTGTAGTTGTACACACTTTTAATTACCTCTGCATCAAAAGAAGCGGGCAAGCTTCCTGTGTAGGTAATTTGTGTTTTTTTGTTGGCTAATAAATTGGTTCTTAATATGGCTAAAACAGGAACTATTTTAGAATCAAAACTAATTACGTTTTCTGGTTTTAACCCTTGTAAGTTGGCAATTCCCCATTCCAGAATACACGATAATGGATGCCCAAGCCTAATGTAATCGTAAGCTGTTGGCAATTCGCTAAGTGACGATTGCTCCGAGTTGTTTGCGTTAAATAAACCCTCGAATAAATCTAAAAACTGAGATTTAGCTCGACTTTCGTCATAAATATCCAGTCTGTGAGTGGTTAGTTTTAACCAATCGGTTGGCATATTTTTCACTACTTCTTTTATGTAATTAATCACTTTATTGCTTTCCATAATCTTCCTCTTTTATTAGGTCGACAAGATACAATTATTTGAGATTAATTGGAAAGGGAAGTCACACTAGAATTTAAAAAAAAGTCTCTTTATTTTAACTTTTAATTAATTGTCAAAGGGACTGCTATAAAATCAGTTGGAGAGGACTTAAATTTAAAAAGATAATCCCCTGGTTTTCTTCCAATGAATCTATATTCAACTTCAATAGTTGGTACATTATCAGTACAAATACATCCTTCATATATCGCTTCGACTTCTATTGTTCTAGTATTTCCGTTTTCACATGTAATAAATTTTTTAAATCCACCACAACCATTATTTACCGAGAAGAATACTTTCATAGTAATTGTTTCATTAACTATACCTGTTGAAGGTTAGTCTACTATGTATATTTATCCTAATTCGTTTGAAATACAATTATCTATTTTTTCCTCGCCTTTACAGGAGGATATTAGTGTTGTTACTATAATTGAAGTAAAAAAAAGTAGGTTTTTAATTGTCATTTTAGTTTGTAAATATATTTGTGAGTAATTTCTGGATTCCCCATCTTATCAAAGTTAGTATATCGGATTATATTTCCTTTACTATCTATCGTATTTGTAGGTCTTACTGCCTGTTCTCGCTCCTTTTTCGGTAGTAACTATTTCTTCTATGACCTTTCCTTTCTGATTGGTTTTATAACTAAAATGATATTGAGGCCAGTATTCATAATCTTCTGTTTTTAAATGTTTTGGGTTTCCCACGTAGTCATACCAAGTCCTAATCATTATGTAGCCATTATTATAATACTCGTATGTTTCAGTCCAAATTAATTCTAAACCTTTGAACGAATTATACTCAATTATTCGGTTTTGATTATCGTAAATCTAAGTATATTTATTTTGAGAACTGAAATGTAGTTTAGTGGCATCAGAAAGGATTTTGTTTCCTTTCAAATCATATTTATATTCTTTGTCACTTATTTTTTTCCAAGTTTTGTTTTTTTCGTAGTCTTCTTCTGTTACAGTTCAACCACCAGGTCTTCCAAATCCTTTGTCAGAATTTTTTTTCATGCGCTTTTTATAAGTGTAGTATTCTTCCTTAATTTTTAATCTTTTATCATTATAGAAGTAAACTGTTTTAGCACTGTCTTTGTTTTTATCTATTGATTTAGATAATACCAATAAGACTTTTAACAAAAAAGAAAATGCTTAGTGTCGGAATATCCTGTTGAAGCTGACTCTCTGTAGTTTTTGTAATAGTAAAAAACTAAATCACCATTGTCATTAAATTCTTCTACGGAAACCAATTTTTTATTTAAACTATCGACACCTTCGTATTGGTATATTTTGCATTTTTTATGGTCTTGAACAATTGACTGAGTAGTTAATGTTACATCTGATTTAGATTCAGCCTTGTATACTACTTCATTGGAGATGCCAAAAGAACATCCCAAAATTATGACAGTAAATAATATTATTTGATACTTTAGTTTCATGTTTAAATTCAACTTGTTTATAATCACAAGTTACAAAATAATTCACTTAACTTATTAGCAGTCATATAGAAAGTTCATAAGAATTATCTCACAAAAAAAAGCCTCCTCATTTTTATGAGAAGGCTTTTTTAATAAAAAGTAAAGTTATTACTTAGAACATTTCACTAGCAGAGAAATGAAAATTTGCTTCGATTTGAGCATTTTCATCACTGTCACTTCCGTGAGCAGCATTCTTAGCTTTAGATTCTGCGTATGCTTTTCTGATAGTTCCTTCAGCTGCTTCAGCAGGATCAGTAGCTCCAATTAATGTTCTGAAAGCCTCAACTGCGTTATCTTTCTCCAAGATAGCTGCAACTATTGGTCCTTCGCTCATGTAATCAACCAATTCTCCGTAGAAAGGTCTTTCTGAGTGTACTGCATAAAATTCTCCAGCTTCTTCTTTTGAAAGTTGCTTCAATTTCATTGCTTTAATTTTAAATCCGTTTTCGATAATCATATCGATAATCTTTCCAGTAGAACCGTTTGCTACAGCCTCTGGCTTAATCATTGTAAATGTGATGTTATTTGCCATTTTCTATTAAATTTTGGGCAAAATTAAGAATTCTTTTTTCAAAAAGCTATAATCTCTTTCTTATTCTCACTAAATAATGGTTATCAATTTGTTAACCAATTAATTTTAGGCCTAAATTTTAAGATTTAGTTAAGTTTTCAATACTAACCTATTAATTACTCTACATTTGGTTTGACTTTTGATTACTAAAAGTGAACTACTTTTAAGTATAAAGAAATAACTCCATGAAAAAAGCAGGTATAGTTTTGTTGTTGATGTTCACTTTTGTTCTCCAATCTTTTTCTGGAGATAGAAAAGTAGAAGTGCTTGAAGTGCTTTATAATCAGCACAATTACCGATCTATTGTACGAAAAACGGATAAGCTAATTGATAAAAACGGGTATGCAAATAACGAGTTGGTTCATTTGTTTAAAGCTGTTGCTTACGCCCAATTATCTAAGGATAAAAAATACCTTAGAGCCAATCCTGATGCGATTTCAAAATCTACAGAGGCTTTTGTAAATTATTATGAGTTGGATAAAGCCCTTGGTTTTGTTCAAAAGGAATCGGTATTGCTAGATGATTTAAGATCGGTTTATAAAACCTCTTCTTCTGTAAAAATGAAAACAGAAGCCTACGAGTACTTAATGGGAACACCATCCAAACCACCAGTAGTTATTAAAGAAAGAGTGGTAATCGTAAAAAATGAAACGAGCGAACCAGTTAAATATGGGGAGGATTTTAAAGCAGAAACAGTAGATACAGTTTGTACAGTTAACTATTTATCCGAAGAAGATAAAATGATTAATTACGCCAAAAAGTTTATTGGAGTTCCTTACATATATGGAGCAACAGGAGATGGTGGTTTCGATTGTTCGGGATACACGCAATACATTTACAGCCGATATGGATATGAGTTGCCAAGAAGTGCAAGGTATCAAAAAACAGCAATAGAGCAAGTCAATATCTCTGAAGCTAAAACAGGAGATTTAGTATTTTTCTCGAGTAATAAAAAAGAGAGTAACATTACTCATGTAGGAATTGTAATATCAGAAGAAGGTGAGGAGCTTACAATGATTCATGCATCAAGTAGCAGAGGAATAATGATTACTAATGTGGCTACAAATAGTTATTGGAAACCAAAAATGGTTGCAGTTGGTAGACCAGTAAAAGAAGAAGCAGAATGAAGTACCAACTAATATTAGCTTCTAAATCACCCAGAAGGCAAGAGCTATTGAAAGGCTTAGGGTTTGAGTTTGAAATCAAAACCAAAGAGATAGAAGAGGTATTTCCACCAGCACTTTTTAAAGAAGAAATTCCGGTTTATTTATCTAATCTTAAAGCGAAAGCTTTTAAAGATTATATAAAGGAGGACGAGTTAGTGATAACATCTGACACGATTGTTTGGAACGAAAACAAGCAATTGGGTAAGCCAAAGAGTAGGGCAGAAGCTATTGAAATGCTCCAGAGTTTATCGGGAAAGCAACATGAAGTTATTACGGCAGTTACTTTAATGACAACTATAAAAACGCATAGTTTTTATGAGATTACCAAAGTATTTTTTAAAGAATTAACATTGGATGAAATTGAGTATTACATTGATAATTACCAACCCTTTGATAAAGCTGGATCTTACGGAATTCAGGAATGGATTGGTTTTGTAGGAATCCCAAAAATAGAAGGGGACTACTTTAATGTAGTAGGATTACCGCTTAATAGATTGAATGAAGAGTTGAAGAGGTTTTAGTTGATTTCTCGGTATTAATTCAGTATCTTATAGTATAACCAAAAAACTAAATCAAATGAAAATCGTATACATTATTTTGGGCGTGATAGCCTTGCTATTCATTATTGTTCAAATATGGGCTGTTAGCACCAGAACGGGAATTGAGAGTTACCCGTTTACAGTAGAAAAAAAGTTCGATAATTTTGAAATAAGAAACTACGAAGCGAGTTTATTTACTTCGGTAAAGATTAATTCCAAAGATTATAAAGAAGCCTCAAGCAAAGGTTTTTCGGCACTTGGAGGTTATATTTTTGGTGCAAATGAAACGAACGAAAAAATCTCCATGACTTCGCCAGTTACTATGTCATTGGGCGATACCATGGAAGTAATGTTTTTGGTGCCAAAGGATTACAACAAGGATAACTTGCCTAAACCAAATCAAAGTGACATTTCGTTTAAAGACGAGCCAGCAAAACGAGTTGCTGCAATTACTTTTGGTGGTTGGGCAGACTCAGAGAAAATTGAGAAATACAAAAAAGAGTTAATATCACTTCTTGATAAAGAAGGAATTAGCTTCACCAATGAATTTATGTTCATGGGTTACAATCCTCCTTTCGATATGATAGGAAGGAAAAATGAAGTGATTGTTGTTTTGGATTAAATAATCCTCCAATCACTCAAAATTAAATACAGAATAAAATGAATTCAAAAGAAGAAATAATAAAAAATTGGTTACCAAGATACACGGGAATCCAATTAGAAGAATTTGGGGAATATATATTATTAACCAATTTTAAAAACTACGTAAAGCTCTTTGCAGAAATGACGGGAGCCGAAATAAAAGGAACTACCAATGCAATGCCAAATGCCACTGCAAACGGAATTACCATTATCAATTTTGGGATGGGAAGTGCCAATGCAGCAACTATTATGGATTTGCTAGGAGCAATTTCTCCTAAAGCAGTTTTGTTTCTTGGTAAATGTGGTGGACTTAAAAAGAAGAACAAATTAGGTGATATAATTTTGCCAATTGCAGCAATTAGAGGAGAAGGAGCATCTGACGATTATTTTCCGCCAGAAGTACCAGCTTTGCCTTCGTTTAATTTACAAAGAGCAGCTTCACACGTAACTCGTGAAGCAGGATTGGACTATTGGACAGGAACTGTGTACACCACAAACAGAAGAGTTTGGGAACATGATGAAGACTTTAAGGAATACCTAAGAGAGATTAGAGCCATGGCAATTGACATGGAAACTGCTACGGTATTTAGTGTAGGTTTTGCCAATCACATTCCCTGTGGAGCTTTGTTGTTAGTATCGGATCAGCCAATGACACCAGATGGAGTGAAGACTGATAAAAGTGATACGGCAGTAACAGTAAATTTTGTAGAGAAACATATGCAAATAGGAATTGATACGCTTATCGAGTTAAAAAGCAAGGGGAACTCTGTTCGTCATTTACGATTTGATTAAATAGTTTTAGAAAATAGAACGCAAAGAAAAAGGGATTGAGTTTTTACTCAATCCCTTTTTTTATAGAATAAACTATTTTTTAATTTGATCTTTTAAAATAAAAACGAGTTAAATAAATCCCATTTCCGTCATCCTTTCCTGCATCAGACTCAATTCCAGCAACAATGTTTACAATTTCCCATCCTTCATTCAACATGGTAGTAACCTTGTCATTTATTATGGCATCATTCGCAGCAATATTTTGAAATCTAATTCCTACCAAGTTATAAAAGTTAAGTAGTTTAGTTTCTTCGTAATTAAATACTCTAATTTCACTTCTTTTGGATTTATTTCTTGATTTATCTGTTGATGATTTGATATTAGTTAATGCTTTATAATCCCTTGTTTCCAATGAATTTATCATTCTTGATCTTCCC
>Ga0075469_10000015_pt1 | contig 57002 bp, 64 predicted proteins | sample DEB08_DNA_13_FD_77577 | JGI IMG/M metagenome (GOLD analysis project Ga0075469, IMG submission 77577) | Aqueous microbial communities from the Delaware River and Bay under freshwater to marine salinity gradient to study organic matter... | ecosystem: Environmental > Aquatic > Marine > Coastal ...
GAAGGGCTGGTTAAACCTAGCCTCTCCAGTTTTATCTAATACAGGATTAGAAAGAGGACTACCTATTTCTTGTTTTGGTATTGATGTTGCGGATTCTATCCACGACATTGGTGCTAAAAACCTGGAGATGATGTTACTCGCAAAACATGGCGGTGGAGTAGGCATTGGAGTAAATCAAATCAGACCCGCTGGAAGTAATATAGCAGGTAATGGAACAAGTGATGGTGTTGTACCGTTTTGTAAAATATACGACAGTACAATATTGGCAACCAATCAAGGCTCTGTTCGTAGAGGAGCAGCAAGTGTTAATATTGACATTGAACATGGTGACTTCTGGGAATGGCTGGAAATTAGAGAACCTAAAGGAGATGTTAACAGACAATCTCTTAACATGCATCAATGTGTTGTAGTACCAGATGGTTTTATGCAGAAAGTGCAAATGGGAGACCCTGAAGCGCGTAAGAGATGGATTGGTGTACTAAGAAAGAGAAAAGCAACTGGTGAGCCCTACATAATGTTTAAGGGTAATATCAATAGAGCAAATCCAGAAGCGTATAAGCAAAATGGCCTTAAAGTTTATATGACGAATATTTGCTCTGAGATAACCCTCCATACAGATGAGTCTCACTCTTTTGTTTGTTGCCTATCTTCTGTGAATTTAGCAAAATATGATGAGTGGAAGAATACAGATCTAGTTTATACTGCAACTTGGTTTCTTGATGGAGTCTTAGATGAATTTATCCAAAAGGCTAAATTTATGAGAGGCTTTGAGAATTCAGTAAGATCTGCAGAAAAAGGTAGAGCTTTAGGACTTGGAGTTCTTGGATGGCATACTTATTTACAAGAAAGAGGTATTCCATTTGAAGGTTTACCAGCTCAATTTGAGACTCGTAAGATTTTTTCGCAGTTAAAGATGGAAAGTGAAAAGGCTTCAAGAGATATGGCATTAGAATATGGCGAACCTCTATGGTGTAGAGGTACAGGTATGAGAAACACTCACCTGAGAGCTATAGCACCGACTGTAAGCAACTCAAAACTAGCAGGCAATGTATCTGCAGGTATTGAGCCTTGGGCTGCTAACGTGTTCACAGAACAAACAGCAAAGGGTACATTTATTAGAAAGAATCCAGTATTAGAAGGTTTCTTAGATGCAATCAATAGAGATACAAAACCAACATGGAATAAAATTCTAGAAGATGGCGGTTCAGTTCAAGGTTTAGATTTCTTAGATGACCATTATGTGCAAGTGGCTACTAATATTACAGTAAAAGAAAATCTAATTAGCAAAAAGAAATTTGACGCTTTAGCAGAATTAGAACAAGATAAATGGATCCCAGTAAAAGATATATTTAAAACTTTTAAGGAAATAAATCAATTAGACCTAGTTAAACAAGCAGGTGTTAGACAACAATATGTTGATCAGGCTGTAAGTTTAAACCTAGCATTCCCAACAGAAGCAGATACTAAATTTATTAATAAAGTACACCTAGAAGCTTTTAAAGAGGGAGTTAAAACACTCTATTATATGAGAACAGAATCTGTATTAAGAGGTGATATTGCGAAAGCAGCCACCGATCCAGATTGTGTTGCATGTGACGGATAACATTAGTTGTGGTTAAGTCCACTTCTTAGGACCGAGATAGTTCTCGGAACGAAGCCAGGAGTTCGCTACTACCTGGCTTCATCTTTTTACAAGTTTATTAATCTTATTTGGAACAAAGCACAAAACACCTGTATAAACATGCACAAAGTAAAAGAAATGAACGAAACATCGTTAATAACTAAAATACTAACCCATACTGCTCAAACAAAAGTAGCAGTTACTTCTGACTTTAATCATCCTAGATTACTGCAAAGAGCAGATTAAGCAGAAGATTTTACAAACCAAATTAATTTATTATGAAAAATATTATTTTATCAATAGCACTAGTAGTGCTAACAATGACTGGCGCAATGGCGCAAAACGCAAAAGGCGACTGGTACGTAGGTACTGGTGATATTACTAACACGGCTTGGACTGATTTATCAATCCAACCAATGATCGGCTATGCATTCGCTGACAACTACATGGTTGGAATGAATGTATCTCAAGCAGATTCAACTGAAGATATGGTCTTAGGACTAGAAGGAAGATATTTCCACAGAGGATTCTTCGGTTATTTAGCACTTAATGATTTTGATTTTGATCAAGCATCAATAGGTGTAGGAAGAATGTTTGAGTTTCATAAAGGAGCAATGTTTGTAGATCCAAAAATCGTTTACGATTTAGGAGCTGAAACAACTAACCTTCAAATTGGATTCGGCTTAAAATTCTAAGCTAAATCTAATTTGGTTTAAATTGCCCAGGTTTCTAGGATCCTGGGCTTTTTTATTGAAACTAACTAGCTATTTACTATATAACAATCAAACAAAAATATACTTAGATGAAATTAAAAATTGATCGAATTGACCAACACGAGCTTACCGCATTTATTAATCGCGTAAAGCTTATCGACTCATTTGTCTATATGAAAATTAGCAATGGGCAAATCAACTCAGCAGTATACCTACCGCAGAGAGACGCAGTAAAATCACATAATATACCATGTGATAAAATATTTCAAGTTAGTGAATTTCCAGACACTGATAAAGAAATGAAAATAGCATTCTTTGAAGGCTCTAAAGTTATTGAGGCTATTAAGCACTTTGACCATGACGCTATCAAAGGTGAAATTGAGTTCTTAGAGAACGACACTGAATTTGTTGCATCTACACTTAGAATCTTTAACGACGAATTAGAAATTACACTTTCTTGTTCAGAACCTTCTCTAGGATTTAAAGATCTAACAGAAGATCAACAAGCAGCAATTTTTGCAACTAACGACACGAAGTTTAGTTTTACAATGGATACGCATACAATCAATAAAGTAAAAAACTTATTTGGACTTGATAAAGATGAGACTTTCAGCGTAAAAGCAAATGGAACTGGAGTTTCAGTTAGCGGAAAATCATTTAGTGCAGCTATTAACCCAGAATCAAATGGCTCTGGAGCAGTAACGGTTTACAAGAAGTATTTAAACCTGTTAGACAAAGAAGAACAAACAGTACATATTTCAGACTCTAAGATCGTATTCGAATCTACAGAATCAGCAACATTACTAACCGTTTCAACTTGTCAAACTGCATAAATGGATGTCACTGCATTAGAAAATAAACCAACCGATCAACTAAGTAAAGAAGAGGCGGAGCTGCTTGTAAAACACTACAAGCAGCTTTCTGCTAAATATACTGCTTATGAACAAGCGGTTAAGTTAACACTTAACTCGATCTATGGAGCATTCGGTAACAAGTGGTTTCACTTCTTCAATATTGATATTGCAGAGTCCATTACTAAACAAGGTAAAGATGCTATTCTTTATTCTGAAACTATTCTTAACAAATATGTTAATGAGTTTTGGCATAAAGATACTAAAGTACACGAGCAATTCGGTATTAAAGTAAAGGGTAAGATTGAAAAGCCAGCAGTAATTTATATTGATACAGATTCTTGTTACGTACAGTTCCAAGATCTTTATGAATCTATTATTTGGCCAGACGAAGAAAAGGCACTACCTATTGATGAATTTATCTTAGCGTTCTACGCATTTAGACTTCAAGACTATATTACTGCCACTATGGCAAAATATGCACAAGCAACCAATACTGATAACTTCTTATTCTTTGAACTAGAGTCACTTGCCTATAATGGTATTTGGATGTCCAAGAAAAAGTATATTCAAAATATTGCTTGGGATGATAAACTTGAAACTACTGATAGACACCCATCTCTTAAGAAAGTAAAAACAATCGGCTTCGATACTATTCAATCCTCTACTCCAAAGTTTGCTAGAGAGAAACTAGTAGAAGCACTTAGAATTTTATTTAGATCTCAAAAAACCCCTGGAGCAGAAGAGCTGCAACAGCTAGTAGGTTTCATGAAAGAGTCTAAAAAAGAATTTGCACTAGCAGATATTGATGATATTGCATTCAATCGTAGAACTAATAATATTGAAAAATATATTGTTGATGATAATATTGAATTTCAAGTAGGTCTTAAATGTCCAGCTAATGTAAAAGCAGCAGGTTATTACAATTACATATTAAATAACAATGCTAAATTTAAAAACAAATATAAATTGATTGGTAACGGTGAGAAGCTTAAAATCTATAACTGTAAAACACCAATCTCTGAAGTCTATGCATATCTTCCAGGAGACCATCCTTATGAGATAGCACCTAAAGTAGACTATGATACGCAATTTGAAAAGTGTATGATAGATCCACTTAATAGAGTATTGAAAGCAATCGGCCTTCAAACATTAGATACTAACTTAATTTACGCTTCGGCATTATTTTAAAATTATGAATATACAAGAAATTAACGATCTAGTAGAAAAGTTTCCAAACAACATGCAATTAGGCGAAGCTGTTAGAACTGCTTATTGGAAAGCTAGAAAAGAAGAAACTAAAAATGCAGCACAATTAGACCTTTTTGAATCTGAAGACGAAAAAAGAGATGATGCTATATTAGGATACGACTAATGGAAAATTCAATTAATTTAGAAGATCTTCCAGTAAAACAACAGATTTACGTTAGAGAATATCAAAGAATCTTACATGGTTTAGCAGATGTTCAATTAGGTATAGAAAATCTTTCCGATAAAGCTAAAGAGCTTACTAAAGATCTTAACGAACTTAGGGCAAAAGAAAAAGCAGAGTTTGGAGACGACAACGTGCTAGATAAAGTATAGGAAACTATAAGTTAACTACACATATAACATATAACGAATTAAAAACAATACAATGGCAAAAAAGAAAGAATTTAGTTTCGATGACATTAATAAAGAACTAGCGGAGATGAATCCACTGGGATCTGTTATGGAACATTCTAGTTTTAGTGAAGTTACAGAGTGGATTGACACTGGTAATTATCACCTTAACGCATGTGTAAGCGGATCATTATTCAATGGTTGGCCAAACAATAGATCTTGTTCGATCGCAGGACCATCAGGAACAGGAAAGACATACTTAATATTAAACTCTATTGTCCGTGCTATAGACATGGGTTATAGTGTTATCTTTTATGATTCAGAAGCAGCAGTTGATAGAGAGTTAATGAAGAAGTTTGGTATTGATACTACTAAAGTAAATTACCAACCGGTTAATACAGTACAAGACTTTCGTCAATCTGTAACTACAATTACTGCTAAAATGCAAGAGGTAAAAAGAGCAGGTGGTCAAACACCTAAAGTAATGATTATCTTAGATTCTGCAGGTAACTTAGCAACTAATAAAGAAATTGATGATGCTAAAACAGGTTCTGAAAAATCAGATATGACTAGGGCTAAGATCTTAAAGTCTATCTTTAGAATTATTATGACGCCTTTAGCTGATTTAAAGATTCCATTTATATTTACAAATCACACATACCAAACACAATCATTTATTTCACAGGCAGTAGCAGGTGGTGGTACTGGACCAGAATATGCAGCTTCAATAGTTTTATTCTTAGGTAAAGCACAACTTAAAGAAGGTGGTGAAAAGACTGGTATTATTGTAACAGCTAAACCAAATAAAAATAGATTTGCAAAACCACATCCAATTAAATTTCATTTACACTTTACAGAAGGTATGAATAGATTTGTTGGACTAGAACAATATATTGATTGGGATGAAATCGGTATTGCAAAAGGTACTATTGAAAAGGGAGTTAAAACTCCTAAGGCTACGGCAAGAGGTTGGATTTGTAAACACCTTGATGAAACAGTATCTAACACAGATTTCTTTACTGAAAAAGTTTTTACACCGGAAGTTCTACAAAAGATAGAAAAGAAGATTACACCTATATTCAACTACAGCACAGAACATAGAGAGGTCAACGTAGATGAGCTACTAGAAATAGAAGATGAAGATTAATAAAGATAACCTGCCGATCAAGTATATCCTAGGGATAGAAAAAGATTTACCAGATTATCCAACCGCATTAGATGTTTTACAAGCTGAAGTAAAATTATGTAATAGAAACCCAGAAAGATACAAGGGCTCTTTCACATTTCATGCACTGAAAACTTATAGATTCCCAGAATCAGATCATAGTAAAATACTAGAATCTGCAAAGGAATTAGTTACAATGGGTTTATGTGAACAAACCAACGAAGAGCCCGGTAAAGAGGCCTTTAAAATAATAAAAAACCCATTTGAATGATAACAGTATTTGATAATTTTATACAAGACGAAAAACTATTAGCAGAAATAGAGCAAAATAAAGAATTAATATTTAAAGACCCAGGTGTCTATAAATATTATGAAGGCTGGTGGAAATCACCTGAGAATACTACTGCTAAGAAAATAATAGAATATTGTTGGGGAGATGCATGTCCAATCTCTAGATTATTTGAAATCCATGGATTTGAATATTGGACTGGTATTCAAAGTGCTAAAACACAAGATGAAATCTGGGCAGATGACCTACCTTTACATTTTGATAAAGATGAAGCATGGTTTGAAAAAACCGGAGAAATAATTACTCCAGTGATAGGAAGCATTTATTACCCTCCAGGACAAGACTTTAAAGGTGGAGATCTTATGATATACACAGATGGCACTGACTCAACACCAGAGATAGTTAAAGCAAAACCTAATAGATTTATTATATTTCAGGCTGGACAACACTCACATGCTGTTACAACCGTTACAGAGGGCATTAGACATGCAATCGCAATTAACTTATGGGAAAAAGAGCCTTATTCTAAACAAAAAGGCATCTTAACCATAGAACAATAAAAACAATATGCAGTTCGGACAAGATTTTGAAAAGATATTCTTTAGACTTTCATTAGAGAAAGTAAAATATTTACAGGCAATTAAATCAGGCTTTTATACATCAGAAGAAATTGATGCATTAAGCTTTTTAGCTAATAAGTTTTACAGTAAATTTAATGAGACTCCGTCTAAAGAGCAATTAGAACTTCTTGTAAAAAACCATCCTAAATCTAAAGAGCGAGTTAGTGAAAATATACTCAATATTATATTTGATGTAGACTTAAATAAGTTTGATGAAGAATGGATAACCTCAACTGCAGAATCATGGATTAAGTGGAGAACTTTCAATACATCTTTTACAGATACTATTGAGTTTATTAAAACTACACAAGTAACTCCAGAGAATGTAGAAGCAATTGTTACTAAAGTTAAAGGTATTATTAATGATAGAAATAATCTAACATTTAATTCAGATCTAGGTCTAGACTTCTTTGATTGGGAAGCTCACGACCAGAAAGAAACTGAAAAGGTAAGTACAGGTTACAATTTCTTAGATGATATGTTAAGCGGTGGTTATGACAAGGGTGGTAACTTAATCGTTTATGCAGGTGAACAAAATATTGGTAAGTCTATTTACTTAGCGAATGATGCAGCCAATTTTGTAAAGATGGGAACTAATACAGTAGTCGTTACTGCAGAGATGGCAGCACATAAATTTGTAAAGAGAATTGGTGCTAATTTACTTTCTGTTAATATTAACGAGTACGCTGAAAAGGCTAAGAATAAAGAACACATTAAACGTAGACTAGAAACCGTCGGTGATGGATTTTCACCTCCCGGAAGTCTATTTGTAAAACAGTTTCCTACATCACAAGCTACTGTACTAGATATTGAAGCTTATGTAAATCAAATTGAAGAGGAAAGACAAATTAAAGTAGGAGCAGTTGTAATTGACTATATTAATATCTTAGCCAATTATCGTAACCAAAATACGGAGAATACATATATGAAGATCAAGCAAATTGCAGAAGACCTTCGTGCTATGGGCATTCGTAATGACTGGTTGATCGTAACCGCAACTCAAATTACAAGATCAGGCTATAATGCATCAGATATAACTATGACTGACATTGCAGAATCTGCAGGACTTTCCCATACAGCAGATGTAATGCTTGGTATTATTCAAGACGATTTAATGAGAGCTAATCAAGAGTACTGGCTAAAGGTATTAAAGATTAGAGATGGTGAAGGTAAGGGAACAAAATGTAAACTAAATATAGATTGGAATTATATGAGGCTTCAAGAGACACATGAAATGTCCAACTCAAATATCCATTCAATATAAAAATAACACTCTAATATGTATAAAAAGAAAAATGATAAAATTTTTAATAACAGTTTTGATACACCAGAATTTGAGTTAGGTACTATATCCTTTGAATTAGATCCTTCTGTTAAAAATGAACAAGACGAAGAAGATAGAATACACTTTGATATGATAGCCAGAAAGATCCATGAACTTATTGGACTTTCTAGATTTAAAATATTTAATGAAGTAGACGAACTAGGTAAATGTAATAAACTTAGAAAGAATGACATTAATGAAGTTTACGGATATATCGTAGATGAAATGGCTGCTAAATTTAGTCGTATTGATATATTTAGTGAAATGTGCGTGTACTTCGATATTAAACCAGTGAAATTCTATAGTTCACTTTCAAATGTATATAAAGAAGACCTAATCCAAGAATTAGATCTAAGAACCGGTATTTTAGAAAAGAAGAATATTAAAAAGTTATTTTAAATGATTGAACCCAAAGTAATTAAACAAGGAGCCAAGAGAGTATGGGTCCTTGGAGACTTACACTTTGGTGTAAGAGCAAATTCAGTCGAATGGCTGAATATCCAAAAGGACTTTTTTGAAAACACATTTATCCCTATCTTAAAAGCACAGGTACAACCTGGCGATGTCTTAGTACAAGTAGGAGATACTTTTGATAATAGACAATCTATCAATATTAAAGTCTTAAGCTATGCAGTAGATCTATTTGAAAGATTAGGACAGATTCTACCATGTTATGTAATATGCGGTAACCATGATATTTGGGCTAAGAAATCAAATGACATATCTTCGATTGATAGTTTAAAATGGATTCCTAATGTGCAGGTTTACAAAGAGCCTGAGTTATTGAATTGGTCTGGTAAAAATATTTTACTAATGCCATGGAGAAGAGATGCAGAACATGAAGCGGAAACCCTAGCAGATTACCCACAAGCAGATATAGTATATTGCCACTCAGAAGTTAGAGGTATTTACCTTAATGCTAAAGTTAAGAATGAGCATGGTACTGATTCTAATATTTATGATAAGTACATGCGGGTCTATAGTGGACATATTCACTTTAGACAGGAAAGGGGTAAATTATTAATGGTCGGAGTACCATACCAATTAACTAGATCAGATCGAGATAATCCAAAAGGTTTTGACTTAGTTAATCTAGAAAATATGGAAGAGACGTTCTTTGAGAACAATGACTCTCCTAAATTCTTAAGGTATAACATCAAAGCGCTGTATGACATGCCTCTTGGCAAGTTTAAGGAACAAATAAGAAATAACTTTGTAGATCTATTCGTTCCATCACAAATCGCCACAACCAATGCATTGAGCCAGTTGGTTAATGAAATTCAACACATATCTAGAAAGCTAGAACCAAATATTTACGAAGAAGATTCATATATCGATAAAGACTTTTATGATATAGATGAAATTGAAGAGATGTATAAGAATTACAATATTCTTAATCTTTGTAATATGTATATTGATAGTATGAAACAAGATGACGATTTGACGATAAGACTAAAGAGCAAGTTAAAACAATTGTATACGCAATGTGCATACAATTATGATACAGACAAATAATGAGAATAGACTACATTGAATTTAAGAACTTTGCTTCCTACGGAAATCAAGTACAGAGGATAGAATTTAAACAAGATACTTCAGAGTTATTTTTAACTCTAGGTAAAAATGGGCATGGTAAGACTACTATTGCCAATGCTATCATTTACGGTTTGTATGGAAAAGTAGAGGGTGTTAAATTAGCAGATCTACCTAATCGTATTAATAAAGAACTACATGTAAAGATTGGTTTACAATGTGGTACTATGAAAATCGAAATAGAAAGAGGTATTGCCCCAAGTAGATTTAGTGTCTTAATTAATGGTGTTGAATTTGATAAAGCAGGTAAGAAATCTGTGCAAGAATATTTAGAAGATGAAGTATTCGGTATTCCATATCATGTATTTAAAAATATAATTATCTTATCAGTAAATGATTTTAAATCTTTCTTAACCATGTCTAATCAGGATAAGAAACAAATTATTGATAGAATGTTTGGTTTCTCTATTCTTAATGATATGCAAAGGCAAATCAAAGATGAGCGTAGAGATATTAAATTTGATATAGATGCTTTTGATGCTGAGTTAAGTGAGATAATGAATTCAATCGGATCGGTTAGAGGTAAACTAAATACCTTATTAGCAGAATCTAAAACTGCAAATAAATCTAAGATTCAAGAATTAAAAGATGAGCTAGTAGCTCTACATGAAGTGGTATTAGATATTGATGCTAATCGTAAGAAAGAAGAGGGTGCAATGAATGCCTTTAATACCCAATGGAATGAGAAGCGCACAGAAGCTGGTGATATTAAAAGAGAAATAGATTATCTAAATAAGAAGTTAAAGCTATACGAGAGTGGACATTGTCCAACTTGTGAAACTAAGTTAACTTCGGATTGGCATAAAACACAAAAGGTAGAATTTGCAGATAAAATAGAAACAAGCACTGATCAAATTAAATCTATTAAGGCTGAGATGGATTTATTACAGGATAAAGTCCTTGATGCTAGAACTGCTAAACTAAATTTAGAAGGTCAGATCTCAGATAATAAAGTAACAATGCGAGGTCTTAAAGGAGAGCTTCTAAAATTAAAAGATACTCCAGAAGGAGCTGACTTCGATCACTTAAGAAATCTTATTACAGAATTCGAAGAGAAGGAGGCTACTAAATCTGCAAGTAAAGATACCTTAAATGCAGACTATAACTTTATGGAAGTTGTAGAAAATATATTAGGTGAAGATGGAGTAAAGAACTTAGCAGTTAAAACTATTCTACCAGGACTTAATAGTAATATTGCAGCCATGGCACAAACGATGCACTTGCAATTCCATATCAGATTTGATGAAAAGTTTAATTGTATTATTAATCATCTAGGTGAAGATATTAATCCAATGACACTTTCAACCGGTGAGCGTAAGAAGGCAGACTTTATTGTTATTATTGCAATCATTAAGATCTTAAAATTAAGATTCCCACAACTAAACCTTTTGTTCCTAGATGAGTTATTATCTTCAGTAGACCACGATGGAGTCTACAACATATTGAAGATTTTAAATCAAGTAATTAAAGAACATGAAATAAATACATTCGTAATTAATCACTCGGTATTACCGCATGAGATATTCGATAAGAAGATTGAAATCTACCGAGAAAATGGATTCTCTAAATTTACGATAGAGAACATAGATTAATAGGGTGATATATACTCTATGGCAACATACAATTTAAAATTTAATAAAGACGATTCAGTTATCAGACACGTTGTTGTTGGACTCTTAGCAGACCTCAATAGTAAACTGAGTTTTTGGAGACAAATTAGCAATGACGAGAGAGTTGTTGTTGATGTTCCTTTCTTTTATGCAGTCTCAGGAGATGAGAACTTCTTGAAAGATGCATTCCTATTTTCAAATGTAAATGGACCTGGTTGTGACCCTGATGGTCAGTTCGCAGATGGTAATTACGATAAAGTACCAAGAGGTATTGTAAACCTAACGTCGTTTGCTGTAGATCCCGCTAAGCTAGTTAATAAAAGAAACATGGGTCAATACTCTATGATGAATGAGGGTGGACTGATGGAAGGCTATGTTGCTGAATTCGAAATGATTCCATGTGTTATTGGAGTTGATGTTGAAATTTTAGTATCAAGCCAATTAGACTTGTTTAAAGTTACAGAAGCTATTGTAAAGAAAATGTACAAGGCTAATTTCTATAACGTTGACGCAGGACATTTAGAAGAGGGAACTTACAGAATCTCATCTGAGTATATGATGCCAGATGATTATTCACAGGAAAGACCTGTAGAATATAGCTTTGATGATAAAGCAAATCATAAAATTACATTTAGTTTAGAGATTAATTCATTTATACCTTCATTTGATTTTGAAGAAGATACTTACAGAAAATTCACTAGAACTATGTATGCTAATGCAATAACAGGAGATTATGACGATCCAAACGGATTCTTAGATCCTGCTATGACACCTAATGTATATTATGATTGTAATCAAGGTACTAAATGGGAATCTAATGGAACACAATGGATTAAGACTGGAGACGGTTTTGATTGTACAGATCTTTCATTAACAGCTACATTTGGTAATAAACAAAATCAAGAAAGTCAAATTAAGAGAGTTTCTAGTAGAAGAAAACAATCTAATAGAATGTTTACAATTAAGAACGGTCCAGGTCCTAATGTTACTACAACAGAAGACGCAAAACCAATACTTGGAGACAATTATACAGTTACAGGTAGAGACTATCCATTCGGAGGTAAAATAGACGAATAATTTGACTGATATATACTTAATAGAAAATAAAATACGAAAAATGGCAAATTTAAAAAACAATAAAGTTATTTCACCAATTATTGAAAGTGGCCAAGGTCACATTTTTCATGTTAATGGTGCAAACTTTAAAGTAACTGGTTCTCATATAGAACTAGTAGAAGAAACTAATGATGTATTTAATACACTAGTTGCTGCTAACAACTTATTTACAATCAACGAGAATGGTATTTCATTCTACTACGATTACAACAACAAAAAAGCTATCTCTAAAATAGAAGAGGGTTCAATAGAAGCTTTTGATAAAATGAATGACTTAAATGAGAAAGTTGATTTCTTAAATGAGTCAATTAAAAACCTTAAATTAGCAAATAAAAAAGGAGAGGCATTAGAGATCGCAACTAAAGAATTAGATGCTACTCAAAAAGAATTAAATGAAACTAAGAAATCTGCAATAGCAGTACAATTTACGTATGTAAAAGAATCAAATACATTCTTTGCAGGTAAAATGGAAATCACTTTAGGTTCTGAAGAAAAACTTTCTGAAAGATTTTTTAATATAGGTTACATTAAGTATCAAGATAAAGCTATTATGGAAGCATTCCAAACAGCTGCTACAAAATTTGATACTTACAAAGTTTTAGATTTTGTTGAAGAGTCTATTAAAGACCAAGTTACAGTAATTTCTATGAAAGCTGAAAACAACGCTTTTGTTTATAGAAGAAATGAAGATACTAAAATAACACAATTCAAAAAATTATTAGCTGACGCTGCTGTAGAATATGTAGCAGAACAAACCGGAGCTGATGTTACTGAATTATATGCTGAAGTTTTAGAATCTCTAGTAGAAAGAAGAGCTGCTAAGAATGAAAAGATTAATCTTTACAATGAGATGTTATCATTCTTACATGACCAAGTTGGTAGATTAGCAGAAGCTGATAGAAACCTAACAGACATTAAAGCTGCAGATAATTTATTAAAAACTGAAATTAAAAGAATTTCAGAAGAATTAACTGGAGCTCAAAATGAAGATCTTTTAAATATTGAAGATGGTTATGTTGGTGCTCAATTAAAAGTAGAATCTGACGGTATGACTGTCGGTACTGCTATGAAAGTTGACGCATTAGAATATACAAACGCAGGTAAGAATGATATACTTACTGTGTTCATTAAAGATGAACCTGCTAGAATTGAGAAATTCAAGATCGCTTTAGATTCAACCGACGCGGTTTAATCATCTAACTCCACAAATTTTAAAAAAAGCCCGTTTCGAAACATTCGGGCTTTTTTGCATATAAAGGTAAATTAAACGAAACAAACGTGCCGAGAAAAAAGAATTATCTAAACAACAAGGATCTTTACAATCAGATTGTACAATCTTTAGAGGATGATAAATTAACAAAGGATGCTGAGAAGATGTTAATCCTATTAGCAGAGAGGGCAATAAGAAAATTAGTTTACGTAAATAACGATGATAGAAATGATTGTCTACAATTTGCAATACTAGACCTCTTAAAATACTGGCGTAATTTTAATCCCAAATATACCAACGCGTTTGCCTATTTCACAGAGATAGCAAAGAGAGGGTATGCGAAGGGCTGGAATAAAATCCACCCGCAAAAATATAAGAACACAATGTCGATGGATAAGATTAATACCAATAATGGTAGTTCAGAAGGCGGAATGTTTAATATATAAATGTCAATAAAAAACTTAAAACCCAGAGGGAATTCCGGTTTTGTACAAGGCTATTATGAGCCACAAAACCCTGATAAGTATATCGGTCCAACGCCGATCATTTATAGATCCTCATGGGAAAGAAAGTTTTGTATTATGTGCGATACTAAAGATAACGTATTAAAATGGTCAAGTGAACCAGTAGAAATTAAGTATATTTCTAGACAGGATAATAGACAACATAAGTATTATCCTGATTTTTATATGAAGACTAAGAATGAAGAAGGTATTGATGAAGAGTTTATAGTTGAAATAAAACCAGAAGCTCAAATTAAAAAACCTAGACCACCTCTTAAGAAATCAAAAAAGGCTTTAGCATCATATAAATTCTTAGCAGAACAATACGTTAAGAATACTGACAAATATAAATATGCACAAGCATGGTGTGAAAGTCGCAATATGCGATTTATTGTGTTGACAGAAAAGACACTTAAATAATGGGACAAGTTAAAAAAGGCATAAGAGAATTAGCAAAGGATTCTGGAGGAAGAGGCAGGGCTGCTTCTGCGTCTCAGGGCTGGTTTGAAGATTCTAAAAAATCTATTAGAGAAAATGCAGTACAAAAAACTGCTAGAAGATTTAGACCGGGCCAAGTTTATGTATTTAGATATGACGATCCTAAATATGCAGTAGCATGGGATAGAAACCCATGTGTATTAGCATTAGACCCATCAGGAGGTAATGATTGCGGTATTAACCTAAACCTATTACCACCTAATATAAAAGAAGAACTACTAGATGTAGTTTACGAAAGATTCAAAGGTTACTTAAAAGGACAAGAAGGAAAGCCTGCTAAAAACCAGGCTCCACTATCATTAACTTATGATGGTGCAAAAGGATTTTTAGGTAAATTTGGATTTGATTTTGCAATTAGACAATATATCCCTAGTCGTAAATCAGAACAAGCAGTAGTTGGATATGAACACTGGCCAAGAGTAGCATTATGCGATTTCCTACAACTAGAAGGTATGGGAGTTGGAGCTATTAGAGCGATGTTCAAAAACCACTTAAATAAATGAGATATATAAAACAGAAATAATACTATATTATGGCAGGATTTACCGAAAAAAGAAACGGACCTTTTAGTTCTAACACAAAACCATTTAGCCTTTCAAACGCTTTGAAAACGCTAAGTTCTTTTGGTATGCGTTATGACGACATGGTACTAAGACAATCTCAAGCAATTGGTCCAATGGAAGATCAATTCGGCTACAGAGAGATGAACCCGTTTGGCCTAGACAACGATGATATTTATGGTGCATTTGCTGCACTATCCATGGCAGATATTAATATGAAAAAGAATGTACCATTCTTTGATATTGATTACCCTGGTAAAAGAGATGAATTGAGAAGATTCTCAATGAATGATGAAGTTGAAGATATTCTAGATATACTTTGTGATGAGGCAATTGTATATGATGAGAAGAATTTCTTTGCTCAACCTTCTATTTTAGGTCTTGATGTTTCTGATGAAGTTAACAAAGACCTTAACAAATACTTTAGACAAATCTATCACTACTTTGGATTTAATGGTGAACAATCAGCATGGTACTTTTTTAGAAAGTTCTTAGTAGATGGTTACTTATCATTTGAGATAATTTATTCCCCAGACCAAAAAGAGATTATCGGATTTAAAGAGATTGATCCAGTAACACTAATGCCTGGTTTTAATAAAGACGACGGTAAGAAAGTATGGATCCAATATAAAGACGATCCAGTAAAAGAAAGAGTGCTATATGATTCTCAAATCATTTATATTGCATATTCTTCTTTATCAACAGCATCAAGAGTATCTTATGTTGAAAGATTAATTAGATCATTTAACCTACTTAGAATTATGGAACATACCAGAGTAATCTGGGCTGTGACTAACGCTTCATTTAGAATGAAGTTTATTATACCTGTAGGTGGTAAATCTAAAACTAGAGCAAAACAATCGTTAGCTCAGTTAATGAATAACTATAAAGAAGTAGTTGATTTCGATTTCGAATCAGGTAGTTTAATGACAGACGGTAAACCAATGTTACAATTTAGTAAAGAGTATTGGTTACCTTCTAAAGATGGTGAAGTGCCAGAGATTGAAACTCTTGGCGGTGAAGGACCAGAATTAAATGATACAGAAGCTCTTAAGTATTTCTATGATAAACTAAGACAAGTATCTAAAATACCTTACAATAGATTCTTATATGAAGATGATGGCGGTGACTATGCATTAGCTGGTGACGGTATGGTAAGAGATGAAATCAAGTTTGCTAAGTTTATTAATAGACTAAGATCAGTATTCCAAGAGGTATTAGTTAAGCCATTGTATATTCAAATGTGTCTTAAATACCCAGAGTTTAGTGACGATCCACAATTTAAAACTCAAGTAGCCTTAAGATTTAATGAAGAGAATGTATTTGCTGAATTAAAGAATCAAGAAATCATGCAGTTAAGGTTAGACTTTATCTCAAGTATGAGAGATAGTTTAATGACAACTAACCAAGAGACTATGGAAGAAGAATACTATTTCGATCAAGAATACTTAGTAACAAAGTATCTGAAATTAACTGAGGATGAAATTAACGCTAATAAATCATATAAAGCAAAAGCTGCGAAAGCTGCTGCTGATGAACCGCCTGCAGAAGATGACGGAATGGGCTTTTAATAGCTAAACCCTAGACTACTAAGAAAAAGAGATATATAAACTATGAAAACAGATATTAATATTTTTAAAACATTTGAAGAATTCATCACAGAAGATGCTTTAAAGGCAGGTGAAGAATCAGATGTATATGTAGAGCCAGTTACTTTAGACTCTGGTCCTGAGATTAAATCAGCTGAGATTCTAGGAGCTATTACAGCATCTAAGACAGAAAAAGAATTTAAAGATTACTTCTTTCAAGAGTATGGGCAAGATGCTTTTGCCGAAGGCGAAATAGATGTTCTAGTTAAATATTATCTAGATAAAGAGACTGAAGATGCCGAGGAAGAGAAGGAAGAAGAGAAAGATGCTGGTAAAGAAGAAGAAGGTGGAGATGACGGCATGGACATCGACATTTAACATATTAAGATAATTGCATAATAAGACGTGATATATATTAAAAATAATAAAAACCATAGATATGGCAAAAGTTAACGATTTACTAATCGTCGAAATGTCTTCTTCCCAACTGAGCGTAGCTTCAACGGAAAATAAAGAGTACATTCTCGAAGGTATTTTTGGTGAAATTGACACTAAGAATAAAAATAATAGAATTTATACTGAAGATGAGTATGTACCTCAAATTCAAGCATTACAAGACAAAATTAAGTCTTCTAAGCTTTTAGGTGAGTTAGACCATCCTCAGCAATTCGATATTTCTCTAAAAAGTGTTTCACACATTATAGAGGAACTTTACTATGACAAAGAATCAAAACATGTAAAAGGTAAAATTAGACTATTAGATACTGACGCTGGCCGTCAAGCTAAAGCACTAGTTGATGCTGGTGTACCTTTACAGATTTCTTCAAGAGCAGCTGGAGCTGTAGAATCAAATGGTAAAGTTAAAATCAAACAACTATTTACTTATGACCTAGTTGCAGATCCTGGATTTGAAAATGCTGAGTTAAAGAGAGTAAATGAGTCTTATGGTTTTGATAACAACTCTGGTCTTTGGATCTACGAAATGAATGAAGAAAGTGGAGTTGCTGAAAAAGAAATTACAACAACAAACATAAATACAGAAATAAAAGAAAAAAACATGGCAGAATTTGTAAAAGCTGAAGATTTCAATAAGTATTCTGAGTACTTAGCAAACGAAATGAAAAGCATTAAAGAGTCTATCGGTGCAAAAAACGAAGACAACACGTTAGAAGATGTAACATCTCATAACGACCACATCGTTGAAAGCGTTAATACTCTCTCAGAATATGTTGAGTATTTAGCTGGCAAATTAGATGAATCAATCCAGTATTCAGAACACGTTGCTGAAAAAGCAGATCAAGGTATATCTTATACTGAGAACATCGCTGAAAAATTAGATCAAGGTATTCAGTACTCTGAGCATTTAGCAGAAGCTGTTGGTAAAGTTAAAGACTTTGCTAACTACGTTGCTGAACAAGCTAACGAAGGTACTAAAACTAATGAGAATTTATTAGGTTACGTTGAATACTTAAAAGAAAACTTACAGCAAGTATCAGAATATACTGAATATATTGCAACTCAAATCAACGAGAACTTAGTTGAAGAAACTGAAGAACTTGAAGAAGATGAATCAGGAGTACCTGCTGAAGAGTTAGAAGATGAAACTGTAAAATCAGATGCTGAAGTTAAAGATGAAACTGAAGAAGCTGAAGTTGGTGAATTACCTGCTGAAGATGAAGGTGAAGATGGAGCAAAAGAAGTAGCTGAAACTGAAGAAGTTGACGAAGTTGGACCTGCTGCTGCATTAGCTGCAATTGAATTAGCTAAATCCTTAAAGGATGATGAAGCTGACGAATCTGAAGAAGTTGAAGAAGAAGATGAAGCTGGTGAAGGTGCTGACGAAGTAGTTGAAGACGAAGACGAAGAATTCCACACTGAAGCTGAAGAAGTAACTGAAGAAGAAGACGAAGCCGAAGCACCTGGTGCTGAAAAAGAAGAAGCTGAAGGCGGAGAAGAAGTTGGTGATAATTCAGAAGAAGGTGATGTAGATCCTGCTGCTGAAGATGGAGCTGGTCAACCTGCTGAAGAATTAGAAGATGAAACTGAAGATGTATCTGAAGTTGAGCCAGAAGGTGAAACTGAAGAGGCTGAAGCTGGTGAAGGTGATGAAGAAACTGAAGGCGAAGAAGGAGCACACGATCCATTAGAAGCTTACAAAAACGAAATATCATCTAAGTTAGATGCATTAGTTGAAGCTGCTCAAGTAAAAGAAAATGAAAATCCTGCATTCTTAAATGTAGTTTCAGGTTCTGTACAAGAAGCTTACAACACACTAAATGAAGATGCAAAAACTGAAGTTAGAAACAGAGTTACAAAAAGAGCATTCATGAATGAGTCACAAATTAGTGCAATCATTGAAAACGCAAATGCTGTTGTTGAAGCTAAGAATAACGAACCATTCTTTATGACTGCAATACCTGCAGAATATAAAGAGAAGTTTGAATCTTTAACTGAAGGAAAACAATCACAAATTAAAGCACAAGCAAACTATCATACTCTAAAGACTGAGTATCAAGTTAGAAACTTCTGGGAAACTAGAGATCTAAGAGAGGTTAAAGTTGACTTAGAAAAGTTAGCGGCAGTTAATGAATCAACAGTTGTTGAGGAAGCTGACAAGCCACTATACGATGTGTCTAACTACGCTGAAGGCTTAAAGAAAAGATTTAAAAAGTAAACAATATATAAACTAATCGACGATATAGGGTATCGAAGCAGAAAACCCAAGCAAGTCGAGTTTCGAAAGAAACACTAAACAAACCATTAAAAAAAACAATTTAACAAAATGGCAAATTTAATTAATGAAGCTGAAGTTAGAAACACTTGGTCTCCGATTATCGAAGAAGCAACTGGAATTAACGAAAGCTCAAAACTAGCTTGGATGTCAGAATACTGTCACAATCACAAGCTTTATGAAGATGCAAACATCATGTCTTTAGGGACTGCTGGTAACATCTTTGGTATGGGAGCAACAAGCTTTCCAGATAACCCAAACGCAGGTGACTTAGGTTCAGGTGACAAAGCTCCAACTTTATTACCTTTAGCAATGCAAGTTGCTGCACAAACAATCGGTCTTGATTTAGTACCTGTTGTACCAATGGCTGGACCAATGGGTCTTTTATCTTACCTAGACTTCGTATACGAAGGTGGTAAAGTAGGAGGTACTGAAGCTCCAACTTACATCAAATCTGCAACTGCTGTTGCTGAATTTGTTGAAAACGGTAGAACATTTACTCCTGAGACTACATTATCTAGAATTGACGGAGATACTATCTACGCTATTTCTGGTGAAGCTACTGACGCTACAATCACAACTCTAGCTGATTTTAGACTTGGTTCTAATACTGCTGGTGCTGAAATCGCTTTAGTAAAAGCTTTAGAAGATCACATTCCTGCATTTTCAGGTGCTTCTGGTGCTTTAGGTGCTCCAATGTCAAGAGGCGTAGGGGAACAAACTGCTGACAAAGTAATGGGCTTAAGCTTATTCTCTAAAAGCGTTGCTGCTGAAACTTTCCAAGTTGCTGCTGCCGTAACAAGAGAACAAGTACAAGATCTTAAACAATTCGGTGTTGATGCTATTGCTCAAGTAGAAGCTGTATTAACTAACGAATTAACTCAGTCTATCAACAATCACATCTTATTAAAGATGAGAGATTTAGCTGGATCTGGTATTACTGGTTTCGATTACGCTGCTGCTTTAGCAGGTGGTGAAACTAAAGCTGACAGACAAAGACAAATCTTAACTAACATTTTAGCAGCGGCTAACTTAATCGCTCAAAATGGTAGAAGAGGTGCTGGTAACTTTGCAGTTGTAGGTGGTGCTATCGCATCTGCTTTACAATCTATCGCAGGTTTCGTAGCTTATCCAATGGCTAACACATTCAACCAAGTTGCTGGTTCAATATATCCTTTAGGATCTGTTGCTGGTATCAATGTTTATACTGACCCATCTGTTGCATTTGGTGAAACAGAAGTATTAGTTGGTAGAAAAGGTGATGGTAATGGACCTGGTCTTGTATTCATGCCTTACTTAATGGCTGAATCAGTACAAGCAATCGTTGAAGGAACTATGGCTCCGAAAGTAGCTGTAAAATCTAGATACGCATTGGTTGAAGCTGGATTCCACCCAGGAACTCAATATGAATCATTTAACGTTCTGAACTTTGCACTATAATTTATAGTAATTAGTAATTTTTATATTAAAGGCCCTCTTTTTGAGGGCCTTTTCTTTTCTATAAACTTAGGTAGATATATAGTTAAAGATTAACTTATTAATAAAACATAATAATACAAGCTATGGCTAAATTTAAAAAACCAATTCTACTACAAGAAGAGTTTGCTGCTGGTGAGATTTCAAGTAATCCAACTACACCTGCTGTTAAAACAACTGTAGACACAGTAGGGACTGAACAAGTTGCTACTAAATCAGGAGAACAAGTAAGAGCAGAAATCGTACAAGATGTCGATACTATCTTAACTAACCTAGAACAATTGTCAAAACAAATTACAGAAGATGTTGATTTACTAATCACAGATCTTGATAATATATTTGAATCATTTAATAAAGATTTTAAGTATGAAGCTGTAAATGAAGATTTTATGGCTACTATGTTACAAGCAATAACAGACATGAAAAACTATGGTGCTTTAAAATCAGCATATAAGCCTGCAGCTACTTCTGTTATGAACGCAGAAGTTGAAAAAGTTCAAAAAGGTGCTGAATTTGATTCTCAGGCTGATATAAAAACTGCAGAAGCAGAGCAAAAGTTAAAAGATAAGTGGAATGAAAAAATTAAAGCTGAAGGTCAAAAGCATGCTGATAATATTCCTAAGAAGAATAAAATTCAAACTAAATTAAGAGAGATGAGAGACCAAGCGGTAAAAGATGCTGTCTCCGGAACTATTAAAAAGAAAATTGATGCTCAAAAGTCAAAATTAAATTTAGCAGAGGACGCTAAGATTAAAAAAAATCAAGAGAAATTAGGTGAATTAACAAAAGATTTCCCTCTTTCTGCTGAAGGTCTACTAGCTAAACAGTGGAATAATGAAAAGAATGATATTGATTTAGCTATAGCTACTAAAAAAATAGATTTAGTAACTGCTGCTGAAACGGAATATCTAGAAGATCCAGAGATGATTGAAAAGATAAAGGAAAGGGCAGAAAAAAAGCAGAAGAAAGAAGAAGCTAACGCAAAAGAATTAGCTGGTAAATTTAAAGACGATTTAGCTACACAAGAAGCTAAATTAGCTGAACAAGAAGCTGAAGCATTGAATGACCCTAATAAAAAAGAGGCAATCCAAGCAATTAAAGAATATTATGGTTCTGCTAAAGAATATCTAGGAGTTTTAAGTAGTGTTAGTGCAGAACTTACTGACGATGAAAAAGATGCTGTAAGCGCGTCTAAAAAGAAATACAATGCTGCTAAGAAAGGATTTACTTCTGGAAAATTAAAGAAGACAGGAGATTATACTGAAGATGAAGCTCAAGATGAAATTACAAGCATGACCGGAAGTGTAGAATCTGCAGTTGCGAAATTTAAAGACGTTGTTGCTAAAGCGGAAGGTGCTGCAGAAGAAAAGAAGAATAAGATTAAAGAAAAAATTGCAGAACTTAAAGAAGAATTAAAAACAGCTAAGTCTGAACTAGAAGCTGCAAAGGTATCTGCTGAGAATAACGAAGAAGATCCTGCAGTAATCGCTGCAAAGCAAAAGATTACAGACATAGAAGGTAAAATTGCAGAACAACAAGGGCTTCTAGAAGATTCAGTACAAGTTAAAGAAACTGAAGAACTTGAAGAAGGAAATGAATTCGGAGCTGCAAGAGCAGAAGCTATTGCAAAAGGTGAAAAGACCTTTAAAGTAGGCGACGAAGAATATCCGGTAGAAGATGTTTCTAAGGATGATAAAGAAAATGCTGAAGAATTTGTTGAAGAAGCAAAAGAAGAATTACCTAAGAAGGTTAAACTTTATGAAGGTATGTCTGTTGCTGATAGATTTAAAGCTTTAATGTAATATTAAAGAGAGCGCTTAGCGTTCTTTTTAGCAAGTTTAAGAAACTCCTCTCGTTCTGCGAGCAGGAGTTTTTTACATTTTTTACGAAAGTCAACTGATGATTTAAGTATACGACTATCTACCATTGGAGCCTCTAACACATCATAATATTCTGGATGGATAAAATTCTCAAGATCAAAGTTCATAAACTTAGACTTAATAGGTTTAAGTGAAATAGCACAATACCAATCAATAGTATTATATGACCTCTCTAGACCTTTTTCGTCTAGAGCTCTATCGTTAACCATATCCCAATAGATCTTAGTAGAAGTTGTAGATTTTGGCCTTTGCATTTTTAGGACACATTCCATAAACTGGTCATCATCAGACCACTTAGCAAGATTCCTATGATTGATAAGAAACTTTCTTAAAAATCTTGGTAAGTACTTTAGAATAATACCGTATCTGTTTGCCGGCCAAGGCCCACCAGTCTTTTTGATAATTATATCCATATACTATATTTATCTATGAAACATTTCGGTACTATGGTACTATAATGACCAAACAATATCGTATGATGAATTCAATAAACCAATTATTTACAGAGAAGTATAGACCTAAGAACTTTGACGCTCTTATTTTACCAGAACGTGTGATGTCTAAGTTTAAAGATGGACTAGTACAGAATATGCTATTTGCAGGCTCTCCTGGTACCGGTAAGACATCTTGTGCTAAGGCTATAGTGAATCAATTCGGTTTACCTTACCTTTACATCAACGCGTCTACAGACACTTCTGTAGATGTAATTAGAACTAAGATTATAGATTTCTGTTCTACCGTATCGATTATGGATGCTCCTGGAATGTTTAAGGTAGTAATACTTGATGAGGTCGATGGTGTATCTGATCAGTTCTTTAAAGCACTTCGTGCTACAATGGAGCAATTCGCTAGTAATTCTAGATTTATTGCAACATGTAACTATATCAACAAACTACCAGACCCTATCTTATCAAGATTTGAAGTTATTAATTTTGACTTTGATAAAGAAGAAGAATCTGAATTGACTAAGAAATATATTAGACGAGTTTATGAGATATGTAAAGCTGAAGGTATGTCTATTCAAAAAGATGCACTCGTAGAATTTGTTAGACGTAACTTTCCAGATCTTAGATCTACGTTAAATAAACTACAAGGCTATAAGACGCAAGGTACTACAGATATTACAGTAGAAGATGTTAAAAAGTTTAACTCAGTCTATAAAGATGTTTTTGATCTAGTATTCAACGAATCAGATCCAGCTAAGAACTATCAACTTCTGGTTAGTAATTATTCTAATAGAGTAGATGATGTTTTACAATCATTAGGTGAGGAGTTTGTAGAATATATACAACAAGAACGATTGCAAAGTGTAAAGCATATTCCGCAAGTAATTATTTCGGTAGCTAAACATCAAGCTCAGAGAGTTCATGTAATAGACCCGGTAATCACAATGTTAAGTTGTGTATATGATATTCAAGGAATTGTAAAAGAATAAACAAAATAAATGCCAAAACATTTTTCTATGTCAAATATTTTTCGTATATTAGTATAGGAATTAAAACACACAAAATATGAAAGTGGGAAAACATACACTATTAATCGACGGTAACTACTTTGTCTTCAGTAGGTTATTCGTCTTACCCAAGCCTAAAGGTGGTACACTACTATTAGGTGATGATAAACAAAAGTCTCAGTTTATGAGAAAATTAGCAATTGACTTTGCATCTGAAATGCGTAAGCTTAAGATGTTTGTTGATGATGTAGTTTTAACTGTAGACTCTAAATCATGGAGAAAGGATATGTACCCTGAAGCACAATATAAAGGTACAAGAAAACAAAACAAGACTGTAGATTGGACGGCAGTCTATGAAGTATATGAAGCATTCCAACAAATTGTAGCTAAGAAAGGTGTAACTGTACATCAAATTCAAGGTGCAGAAGCAGATGATGTTATCTTTGGTTGGTCAACAATGTTGAATGCTAGAGGTAAATCTTGTATTGTATGGACTGGTGACAGAGACCTTATTCAATTAGTTAACTATTCTACTACAAATGACGCGCATACGCTATGGTATTACAACACCAAAAAATCTCTCTATGGATATAAAGGCTTTGAGCAAGACATGGCTCTATCGGCTTCTAATGAGATGACAGAAGACGATATGTTATTCAACATGGGCGGACAACACATGATGCGAGATGCTTATCAAAACGATATTATGGGTTGGGTAAGAGCTAACAAGGTTGGAATTACAGAAATTGACTGTGACGAGTTTATCTTTCAGAAAATACTAACAGGTGATAAATCAGATAATATTCCATCTGTTGTTACATGGCAGAAAGAAATGAAGACTGGTAAACTTAGAAACTATTCTATTACAGATAAAACAGCAACTGCTATATTCGAGCAATTTGTAAAAGAATATAAAGACTTTAAAATAGACTACTTATTTTCATCAGAGGCTAAAGACAAATTATCAGATATTATTTATAGAGTAGTAGGTCATAGTTCTTTAACACTAATCAAAGCTAATCTTACTAGTAATATAGGTCTGATGCTACTACATAATGATACTATTCCAGATCCTATTCTAAAAGCTATCTACAGTGCTATTGAAAAAGATTGGGAAGGTGCTTTAGAAAACAAAGAATCTTTATTTGAGATGGATAAAATCTTAGCAGATACTGATTGGTTAGAAGGCGCTAAGAAAAACAATTTTGCCCCAGATGCATTTGCAGGTATGGATATTCCAGAAGAAAAAGAAGCACCTATGAAGTTAGTAGGTAAAAAGACTAAGAAGCCTACTAAGAAAGATCCAACTAAAAAATTATTTTAATGCCTGAGCAAATCATGAACCTAGATGACTATCTTACAATTGAAGAAATATTAGCAGAGGCTAATGCCTATGGACTACGGGCAGAAGTTCAAGAATGGGCTAATAAACTCATGAAAGAAGGTCATGATTATGAGGCTGCCTATACCATGGCTTTTAACGAGTGGTGTAAGTAAACTTTCCCATTTATTAACATATAATCAATATGCTAGACGAAACCAAGTTATTTGACTTTGTAAAAATCATGTTTACAAAGCCAGCACACTACAAGAAAATAAAACAACATAATAAGAAGCGACATCACTTTATGATTAATAGATTTATGTCTATTAAATATCCGGCTAATGCAATGATGTTTAATATCAATGGTATTAATGGAGGTAATGTAGTAGATAGCTGGTCAATGGTTGCTGCTAGGTTTAAATCAGTACCCAGATGGTTTTATACCAAAACTAAGAAAGCTAAGAAAAATACGGCTGATAAATATAATCCAAGTGATAGAGCGGTAGAGCTTTATATGAATAAAAACGAAATAGGTAATCGTGAGTTTGGTGAATTAAAGCTATTTGCTAAAGATCAATTATATGATGACCTTAAAAAAATTGAAAAGCAGATAGATGTCTATACAAAATGATACATTTTCAGAGATAATTGATGTTACTCTATATAAATATAACTCTATTGATTTAAAACTTTGGGGTATTATACTTAGAGGATTTGTTGCTAAAAACCATGGCTCAGATAATAGTAGAGTAGTTTCGACTACAACGATGAGAGATTATCTTACTTCTTATTTTAAGAAAGATATTAATAGATTTAATGCTGTAAGCGATACTACTATTCATAAAGAGGCTACTTCAGTTTACTTTATTTGGCAAATCTTTGATACTATGCCAAATCTAAAATATATTAGAGTTAACTTAAATTCAAACTCAAGCTATAACAGAATTGTTAAAGTAGATCAGGCAAAGACTATTAAATACGATATAAAAGTTCTTAGGGGTTTTGTCAGAACTTTCGATATGTTTCACAATAATGAGGTTACATTAGTGAATAGGGTTTTACATAAAGCAGGTCTTTTAGAAAGTAATCAGCATTTTAAATTAATTAAAGTTAAAGAATTCTTAAATCAATTAGATTTGTATCTATCAGAGAATAATGATTCAGAAACTTTTAGTGTAACTAATGCTTTTATCTCGAGATTAGAGGGATATGAAGCCGATAATCCTGAAATGCTTTTAATCACTGATAAAGATTCAGATATATAATAAAAAATAGACTAAAACAGTCTTCATACTAAATGGTAACTAATTTTACTGCAAATCAAATAGGCGACCAAATTTTCGCTAAACTTCAAGAACCGTACTTAGATACGCTAAGGGTTCTCAATTGGGGTATTTTAGCGGGTGTTAGCTCGGCTAATACTATAGGTACTTTACAAATAACCGAAGGTAGTATTAATGTTATAGGTACTGGGGTTAATTTAGATTTAGTTCCCGGTGATAAAATATTAGTAGGTTCTAATGTTTTAGAGGTAGCAACAGTTGCAGCTAATAATTTTACTATAACTATACCTGCTACATTTTCTGCTGCCGCCGCAACATGGTATAAAACTCCAGATACAAATAATAGATTTGCATACGAATGGAGATATTCACAAGAAGGTACGGTAAGTGATGGTGGACAAATGTCAGAATTTAGTCCTCTTAATATTAATACAACCCCAGCTGATTTACTAGGTCAAACTTTTGACCCAACAAAACCGCTTTGGATTGATATTAGAGCAGAAGTAGCTGCCCTTTCAGATTTACATGCAATTAGCCTATTTAGTGTAACTTTTGAATTAGAAACGCAAGCGGGAACAATTGAATCTTGTCCTCAAATTTGTAACGATTGTAACGATCCTTATTTAGACGGTTGTACAAACGTTGTAGTAGCATGTGAAGATCCTGTTTACAATCCATATAATTTAAGTAAACCAACGGCTATCTATAAAGAACTTACAGAGTTATCCACTAAAATGTGGGGACATGAAGTAAAATACTTTAGTGTAGAACCAGATAAGAGATCTAGAGATGTTGTACTTATGGAATACTCACTCTATAATGTACAAGCACAAGGCCAGGTTAAGATAATGGTACCTGATAACGAAATGCCAACACAGGATTTCCAATTTGATATATTTGGAATGGGTTGGGAAGACTTTGAGGTTCATATTACAAAAGGTCAAATGGAAGCTGCGTTTGGAGCAGGTAAACCACCAAGAGCTAGAGATTACTTATATTTCCCACTAATGAATAGAATGTATGAAGTTGCTTCAGTTTCTTTTGCAGATGAATTCAATATGGAAATGACTTACTGGAGAGTAATGTTAAGAAAATACGAAGAAAGAACTTCTACAATAGTTGGAGACGATGCAACAGGACAAGCAATTCAAACAGAGATGGATGGATTAACTGTTGGACTAGAAGAAGTATTCGGAGAAGAGTTACAGGCAGAATATGCACAAACTAGTAAACCAGAACAATATCAAACTGTATTTAGTCCAGTAGCCGATGGAATTAGAGATAGAATTCATAATGCTATTACTATTTCAGACATGGAGATTAGAAATAAGTGGACTATAGTTTCTAAAAATCATTATGACCTTTCAACAATTAAAGATCGAGGTATTGAAGCTCTAGTTTACAAAAAAGTTTCTACTTTAGCAGCAGATAAAAATTTAGCGTTTACAACTTGGTTCCAACCTAATATGACTTCAAATGCAGGAGAACAAATTTTATTTGATGGACAATTAGGTAATAAAGGACTTAAATTAGGACTTAATAGTACTAATATAAAAGCGTATGTAAATGACCAAACATATCAGTTTGATTTTGGAGCAAATCCACAAAATGGACAATGGTATGGTTTAGTATTTAACTTAAATAATACATTTGGTCAAGTAGCATCTTATGTTTACAAATTAAATTCAGCTGGTAATAGAACTCCTAATATGCCAATTGAACAAACTTTAATAGAAGTAATGAATCAAAAACATTCAATTACTGCAGCTGGTTGGGTAACTGCTAAACAATACGCTCTAATGCCAGGTCAATTAAAGCAAACTAACATCAGATTATTTAATAAAACTATTGGACAGGGTCAACATAGAAATATGTTACAACAATATGTTGTTAGAGATAATCAATTTGCTAGTATTATAGATAACGCAATTCCATCTATACAATTAAGAAGGTACAACCAAAGTAGGTGATAGATAATAACCAAAATTTGTCACCAGGATTTTCTAGATATATATTATATAATATCATATTATGAGTGAAAAGAAAAAGACAATATCCGAACAGGCAGATCAAATAAGACAAGAGCTTGATGATCTAATTGGAGATGGAGTTATGGATGTGGAAAGCGATCCAAAGGATTTGCCTATTCAGGCTAGACCTACTGATTTAGCACCACAAGTAAATTATACTGAATTAAAGTCCAGTGCAACTAAGAAGGCACAAAAGACTATAACCAGTCTTATGAAGTTTTATCTCGATGCAGATATTATTGAAAAAGACGAATATATTGCTGCTAAAAAACAAATGGATGAAATGACAATGGCGTCATTAATATACCAGTTACAAGCAGGTGAAAAAGCACTAACAACTTTACTAGAAACAATTGACTCTGGTGAATTAGCACCAAGAATGTTTGAAGTACTAGCAACTCTACAAAAATCAATGCTAGATATTATTAAATCTCAGACCATGTACTTAATGGCTGCTGAAGAGGGAACAAAACGTATTGCTAGAGATATAGAAATCTATAAGCAAAGAGAAGATAATAGAGAGATTGAAGGAGCTGGTGGAGACACTGGTAATAAAAATATCCAAAGAGGTACAAAGGACCTAATGGCTGCAATACAGGCAGGTATTCATGGTGCAGCCGAAGAAGAGGATATTGAAGACGTAGAACCAACAGAAGAATAATAAATGTCAGACGGAGTAGGAGATAATAAATGGATTCCAAAAGCAGAGGGTGATGCCACCATGACTGATAGAATTGTATGGTCTACCAGACAGATCGATGATCTGTTAGTGGCAATGGATCAGGGTTATCGTCCTAAGATTAAGTTACCATTCTACGAGGGTAGACAATTTCTAAAGAAGGGTAATATTGTATTTGAATATACTGATGAGGAAATTAGTGAGTTAGCCAGATGCGCCAAAGACATTGTCTATTTTGCAGAGAAGTATGCAGTAGTAATGACAGATGAAGGTATTCAACAAGTAAAACTAAGAGATTACCAGAAGGAGATGTTAAGGAATTTCCAGAATGATAGATTTAATATTGTTCTTGCAGCTCGACAAATGGGTAAAACAGTAACAGCATCTATTTTTAATGCATGGTATGTTACTTTTAATATGGATAAGAATACTCTGTTACTTGCGAATAAATCTGATTCAACAAAAGAAATTATTGATAAAGCCAAAACAGTAGTTGAGAACTTACCGTTCTTTATGAAACCTGGTATTATCAAATATGATGTAATGAATGTGAGATGTGATAATGGTTGTCGACTAATAGGACAATCAACCACAGCAAAATCTGGTATTGGTTTTACAATTCATAATCTATACCTAGATGAGTTTGCCCACGTCCATCCATCAATTGCTGATTCTTTTTATGAGAATGTATATCCTACATTATCCTCATCGAAAGTCTCAAGAATAACAATTACATCTACGCCAAACGGATTTAATAAGTTTTATCAAATTTATGCAGGTGCAGATCGTGGTGAGAATGAATACCTAGCAACAAGAATAGATTGGTGGCAACATCCAGATAGAGACGAGGCATGGTATGAAAGAGAGCTCGCTAACCTAGGTTCGATTGAAGCCTTTAATAAACAATATGGAAACGAATTCGTTAGCTCATCTAATCTACTATTAGACCCAGTGGATATGAAGAAGATGAGAAAGAGAATGAAGCCGTATGTTTATCATGAGTTCGACGAATTTGACTATATTAGTATTGATACAAAGGGACATTTAGAATGGGATCCTGCATTTGACATTGATACATGTAATGATAAATCTAATTTTTGGGTATTCTCTGTAGATATTGCAGAAGGCAATGGAGGAGATGCATCCGTTATTAATGTATTTAGAGTAGATCCTATGAACGAGGCAGAGATAAAAGCAATTATTAGCCCTGGTGCAATGTATGATTTCTTTAAATTTACACAAGTATGTAGATTTAGATCAAACGAACATGTTATTGAGGATTTCGCAAAAGTACTATATACATTATCAGTAGATATATTTAACTCTGAGAATGTAAAGATGATTGTAGAGTATAATACTTATGGTACAGTTCTATTTCAATACCTAAGAAGTATATTTCCACAAAGAAATGATTTCGATGATGAAATGATAGTTAAATTTAAGCACAGACATGATGCCAGGACTATAAAACCAGGAATCAAACTGAAATCTGACAATAAAGCTATCTTTTGTCAGAACTTTGCGAAACTTTACAAGATAAATAGATTAGATTTAACAGATGAAGTTACAGTAACAGAAGCATCACTATTTGGTACATTGCCAAATGGAAGTTATGGAGCTCAAATGGGCAACGACGATGTGATAATGACTTGTATTACTGCAACCGAATTCTTTAATACAACAGACTATGCAGATTTTATTGAAGAGTTATTAGATTTCATAGATCCAGACCTACACGATGAGATGGAAAGCATCTTATATAAGGACACAGATCAGGCTGGAGATTTACAATATGATATTTATGACCTACTTAAATAAATTTACAAAAGCATAGGGATATATAATAAAAGAATTAAAAAATAAAAACGAACAACTATGGCATTAAGTCCCAATTTATTACAGTTCAAAAGCTCAGGCGTATATCGTCTAGAGTTTGACAAGTCTCAAACCGTAAATATCCCTGCGGAGACTATTAGACTAGTGGTAGGAAGATCTAAAAAAGGTCCTTACAACACACCAGTATTAATAGAAGATGTAGAGCAATTTATCCAAGTATTTGGAAGTATTGACAAGTCACTAGAAAAGAAAAATATGTTTTTTCACAGATCAGCATTAGAATGCTTATCAAGAGGTCCTATCTTAGCACTTAACTTGACAACTGCGTCTGATGATGATAAAGTTGCGATCTTCTCACCAGCTACAAACTCTGGACAAGAAGGTCTTTCATCAGTACCAGTAAATGGTTCATCTCAGTTATTAAAGAAATACAGTGATGTATTTGATACAGATAAGTTCTGGAATCCTTCAGATGAGAAGTTACTAGCTGCTGCTGCACAAGACACAAACCACGCTATTTCATTTGTAAATATCAAACAAGATCCTATCTCAGTTATTATTAGACAAGCTGGAGATGTAAGAGGTTTTGAAGTTACTGCAAGAGAATGGTATGGTGAAGCTAATATTCCAGAAGGAGTTGAAGCAGATGAATACGTATCAGACTACATGGTAGATGTATTTGTATTCAAAGGTAAATTTGATGCACAAGCATTAAATAACGATCCAGTTTACGGAGAGTTCTTTACTTCTAAAGGTTTAGAAAAAGAGCAACTATCTAAATTCGTTGGACTAAGAGAAGTGACATTATTAGCACAATACTCTGGTTCTATGATTCCAGAATTCCAAGATAATGAAGGAAGACAATTATACATTGAAACTTTAATTAACTTAGAAGCAAGAAGAACAGGTTTATTCTGCGCAATTCAAGAAGATGCACTTCCACAAATCGATTTAATAGGTAACGGATTTAACGTATACCAAGATTACGAAGTACTTTCACATAGAGTAGAACAAACAGTAACTCCATTAGCACAATCTTTAGCATCAGTTGGTGGTAAAGTACAAGTTGATGGTGCAACAATGACAATATCTGGTAGTGCAGGCTTTCTGGCTACATCATTATCATCATTGCCAAACCCAATTGTTGTAGGTAAATTCTTAGAAGCAGCACAAGCTGACGAATATGTGAGAATTACAAACATCGCTAATGGCTCACTTGCTGATACAGTAGTAATTACAGCAGATGGAAACATCTCTCAACAAAGTGGAATTTACGAACAATATTCTGATTCTAATCCTGCAACATGGACTAATGATGTTGAATATAGAATAAATGAAGACGGAGAACTAGTTTTTGATAGAGCCCCTGATAACAATGGAGATACATTCTTATCTGCCGGTGCAAATGGCGCTGTTTCATTCTTATTATCAGAAAATGCTAATGAGTATATTGGAATCGGAGTTATTCAACAAACTTACAATGACGCTGATGATAGTGCAGGCACTGGATTTGGTGCAAACTCTTTCTTAGTACCAATGAATGGTGGAAACCTTGGTTTCTCTTCAACATTGATCTCAGGTGGAGGAACACTTCCAGGAGGAACTCCATTTGTCGCTAAGAAATCAGCAATAAGTACTCAATTTGCAGTAAACAATATTGAATTAAATGCTAGAGCTCATGAAATTGAGTCCGGATGGACTTTCGAAGATATGGGTGCTGGTACTTTTAAATTCTATAAAGATAACGTAGTTACAGATACATTCACAAAAGACGCTAACGGAGACGTAGCTATTAAAGTAGGTATGTATGTACCAGGTGATGGTGGTAAACTATCTAGAATTAAGAAGATTATCAAATCAACTGTAAATTCTGGTGTAACTACTGTATATACATTTGAAACACACAGAGCAGTAACTAACAACCCAATCTATGCATTTAAGAGATTTGAAGATGCTGCAGGTGTTTACAAGATGTTCCCATTAGACGGAGCTTCACAAGGAGAAAAGAAAATTGTAGATTTATTAACATCTATCAAACCAGGTACTGGTTTAGGTAATGCGTTAGTAGATAAAGACAATATTACATTCAGATATGTTATTGATACATTTGGTTCTTTAGAATCTGGTGGAATTATTAATAAAGAAGAATTATCATTCTTATGTAAAGAAAGACAAAATGCTTCTGCTATTCTTAATGCACCAATGGTGAAAGAATTAAAAGCATCAACTAACCCTTCATTCTTAAATGAATTTTCTGGGGCATTTGATGTAAATAACGTAGCAACAGGTGGTAACTTAAACTTAAACCCAAGTGCTTTATATACATTACCTTCAATTAATGAAGGAGCAACGTATGCATTCTACTACGGTCCAGGTTTAAATGTTATTGAAAATGGAAGAACTAAGGTGATACCACCAGCGGCTTACATTTCAAATAACTACATTGATAAATACTCTGATGCCTTACCATGGTCAATCATTGCAGGTCCAAGAAGAGGAGTTGTTGGTGGAACTGGAGTACAGTCATTAGAATTTGCATTCGATAAGAATGATAGAGATGTACTTGAGCCATTCGGTTACAATCCAATTGTATTTGAAAGAGGCGTAGGTTTAACTATCAAAGGAAACAAGACTGCACAACAAGGAATTCAGTCAGCTCTTTCTTCAGCTCACGTAAGAGAAGCTCTTATCTACATTGAAGACGGACTAGCAGAAATCCTTAAGAATTACCTATTTGAGTTCAATACTGCTCAGACTAGATTAGAAATTAAAACTTTAGCAGATAGCTTCATGGAGTCAGTTAAGAAAGACGGTGGTGTATACGATTACAGAAACATCATGGATTCTACTAACAACACTAACGAAGTTATTGATAACAACATGGGTATCTTAGATACGTTCGTTGAACCAGTTAAAGGATTAGAGATTCTAGTATCGAGAGTAACTGTACTTAATACAGGTGAAATTGCATCCGGAAACTTTGCATAAAAAACGAGAATATATAAACTAAATAAAGAAAATAAACGATATGGCTTTACCACATTATTCAGAAGACCAAACTAGTAGAAAGGGCAAGAACTTTGAACCAGTACAGGCAAACCTATTCGAGGTAACAATTTTACCACCGGATGGCGTGTCAGGACAGGCATTGTTCTTACAACACATTAACTCAATCTCAGGTTTGGACACTCTTCACAGAGAGGTAGCAGCTATCGAGCAAAAGTATAAGTTCTCAACAAGATCTTATGCAGGAATGGCCGATGGAACTGCAGTAGATATTACTGTCAACTTCTCATTAAACTTAAACGATTCAAATGAGGCTTACTTATATAAGTCTATGAGAGAATGGTATAGAAAACAATATAATCCTGAGACTGGAGAAATGGGTCTTAAAAAGGATTATGTAGGTACTGTTGTTATCGTTCAATTTAATAGAGCAGGTGATATTTATAGAAAAGTAACTCTTGACGATTGTTTCATAACTTCGGGCATTGGTTTCACAGGTGAATTAAACTATGAGTCTGCAGACGCAGCACAATTAGAAATTACTTGGAGAGCAGATGTTTGGAATGAAGAACTAAATTAATAATTTAATTTAATTAACAAAAAAGGAGGATGCTAGTCATCCCCCTTTTTTTAACCAAAGAAAATATAATATAATATTCAGCTAATAACAGATTATGAGTGACAAACTAACAAAAAAACTTCAGGTACTTTTAACTGAAGCAGAAGTTCGCGACGTCAACCGTGTCATTTTAAATGAGGCGCTTGAACAAGAGGAACGACCAATATCTGTAAGCGCTTTTATTAGAAACTTAATACAGGATGAATTATCCAAGAGAAGCGTAGAACAGAAATCAATAATTAAACAAAATCTTAAAAACCTAAAAGACAAATAATATGAGTGACGAATTAAATAAATTAGACCAGGAGCGAGAAGCTGCAGCAGCTAAAGCTCTTGAGGCAAAAGACAGAGCAAACGCCGATACTACAGACGGTTCTGATCAAGCAGATGCAATGACAGCTGCGGTAGATAGCAAAGGCTTAGGTAGAGTTAATATGGACAATTTTGGTCCAGAAGTAGCTGCACCTTCCGATGATCTATTAGGATGGCATGTGCTAGATTTGGAAACTTTACCTTCATTAGGTAAATTCTATCCAGCAAATACAGTTATTAAAATCAGATCTGCTAGAGCAGCTGAGATTAGACATTTTTCTACTATGGATGAAAATAATTACATCGATATGGAAGATAAGTTAAACGCTATTGTAGAATCTTGCTCTCAATTTACAGCAAAAGATAAGAGATTATCTTACAAAGATATTCTAGAAGAAGATAGAATTATTCTATTACTTTCTATTAGAGATCTTTCATTCCCAGAACCAGAGAATAAGTTAATGCTTAAAGGTAAAACTGAGAAGACTAAGAAGTCTGTTGATATTGAATTATCAGTAAAGAATTTAGTACCTTCAATTATAGATGAAGAGATTGAAAAGTATTACAGTAATAAAGTTAGAACTTATGTAATTAAAACTAGATCTGCTGGAACTATAAAAATGAAACCGCCAACAATTGGTGTTATGCAAGAAGTAACTGCATATCTTAAAGATAGACAAGAAAAAGATCAAGACTTTGATAGAGCATTCCTTCAAGTATTGCCTTATATGCAAGCTGACTGGAGAGGTCTTAGCCTAAATAAGATTTTCCAAATGGAAATGGAATATAAAGGTTGGGATGAGAAAAAGTTTATGTTAGTCTACAGGCTAGCTGAAAGAATGAAAATTGGTGTACAAACACAACTAGAAACTACCTTCGATGGAGAGATTGCGAAAGCCCCTCTTGACTTCCCAGGTGGCATCAAGAGTCTTTTCATTATTTCAGATCTCGCTGGAGAATTACTTTAAGACTAAGTTCTACCTGGGTATTCATCTTAGGATGCAGCCGTCAGAGATCGAAAATATGTACTACTACGAGTATTACTATTATGTAAAGAATCTGTCGGAATACATCAAAGCTAAGAATAAACAGCAATCGGAGCAACAAGAACAACAGGAAAGCTCAATGGGATCATACAGATCTCAAATGAGTAGCCCTAAGATGCCAAAGACTCCATCTCTCAAAACTCCATCTATTAAGATGCCGAGATTGTAGAGATATATAATATAGTAATAGGTAACACCACTTTTACAGTGGTGTTCCTATATACTTAAAAAATTCTGCAGAACTGAAGAATGATGAATAAATTCATGCAAAGCATGGGCAGCGCTTTTGACCGATTAGGTACTCAAGGCGATGCTTTAACGCTAATCGAGGAAAATACTAGGGAGACCAAAGAATCCATTGCTATTGGAGGCGATTTATATACTCGTATAGATGAATTAACCACTGCAATCACTGATATTCAATCAGGTAAATCAGCCGGTGGTATGAAAGATATGCAACAGGCTTTAGCACTTGCTATTGTGGCTCCTAGTATGAAAACTATTGGTATGGGCCTTAAATATGTAGTAGATGCTATTAATTCATTAGAAGGTTCAGGTAAAGAAATTAATGAGAAAACAGAAGCCTTATTAGGAGGTCTAACTAAGTTAGGCGACGTAGGAGCTTCTATTCTTAAATTTGCTGGATATATGCTTCTAGCAACCCCAATCTTATTACTATTAGCAGTAGCCGCACCAATTATAGGAATTGGATTATTCTTGTTAATTAGTGCTATAATGTTAGCTACTAGGCCACTAGAAGATGAAAAGAAACTTGAGAATATACAAAGACTACAAGGTGTAGGTCTAGCTATTTTAGCATTAGGTGCCTCATTAGCATTGTTTTTCTTAATATGGCCATACGCATTAAAAGGTTTAATAGCAGCATCCATAATGCTTTTAGGAATTACTATGGTTTTAAAAATGATTCCGGAGAAGTCGTTAGAGAATTTAAAGAGCTTTAGCGAGCATCTGTTAAACTTTGCTTTAGGTCTTGGTGCGATGGGATTAGTATTTGCAGTCCTAGGAATGATTGCCGTGCCAATTATGAAAGGAGCTTTAGTAGCTGCCGGAATGATTATTTTTATCGCCGGAGCATTCTACTTATTAGACAAACTTGGGCTTATTAATAAACTGGAAGAGGGCGGTAAAGGTTTACTCTTTGCTGCTGGAGCTATTTTAGGTTTAGCAATTGCATTGGCCCTATTTGATATAATATCCCCACCGCTTGAGACTCTATTTCAAATTGCTTTAGTAGTAGGTGCTGTAGGACTTACCTTTGGAATAATGGGTAAAGTATTTGGAAAAGAAATCCAAAAAGGTGCAATTGCATTAATGTTTGCTGGACTAGCGATTGTAGTTCTGGCTCTATCTCTTAAAATTCTATCAATGGTAGTTGGTAGTATTTCAGGTGAAGATGCAGTTAAATCACTAGGAGCTCTGCTCTTAATTGGTCTAATTGGTGCAGCATTTTATTTAGCAGGTACTCAAGCTCCAATTATTGCAGCAGGTGCTGGAGCTATGATTCTAGTTGGTATCGCAGTTATAGTCTTGGCTCTTGGTATTGCAATCTTGGGAGCAGCTATGGGCGATAAAGGTATGGCATTTGTTGGCACATCGTTAGCCATTATCGGCGGTTTAGGTGTAGCCTTTGGTGTTGCAGGTTTAGCAGCTCCATTTATTGCATTAGGTGCCGGCGCATTAATTCTTGCAGGTGGCGCATTAATTGCAATTGGTCTAGGATTAATTGCATTTGGTAAAGTTGACTTTGGTAAAAGCGGTCCATTAGGTGATTCAGGACAGAAAACACAACCAGGTAAACTAGCTAGAATGTTAGGTTTTAAGCCTAGGGCTAAAACTAATTTAGAAGTAGCGCTATCGGCTGTAGGTGATTCTTTCATGTTAAGTCCATTTAAAATCGCGGCAATGTATTTAGGTGCTCCTGCACTATTATTAGCAGGTGCGTCCTTAATTAGTGTTGCTACTGGGATTAGAAAATTTCAAAAAATTTCTGAGAAAGCAGACCTTAAGTCACTTGGAACAAATATACAATCAATTGTAGCGGGATTATCTGAAACTTTTGCTGAAGTTGGTTCAACCATGGGAGGACCTTTTTGGTTTACTAGTGATGTATATAAAGGTATTCAGTCCACTCGTGGTATGGGTACATCACTGACAGGTATTGCCAAGGGTGTTCAGGCGATGGCAATGCTTAAATTCCCAACAGGATTTGATAAAGAAGGTAATGCAACTGGATATGAGACTATAGATTTAACAAGCGCAGTACCAAACTTAATTGCCAATACTAAATTATTAGTATCAGGTTTAAGTCAAGTATTTGAAGAAGTAGGAAAATCAGATGCTGCTCAAGGTAGCTCATGGTTTACTTCATCAACGTATGAGAAGGGTATTAAAGTTGTTCAGAAAATGGGTACGCCATTATATAACTTAGCAAATGGAGTACAGAATATGGCGAACTTAAAGTTCCCTACTGGTTATGACAAAGAAGGTAATGCAACTGGATATAAAGGTATTGGAGGCGGAGGTCTTAAGACCTTAATAAAGAAAATAGGTGAGAATACTAAAGCCCTAGTAATAGGATTAGCCGGAGTATTTGAAGAGGTTGGTAAATCAGACTCTGCAAAAACTTCATGGTTCTCAAAGAATGATTTTGAAAGAGGTGCAGAATTAATTCAGGATCTTGCTGACCCATATAAAAGTTTAGCAGGTACTGTAGATGATGTAGTTAAAATTACAGGTAAAATCACAGACGCTAATGATGTTAAAACTAAAGTTAAGGCAATGATAGAATCGGTTACTGATGCTGGTGGAGAAGAGTCTGGTTTAATTTATGCTAAAAGCCACTTGATCGGTGTAATAGGTAAGACTTATGAAAAATTAGGTTCAGCTATTCCAAAAATTGTAGATTCAATTGCTAAGTTTACTGTAGATAAAGCAAAATCATTTGCATCTATCTTTGGTGGAGAATCTCCAGCAGAATTATTTGAATCTAAAACTAAGTTCTTACAAGGATTAACACTTTCATATTTGAGAATGGCAATAGCTATTCCAATGATTGTTGGTTCTATTAACACAGCATCGGCAGAACAATTAGCAGCATTCACATCAGTTTATGGTGGTAGCATGATAAATGTGGAGGATGCAACACTTAAACAAAGAGAGAATCTATTTGTAGCAGTAGGTAATGCATACGAAAAAATGGGTACTGGTACTCAGCAAATTACATCTGCAATCTCAGGAGCTGACTTAGAGAAACTAGTTTGTTTCAAAGGTATGTTTATGGGTAGAGTAAGTATACTAAGACCGATTGCAGGCTATAACGCACAGACAGAACTTTGGAATGCCATTGGAACTAACATGACTGCAACTGCAACTGCATTCCCAACAATTGCAGGTGCTGTTAACTCAATGGAACTTGAGAAATTAACAGAAGCTAGGGGTATGTTTGAAGCTCTAGCAGTGCTAGCTGAAGGCGGAGAAAGCCCAGAAGATATTTTAGCAGCAATGGGTGATTCTCTAGAAACTGCGCTTCAAAACTTAGCAGATATGCTAAATGAATTTAGATCTACTGTATCAGAAGGTAACGAAGCTCAACAAGGTCTATTATCAAAAATTGCTGCAGTACCTGGACAACTTGTCGGTGGACTAGTTGATGGTGTTACTGGTAGAGGAAGAGGCGGTAACTCTGATGATGTTGTTAGAGCTATCTCTAAATTAAGCTCGACCCTTACATCTCAAGGTATTAAGGTTAAGAATTCAGGTAGTTTATTTGATTAATATATAATTTATGGTTTATATATGCGCACAGCCAGCAACATTCTATTATGCATGGCAAGTTGATGCAATGTTATTATCATTTGAAAAATGTGGTATAAAGCTTAGTGATGTTCACATAATATCTGTTAAGTATCCTAAAAAAGGAATAGATACTCATTTTAAAAATGTAGAAAATAAATGGATTCAGTCCGGTGTAACATTTTCTTACTATGAAGATACTAGATCTACAAAACATTATATTTCATCAATTAGACCTCATATTTTAGAAAAGCATTGGATGGCTTTTCCAAATTTACAAAACGAGTCTATTTTCTATCATGATTCTGATATAGCCCTAACAAGACCTATTGATAATTTAAACAATATGCTAAAGGATAATATAGTATACCTTTCAAATACTATTGATTATATTGGAGCAAAGTATATTGAATCTAAAGGCCATGGTATCTTTGAACAAATGTGTGAGATTGTAGGTATTGATAAAGACCTAGTTAGATCTAAAGAAATGGATTCAGGTGGAGCACAATATATTTTAAAACCAGGTATTACTTCCGAATTTTGGAAAAATGTATATAATGACTCAGAAAAGTTATTCAACCAAATTACACTTAAGAATAAGTCAATAAAAACTCCAGACTATCATGAACTTCAAATATGGTGTGCTGATATGTGGGCAGTACTTTGGAATTTATGGAAAGAAGGTTATGAAACTAAAATTCCAAAAGAACTAAACTTTACATGGGCAACTATGTCTAGTACTATGTGGGAGATAAATTCAATATATCATAATGCTGGAGTTATAGAAGAATCGTATGGTATGCCATTCTTTAAGGCTAATTATATTAGTAAAGATCCTATTTCAGCTCCGACACCAGATAAAAAATGGGCTTCTCATGAATATTTTAATCTAGTAGTTGAGTCATGGAACAGAACAGTAGACTTAACAAAGAAACAAATTGTACGCAAACGTGTATAACTAATAAATTAAATTATGGTAACTAGCACAACATCACATTACAAGAGTTCAACTATTAATTCAGCAACTTACAACTTTACAGACAAAACCTTAACTGTGGTTTTTAAATGGGCAACTTATGTTTATGAAGCAGTTGATGTAGCAACATGGGTTAATTTTAATTCAGCAGATTCTCAAGGCAAAGCACTTAATGATTATATTAAGGGTGAATTTGAATATGCTAAGTATGAAGAAAAGAAAATTAAAGCAGAGCTTAGTGGGTTAGTGAAAAATATCACAGCTCCAGGTAGCCTATTAGATGAATTACCACCAGCTGATTATCAATTAGACAGTTAGTATGAAAAGATTAAAAAGATTTTGGAAATATTTGCAATGGCTAGAAGAACAGAGAATGAAAGCTGCGATTCATAGCTGTAGTGCAGGACCATTAATGTAAAGTAAAATTATGACAGACTATCAACAATCAATAGAGAACTCGTTTCAAATGCTAACAGGACAAGCAACTATTGAAACTATTTGTATGGCACTAACTTTTCAATTAGAAGATACGGATGAAATTATGATGCCTATCTTTTTCTTAGAGCCAGATGCAATTCCAGAGCCAAGTCAATTAGATAGTATGATTGACCATTTTGAATTCTATGAAGAATATGAAAAATGTGCATGGTTATTAAACTATAAAAAGAAACTTTAAAGAAAGTAAAACTATAAACTATAAATATACTCAAATGACAAAGGCAAGTATCGTACAGAGACTATTAGACAAAAAGCAAATTACAGCTGAAGAAGCAGTAGTTTTACTTAAAGAAGATGTTTACAATCCACCGTCATATCCAATGTATACTCCTAGTCCATATTACGATACTCCAAATATGACACCACCTCCAGTTTGGTGTTCAACAGATACTATTACTTCCCCAACTATTGGTGATAACTGGGAATATAAGGTTACTAAATCCACCCCTCCTCCAACAAAAAACTAAATTTAAACCAATTTTCTAATGAAAACCCCACATAAGCCGTTTGAGGCTCAAGATGGAGATGACGTCGAACGTCGCAAGAAGTTGCAATTTAAAAAGAAAAAGCAACGCCAAAAAGAACATAATATTAACTACAAACACGTTAGGTCACTAACAGATTTAGATGATTACGAGGAAGCGCATAATTTCTGAGAAACCAGTATTCATTTTTTGGGAAGATAGTTGGAATGTAGATAAGGTTGAAACACCGGATAAAGAGTCTATATAATAATTAAATAACACTATTATGCCAGAGTTAGCGGAACTTAAATTTACAGCAGACTACGTCAATCAAGTATCAGAGGGGATCACTTTTACAAAAGTAGAAAAGAATCCAGTTCATAAGTGTGATGATCTAGATATTCCTTTTGTAAAGTTTAAGATTAAAGCTAAATCAAAAGGAAAAGAAATGGTACTCTATTTCTTAGATAACCATTCAGATCAATTTGTTACAGTTAGAATTACAATGGGTATGTCTGGTCATTTTAAGCTAACCCATACTGGACAAGAGTTAAAACATTCACACCTTAAATTTTATTCCGATGCAGATACTACATTATCATTTGTAGATGTCAGACGTTTTGGTAAATGGAAACAGGGTTTAGCATGGTCGGACGGCAGAGGTCCAGATCCAACTACAGAATATGATGAGTTCTGGAAAAATGTAATGACCAACTTGACTAGGCTAAAGAAGCCACTATATGAAATGTTAATGGACCAAAAGTATTTTAATGGTATTGGTAATTATTTAAGAGCTGAAATCATTTTTAGAGCAGGTGATGTAGATCCATTCTTACCAGCCGGTATGCAATTCGCTAAATATCCTAAGTTATTAGACTTATGCCGCGATATACCACTTCTGGCGTATGCTAAGGGCGGTGGAAACATAAAGGATTGGGATAATCCATTTGGAGACGAGGCTATCCAAGAACGCTTTATGTTATGCTATGGCAATGGTGAAATGTCAAAGAGAAAAGACAGAAATGGTAGAACATTCTGGTATGATAAGAAATGGGATAATGTACCAACTAGTAGAGACGAATTAGGAGACTATTTATATGACAGCAAAGGAATGGCTAAATAAAAATGAATGGCCAGATGTGGCTGTTGATAGTGATGCATTTTCTCATTATACTAAATTGAGTAAAATCATGGAACAATATGCAAGGGAATACCATGCAAAGAAATTAGGACAGGCTAAAAAACAAGAAGAAACAAAATTCAATGAGTATCTGTAAGAAAAAAGAGAGAATGCAAAACCTGATTATTATCGGACATCCGGATGAGAAATCATTTTGCTACAATGGTATTTTTAAAACCATACAAAAAACATTATTAGAGTCAGATTATCTGAATGAAATTGAAGTTATCGATTTATATAGAGATAGTTTTCAAAGACCTAGAACAGATCTTATTGAAAAATATAAAGAGCTGGTTAAATGGGCAGATCGTATTTACTTTGTATCTCCAGTTTGGTGGTTTAGATTAACTCCAAGAATGGAAATCTTTTTTGATGAGGTATTAACTCCAGGTTATGCATATCAATTCGTACCAGTTGTAGGTCCGTATGCTTATCCTAAGCCATTCTTAGGAGACAAGAAGATAAGAACATATATTACACATGGCGCTCCGGCATTGCCAGTTAAAACGCTCTATTTAAACTCACCTAAGCTAAGATTAGTAATGGGAGTATTTACATTTGTTTTTGGATGGAACTTAGCATTATGGTTTAAGACTAAACAATTTTGGTCAGTGCCATTTGTTTCTACAGCAAAAAGAAAGAAATATTTAGAAACAGTTCGAAAAGATGTCATAAAAGATATATCAAAACAACAAACAAAACCTAAAACAACCGTATAACAACTATGAAATTAATCCTAGTAGGTAAAGCAGCAGCTGGTAAAGACTTTTTAAAGAATAGACTTGTTGCTAAGAATTTTAAACCAGGTATTAGTTGTACAACAAGATTACCAAGGCATAACGAGGTTGATGGTGTTGACTATCATTTTATGACAGAAGATCAATTTAAAGAAACTATTACTTCCGGTGAAATGCTAGAGCACATGATCTTTAACAATTGGTATTATGGCTTGACTAAAGAAGAATTTGAACAGGCAGATGTAATGATAATGTCAAAAGATGGACTAGATGTTTTACCAAAAGACTATAGAGATAGATGTATGGTAATTTTCCTAGATCCTCCTAGAATTACTAGAGTTCAAAGATTAGAATATAGAAATGATCCTAACGATTCTATTGTAAGAAGAATGAATACTGACGATGAGCAGTTTAAAGACTTCAGAGATTATGACTTAAAAGTTAGAAATGATGACTTTTAAAATTAAGATAAATAATTAAACTAAATTAACAAAAATGAGCAAATCATTAGAAAATCAAAAGAAAGCTTTACAAGATAAGGCTGATGAGTTACAAGTAAGAGCAGCAGAAGAAACTTTTGCAATTGTATTGGATGACAGAAAACAGGTAAAAACTGTGATGGACCACCTAAATAAAGGTTACAATTGGAAAACAAATAACGCTGCAGTACTAGTATCTCTTTATGACCAACTTAAAAAGCAAAATAAAGAATTATTAAGTTCAGATGCAGAGGAGACTATCATCAATTTAAGAGGACATGAATTGAATGCACTATATCAAGCGCTTCTATCATGTGAAGGTACTGGTGTTGAAAGCGCTAGAAAATTCATAATCATGTTAACTAATATTGGAGAAACTGTTTCGAAAGCAATGTCTAAATTAGCAGAATTAAATTCTGAAATCTCAGAAGCTCATAAAGAGTTAGCTGAGCTAGAAGAACAATTAAATGCTGCTGAGGTAGTTGAGCCTGAGCTAGAAACAGCGACAAATGAAACAAGCAAGTAAATCTCAAAAGAGAGTAGAATTTTTAGATCTTATTTCTGAAGCTATCACACATGATGATATTTTTGGAACACTGAATTACAAGAAAAAGTCAGAAGATCAGATCAAGCAATTTATTTACCCACACCTTGTAAGAGACTTAACAAACTATGTAGTCTCTGAAGGTGAGGATGATAAAGAAAAAGCTAAGGAGATTGTAAAATCTTCAATCAACTGGGAAGGTGATGTAAATACTACAGTATCACACATACTCTTCATGGGCACTAGAAATAGACCAGATATGACAGTTGAGATGAATGGCATTAAAATTGCCATTGAATTTAAAAAGGGTAAAAGAGGTTCAGATCTTAGAGCTGGTATCGGTCAATCACTGATATATGCCACTCATTATGATTTTGTACTCTATCTTTTTATAGACATATCAGACGATAAAAGAATACAGAATGCCCAGGGAGGAGTTAACGAACTATCGTTAACAGGAGAACTTTGGGATAACTACAACATTAAATTTATAGTAGCATAATGGGCAAAACATTTGTAACATCTAATCTTCAACTTGGCAGGCCAGGTGCAATTAAAAAATATGGAAGGGACTATAAGTCAGTAGATGAAATGACTGAAGATCTTATTAGAACTTGGAATTCTGTAGTTACACAAAATGATACAGTTTATCATTTAGGTAATTTTGCATGGGATCCTAGAACTGCACAATCTGCAATGTTGGCTCTGAATGGTAAAATTAAGTTTAGTTTAGGAGAACATGATGAAGCTATTGAACTATTGGATCAAAAGGGAATGCTTAGGCCTGGTTGTGAAATTGTAAAATGTATTGAAGAAGATAGAGATAATGAAGCAGTCTTATCTTATTGGCCACTAGCTTACTGGCCAAACAAACCTAAGAAATGGTATTCTATTATTGGCTTTCCACAAAAGTCCTTTAAATCTGACCCTAAGAAGAAAACAATTAATGCTTCTACTGATTTCTGGTCACATAAACCACAAGAGTTACAAAAACTCATGGGTATTTTCAACGATTTTTAATTGTTAATAACTTTTATGCAAAATAACTGCCATAATACTTTTTTATGTCAGTTATTTTTCGTATATTAGTACTGTAATTAAAAACAAATAATACTTATGATTAGAGAGAAACAAAAACACACTGGCCCAATTATTATAGATCTTACAGGTCCTGATGGAAATGCATACGCATTAATGGCATACGCAAAAAAGTTTGCTAAGCAATTAGGTTGGAAAGACGGTGGCAAGAGTATCATTAATGAAATGATGGAAGGCGACTACGAACATTTAGTAAAAACTTTCGATAAAGCCTTTGGTTCATTTGTAATCCTAGAAAGATAAATGATAAAAAAATGTAAGTTTGTTAGAAAGCATGTAATAATACTACTAACAGACAAACTAATTGCAAAATAATTGCCAAAACATTTTTTTATGTCAGATATTTTTCGTATATTAGTACAGTAATTAAAAACTTAACCTTTAAAAAAAGCATATATGCCAAAGAAACAAAAATCGTACAGAGAACTTACAGAGGACTACATCAAGTCTAAATCAGAAAGAGATTACAAAGCTCTTTACAATAGAGTTAGACCAGGTCTTAGAACTTATATCTATAATGTAGTTAAAGACAATGAAGCTACAGATGATATTCTAACAAACACATTAACTAAGATGTGGACTAAGATAGATCAATTCGATCCACAGTATCAAATTACAACTTGGCTTTACAGAATTGCATTCAACGAATGTCTAGGTTGGATCCGTCAAAGAAACAAGAAAAGATCTCTTGATGCAATGAAAGACTATGGTATCAATACAGAAAGATACTTAGCTAAAACTTCTGCTAGAGATCTACTAGTTGAAATGGAATACAAATCAGAACAAGAATGGATTGATGAAGATAATTATATCATGAATCAATATGAAACGGTTCTAAAAAATATTGATAGCTTAAAGCCAATGTATAAGGGTATCTTAGAAGACAGGTTACTAAACAACTTGAAGTATGAAGATATAGCCGATAAATATAACTTACCACTACAGACGATAAAGAATAGAATTCGTAGAGGTAAAGCAATCATTGCCTCAAATACTCCGAAGTAATGATAATGCTCCGGTCGTCTAATGGTTAGGACGCCAGGTTTTCATCCTGGTAATCGGGGTTCGATCCCCCGTCGGAGTACTAATTAAATGTCCCTTGGTGTAACTGGCAACACGTCTGGTTTTGGTCCAGAAGAGTGGAGGTTCGATCCCTCCAGGGACAACTTTTTTTGATAAGAAAAGAAACTTCTCACATTCACCACAGTATAAGTACTGTAACATTCCTTAAATTAAAATCAAAATGCGACAGGCACTTACTTACGATGACATTCAGCTCATCCCTAATTTTTCAGCGGTTCAATCCCGTCAAGACATTAAACTTCATACTAACGTTAGCCGTAATTGGTCAATTGATATTCCAATTGTAGGTAGTTGTATGGACACAGTAACAGAATTTGAAATGGCTTCTACACTTATGGAAATGGGTGGAGTTGGTTGTTTACATAGATTCATGTCTATTGAAGAACAGGTAAAACAGGTTAAAAAGCTAGTAGCATTTAGAGATTCAGATGTGTCAATGGCACATCTACCAATTATGGCAGCAGTTGGTGTGGTTGGAGATTATCTCGACCGAGCTGCAGAACTAGAAGCAGCAGGATGTAATGTTATTCTAGTTGATGTTGCCCATGGACATCACGCAAACATGGAAGTCGCTCTTACTGAGTTGAAGGCAAATCTGACAGAGTTGACAGATGTTATTGCTGGAAACATTGCAACAGCAGAAGCAGCAGAAGATCTGATTGCTTGGGGAGCAGATGGTCTACGAGTTGGTATTGGGGGAGGTTCTCTCTGTACCACTCGTGTTAAGACTGGTTTCGGTGTACCTAATGTATCATCTATCGAAGACGTTTTTGAAATAGCAGATGCAAATGGAATACCCATTATGGCAGATGGTGGCATTAAATCCTCAGGTGATATTGCTAAGGCACTCGCAGTTGGCGCTGATTGTGTAATGGTTGGTTCACTACTAGCCGGTACAAAGGAATCACCAGGTGCTATCCTAGAAACTCCAGCGGGTCTATTCAAACGCTATCGTGGTTCTGCCTCACTAGAAACTAAAGTCACACATGGCCAGAAGTCTAGAAACGTAGAGGGCGAGTCTACAACTATTCCATTTAAAGGTGGTGTCAAGTTTATTATTAATGGTCTAACAGACGGAATTCGCTCAGCATTCTCTTATGCAGGAGCAGATAATATCATGGACTATTGGGTAAATGCTACTTACAATGTAGTAACCAACGCTGGTCTGGCAGAAGCAAAACCTCATTTAATTTCATAATTTTAACAAATAAGTTGCCCCTAGATTTTTTACTATCAAATTAATTTCGTATATTAGTACTGTAATTAAACGGTGGATCATTGGTAAAACAATACCCATCTGGTTCCGAGGCTTAACGAAGCCCAGACTATGGAACATTGACTTCAAGCCCGGGTGGTGGAATTGGTAGACACGAGGGACTTAAAATCCCTTTCGCCGAACGGTGAGTGCGGGTTCGAGCCCCGCCCCGGGTACCACATGGACCAGTAGCTCAGCTGGATAGAGCATCTGCCTTCTAAGCAGACGGTCACAGGTTCGAATCCTGTCTGGTTCACTAAGATTTCGTAGCTCAGCTGGAAGAGCATCTCACTTTTAATGAGAGGGTCGTGGGTTCGAGCCCCACCGGAATCACATAAGAAAATCATATAGTCAAGTATCTCCTCAAGCTTATACCTTGTAGAAAGAGTAATTGGTTACATGAGAGTTCAAGTCTCTCCTTGACTACCTGCCGAAACAATCTTAAATAGCTTTATATAATTAGTATGAAAGATAAAAATTGGAATCCAGACGAATGGCAAGGACGTTCTAAAGCGAACGTTGAAGCCAGTTACAAATTTGCTTTTATTTCTATTATAGGAATGATTCTTACTTTAGCTATAGCAGCAATTATAGGATAATGCCATTACCATGTCCTGTTTGTAAAACTCCTCTACATGTAGATCTACAGTGGTTAATGCAGAATCCTGTATGCCAGTGTCCTGAGTGTAATTCAGTAATGAACTTTGAAGTTCCACCGGAATTAAAGAAAGATGTTGAAGAAGCTTTAAAGGGTATTAACTCTATAAAAGACAAATATAAGGGAATTGCTAAGTTTGGTAATAATAACCAGAAGTTAATATAAGTGTAACATATTTTAATATTACACGTGATATATACTACTGTAACAACTAAATAAAACCAAATAGAATATGCCAAGTATAGCAGATCAATTTAAAGGACTTCCAATCGAAGACCTAATTGTTTCACCAATCGTCGGTATGGCGAAAGGTCAAGCAAAATTAAACGAAGTAACATGGAAATATATTAATGAAGTAGCCTTTATCGATGGTGAAACTAGAGCACTAGATGTTCAAATTAATAAAGTAATGACAAACCCAGACACTGGAGAACAGACATGGGAAGAGCACTACGCAAAAGTACCAATGTTACCTTTAGTACCACTACCTTCATTAGCAGTAACAAGTGCTGATATTGAATTTAATATGGAAGTTCAAACTTCTGATGTTTCTGTAGACAAATCAGCCTCTGAGGCTTCTATGTCTGCTTCTGCTTCAGGTGGATGGTGGGGAATGAAATTTAAGGCATCAATGGCCGGTAAAGTTTCATCTTCTAAAGAGAATACTAGAAAGACTGATAATTCAGCTAAATATAATGTAAAAGTTCACGCTGAACAATTACCTGCAACGGAAGGTATGTTAAAGCTATCTGATGCATTAGTTAGTATGATGGATCCTACTACAGTAGCTCCAACTAAGAAGTCTCCTGTAGCGCCTAAGTAATTAGAAGTTAACAGACGAATTTAAAAAGCCCTCGCATGAGGGCTTTTTTTGTATTGAAACAAATGTACATTTAAAAGTATAATTAGTAACTTAAGTAAACGACAATGGCAAGATTAAACGTAGAAGAATTAGTTGCAGGACTTCTAGAAGCAGCAATGGTATCTCAAGGTATTTCAGAGAGACAACATATTAATGCACTTCGTAATTATTTTAATGATGACGGAAGTCCAATTGTAAAGACTTTTAAAATAGGCGAAAAGGAAATGTCAATTCCGGTATTTGTTTTAGCCGATCATTCTTCTATTGGACTTGAAGAGTTAGAAATAGATTTCCAGGCTAAGTTAATATTTGGAGACGATCCAAAAGACGTGTCTGATTTAAAAAAGTCTCTATTAGGCCTCTTTAAAAAGAAGGGATATTCTCATAATGTAAAAGGTATTCAAGTAGATTCAGGTGCTCCGTGTAAACATAATGGAGGTACTAGTAATGGCATGGCTAAAATTAAAGTCAAGTTTAAAGCAGATGATAAACCTGAAGCTCTATCCAGATTAATAGACGAATATATCTCATTAATGCAAGATCCTAGTCAAGGGAAAGATTCACCAGAAAATATTCATAAATAAGATTTGAGTCTAACCGAAAGGGATATTGATAGAATTATAGAGATGGCATGGGAAGATCGAACCCCATTTGAGGCCATAGAATTTCAGTTCGGTTTGAAAGAGAATGATGTTAGAAAAATAATGAGGGCTCACATGAAAGAGTCTTCATTTAAAATGTGGAGAGAACGGGTTAAAGGTAGAAAAACAAAACACGGTAAATCAAATCCGTCAACAAAGTTTAAATCTAAAAATCAAAGAGCTAATAGATGAAAATAGGAATTACATGTTCTTCATTTGACCTATTCCACGCAGGTCACGTTAAAATGCTTGAAGAAGCAAAACAACATTGTGACTACCTAATTGTTGCGTTACAAACAGATCCTACAATCGATCGACCAGAGAAGAATAAACCTATTCAATCTGTAGTAGAAAGATGGGTTCAAGTTAATGCTTGTAAATGGGTAGATGAGATTGTACCTTATACAACTGAGCAGGATTTAAAAGATATTTTTATGTCTTTTAATCTAGATTGTAGAATCATTGGAGATGAATATGAGGATAGAGATTTTACAGCAAAGGATATATGTCTAAAAAGAGAAATAGAGATAATATATAATAGTCGAGATCATAATTGGTCTTCGAGTGAACTAAGAAACAGAATCAAGTAATGAGTACAGAACAAACAAACGGTAACACACAACTTAATACCGAAAGAAATGCCTTCAACCAGAAAGTAGGCGCTTATAGAATGTTAGGCCAGACTAAGAAAGTCCAATGGTCTAATAGACGTAGGTGGAGAACAGTATAACACCCTAACATTCCCTTTTATGGATTTCCTATTAAACGTATTGACAGTATTCCTGACACTATTTGCAGTTATTGATATGCCTGGTAATGTACCACTTATCATTAAACTAAGAAAAGAGAATGGTGAAATAGAATCTTTAAAATCTACAGTAATAGCAACTGTTATTATGATTTCTATTCTATTTGTAGGACAAACCTTATTTAGACTTTTAGGAATAGAAACGTTTCATTTTGCCTTAGCAGGCGCAATGCTACTTCTATATTTTGGAGTAAAAATGGTATTAGGTATCGAATCAGAATCTACGACTGAACCAATGTCAGCAACTATATTTCCAATAGCATTTCCTATTATTGCAGGTCCTGGTACATTATCAACTATTATGTCATTGACACAAGATCTAAGTAATATTGAAATTATCCTAGGTATTATTTTAAATGCTATAATGATTTATGTATTCTTGAAGACTGCACCCTGGATTCAAAGAAAATTAGGTGTTGTAGGTATTACTATTATGGAAAGAGTTTTTGGAATCTTACTCGTCGCAATAGGAATGAAAATACTAATTAATTCTTTAGTATTAAGTGTAGTTGCAGCTCAAGCTGCAATTGGTTAGCTAACAGCTAATGTAAACACAACTATCATAATTAGTATATAGAGTGCCTTAGATATGTCAATTCTTTTTGTCATACTATATTTATAGATAAAATAACTTAAAACACATCTCTTGTACATTAATTAATCGTTAACAAATCGTTAAGCGCTAGTACAGTATTTGTTTTGGATATTTTTCAAACAAGACATATCCAGATCTAATTCTAGCATCTACTTGTGGTACAGCATAATCTACTATTTCCACTATTTTAGATAATTCAATATTCTTCTCACCCTCTAGTTTAGGATTATCAAAATATACATATCTGTTTTTATCAAACATCTTTTGCATAATAATCCATTTAGAAATAAAATAATCCATCTCATCTTTAAGTCGCTCTAAATGTAAAAGGTGTGGAGAGACTTTCTTAGTAAGATATGATTTATCCACTGTAGTTAAATAAGCGTAAAGTAAATATTGCTTATGTTCAAAATCAATGGGTGGTTTTGAGTACCAATCTAAATCAAGTAGCTTCATTAATTATATATCAAAAACTAAGAGCCGAGCTAGCCATGGCAAGGATAAATATATTAATGATATATGTAGAAGAAATATCTAGACCAATAGCAGATAAAATAATAAGAGCAAACCATTATAGTGGAACTGTCTGTTTTGCAACTAAAGTTAGCTTAGGAATTTATCTAGATAAGATGTTAGTAGGTATTGCACAATTCGGATATGGTATTAATCATAAAGGTAGTTGCAAATGGGTGGAAGGTAGTACTATTGAAGACTTTTTAGAATTTAATAGAATGTGGATGGCAGATTCTGCTCCTAAGAATTCAGAATCAGAGGCTATTGGTAAAATCTTTAAGTGGTTTAAAACTAATAGACCAGATATAAAATGGTTAATGTCATTTGCAGATGGAGCAAGTGGTAAAGTAGGAACAATATACCAGGCTACTAATTGGATCTACACGGGTTACTCAAGACATGGCGGCGTATGGGTTACACCAGAAGGTACCAGGATGACTCAAGTTAGTATGATTAATAAACACAAGACCACAAAGAGGGCTGCATTAGAAGACATCTACGGGACTCCATTATATAGAGTACGAGGAGGTCAATTTAGATATATTTACTTTTTAGATAAGAAATGGAAGAAGAGACTTACGGTAGAATCAGAACCATATCCTAAATTAGCCACACTTAAAGATCATTTAATTATATTTAAAGAACATCTAGTTAAAGAAGATCTTTTTGATGAATATATGAAAATAATTAATTGAACATATATTTGCTACGTGTTCAATTAATTAAAAAAAGTGAACATAAAAAAAGGGGCCGAAGCCCCTTTCTTATCTTAAAATAGTTATATGACCACTTCGTTGAAACCACTGAACTGAATTCCATCGTTTGGCTTTAAATGTATAAACATAAACTCCATCAGCGACATAGGAAGGTCCACCTTGCATGCTTCCATCCCAATAAGGATATGAGTCATAATCGTCACCCCAACCTTCAAAGACCAGACCGCCCCAGCGGTTATAGATTTTAAACTCAATCTGAGTCCAACATCCTAGATCTAGAATAACTTTCCAAACATCATTGATTGCATCATTATTTGGAGTCATTACATTTGGAATATAAACAGCCCATGGCCAGCAATCATCCATACCAGGTGGTTCCTCACATGGAAGTCCAGTATTACAATCGACTAATTGAATTTCTGTAATTGTATCAGTTAAATAAACATACTCAATTATTTCAATTTCTAAAGTATCGGTAATTTGAATATATTCAATGATAGTATCTGGTGGTAATTCAATATAAAGAGTATCAACCACTGGAGGTAATTCAATATAAAGAGTATCAATAGTCTCAATGTAAATAGTATCTGGTGGTAATTCAATATAAAGAGTATCAATAATATTGACATAAACCGTATCAACTAAATTTGGCTCATAAAGACATTCATCGTCGCATGTTGCATTAGGATTATAGTTACTAGCACAAGGATCTAGACAACCTTCAATACATTCAGGATATGCAGGTAATTCTACACAACTAACATTATTGCCAATGATATTCTCTTGTTGATTAAGTATATTTACTGCAGCACAGAGTTCTTCACCCTCTTCCCAGACTAAAGTAACATTAAAACTATTCATTACATTAGTACTTTGACCTGGAGGTAGTGGAGCATTATATCCTGGATTTGGATTATTAATACCTTGTTCTACCGATGTACCTATAAGACCATCTGGTCCAATCCAAGAAAATTCCCAACTATAAATAGTATCTGTGCCTATATTTGTAGCGACAGTATGGTATCTAATACCAGGTTGACATGCACCAGTATTGTAAAGATCACAATTTGCAGTTACTACCCAAATAGAATCTAATCTAATATCTGTTTCTAAACAGTTAAACGTAGAAGTGTAGTATTCCCAATAAGAATCATCATTATGATATGCATTGCATAACTCTTCACCATTTACAGTACTACAATAAATGCAAGTAATATTATCACCAGTATCTGCTGTAGAGTCATAATTACATGCAATAGGATCTGTACAACCTAGGATAGCTGGAAATTCACATGAACCATCATCGGTACCGGCAACTGGATCAAAATTAAGAGCTGTTTCATCAGTACAACCAGGATAAATTGGTGCAGGTGGTAATTCATCTGGACACCAGACTAAACTATTATTACTTAAATCAATATCTGGGTATCTTTGTGTTTGATTAGCACAAGTACCACAAGTATCAGTCCAGTATTCAGTTGGAAAGTCATCAATAGTTGCAGTCTGAGATAGATTAATCTGCCAGACTACTAGTTCCCAACATATATCTTCTTGTGGATTATCTAATATACATTCCCAACCAAAAGTGGGATTAAGTGTTAGATTAACAGTATCTCCAGTAAACCAATTATTCCAGCTACCAGAATTTACAAAAGTAAAATTAGGATGAAAGTTTGAAGTTGCAGCACATTCTGTATCATAATCAAATGAGTCGTAGTGTAGACCAAAGACTAGATTATTAATAGAGACATTGTTTTGAATTATAGAGGATGAAGACTCTTCACAAGTATTTCCGTCTATTAAATTAAATTCATTACAACCACAATTCTCACCATTAATTATTCTTACAGAGACCTGGTGTGTGACTGGATCGTAGCCAATTAATTCTACATCACAAGTAGGTTCATCATCTAATTGAAAGCATTCAATATCACCAGTAATTAACCCTTCTCTCTGAAAATTAACACAGTCTCGCATTCTATGCACTTGGCCCTCAGTAAATTGACTTCTACAAGTTTGCCCAGTGTAATCCATATAGTTAGCTGGATTAGAATCACAAATTGGAAGTGAACAAGATTGACCAGAACCAGTTTGAATTGGTGTATCGCATATTCTGTCTCCAGATGTGCAACAATTATTCTCTACAGATGTGCAGCTAGAAGCTGGATTCCAGAAAGTATGGTATAGACTTAGGTAATGGCCCATTTCATGTGGTAGAGTTGTATTCATATCTCGACCAGCTTTTAATGTACCCACTGTGCCAACTACATTGTAAAGTAAAACAATACCATCTCGGCAGTCTCCAGTTGGACCAAGATATGCATAACCTTGTATACCTCCACCAGCATTATTGCCATTTATTTCAGTAACAATATAAACATTACAGTAAACATCTGGATCCCAACATGCAATTTGCTTCATTGATAAATCATACAAAGCATCATTATTTGAGGTAGATGTAGTTACACCCTCTTCATTATATAGTGGATTACTTGACAAGTCATGTCTAGTAATTCCGTTTGATGGATTACCGTCTGGATCTGTACCAGCAAGGCAAAATTCAAACCTAGAGTCAATAGAATTCTCGTCTACCCCTAATGCACCAGGTGTAGCTCTGAACCTATCATTTAGATTGCTGACGGCACTTTGTAATTGCACATCAGTGATATTTGCACCATTACCTAATTGTTGACCAGTATGCATCACATGGAAAACTATAGGAATGGTGAGTACTTCCGCATTAGGTAAATCGTAGTCTGTATCACAGTCATTAATCGATCTACCATTGATTGCTTCCTCTAAGAACGGATTTCTAAGAATCAATTCGTCGGTTCCACATGGCTCTGTTGTTTGAGCAAAGCTAATAATATTAGCGCACACAAATGCCAGAGCAAAAAACAGCTTTTTTGCTTTCATTCAGTTAAAAAAAATTTTGATTTGTTTTGACCCAGAAATTGGATACTGACGTTTCAGTGGCGGGTCATGTTATATATCATTCAGAATAGCTCAGAATAGCCTGATATATAATCATATAACAAGATATTATGAATCCATTTGTAAAATTAATTAAAAGAGAATTTTGGGGTAGGACTATCTTAAGTATTATTTTAGTCAGCTCATTTTTCGCAGTATTAGTGGGAATCGAACATGCAATGTTAGGCGACCACGTACTTGATAAAGATTGGAAAGAAATATTAATGCTACTATTAGGTGCGTTGATAGCGTCATTTTCTAAGGTCATAGATTTTTGGTTCAAAGACCATCAATTTGATAAACAGATATTAGAGAAGGTAGATGCTACAAATATTCAATCCAATAAGGCAAATTCGACGGCTAGCCCTCCTGCGTCGAACCCTAATGCATGCCAATGTGAAGATTGCAAGCAGAACTAAGGAGAGTTAAAAAAAATATTTAACTATGAAAAAGAAGATGATGGCAATAGCGTTAAGTTCAATATTATTAGTAGGATGCGGATCTACTAAAGGACTAGACGAATGTTGTAAAAAAGAAACTGGAATAGAAAAAATTGTAAGTAAAGACCCA